>ERZ1106943.127-NODE-127-length-110244-cov-8.536279_pt1 | contig 110244 bp, 90 predicted proteins | sample MGYA00403671_ERZ1106943 | MGnify/ENA primary metagenome ERZ1106943 (study PRJEB35170, sample SAMEA104062427) | human gut metagenome | biome: human gut; feature: human-associated habitat; material: faeces | place: Denmark | collected 2012-06-14 ...
ACATAATCATATAAATTTCAGATGATTATTGTTTTAGTTTGAAGTTTACAAAAAATCTCCCTCAAAAGCCTTGAAGTCCGAAAAAAGTTGTACCTTTGCACATGCAAAACGCCGCAATAGCTCAGTTGGTAGAGCATTTCATTCGTAACGAAAAGGTCGTGGGTTCGAGTCCCACTCGCGGCTCTCTAGACCCCCTGGAACTAATTGGGTTCCAGGGGATTAATTATTTTTTAAAGCAGGGGCGAAGCACACAAATAGCACTTTTTTCATCTGTTTTAGATAATTTACTCTACCCATATTATACTTATATGTCAGTGCGGCTATAACAGGATCGTATTTTCCGTGGATGATCTTCAAGTTATCTTTGAATTTTCATTTACCTTATATTAGGAGTCATATTGGAAACATTCGATAGCGAATGCCGTTGCACTTCTTATTGGAAACTTTCCAGGAGAAAATGTTAAAATTTTTGAGGGAATACTTGGCTGTTTAAAAATAAATTTGTTACTTTGCACTCTGTTTTATGGCTCATCCTTAAAAGCCGAGGGAAAAGATGCAGCCCGCGGTGATATGAGAACTGAGATGGCGGCCATCAAAACCTTAGTAGTTAATTTTATAGATAAAAGATAAACCATTAACAGCCATGTCAAAGATTTGTCAGATTACCGGCAAAAAGGCTATGACGGGAAACAATGTGTCCCACTCGAAACGCCGCACCAAACGCAGATTTAACGTTAACCTCTTCAACAAGAAATTCTACTGGGTAGAACAGGGCGTTTGGATCAGCCTCACCATTTCGGCAGCAGGCCTCCGCACCATAAACAAACTCGGTCTCAACGCCGCTATGCTTCAGGCCGCCGAGAAAGGTTATTTAACAGACAAAGACATTAAATTCATAGGATTCTAAGAAGATGGCAAAGAAAGCAAAAGGTAATCGCGTACAGGTGATTCTCGAATGCACCGAACAGAAGGGTACCGGCGTTCCCGGAACTTCGCGCTATATCACTACCAAAAATCGCAAGAATACTCCCGAGAGACTCGAGCTTAAGAAGTATAATCCCAATCTTAAGCGTGTAACCGTTCATAAAGAAATCAAATAATAAACACCGGATATGGCAAAGAAAACTGTGGCCTCTCTCCAGAAAGGTGAAGGCCGTACTTACAGCAAAATCATCAAAATGGTGAAATCGCCCAAAACCGGCGCCTACTCTTTCAAAGAGGAAATGGTTCCCAACGACGCCGTTAAGGACGCTCTGAAATAAGACATTCCCACAATACATCATACTTCCGAAGCCGACATAATGTGTCGGCTTCGTTTGTTTTATGCCGACCGGAAATGGCAGTCTTGTCGGGATGACTTTCTATTTGTGTCGTAATATTTTTGGAGTAGTTTCCGTATTTCGTTTGGTTGGACTGTGAATTGTGATTCGCATGACTGAGTTGGGGTCTGGTGCGGATGAAAAATCTTAATCTTGTTTTTAATCCTCGGTTGATGGGTCAAATGGGAAATTAGATATCAGAATTCATAATGCAGTAGAGGGATAGGGGAGTGATACGGCTTTATAGGATCCAGTCAAGCCGGCAATGGTGGTATTAAAGATCAGAGGAAGTCTGAACGGGCCTGTCTCTGGCCTGTTGATGTGCGTCTCATAAAATAAAACTGTTTGATTTTTTGTTGTTAAAGGTTTAAGTTTGTTGAATAAGGATTAAAAACAAGATTAAGATATTGATAAAGCTTGGATTCGTTTCTGAAACATCCTATCGGTTCCCCGAGAATGAATCGAATATGAAGTTTAGGAAACTAATCAGGAGGGAGGAAAAGCGCTAGCAACTTTTCCTGCTGCAAAGTTATAGTATAAATTCACGGAAATAAAGCCCCCGTCTGAATAGATTGGTAAAATTAACAAAGTTTATGATTATTATTGAGCAATTCTATCATATCGCAAGGGGATTTGGTAATAATTCTCTGGATTATCCAGATACAGCCTGAAGCGACATCAAACTCAAAAGAGAAAGGTGATTTCTTATACCACTTAGCGGTCGAGCCATTGTTTCAGGCGAGTTACTTTGTCTTTGCCTACGACAATTTCTGCAGCAGGATACTCTGCAAGGATTATCTTGATTTTGCGATTGAACCAGTTGGAAATCCGCAGAACCGACGATATGTTTACTATCTGCTGGCGGGTCACCCGGAAAAACTGCATCGGGTCGAGCTGCGTGTCAATATCATCGAGAGCCATGTCGATGTGATATTGCCTTTTGTTTTTAAGATACAGGTGTGCCAGGCCTGTTTCGGCTGATATATAACTTATCTCTGATACCGGCACGGTTATAAAACCGTCTTTCTCTGCTACAAGGAACCGCTGGCGATACACTTCCGGTTTACCTTTCAGGAGCCTGTAAATCTCGGCTATCTCTTTTGTCGCTGACGGAACAATCAACCGTCTGCTTTTCTCAACAGCCTCGACAAGTTCTTCCTTGTCGATCGGTTTCAGAAGATAGGCGATTCCATTGTAATGAAAGGCTTTAAGGGCAAATTCATCGTAAGCGGTGGTAAAAATGACGGGGATGTCGCCGGGAATATCCTTCAAAGCGTCGAAACTCAGTCCGTCGGAAAGACGTATGTCGGCAAGAATGAGGTCAATCTTTTCCGGTTCATTAAAGAAACGTCGTATCTCGGCGATACTTGACAGGGGTCCGTAAACCGTTATGTCATCAAAGTTGCTTTTGAGAAGTCTTGTGAGCCTGTCGGCGTTATGTCTCTCGTCTTCTATAATAAGTACATTCATAAACGTGTTCTTTATAATAACGGAACGCTGACAGAATAGAATTGGTCGCTGTCCTCTATCCTGATTTCCTTTGAACTTAACAATGAATATCGGCTTGCGATATTAGACTGGCCTACACCGGTGGATTCAGCAGGACACTCCAACGGATGTTTCAGATTTCTTACCAAAAGATAATCCTTTTCAGCCCTTATGTCAATAATCAGAGGCTGTTCCTCAGAAAAGGCATTATGCTTTATCGCGTTCTCGACGAGCAGTTGCAACGAGGCCGGGGGTATCTTATAGGCCGAGGTGCGCAAACTGTTGTCAATGTTTACTTTAATGCCTTCTCCATGACGGAGTCTCATCAGATGGAAATATGAATCTATGAATTTCAGTTCGTCTCGGAGGTCTATTAGATTGACATTCAGATTCCGCACGATATGTCGGTATACCTTTGACAGATGCGACAGGAAATCGCTTGCCGTTTCCGGCTCGCTTTCTATCAGTTCGGACAGGGTGCTGAAATTATTGAAAAGGAAATGGGGATTTATCTGGAGTTTCAGAGAGTTTAACTGGAACTGCAATGCGATTTCCTTTTCTTTGATAAGGGCAATCTCCAGTTTTTGTTTCTCATCCTGCGCTTTCAGGTATGATTTGAGATAGAAAGAGTTGGCATATACACTTGATATGAAAGTCGCTATCATGGCAAATGTGTAAGCCCCTTTCATATTTATCAACTCATTATATACGGCGTTACTGTCTATATCTCCCCAAATAAGACAGAAAAGAGTGACCATGCCGAAAGCGATGACATTGTTAATAATTAGAAGTCCTGAGGCATAGACAATAGTCCAAAGATAAGATGTCCTGAATGGCAGGAATCTAAATAGCAAATAACAAAAGCCCAGTGAAATATAGGTAAATAGGACACATAACGAAAAGTCAAACACATAGTCAGACCAGACCATTCCAGGCAGTTGTTTCGAGGTCTCATCGTCAAGCAACAGCCAAATTACCAGATATAAGGCATATGAAACGGTAGAAAGAAGAATGCCGTTTTTCCAGTTCATTATGTTAGTGTCCGGGCTTACCATCTGTCAATGAATTTATTATGGCAAAGTTACTCATTTTTATGCAAAGGTATATAATAACAACGGAGGGTCATAGGGAAAAGTAATCGAGCCGGACAAATCAACGGTTGAAGCGGACAAAACAATAAATGAAGCGGACAAGGCACCCTTGTCGGTTCAACTGCCGAATTGTCCGTTTCATATCCCATTTTGTCCGACTCATATAGTTTATCCTTTTATGCAACATGACAAGAGGATAATTTTGCACCGCCAAAAGAATAACGTAATGAATACAACAATAACAACTGATCGGCTCTGCCTGCGTCCCTTCGTGGAAAAGGATGCAGCTGCATTGCTCACATTTTTGAGAAATCCGCGTGTAAACTGTTTCAAAGATCAGCAACTATCTACGCTGGAGGAAGCATCACAGTATATCGCCGAAAGACAGAAAGACAATCTCTGTCTTGCAATTTGCCTAAAAGAGACAGATGAGGTGATCGGAGAACTGTTCGCGGAGAAAGAGGAATCCGACACATTCGGGATCGGCTGGCATATAAATCAGCGTTTTGAGGGGAAGGAATATGCCTTCGAGGCTGCGGGAGCCTTCATATCATGGCTTTTCGACAGAAACGGCGCACGTCGTATATATGGATATCTAGAAAGCGACAATATTCGTTCTAAAAATCTATGCAGACGTCTTGGTATGCGGCATGAGGGATGTTTCAAGGAGTTTATCTCCTTTGTCAACAACCCGGACGGAACCCCAAAGTATGAGGACACCTGTGTTTATGCCGTCCTGAAAAAAGAATGGTCAAAAAACTAATCATCATAACGCAATGAATATACTTAATACCATAAAAGTGGCTGTCTTGTCAGGCGTTTGCGCCCTGCCACTGACCGGCTGCAAGCAATCGTCGGAAGAAACTGAAAAAGCACAATCATTGCCTGTGCTGACAGTATCAGAGCAACCAGTGGAACTTACCGAGACTTTCTCGGCCTCTATCCGAGGCCGTCAGGATGTGGATATTATTCCCCAGGTTTCGGGCCGCATAACGCGCCTGTGCGTGAAAGAGGGCGAGCGGGTGAGACGCGGACAGGTGCTTGCCATCATCGACCAAGTACCGTATCAGGCCTCATTGCGCACGGCAATCGCCAATGTCAGTGCTGCGAAAGCACGTGTCGAGACAGCCCGTATCGAACTGAACGGGAAACAATCACTGTTTGATGAAAACGTGATTTCCGATTATGAACTTTCAGTCGCCCGTAACCAATTGGCTGTGGCACAGGCCGAGATGGATCAGGCGAAAGCACATGAAGCCGATGCCCGAAACAATCTGTCATACACAGAAATCAAAAGTCCGAGCGATGGAGTTGTAGGAACTCTGCCATACCGAATCGGAGCATTCGTTAGTCCGACAATAGAGCAACCTTTTACTGTGGTATCAGACAATTCCGAGATGTATGCCTACTTCTCCATCTCTGAAAACAAATTGCGTCAGTTGGTCGCGCGTTATGGCTCGGTTGACAGAATCATAAGTGAAATGCCTGCGGTTAAACTTCAGTTAAACGACGGTTCAGTCTATTATCATGAAGGAATGATAGAAACAATAAGTGGAGTCGTCAATTCCACAACTGGAGCCGTACAGATAAAGGCTCTGTTTCCTAACATAGACGGCACCCTTATGAGTGGTACAATCGGAAACGTGTTAATTCATGGGCTTGATTCATTAGCCATTGTTATCCCGATTACAGCCACAGTCGAACTGCAGGACAAGATCATTGCCTATCGACTTAAAAACGGTAAGGCCGAAGCCGCCTATCTAACCGTTGACCGCCTTAATGACGGCAACAATTACGTAGTGAGGGATGGTCTTGCCGTAGGAGATACAATCATCTCAGAGGGCGTGGGATTGGTAAAGGAGGGTATGTCTGTTAACCCTAAAACCGAGAAAAAATGAATCTACGCTTTTTCATAGACCGCCCTGTGTTTTCCGGGGTTATTTCGGTGGTTATCGTCCTGATGGGAGTGATTGCCCTATTCTCTTTGCCGGTAGAGCAATATCCTGACATCGCGCCTCCGACCATCAACGTATGGGCCACTTATCCGGGTGCAAATGCCGAGACTGTGCAGAAAGCCGTCATAGCACCACTGGAGGAGGCTATAAATGGAGTCGAGGACATGACATATATGACTTCCACCGCGTCCAATACAGGTGATGCGTCAATCATGATATATTTCAAGCAGGGTGCCGACGCCGACATGGCGGCAGTCAATGTGCAGAACCGAGTGAACGGTGTGCTTAGCCAACTACCGGCGGAAGCGACCAAGACCGGCGTAACAACGGAGAAACAGCAGAACGCCGAACTCCTGACTTTCGCACTGTATTCTCCTGACGACAGCTTCGACCAGACTTTCCTCAACAACTATGTCAAGATAAATGTCGAGCCTCGGCTGAAACGTATCAGCGGTGTGGGAAAGACACAACTTTTCGGCTCCAACTACAGTATGCGTCTGTGGCTGAAACCCGACAAAATGGCGCAATACGGACTTATCCCCGACGATATTTCAAACGTGCTTGCCGGACAGAACATAGAGGCGGCTACAGGTTCTTTCGGGGCCAATCATCAGACGGCAAATGAATACACTATGAAATATCGCGGACGCCTGTCTACAGCGGAGGAGTTCGGTGAACTGGTAATCAAATCGCTGCCTGGCGGTGATGTGTTGTGCCTGAAAGATGTTGCGGATGTGGAACTTGGTGATGAATATTACAACTATTCGTCGGAGGTGAACGGACATCCCGCCGCCATGATGCTGATAAATCAGAAAGCCGGGTCAAACGCATCAAGTACAATCAATGAGATACACGAAGTCCTGGATGACATCAAGGGCAGTCTGCCGGAGGGCGCGGAATTTGTGGTACTTACCGATACAAACAAGTTTCTATACGCCTCGATCCGTTCGGTGATACGCACGTTGCTCGAAGCCGTATTGCTTGTGGTGATTGTGGTGTATGTGTTTCTTCAGGATATAAAATCGACGCTGATTCCAAACATTTCGATATTTGTTTCGGTTATCGGTACATTCGCCGTCATGTCGCTGATTGGTTTCTCGATCAATCTTCTGACACTTTTCGCCCTCGTCCTGGCAATCGGAACTGTGGTCGATGATGCGATAGTGGTGGTAGAGGCGGTGCAGGCAAAATTTGATGAGGGATACCGCTCTCCGGTGCTTGCCGCCGCCGATGCCATGAAGAGCGTGTCGTCTGCCGTGCTGACTTCCACCATCATATTCATGGCGGTTTTCATGCCTGTGGCGATGATGGGAGGCACTTCAGGATCATTCTACGCCCAGTTCGGCATCACGATGGCAGTGGCAGTAGGCATATCTGCAATCAATGCCTTCACGCTGTCCCCGGCTCTTTGCGCGTTATTGCTCAGACCCTATACCGATGAAGAAGGCAATGCGAAGGACAATTTCGCGGCCCGTTTCCGCAAGGCGTTCAATGCCGTCTTCAACCGAATGAGCAGCCGCTATGTTCGCGGCGTGTTGTACGTAGTTCACCGCAGATGGCTGCTGTGGAGTGTAATCGGTGTATCAATAGTGCTGCTTGTAGTTCTCATGAATGTCACCAAGCCCGGACTTATCCCGCAAGAGGACACCGGTACGGTATTGGTGAGCATGAACACTAAGCCCGGTTCCTCGATGGCCCAGACGGTAAAAGTCATGGACAAGATTAACCATAGTCTCGACAGCATAGGAGAGATTGAATATAACGGTGCTGTCGCCGGCTTCTCGTTCAACGGTTCCGGTTCGTCGCAAGCCATGTATTTCATGACGCTGAAAGACTGGAGAGAGCGTAATGGTGAAGGTCAGTCGGTCGATGATGTAATAGCGAAGATTTATGCCCGCACATCCGACATTCCGGATGCCACTGTGTTTGCCATGTCGCCCCCTATGATTGCCGGCTACGGCATGGGCAACGGTTTCGAACTTTATCTTCAGGACAAGTCCGGCGGAGATATAAATGTCTTTAAGAAAGAGGCGGACAAGTTTGTTGAGGCATTATCACGACGTCCTGAAATAGGCGAGGTATATTCCTCCTTCGCCACGGATTATCCGCAGTATTGGGTGGATATCGACGCGGCAAAATGCGAGCAGTCGGGAGTTTCTCCGTCCGATGTGCTGTCCACTCTGTCAGGCTACTATAGCGGCGGCTATGTGTCGGACTTCAACCGTTTCTCCAAACTCTACCATGTTACGATGCAGGCACCGTCGGAATACCGTATAAATCCGGAATCGCTGAATATGATGTATGTGCGCACATCAGACGGTTCAATGGCGCCGCTGAGCCAGTTCGTGCGTCTGACAAAGACCAATGGACCCTCGGATCTTACCCGTTTCAATCTGTTCAACGCCATAGCCATCAACGGCACTCCGGCACCGGGCTACAGTTCCGGCCAGGCAATAAAGGCTATCGGCGAGACTGCGCAGGAGGTGCTTCCGTCAACCTACGGCTATGAGTTCGGCGGCCTGTCGCGCGAGGAGAGCAAGACAACCAATAACGCCACGCTGATCTTTATTCTTTGTTTCGTGCTTGTATATCTGATATTGTGCGCTCTCTACGAAAGCCTGTTCGTACCTTTTGCCGTCTTGCTTTCAATACCTTGCGGACTGATGGGAAGTTTCCTGTTCGCGTGGATGTTCGACCTTGAGAACAATATCTATATGCAGACAGGATTGATTATGATTATCGGACTTTTAGCCAAGACAGCAATTCTGCTGACTGAGTATGCCGAAAAGCGCCGTGCCGAAGGTATGTCATTGGTTAAGGCGGCATACAGCGCGGCAAAGGTGCGTCTGCGCCCGATTCTGATGACGGTGCTGGCGATGGTATTCGGCCTTGTACCGCTGATGCTGGCCCACGGTGTCGGAGCAAACGGCAGCCGTTCGCTCGCTACGGGCGTTATCGGCGGCATGATAGTGGGTACACTGGCGCTGCTGTTTCTCGTGCCTTCGCTGTTCATTGCTTTTCAACATATTCAGGAACGAATAATGCGTAAAAGATGAAAAATACTGTATTGATCATAATCTCACTTCTGGTGCTTACCGGCTGCGGCACTTACACCCGTTATACCAGACCGGAATTATCTACCGAAGGACTTTACCGTGAATCACCTGCGGTTAACGACACCTCTACAGTCGCCTCATTGTCGTGGCGCGAGATGTTCGCCGACACCTGCCTCCAGTCGTTGATTGGAAAAGGATTGTCTGCCAATACTGATTTGAACATTGCCCGTCTGCGTGTCGAAGCCGCGGAAGCCTCTCTGTCAGCGGCAAAACTGGCTTATCTGCCTTCTGTGGGGCTGACGGCGGAAGGAGGTGTGAGCCGATACGACGGAAACACTGCCAAGACATATAACATCGGTGCGGGAGGTAGTTGGGAACTTGACATATTCGGAAAACTGACATCTGCAAAGCGGGGAGCTGTCGCCGCTTTGCAGGGAAACCGGGATTGCCGACAAGCGGTTCAGACGCGCCTCATCGCCACAATTGCTGACAGTTACTATACGCTTGCCATGCTTGACGCACAGCTTGAAATCAATGGCAGGACTATTGAAAACTGGCGCAATACGGTAAAGACCCTTGAGGCATTGAAAAAGGTCGGCAAATCCAATGAGGCGGGAGTGTTGCAGGCGAAGTCAAGTGTAATGGAGCTTGAGGCCTCCCGTCTGGCTATCCTCAAAAGCATTTCAGAGACAGAAAACGCCTTGTCCTCTATTCTTGCCATGCCTTCGCAGTCAATACGTCGTGGGAATCTGGGCGATGCGGTTTTCCCGGATATTATTGCCATAGGTGTGCCTTTGCAACTGCTTTCCAACCGTCCCGATGTGCGGAATGCGGAGATGAATCTCGCGCAGGCTTTTTATGCCACAAATGTTGCAAGAGCCGCCTTTTATCCGAGTATCACACTTTCCGGCACTCTCGGATGGACAAACAACGGAGGTGGAATTGTTACCAATCCCGGACAGTGGCTACTGAATGCTATCGGCTCTCTAACGCAGCCATTGTTCAACCGAGGCACCCATATCGCCAATCTGAAAATAGCCCAAACACACCAGGAGGAAGCACGCTTGCTGTTCCAACAGTCGCTGCTCGATGCCGGCAAGGAAGTGAACGGTGCCTTGACCGCATGGCAGACGGCAAAATCGCAGATTGAAATTTCAGAGCGTCAGGTCGAGACCTTGAATGAAGCTGTGCGAAAGACCAGACTCCTTATGCGGCACTCCGGTATAACATATCTGGAAGTTCTGACGGCCCAGCAGACCCTGCTTGATGGGGAAATGACCCTCGCGCAACGACGCTTTGACCGCATACAAGCCGTCATAAACCTCTATCATGCGCTTGGGGGCGGCGTAAAGTGATTGTATACTGGTAAGGAATTGCTTGATATTTATATTGGGCGTATGTATTTTATATATTCGAGCAAAATGGTTATATTTGCAGGGTTAATAACTTATTAATATGAATTATTGTAGTGTTTTCAAGTGCAGGGCGGTTTTTATGACTGTACTCTGGCTTGTTGCGGGTGTTAGTTCCGCCGGGGCAAAGTTGCCGGATTATTATGTGGCTTCAGAAAGTACGTTCCCTTCTGTAAATCCCGGGGCTTCAGTGTGTCTGATTGTATCATCGGATGCTTTGGGCGACAGACTTACAGTTGATGTATGGTTCCCCCCGACATATTCTGCGTCGGCATCCGGCGGTTTTCCCGTGGTGTATGCCCATGACGGTCAGAATTTGTTTGATCCGTCGCTCTCGTTTGCGACAGTGGCGTGGGAACTTGACAACACTGCGGCCCGACTTGCTGCAAGAGGCGAGATTCAGACACCGATTATTGTAGGAATCCATAACCGTGGTGCAAAGAATCTTCGTCCCAATGATTATTTCCCGGAAAAAGCCATACAGTATATTTCAGAAACAGACAAGTCATTGATCTGGTCTACGTGCGCGGCCGGATTCTACGGTGACGAGTATGCCGCTTTTATTGCTGCTGAGCTGAAACCACTGATAGACCATCTGTACAATACTAATCCGGACAGGAAGCATACATTTACAATGGGTTCGTCAATGGGCGGACTGGCATCATTATATCTTCTTTGCGAGTATCCTGAGGTTTTCGGGGGCGCGGCATGTCTTTCGACCCACTGGATAGGTTCGTTTAAAATGAATCCGGATTATTCGCTGCAGCCCGATCCTGTCTGTGCCAGAGCGTTGCTCGACTATATGGCCGCGTGTCTGCCTGACCCCGAGGGAAGGAAACTTTATCTCGACCAGGGAACCACAGGGTGGGATGCAGACTATATCGGGTACGAGGCGGAAGCCCGAGCAATCGCAGGCAATCACGGATACAGTGTGGACAACGGTACTCTAATGACGTATGATGCCATCGGAGCCGGACACAATGAATGGTTCTGGCAACAGCGTGTCGACAAGCCCCTGAAATTTCTTCTCGACAAGCAGACCGGAGGTGTTGCGGAAATCGAGACGGATACATCCGACGCAGACGGGTTTTATTATGACCTGCAGGGGCGCCGCATCACCGGCCGACCCGAGCGCGGAATATACATACGCGACGGCGTAAAGACGCTTGTCAAATAGGTTTCATCAGACGGACATTTATCTACTACCGGATTATGGTGAATTACTTAGAGACCCGAAGGCAACAACGCAAAGCGCTGGAGAAGTATTATAAGGAGAAAACCAATCTGCGTTTGAAATATTCGGCATATACTGCAATCGCAATCACAATTATATTGATGTTGAGAACGGTTCTTTTTATTGATTGCATGCCGTTTGCCATGTTGTTGATAATGCGTATATGTGCCGGATGCTTTGCATTGGTATTTAGTGTCATTTACGTGATACTTGTCTATCGGGTTTATTCTTCATATCATAGGGATAAGTATAAACTGAATAAAGAGTAATAGTATCCTGCGATAATGATATCCGTTTTTTAACTGGATTAATTGGGGAGTGGGTTTTGATGCTAACGGGAAAAGTGCTAACTTTGTAGCCTGTTGTGCATATAGACTTTCTGGGTTATGTGCTTGCAACTGTCTGAGTTATTTTTTTAATTCTGAGATATTAAAAATGGCAAAACTGCATAAAATGCACGGGACCAAGACTTTTGTCGCAGCCCTATTTCTCTCCCTGAGTTTTTCCGCCTATGCTGTCGAGTTACCTGTAATCAATCAGAACGGCAAGCAGTATTATGTATATGAAATTAAAAGCGGAGATACCAAACTGTCTGTATGCAAGACGTTAGGGATTAAATCCTCTGATCTGGTAAGGTACAACAGGTCGGCCGAGGATGGTCTGGTCGCAGGTCAGAAACTATATTTCCCCAAAGACAGGTTCGAAGATAAATTCGGACCGTCCTCAAACGCCAAAGCACAGAGTTCATCGGACAAGATAGATCCGAAGAAAAAAAACGATAGTGTTGCAGACAAAATCAAAGATGGTTTTGACAAGAAAAAGAAGGAACGTATGACGGCACAACCTGTTCTTCCGCAACAGAATCAGGAACTGCCTCCACTCAATCCTTCCGGTACGGAAGTTGTCGCCCCGGCAGAAACGGTTGCAGTCGAGGTCGAGGAGCCTCAGCAACCTAATGAGATTAAACGCGAACAATCCTCCACGATCGCCGTGGTGCTTCCTTTCGATCTTAGCGACAGCGAGATCAGCAAACGCTCTGCGCTTGCAACAGATTATTACAGGGGACTGCTGCTTGCCGCAGACACACTTGGCCAAGTATCGTCTCCGGTGGTCATCAAAGCGCTTGATGCAGGAAAAAATGCAGAGGAGACACGCAGACTTGTCAGTTCGGGCAAACTTGACGGCGCGACTGTAATAATCGGTTCATCCGATCCCGAACAGTTCGACATACTTGCCGATTATTCGCGTAAAAACGACATATATATCGTAAACTCCTTCATTGTGAAGGATTCGACCTATCTCACCAATCCCAGAGTCGTTCAGACATACATTGACCAAAGTGACATGTACCGCAAGGCGGCTGATTATTGCGTGTCGCTGGCCGAGGCAAGCGAAGGGATGATTCCTGTGCTGCTTGACAACAAGAGCGGAGACAAGAACAAGGAAGAACTTGTAAACATCATTGTCGCCCGTCTCGCGGCCAAGGGCATGACTCCAGTGACACTGAACTATGACGGGACTCTCTCTCAGTCCGATATTAAAGAGTCCCTGTCTCCGGAAGGGAAATATCTGTTTATCCCTATGTCTGGCTCGCTTAAAGAATTCAACCGCTTCGCCCATTCAGTCGCAGGCTTCATATCTTCCGAGGCGCTGCCTGCCGGCGGTGAGATTGTGGTTTTCGGCTACCCCGAGTGGACTGCATTCCGAGGAGTGCCACAGGAAAATCTTTCAAAAATTAACGCACGTATTTATTCGCGTTTCTTTGCCAACCTTTCGGGCATGGACTATCAGGGCGTGAATTCGGCATACAAACGCTGGTATGGCCGCGACCTGCCCGGTGAGATTCCTGTACAGGCTCTGCTTGGTTATGACACGGGCCTTTTCCTCCTTCGCTCATTGAGTTCCACAGGCCCCGATCTTGAGAAGGCCGCCGGCCAGCAGGGCGTCCAGTCGGCATTCCGTCTCAAGCATGCCGATAACAGCAAGGGGCTTATAAACGAGGCATTGTACACAATAGAATATCTCCCTGGGGGAGAAGTTAACATCAACGTACGATGAGATTTCAATTATTCTGTCGTCAGGTCTGTGTGGCCATGGCCCTGACTGCCTGTACGGCACCTATATTCGCCCAGACCGAAGTGCGCTACCGCTCGCATGTCACGGTAGGAGGCCACGCGGGCATGACTATGTCACAGATGTCCTTCAGTCCCACGATAACTCAGGAATGGCATCAGGGAATGCAGATGGGCGTGAGTGTACGCTATCAGGAAGAGAAGATATTCGGACTGATAGGAGAACTTAATTTTGTTCAGCGCGGATGGAACGAGGATTTCCGCAACAATCCGGAACTCAGTTACAAGCGTACGCTAAACTATATAACCCTTCCGATACTGACGCATATATGTTTCGGAGGAAAACGTTTCAAGGGTTTTGTCAATCTCGGACCGGAGTTCGCGTATATGCTCGGCGACAACATATCGGCTAACTTCGACTATAATAATCCAACAGAGGCAGGTATTCCCACCAATCGGCAGACAGAGCAACTGTGGTCAGATGTCACAGGTCATTTCGACTACGGAATCACAGCCGGACTCGGAGCCGAGTTCTGGGTTAAACCACGGCATTCCATCACATTCGAGGTCCGTTTCTACTATGGACTTGGAAATATCTTTCCATCGGCACGTGCAGATACGTTCAGCGCATCACGCACAATGAGCCTGGGGGCTACGTTTGGCTATAACTTCCGTCTCAAATAAGGGCGCCTGACATAATTCACGAATCAACAATCCTAATGAAAAAATTCATACTTGCAATGTCGGCCATATGTGCCGCAACAGCCATGCATGGCGAAGGTTACCAGGTAAATACAATAAGCGCGCGCCAACAGGGCATGGGCTCGGCCGGAGTGGCACTGAAACTTGGTGCGGAAAGCCAGTTGTTCAATCCCGGAGCACTGGCGATGACAGACAGGACTTTTGAACTGTCGGGAGCGGTAACCGCAATATCCTCGCATGTGAAAGCGATTCACGAAGGCCAGACTTACAACACGAACAACGACATTTCCACACCGCTGAATGTCGCGACCTCATTTCGTATTTACGACGATTTTTATGCCGGGGTAATGCTATACACGCCCTATGGGTCGGGAATCAAATGGGGTACCCACTGGCCCGGTGCCGTATTGAACCAGGATGTCACAATCAAGGTATTCTCATTACAGCCGACTTTCTCATATCGAGTTCTGCCAAATCTTTCCTTTGGTGCGGGCATTACTGTCAACTGGGGCAGTGTGGATCTTGACAAAGGACTTGTCAACGGCAATTCGATGAACAAACTCATGGTGGCGATCGGAATGCCCGAGACGTCAATGTATGCTCCCGGAACAACACCGGCCTCGGTCAATCTCAACGGGAACTCAAAGATCGCGTTGGGATACAATCTCGGCGCTTTCTGGGAAATCAACAATAAATGGAGTGTCGGGGTCTCGTACCGCTCGCACTTCAAACTCACAGTCGAGAAAGGTGACGCCCGCGTATCATATACCGGAGCCGCCGAGCAGATGCTGAGTCCTGTGCTCGACAATCTCAACCGTACCAACTTCCATGCCTCGCTGCCGTGTCCTTATGTACTGACAGCAGGAGTGGCGTTCCATCCGAACGACCGATGGACCTTTGCGGCAGACGCACAACTCAACGGCTGGAAAACATACAAATACCTGGATATAGAATTCGAGGATCTCGCCGACTTCAACCAGCATCTGCGTAAGAATTACCACAACACGATGACATATCATATTGGTGCGGAATGGAAGACGACCGAACGGCTTGACCTTCGCGCCGGAATGCTGATAGATACCAATCCATGCGACCTTGACAGTTTCAATCCCGAGACTCCTGGCATGACACGTCTTTGTCCTTCGGTCGGCCTGTCTTTTACTCCGGTAAAGCGGTTCAGCATCGACTTCGCCTTCACATATGTTGCAGGATTAGGCACGAATAACGCAACGGGCCACTATGAGGACTTTGTGTATAAGATGGCTCAACAGGTAAATCCCCAGTTGCCGGAAATGCTGGGTTTCAAGCCCGAGGGATCATTCACCGCCGACTACCGAGTGCATGCATTCGTTCCGGCACTCGGACTGCGCTATGAATTCTGATTACGGCAAACAGTTTCTTGTTAAAAGATTAACCTGTTGTTTTCGGACGCGCAACAATTAGTTGCCTGCTATCTGCCGCATCAGTAACAGCAAATATTCTTATATCGCCTCGGGGCCTGACTCCGAGGCGTTTCTGTAATTCTGCCGCCGTCATCCCGAAGTTCCTGCATGTGACCCACGCTTCCGGCCAACGGTTCTTAAGACCTTTGATGTGTTTCGAGTGCCAGGGAATAACCTCGATAACATCCAGGCATACGCCGCTGATACTGTTTACAGGTAGAGAACAGAAATAAACCTGAGTGTTGGGGGCAATCTTTATAAGATTATTGCGGGAAGCCATAAGCCTGAAGGCTCCGGCCTTGACTACCGCAGGGAAAGGTACGACAAGAGTATCGCCGGATACAGGCATGCCGTATCGGGTTTCCGCATCAGTCTCCTCATCCTGAGTGAAAGAGAAATCGTAAATGTCATCATTGCCAAGAGTGACGGCATGAATGCTGATTTTATCTGAATCGGGAAACCTAGTATCAGATAAGTTAGAAAGTGTCACCAGTTCACGGCATTCGGTATGGGTACCGATTACATAGATATCGGTGACGCCATGCAGACTCCTGCAAACGGCAGTCACATCGAGCATGGGCGAGAGTTTGGCGACAAGTCTATGGAAATGTCGTGCCATCAATGGCTCGATGAGCGTAATGTCCGGCTGGCAGTCAGATATGGCGAAAACCCTGCCGCCATTGTCCGAGCGACGCGCCGGGTCGATGAATGCGGTCCTGCCTGACAGAAGTCCGCACCGCAATGCTTCGACACTATCGCAGTTCCTGACAGAGACAGAAGAAGACAGTCCCATTCCGGAGACATTGAATTGCAACGCCTGAGCACGTAAGGAATCCATCTCACAGGCGGTGACTTCGGCTCCTTTAGCGGCTATATGTAAAACATCGATTCCCAATCCGGAAGTTAGGTCAACAAGAGACTCGCTCTCATTTGCAATATCGGCATGGAAACGGGCAAGTCGGTCGGATGTGGATTGTTCGCCTGCAAGAGTGTCGGGGAATATGAAGGCGGGAAAGGCCTCGAGAGTTTCGTTAATCTTGTTTCCGAAGCGTCTGCGACATTCTATCTGTGTAATGGCGAAGCGGAAGAACTCATCGTCCCGGCCCCGCATATATTTGAGCCTGAGTTGTGAAACATCCTTATGCAGATTGTTGTTAATAAATTCATAGAAATCTTTCTTTCCCGTTATTTCAGAAATGAAATTGTTCAGGGAATAATTGCTGACTGTTTCCATGATGCAAATGTAATAAGAAATTTTGCAGTTGGTGGAATTTTGCATTAACTTTGTTACCCACTACATAAAACGAAACATAACTTTAACGACTATATGTCCCAGAAACAGAAATACGACCTGTCCCAGATAGAAAAAGACCGCCGTATACTAGAACTGCTCGCACAGAATTTTCCCAATGTCCAGGCTGCGAGTACGGAGATCATAAATCTTGAAGCAATCCTAAACTTACCCAAAGGAACTGAACACTTTGTCGCCGACCTGCATGGTGAATACGAAGCCTTCCGTCATATACTGAAAAACGCCTCCGGAAATATCAAGCGCAAGGTCATCGAGATATTCGGAACAACAATGCGTGACAGCGAGATCCGCGAGCTCTGTACCCTGATCTATTATCCGAGACCTAAACTCGAGATTGTAAAAGAACAGGAGGAGGATCTGGATAATTTCTATCAGATTACTCTCAACCAGTTGGTAAAGGTATGCCGGGCCGTGTCGGCAAAGTATACCCGCTCGAAAGTCCGCAAGGCTCTGCCGAAAGCATTCGCTTATATAATTGAGGAACTACTGCACGAAACCCCGGATGACACAAAAAAGCAGGCCTATTTCCGACGGATTGTCGAGACGATCATAGAGACGGGGCAGGCCGATGAGTTTATTGTCACTCTATGCAATGTGATTCAGCGTCTGTCCATCGACCAGTTACACATACTGGGTGACATTTATGACCGTGGTCCCGGAGCGCATCTTATCATGGAACTGCTTTCGGACTATCCTAACTTCGACATCCAGTGGGGCAACCACGACATACTGTGGATGGGAGCCGCCGCCGGGAACGTTCAGTGTATATTCAATGTCATCCGCATCGCTCTGCGGTATGCCAATATGACAACCCTGGACGAAGGATATGGAATCAATCTTGTGCCTCTGGTGACGTATGCTCTTGATACCTATGGTGAGGATGCATGTGAGTGTTTCGAACCGAAAATCGAGACGGCAGACGATGTCATACATAGCGAGAAAACGAAGAAGATAATTGCCCAGATGCACAAGGCGGTAGCAGTGCTACAATTCAAACTTGAGGGTAATCTCATCAAGGAACATCCCGAATGGGGAATGGATAGCCGTCTTCTGCTCGAGAAGATTGATTATGACAGAATGACAATCAGTATTGAAGGAAAAGAATATGAACTCAAGGACAAAAACCTTCCGACTGTTGACCCTGAGGATCCATACCGGCTAACAGGTGAAGAGAAGGAACTTGTGTCAAGGCTTCAGCATTCGTTTATGGTCAGTGAAAAACTTCAGCAGCATATCCGTGTGATGCTGCAGAGGGGCGGAATGTACGGAGTCTACAATGGCAATCTTGTATATCATGCCTCGATGCCGCTGAATGCCGACGGTACTCTCAAGGATGTCATGGTAAAAGGTGAGCCATATCATGGCAAAGCGCTGATGAAGGAAATCAATCATATGGTACATTCGGCGTTCTCGCGGCACAATGACGAAGAAGACCGTAAATATGCCATAGACTATTTCTGGTATCTATGGTGCGGACCTTCATCGCCACTTTTCGACAAATCGAGGATGACGACATTCGAGCGCTATTTCATTGCCGATAAATCCGTACATGCAGAACAGAAGGGACATTATTACGCACTACGTGAGGACGAGAGAATATGTGACATGATACTTGACGAGTTCGGTGTTACCGGTCCTCACCGTCATATAATTAACGGTCATGTTCCCGTAAGGGCGTCTCACGGTGAGAATCCAATCAAGGCAAACGGCAAACTTATGGTTATCGACGGTGGATTCGCCAAGGCCTATCACAACACCACCGGCATAGCCGGATACACTCTGGTTTTCCATTCCAGAGGTTTTGAACTCGTTCAGCATGAACCATTCACGTCGGCCGAGAACGCTATTGTGAACGGAACTGATATAGTCTCAACCAATCAGATTGTGGAGATGAGCGCACACAGGATGCGTGTGCGTGATACTGACAAAGGCCGTGAACTTCAGGAGCAGATTGACGAACTGATGGAACTTCTCTATGCCTACCGAAGCGGGCTGGTGACACAGCGGGCCTCACGGTATTGAACGTAAAGGAAAATTTATTTATATCGGGTGCCTGAGATTTTATAATCACAGGCGCCTGATTTTACCATTTGCTGTCCGCGGAAGTGCATGCACGGCTATTACTTCCTTGGGCCTGTGTATGGAATCAATCGATGAAATAATATGAGCAATGGATTCGGCTGTCTCGGGGCTGCCTTCGATTAACATTACCACCCTTCTTCCCCATTTGGGATCCGGACGGGAACTGATGCAGAAAGGAGTATCTGAGAACGCGGTATCCTTCAGGGTGTCTTGAATTTCGGATTCGAGTTGTTCGGGAATGATTTTTATACCGCCGCTATTGATGATGTTGTCATAACGTCCGATCCAGCGGAAAGCAGTCGGAGAAGAAAGTTCGACGAGGTCGTTGGTGATAACGCATCCTATCGACATGTTTGGAATATCAGCCACAAGACATCCCCGGTCATCCGTACTTATTCTTATTCCAGGCATGGTTCTGAAATGCTTTTCGGAAACATGTCTCAGCGCGATATGGCTACATGTCTCGGTCATGCCGTACGACTCGTATGCGTTCGCACCGGATTTGACAAGAGCATTCCGCATTTCATCGGAGAGCGGGGCCCCTCCAATGATGATGTTTGATATATTGCTAAGTTCCGGACTGTTGAGCAAGGCTTCTACCTGGGAGGGGACGATCGCCAACAGATCGCAGGGAGAAAATGCGGGGGAATTCGACGGTTCTATAAAGACAGCGGTTCCGCCGGATTCGATTGCGCGGACAGCCATCATTTTACCGGCAATATAGTCAAGTGACAAAGGGCAAAGATAAACCGAGTCATCACGCAGTTGGAAAAAACGATTTGTGGCACGCGCAGAAGCAAGCATGTCGGATTTCAGCAGGCGTATTTCCTTTGGTATGCCTGTGGAGCCTGACGTGTGGGCAGTTATATAATTTTTCCCATCGTGCCATTGCCGCAAAAAATCTTCCTGTGTCACGGCTGTATGAAGTTTACGGGAACGCTACCCCATGAACGTTTCGGGTCAAGCCAGAGTTCTTCTCCACGAAGTACCATGGGAGAATCGATATTGTTGCTGTAAAGGCTCCCGGTTCCGAGGCCATGAACCATCGCAGGTTTTTTACTGCTTACCCAGTCAGCGATGTCGTACAGTCCAATATTGGATTCAAGCGCAGAGGTCGCCCACCATCCTATTCCCAGACTTTCGGCATAATAAATCCATCGGTTTGCCTCCATGAATCCGCCGCACAAGGCGGGTTTAAGGATTATGTAACGAGGTCTGATGAATGCAAGCAACTGGCGTTTTACCTCATCTCCGGTGACTCCGATTAGTTCCTCGTCGAGAGCAATGTCAATGGGGCTTTCACTGCATATTCTGGCCATTTCTTCGGGCTGTCCGGCTTTGACTGGCTGTTCAAGTGAATGAATTGAATACCGGCTCAGGGCCTCAATTCGCTTCAGCGCATTGCCTGAAGTGAAAGAACCATTTGCATCAAGTCGAAGTTCAAGGCGTCCGGCAGGGAAACGTGAACGAATATATTTCAACAGATCAATCTCTTCTTCGAAATTGATGCCTCCGATCTTGAGTTTAAGGCAATGAAAGCCTGCATTTAGTTTTTCCTCAATACGTTCTGCCATCAGTTCCTTGTCACCCATCCAGATAAGGCCATTAATGCGTATTGGTGAATGTCCCTGACTCCATTCCGGATCATGGCGCTTGCATTCAAGTCTGTTAAAGGCAGCCTCGAATCCAAAACGGATTGAACTGTATTTTTTGTAATAATCTATGTCGAGGGGATTCTTACAGGATTTACGAAGAATATCCTCGAATACGGGGGTGTCCTCGGCACTCAGGCCTCGGAAAAGCGGGACCTCGGCAACGACATGATTATTGGTGTCAAGAGTGTCCCATACATGAATGAAATAGGTGTCCTTCACCTTCATTGCCTGACGGGAGGTTATGGCAGTAAAGGTGAAATCAAGAGTATAGGGAGAATATTCAGCCTTGATCATTGGCTTAACGGACGGGAAACAGAGAGGATTTAGCCCGGGAACTGGGGGAACTGGTCGAAATCGGGGTCGCGTTTCTCGAGGAATGCGTTCTTGCCTTCCTGGGCCTCGTCCATAAGGTAATACATGAGTGTTGCGTCACCTGCGAATTCCATCAGGCCATGCTGTCCGTCGAGTTCGGCATTGAGTGCGCGTTTGACCATTCTGATGGCAAACGGGCTACGTTTCATTATAGTCTCACACCATTCGACAACTTCATCCTCAAGTCTTTCAAAAGGCACCACCTTGTTTATCATGCCCATTTCCAGTGCTTCCTGTGCGGTGTACTGTCGGCACAGGAACCATATCTCACGTGCTTTTTTCTGGCCGACACATCGAGCGAGATATGAAGAACCGAAACCGGCGTCGAAACTACCGACCTTCGGTCCGGTCTGTCCGAAACGAGCATTCTCTGACGCTATGGTTAGGTCGCAGACTACCTGAAGGACGTTTCCGCCTCCGATGGCATAACCGTTAACTGCGGCAATAACAGGTTTTGTAAGCGAGCGGATGAACTTATGTATCTCGAGGACGTTGAGTCGGGGAGTGCCGTCCGAGTCTCTGTAGCCGCCACGGTCCTTGTAATGCTGATCGCCGCCTGAGCAGAATGCCTTGTCACCGGCGCCAGTCAGCACGACCACTCGGATTTCCTTATGGTCGCGACAAAAATTCAGCGCATCAAGAATCTCGAAATTTGTCTGCGGACGGAAAGCATTGTACACTTCGGGACGATTGATGGTTATACGTCCGATACCATTGTACGAATCGAAAAGAATGTCGGTATAATCTTTTATTTTAGTCCATTCACGCTTGCTCATGTTTCTAAAATTTTATTTAATGCTTCTGCAGGTTTTTGAAATAATCATTTAATATCTCTGCACTGAGTTCGCCGTCAGTCACAACCTCGAGAACCGCAGGCTTTTCAGATTCAAAGCAGAATCTGTTAAACTCTTTCGACAGGGATTTGGAATCTTCTGCCCGAAAATATGAGAACCCGTATGCCTCGGCAAGTTTCTCCACGGGGAAGTTAATCTGAGAACCGAGACAGGACTCGAGTTCCGGGGCTTTCTTTGTCAGTCCGATAAATCTGAAAATTCCGCCTCCGCCATTACTTAGCACAATAATCTTGAATTTAGGTGTGACTAAATTACTGCCCAGGGCTGCGATATCGTACTGAGCGCTCATGTCTCCGGTAATAAGGAGGGTAGGGTCATCGTAAAGTACAGACGCTCCCAGTGCTGTCGAGGTCGAGCCGTCGATACCGCTGACTCCACGGTTGGAATCAATGCGGTGTATGTGTCCGTATCCAAACAACTGGCAGTAACGGACTGCGGTTCCGTTTGACAACTGTAGATTAAATCGATTGGGAATATTCGATATGATATGGTAAAGCGCGGAAAGGTCGCTCCATTCTGCATGGGCGGCATATTCATCTCCTCGTTTTTCTGCTTCCGATGCGATAGTTCGCCATCTTAGTCCATAATCATAAACCTCGTGCTGACCAATACAGGCTGACGCCAGCAAAGGAATAAAGGCTTCCGGGTCCATCTCAATCCTTCTTGTCAATGCGTTGAAGGGGTCAACGGACATTCCGCGCATGCCAATGTGCCAGTGCTCGAGACCCGGAACCTTCCTTAGCCAGCCCTTGACAAAACGAGATACAAGAGAACCACCAAGTGTGATTACAACATCGGGTGCCATGTCTTCTTTCTCTTCAAGTGACATGGAACTTAATGTTGTGTCGATACGTCTTATCAAACCACGACCGTGAATGTTGGACTGCGCCTCAATCATGACTGCAATATTGGGTACTGATGCCATTCTTGAAATGCCTCGTGACAGATTACGGTCAGGAGCCATAAACCCGCATATCACGAGAACCCGCTTTCCGTTTAGTTCCCTGGCCAAAGATCTGACCTGTGCCATAGGCATTGTCATGCGAGGTAATACAGCAGAAACTGAATCTTTAATTAATTCTTTTTCAGTAAGATTGCCGAGCGGAATATCAAGATGGATGTTTATATGTACGGGTCCCTGACGTCCGCTTGTGGCGGCAATCAGTGTATCGTTAATGTCACGTACAGCCATACGTCTCAACGATGAATCGGTACTGTCGACATCGATGTCGCAGGAATGCTTCACTATGTTGCGAAGTATTTCGGGCTGGCGTATTGTCTGGCTGTCATCCTGGTCAATCCATTGACGCGGCCTGTCGGCGGAAATAACTATAATTGGAATCTCCCGGTAATAAGCCTCGGCCACGGCAGGAGCATAGTTAAGGACGGCGGAACCAGAGGTACATATCAGGGCGACTGGTTTGCGAGACTGGGCAGCCATGCCAAGAGCGATGAATGCCGCAGAGCGTTCATCGATTACAATAGAAGTCTCCAGTGATTCCTCGCGTGATGTCGAGATGATGAGTGGTGCGTTACGTGAGCCGGGACTGAGTACAACATGCCTTACCCCATGACAGACAAGGGCCCTTGTCAGGGCCTGTACGTTGTGTTTGTCACTGTCTAAATTCATCTGATCCGCAGGAATCACTTCTTTAATTTAACACCTATATGAATGCCGTCGTAGGATTTCAGTATTGAAGAAATTGTCTGGAACGAAGAATTTCCGGAAACGCTTGAAACTTTCTGGATGATGTCGATGAAACGTTTGGCATCAAACGCAAGATTCAGGATGCCACCGGACATTGAAGCCATGCAGTTGACTTTGCCGATCTTAATTTTCCCGAAAGCCTGAAAGTTAAAGACAAGTTTGCCATCTGTACCCTTCTCGACTTTGCCTTTGAGAGTGCCGTATTTAATTTTGATCGTGAAATTATACAGACTGTCAACGGACATGGTCAGGTTATTCAGGCCGACACGATTGTAATAGGGAGAGAGTTTGTTCTCTACGGCCGTGGCTGCTGCCGCTCCTCCCAGTTTTTTCAGTGCGTCATCTGTGTCGAATTGAACAGCCGGGGAAACATATTTCCAATTGCCCTGAAGTCGGTCAATGGAAAACTCAGAGGATGATGTTGCGTTCTCAACCGTGGATTTCAGGCCGCTCAGGAGGTCGTCAACTTTTCCTGAACTAAAAATACCGCCTTGCTTTTGGGCAAATATACCTGAACAGAATAGAAAGGAAAAAAGTAATGTCAGTGCGTATTTTCTCATTATAATATAAAAGAAGTATAATGAAAATCGAAAATTCCGGTTATCAAAGGACGTTGAGTTCGGTCATTACCTCGCTTTCGTTAATCTCATCGTCTATGGGCTGCCATTGCGAGTTCTGAGATTTAAATTCTGGAACAATACGTTTCATCTGCGCTACAACAGCATGGCAGTCGCCATTGATGGCGAAGGAACGCAGATCAGTCAAGCGAGAGCAGACTTCGCTGTAGTCGTAAATGCGCACTTTCGCAATCATGATCTTTTTATGTCTGGTTGTTGTAGTGAGTTCGTGATCGTTGAGAAGTTCCTCGTATAGTTTCTCACCGGGACGAAGGCCAGTCTCGACAATCTGTATGTCACGGTTAGGGCGGAGACCAGCCAGTGAAATCATGCGGGATGCAAGGTCGTAGATCTTGACCGGACGTCCCATGTCAAAGATGAATATCTCACCGCCGTTACCCATGCAGCCGGCTTCGAGTACGAGTGAGCATGCCTCGGGAATTGTCATGAAGTAACGTATGATGTCGCGGTGCGTTACAGTCACGGGACCGCCTTCGGCAATCTGCTTGCGGAAAAGCGGAATCACGGATCCATTGGAACCCAGTACGTTTCCGAAACGGGTGGTTATGAATCGTGTCGGACGGCCGTCGTTGTGTGTCATGCGTAGGTTGTTGGCCAGGGACTGTACATAAATCTCAGCAATACGTTTCGATGCGCCCATGATATTTGTGGGATTGACAGCCTTGTCGGTGGAAATCATAACGAAGCGGTCGACGCCATATTTCAGTGAGAGGTCAGCGAGATTCTTTGTGCCGAAAACGTTGGTTATGATAGCCTCCGTGGGGTTGTGCTCCATCATGGGAACATGTTTGTATGCCGCGGCATGGAATACAAGACGGGGACGATATTCCTCGAAAATCTTTGTCATTCGATCTTCGTTGGCGATGTCGGCGATACAGAGTTCGATGTTTACACCGGGGAATTTTTCCTCCATCTCAAGCTGAAGTTCGTGCATTGGCGTCTCAGCCTGATCTACGAGGATAATTTTAGAAGCCTCAAACTTGGCAACCTGACGTACTATCTCGGAACCGATTGAGCCTGCAGCCCCCGTGATAAGCACACGCTGGCCGTGAATATTTCCGGCTATGGCGGGGTCATTGGTGTGAATCTCGTCACGGCCAAGAAGGTCTTCAATCTTAATGTCCTGGACGTTAGGTGAGAGTGTGGGCTGAGAATCGGCATTTACGTCAAATTCCTCTATCTGGTTTAGCATCATCAGTTTGATGTGGTTGTCGATGAAGGCGTCAGCGCCACCTGAACGCATGAATTCAATCTGTGTAGACAGGAAAAGCAGGGTATCGCAATTGTATTTTTCGAAAACCTCGCTGATTTTTTCAGGCTCATATGGAAGAATTGGAATACCGTTTACAGATGACGAGAGGTTCTTGTTGCCGAGTGAAAGCATGAGGACAGGCTTGTAATGGCCTTCTGCCTCGGAGGCAAGCGCGGTTGCCAAAGCGAAAGAATTAATTGCTGAACCAAGGATTACGACTCTCTTGCGAGATTTGTTAAGAGACGAGAAGAGGTTTTTTATGAGGAGTCGCATGAAAGTCATCAGAGTGAAGGAGAGAAGACCGATGACGGCAAGATTCCAGAATCCAACAAAAGTCTCACCGACAGTAAGATCATAGATTGATTCACCAAGTATGAGGAAAATCATCGAAACGAATACCGAGACAACTATGCGGTAGATGTCCTCAGTAGTCCACAGACGAACAATCGAACGGTATGGTCTTATAACAAAGAATGCGATGGCAAATACGGCTGTGACCGAAATGGTCTTGATTGCGATCAGACTCATCGGTTCATTTGCAGGCCCATTGCAGACAAGAGTCAGGAATGTGCTTAAAAGCACTATGAAAACATCGCAAAGGAATACAACCCAATGGGGTGTAGTCGTTTTGCTCATACGCTGAATCAGATCGGAATTTGCTAACAGGTTGATTAGTTTCTTTCGCATAAAAGTTGTTTTTAAAACAAAAAGATGTTTCGCATAATATTATATAACTGTGCAAAGGTACGAAAAATCCTGTACCTATACAATGGTTAAGTCGCTAAATTTTAGGCTTTAGGTATAGAATGGTATTATGGAAACAAAGATATAATGACTTGATAATAAGTGAAAGATAGCATATGGATAAGTGAAAGACCGATTGGTCGGCAGAACGTGCTATCTGGCACGTGTAACATTGATATTGTGAGAGGTGAGTATCTTTAATGCAGACGAGATGAAAGCCTTGCATTGTCCGGCACGCTCTCCTGCTTCTTTGTTTATGTCGGTGTCTTCATCAACGGGAATCAGACGGTAATTGGAGGATCGTCTGTCGGGAGGAAGAGTGAATACAAGGCGATAGGAGGCATCGCTGACTATTGCATTGCCATTTTCATCGCGTGATAGTTTCGCCTTGACCATCATACCTCCACGAGTGTCTGTTGTTTTCATGTTTGAAATGAAATTGCCAAGCGAGTAGACGAGCAGAACATTCCGTCCTGTTGAAGGGTTTGTGCGCATCTCTGCGGGCTGGATTACGTGGGGATGGGCTCCTATAATCATGTCGGCCCCTTGTTTTATAAGAAAATCAGCAAGAGATTTCTGAGCGGCATTAGGCAGCAGTTTATATTCGTCTCCCCAATGGATACAAACGCATACCAACTCTGCTCCGCCCTCGCGTGCAGTCTTGATATCCGAGGCAATGAGTTCCCTGTCTATGTAATCGACAACAGCATCCGAGGCAAGCCTTATTCCGTTCGTACCATAGGTATAGTTCAGAAAGGCGACATTGAAACCGTTGATGTCCTTAATCATCGGAAGTGCCTTGGCGCGTTCTCCGGCATTGGTATAAGTGCCGATATGGTCTACACCCAATGAGTCGAGCCGACGGACAGTCTGTTTGAGTCCCTTGTCTCGACGGTCAAGAGTATGGTTGTTGGCTGTCAGGAAAAGGTCAAAGCCGTTAGCGGCGAGTTCGGCGACATATTCTACGGGCGCGTTAAAACATGGATAACCTGAAAGATGGGCATCTGCAATCGGAGTCTCAAGGTTGACTACAGAGTAGTCGGCCTCTTCGATATAAGGCCTGACGGCATCAAAATATCCAGAATATGAATAAGTGCCGTCATTCTGTCTGGCAGCATCAAGTTGTCCCTGATGCTGCATGGCATCGCCGGCAAAGATCAGAGTCGCATTTTCGGAGGGGAAAAGCGTGGTGGCGAGAGAAAAGACAAGAGGAAGCAGCACTTGTTCGGCCTGATTGGATTAGTTTATGGGATTATGCGTGGCTGCAAGGAGGGTATTTTTCATGAGTCGTGTTATGGTCATGGGACCAACACCACCGGGGACCGGTGTGATGAATGCGCATTTCGGAGCGACATTCTCGAAGTCGACATCGCCGCAAAGCCTGAACCCGCTTTTCCTGGATGCGTCGGGAACACGTGTTGTGCCGACATCAATAACACTGGCACCTTCGCGAACCATATCGGCGGTAAGAAAATGCGGTTTACCTAAAGCGCACACCACGATATCTGCGCGGCGTGTTATGGATGCAATGTCCTGTGTAGCCGAATGACAGACCGTAACGGTCGCATTGCCGGGATTGTTCTTTTGCATAAGCATTGAAGCAAGCGGCTTGCCAACTATATTCGAGCGGCCTATTATGACAACATTCCTGCCTTTGGTCTCTATCCCGTAGCGGTCGAGAAGATCAAGTATGCCAGCGGGAGTCGCGGACAGGAATGCGGGCATACCGATGTTCATGCGACCGATATTTATAGGATGAAATCCGTCGACATCCTTGCGTGGATCGATGGCCTCGATGACGGCCTGTTCGTCAATGTGGCGTGGAAGAGGTAACTGTACGATGAATCCGTCTACCTCAGGGTCTTCATTAAGACTGTGGACAGCGGCAAGCAGTTCGTCCTGAGAGACGGTGTCCTCGAAGCGGATAAGGCTCGATTTGAATCCACACTCGGCGCATGCCTTGATCTTGGAGGCTACATAGGTTTCGGAACCACCGTCGTGGCCTACAAGTATTGCGGCAAGGTGTGGAGCGCGCTTGCCTTGCGCTGTTAGTTCACGGACCTGACTGGCAATCTCGCCGCGTATTTCGGCGGCAGTTTTCTTTCCGTCAATGAGTTGCATGGGAATGTCTCAATAAATGGTTCAAATATTCATGGGGTTCATGGGAATGGTCAGCGACGAGGCATGCCTTTTGTCATCTGACGCATCTGACGCATCTGGGACATCATTTTAGCAGGATTACGCATTGACGAGGATGCGGCCTTCATCATTTTGCGCATGTCTTCAAACTGTTTAAGCAGTCGGTTGACCTCCTGGATTGATGTGCCTGAGCCGGCCGCAATGCGGCGACGGCGTGACGGATTGATTATATCCGGATTCTCGCGTTCGTAAGGTGTCATGGAATCGATGATGGCCTCGACACCCTTGAATGCGTTGTTGTCGATATCAATATCCTTGATGGCCTTGCCTACACCGGGAATCATGGCGGCGAGATCCTTGATGTTGCCCATCTTCTTGATCTGGTTAATCTGTTTCTTGAAGTCGTTGAAGTCGAAACGGTTCTTGCGCAGTTTTTCTTCCAGTTCACGGGCCTGTTTCTCGTCAAACTGCTGCTGGGCCTTCTCAACGAGAGATACAATATCGCCCATACCGAGGATTCGGTCGGCCATACGCGAAGGATGGAAAATGTCGATTCCTTCAAGAGTCTCGCTTGTGCCGACAAATTTGATAGGTTTGGTGACTACGGTCCGGATAGAGAGTGCCGCACCACCACGGGTATCGCCGTCTAGTTTAGTCAGGACAACACCGTTGAAGTCAAGCCGGTCGTTGAAGGCCTTGGCTGTGTTCACTGCGTCCTGACCGGTCATGGAGTCAACCACGAAAAGAATTTCTGTGGGATTGACCGCTTTCTTGATTGCCTCAATCTCATCCATCATCTGCTCATCTACTGCAAGACGGCCTGCAGTATCGATTATGACAAGATCGTTATGGTTCTCGCGGGCGTATTCAATAGATTTTCGAGCAATACTTACTGGGTCTTTAGAGTCAGGAATGGTAAATACCGGGACTTCAATTTTGTCGGCAAGGACTTTCAACTGGTCAATGGCCGCAGGTCGATATACGTCACAAGCCACAAGGAGAGGACGTTTTGCCTTCTCGCTCTTAAGTTTTTTCGCTAATTTGGCCGAGAAAGTTGTCTTGCCGGAACCTTGAAGACCGGACATGAGGATGATGGCGGGACGTCCGTCGATGTTGAGCTGCGAGGCCTCACCTCCCATCAGTTCGGCCATCTCGTCACGGACAATCTTGACCATAAGTTCAGAAGGCTTGACGGCTGTAAGCACATTCTGACCCAGGGCCTTTACTTTGACAGTGTCTACGAAAGACTTTGCAACCTTGTAGTTGACATCGGCCTCGATAAGAGCCTTGCGGACATCCTTAAGGGTCTCGGCGACATTGATCTCAGTGATTTTGCCTTGGCCTTTGAGTATCTTGAATGACCGCTCGAGGCGGTCGCTGAGTTTTTCGAACATAGTCTATTGGTATAAAATGTGCATTGTGGCTTTGAACAGTGCACCGGGTCAATAAAAATTTATCTGGTGTTATATATAATTAATGTATACAACGCTGAGTTCAGTTTCTATATTGTGTCATAATTGCCCCGGGGAGTTAGTCATCGAGGTGGTTTGTGGCTGTGTTGGGGAAGATGACCTTGGGCTTGAAGTCGCGGGCTTCTTCGATTGGCATCGAAGCGTATGACATTATTATGACTACATCACCGGGCTGTACCTTCCTTGCGGCTGCGCCGTTAAGACAGATGACACCAGAACCGGCGGGGCCGGGGATGGTATATGTGTCGAGTCGTTCGCCGTTATTGTTATTTACTATGTAAACGCGTTCGCCGGGAATAATTCCGGCAGCCTCCATGAGTTTGGAATCAATAGTTATTGAGCCAATATAGTCAAGCCGCGCTTCGGTAACGGTGACGCGGTGGATTTTACTTTTCAGTACTTCGACGTTCATCTTGCTGGGTAGGTTATATTGTCGATCAGTCTGACATCGCCACAGTATACTGTAATGCAACCAGTGGATGCCTTGTCTTTGCGCCATGCGTCAACAGGCTGCATGGTCAATGGGTCGACAATAGAGTAGTATTCGACTTCAAGAGGATCGAAAGCGTTGAGTCGGTCGGTGACATACTTTATAGTCTCGGCGGGAGTGTGTTCGAGTGCGTATGTCAGGCTGTCTACTAGTGCCCGGTGAATTTCGGGAGCGACCTTGCGGTTTTCGGGAGTCAGGCGGACATTGCGTGATGACAGGGCAAGGCCATCCTCCTCGCGGACAATTGGGCATGCGACGATGTCGATATCATCGAAGTTGCATATGGATGCCATGCGGCGTATGACTGAAATCTGCTGGAAGTCCTTTTCTCCGAAGTATGCGCGGGTAGGGCGCACCCATCCGAAAAGCCGGCTTACTATCTGGGCGACACCGTTGAAGTGTCCAGGGCGCATCGCTCCCTCCATGACGGTGGCCACTTCTCCGAGATCGAATATTCTGTCGTCTGGTTCGGGATAAATTTCCGAAGCCGTCGGAATGAATGCATAGTCTACGCCCGCTTCTTCGAGAAGACGGCAGTCAGCCTCCTCGGTACGCGGATAGGTTCGCAGATCGTCAGGATTGTTGAACTGGGTGGGATTGACGAAGACGCTGACAAAAACAACGTCGTTCTCGCGACGGGCGCGCTCGACTAGCGAGCGGTGTCCGGCATGAAGTGCCCCCATAGTGGGCACCAGGCCTACGCTGAGACCCTCTTCACGGGACTGCGTGGCAAGATTTTCAAGTTCTTTGACGGTACGTACAATTTTCATTTTGGGTAATGAGCCTTGTTTGACAGCCATTGGTGTTTTTAGTCCTGAGCATCAGGACCATGTTTTGTTATAAGTTTTGTTATGTAACCCTGTTAGACGGGTTCGGTAATCAGGGTGCAAAGTTATAAAAAATCATGGATATTAAAAACATGCTGTGAAACATAATTTCAAAACCTTGCAGATATAAAAAAAAATTGTAAATTGCGCGCTGATTTGGTGTCACATCCGCGCACCTGATATATTATCTGTATACAATACGATTAAATTTCTAATAACATGAAGATTTACAAGACCAACGAAATCAAAAACATCTCGCTGCTCGGCAGCAAGGGATCAGGCAAAACCACGCTCGCTGAGGCTATGCTCTACGAGTGTGGCGTTATAAAACGTCGCGGAACAGTCGAGGCAGGAAATACTGTGACCGACTACTTCCCTGTTGAAAAGGAATATGGCTCGTCTGTTTTCTCAACAGTTTTCTATGCTGAGTTCCTTGGCAAGAAACTCAACGTCATCGACTGCCCGGGAGCCGACGACTTTGTAGGCAACGCCATCACTGCGCTTAACGTAACCGATACGGGTGTAATTCTGGTCAACGCTCAGTACGGAGTCGAGGTGGGTACGCAGAATATCTTCCGCACTACCGAATCTGTAAATAAGCCCGTTATCTTTGCCCTTAACCAGCTTGACGGCGAAAAAGCCGACTACGATAATGTTATCGAGCAGATGAAGGAAATCTTCGGGCCGAAGGTCGTGGCAATCCAGTATCCTCTGGCAAGCGGTGCCGGTTTCAACTCCATGATTGATGTTCTTCTTATGAAGAAATACTCTTGGGGGCCTGACGGAGGTGTACCTACAATCGAGGACATTCCGGCCGACCAGATGGACAAGGCTATGGAACTTCACCGCACTCTGGTCGAGGCTGCCGCCGAAAATGACGAGGCTCTGATGGAAAAATTCTTCGAGGAGGAGCACCTGACCGAAGACGAGATGCGCGAAGGCATCCGCAAGGGTCTTGTCTCCCGTTCGATTTATCCTGTTTTCTGTGTCTCAGCAGCCAAGGATATGGGTGTCCGCCGCATGATGGAGTTCCTGGGCAACGTGGTTCCTTTCGTTACCGAGATGCCTGCTCCCGAGACGACCGCCGGTGTCGAGGTCAAGCCCGACTCAAACGGCCCTCTTTCAATCTTCATGTATAAAACAACCGTTGAGCCCCACATTGGCGAGGTTTCGTATTTCAAGGTCATGTCCGGTACGCTTAAGGCCGGTGCCGATCTTGACAACGTGACACGCGGCTCAAAGGAGCGTCTCGCACAGTTGTACTGTGTATGCGGTCAGATCAAGACTCCCGTTGATGAACTTTGCGCAGGCGATCTTGGCGCTACTGTCAAACTCAAGGATGTCCGCACAGGCAACACCCTCGACGAAAAAGGATGTGACTACGAGTTTGACTTCATTAAATATCCCGCTCCCAAGTATCAGCGTGCCGTGCGTCCCGTCACAGAGAGCGACGCCGAGAAACTCATGCAGATTCTTACCCGTATGCACGAAGAGGATCCCACATGGGTTGTCGAGCAGAGCCGCGAACTCAAGCAGACTATTCTTTCCGGTCAGGGAGAGTTCCACCTCCGTACATTGAAATGGCGTGTCGAGAACAACGACAAACTTCCCATTCTCTTCGAGGAACCCAAGATTCCCTACCGCGAGACTATCACAAAGGCAGCGCGCGCAGACTATCGCCATAAGAAACAGTCCGGCGGTTCGGGCCAGTTCGGTGAGGTACACCTCATCATCGAGCCTTACACAGAAGGCATGCCTGCCCCTGACACATACCGCTTCGGCAACCAGGAATACAAGATGAACGTCCGTGACACTCAGGAGATACCTCTGCAGTGGGGCGGCAAACTCGTTGTCAATAACTGTATTGTCGGCGGTGCCATCGATACACGCTTCATCCCTGCCATCGTGAAAGGCCTGATGGACCGTATGGAGCAGGGTCCTCTCACCGGTTCATATGCCCGCGACGTGCGTGTCTGCATTTATGACGGCAAGATGCACCCCGTTGACTCGAATGAAATTTCCTTCCGTCTGGCTGGCCGCAATGCATTCTCCGAGGCTTTCCGCAATGCCAATCCCAAGGTCCTCGAGCCTGTATATGATGTCGAGGTAATGGTACCCGGCGATGTCATGGGCGATGTCATGAGTGACCTTCAGGGCCGTCGCGCCATTATCATGGGCATGAACTCGGCTAATGGTTTCGAGGTTATCTCCGCCAAGGTTCCTCTGAAAGAGATGGCTTCCTATTCTACAGCCCTGAGTTCTATCACAGGCGGCCGTTCTTCGTTCACAATGAAGTTCTCTTCCTATGAACTCGTTCCCAGTGACGTCCAGGAGAAACTTCTCAAGGAATACGCTGAGAAGAATACCGAGGACTGATCAAAATCCGGTAATAGAAAATTCTACAATGATAAGGCGGTGTGTCAATTCTGACACACCGCCTTAATATATATGAGAGAATTTAGATTACCCATTGTATGCTTGATCCAGCAAGAATGGGTGATTATATTATTGCTTTTGGGGTTCTGTAGAGGGTTGGGGCTGTGGGATGGTCAGGGTGTCGGCAGGCAGACTGTCGCTTTTATTATTCTGTGGAAGGGAGTCGGTAGGGTCGGTGTCTTCCTTCTTTTTGCGATGCAGGAATCCGAACATCCTGTCAAAATCGCGTCGGAACATGATGCCTACGCCCTGAGTGGTCTGTGCGGTGCGCAGATAGTAGTTCTGGTCGTTGAAGCGATTATAGGCTTTCAGACGCCATGTGCCGGTGCGGTTGAGCAGATATTCTATGTCAAAGTCACCTATGAACTGGTTGGTGTTAAGCGACTTGTCGCGATATCCGAAGTTGCCGTTCATCCTCAGCCTGTTGTTTAGGAGAGAGGATGATAGCGCGAGATCGAACTCGACATCCGAGAAATCTCCCTTGTCCGAGCGGAGGTTAGGTGCAATAGTCCAGTTTTCGGATAGTTTTCCCAGCATCGATGACAGGCGCGATGAGATTGTTGACGAGGCCATTGAGAATAGTTCGTTGCCTTTTGTCGCAGACATGTAGTCGGGTGTATAGAAGCGACCGAGTGCCAGGAGATAAACTATCTGGCGATTCATCATTTCGTCAGTGGACACTATGGAACGCACCTTGCGGTATGTGTCTGACGTAAGGGTGGGGAACTCGAGGTCGAAGGCAATGTCGGGCTGCCGCATGTCTCCCGTCACTTTCAGCAGTGCATTGACCGGAACGTTCGTGCGGTTCAGGTCCTTGTCCTGAAGGAATGACTCATCAAGGTCTGAAAGGTTGGCGTTTACAGAGTATGCGGCTTCGATGTCGAGTTTTGCTGAATATGGATCTCCGGAGAAATTGATGGATGATCCGCTGCGAATCTTGAAATCTTTCACTATGATGTCCTGCAGCGTGAAATTGTATGAACCTCGTTCTATTGTATATCCTCCGTACATACGTAAATCGTTACCCGATGAATTGTATGTCATGCGAAGCGATCCTTTGCCGTTTGATTTTATTTCATCCCCCCCTACGGGATCCATGACCACAATTATATTTGCCTCCGGGGTTATGTCAATCTGTATGTCCATGTTATAGTCTGTGGGGACATCGGCGTTCTTCATCAGGGCCCGGCGCTGGTATTCGCGGACTATGGCCGGGACGTGGTCAACTTCGGTTATGGAGTCAGTTATGACATGCTCATTCCTGTCTCGGAATGTAATAAAGGTGTATTCGTCGGCGTCTTCTCGGTCTGAAAGTACGAATGTAAAAGTTGAATTCGGCGCGGTGGACATGTTCACATTGATGTTCACTACGCCGGGCTTGCCGGAAATGAATGCTGATCCATTGCCGTAAATACGTCCGTACCAGTCGGGCGAGAGTTTAGAATTCACATCATAACTCAAGAAATTCTGTGCGTCAGTCACTTTGAAATCGAAGGATGGTTCCTTGAAGAATTTATGGTCGACGCGTCCGTTCAGTCTGGCTGTATTGCCATTAACGTCACGGACGGTGGCATTGTTTATGAGAATTTGTCCCGGAGTGATTTTAACGGAATCGGTGCAATAGAACCATGTATTGGTAAAACCTACTTTAAGGCCGAAATTATCGGCATATATATCGCCCTCAAGGTCTATGTACTTGAATGTTCCGAACAGGTGTGCATGACCCGATGCATGACCTGAAACATCCTCGGCGAATGCCTCCATAAATGGTTTGAGAAATCCGACAGGCACCCTGTTGGCGTCAAAATTGATGTCGAGTTCTTCCTTTGCCGGAGTAATCGACCCGTAGATGTGAGAGTGGTTCTTGTCGAACCCCGTGACATCGGCGTCAAGCATCACGGCCTGCGCCTCGTTGTCCCAGTCGGCGCGGACCTCAGCGTTGCCTAATACACAATAATTATATGATATGGAGTCGACATGGAGGTCGGGGCAGGTGATGACCGGTGTCCTGCTCAGGAGTCCCCGGGCATTGAACCGGCCGGTGGCACGGCCTCCGATCAGAGCCTTGTCGATGTCCAGTGTCTCGAAAATTGCGATCATGTTTACATCCTGCAGATCCAGGTCAAGCGTGCTTGTGCTGTCTGTCGACACGCGTCCGTCGATGGCTATGCGCTGTCGCCCTGCTGTCATTGCGAAGTCACCGACGGTGATATCGCCAGGCGCGATGGATATGCGTGACGGAGAGATATGCCATCTGTCCGTGCCGAAGGTTATGTCGCAGGGGTTGAAGTCAACGTCTGCCGTCAGTTTGCCATCGCTGTTTTTTCCGAGGAGGGTCGAGAAACTGAGTATGCCGTTAATGGGTTTCTCCCTCTCGAGCATCCAGTCAACACGTGTGTCGACACGATTCTGTGCGGCGGTCAGGGTGGTCACCAGCACCATCTCACCCTTTTTGGTGGGCATCTGCGTGGTGGCGTAAAGCATTCCGGAAGGGGCGTCATCATAATTCAGTTCGGCCTGTACTGCTGTGTTCTCGATGATTTTTTCCCCATTCATCAGATATGGAGCGTCAAGTGTAAACATCATCTTGCCTTTCTCCATATTCATTGAACCGTCGATACTCACCGGATATATTATCTGCACCGGTAGTTTAAAGAAGTTCGAGAGTTCCTCGGCCTTGTCGATGCTGAAGTTGTATACAAAACGGTTCTCTTTTTCATCGCATGACGAAAATTTGTGAACGTCATGCGTAGGTCCGAAAACCGGAAGCACCGAACCTACCGCCGAGAGTATGTCTTTCGGCAGAGTGCTCAGACATATGTCACCCTCGATTCTTCCGTTTATGAAGTCGCTTTCAATCTCTATTGTCGAAGGACTTCCGAAGTTGTCGGCATCAAGATTGATTTTGTTGATGTGTAGTGAGGACTTTCCGGCATCAGGAGCCTCTAACTTCAGGTCCCGTATTGACAGCGTGCCGTTTACCCAGTCCTTGAGGGAGCCTGACAGGTCTGCGTTTATATCGGCGCAGGCTTTGTAGCCGTCAAATTTGCCTTTGAGTCCCAGCGAAGATACATCAAGTCGGGATATACTGCTTATCAGCCGTATCTGTGGGTCTAGTGGATTAGCCGAGCCGGATGTCTCGAGTTCTATCCTGCCGAACTGGTTATCCATCTCCACTGTTCCGGCGAATGAGCGGTCGGGGTTGTACACACCTTCTAGATATATGTCTTTGAAGGCATTCCCCTGGTATTCTACGGATGCGATGTCAATCTTGCCGTCAGCCGCAATCCGGCCTCCGCGAAGATTCCCGGCGATATCTGCGGCCAGTGTCACACGCCCGAGTCGCCGGTCGTCAAGCATTCGTCCAAGGTCAAAGTTCGAGATGTCTATGAGGGCATCCATGTCTCCTGACTTTTCTTTCGGAGACAGACTGGCGTTGCCGTTGAATCCCAGTCGGCCAAGAGAGCATAACAGATCTACTTTACCGTTGATTTCTTTCAGACTACCGGAAACTTGTGCCGAAAGATTCATGTCTCCCAGAGAATTGATGACGGAAACCGCTCTGTTTGAAAGATTTCTGGACATCTCGGCCGTGAGTCTTGCAATTTCATTGCCACGGGCGCGCAAACCCAGATCAAGATCTTCGACTTGTATGCTGTCGGGGTACGGAAGGCCGGTTACATGCGCCGAGGCATAGACATTAAGCATCTGTCCGCCGTCTTCCTCGACCGAGAGATGTCTTAGGGTTATGTCTTTTAGGATACCGCTTGCGTCGACATGGAGTTTGAAACGCCGGTCTACGTCGTGGAATACGGGAACTGCCCAGCCGAAATCCTTCAGGGTAACGTAACTGCCTTTCTCAATACGGATGTCCACGGGCTTCGTGACGCCGAGTTGCTGAAGTTCTCCGAGTTTCTCCGGTGCGAATTCCACCAGGTTAAGAACAAGACGCGAGTTTGGAAGTGTCAGTACCGGATTTTTCAAGGCAATATTGCCGGGTAGTGCTGAGATGTTTGCGGTAAAGTCGCTGATTTCAAGTCCTGAGCGCTCTTTTGCCGAAAGATGGAGAAGGTCGATTGCAACACCATCGTTAGTGATTTTCGGTATGAAGGCTCTGAGTTCAAGTGCGCTGAGAGCGATGTGTCGGGTATCCAGCCCCCTTTCTTTCTCGGGTGCGTCGAGAATGTCGAAACGGAATCTCGAGTTTTTTATCTCTACTGTCGATATGGACAGTTCAAAACGTGTCGGGGGCTTGGTCTTGTCCTTTGGCTTGAGATGCTCGATGATTCCGGCGATATTCAGTGGCCCTTTGGCTGTAGGTTTATATAGCCATGCCTCCATGCCGTCGATTGTGGCATAGTCAAATGCAAGTTTTCGCTCATTCACAAAATATCCGAGTTCAAAGCGTAGCGAGATCTCGTCAACTTTGAGGGCGTCACGCTTGAAGTCATCCTTTATCACTACATCTCCGAGGACAATACGGTCAAATGGAGAGAAATCGACGGATCCGATCCTTACCTCGGTCCCGAGCAGATTTGATAGTTCGGTTTCTCCTATTGAACGCAGTTTCTCCTGTGCCCACGGTGTGGACATGACAATGTACAGTCCCAGGGGAATTCCTACGACAATGATCAGAAGGGAGACAAATATGGCTCGGAATATCTTGAAAGCCTTGGTCATATGGCTCGTAAGTTCATACGATACTGTTATATACAGGTTTTAAATCAGTCGTTTTATGCAGGACATCTGCAGTAAGGAAATCGCAGCTTTGACTTCATGCAGTCTATTGCCTCTTACATAAAACTTACAAAAGTACGAAAAAATCCTATGATATCCCGCATATCCCCCGAGTTTTTGATTTGACCGTGCGCAGAACTGTATTTTTCTGTAATTTGAAGTTTCGCTATAATTGCGTAACTTTGCATCTGATGCCATTTCATTTTGTTCTCGTGAACAAATGTGGATGCTATGCTTTATTTCGAATCTCTTATTGACGATGGACGAACATTTATACATACGCATCGTGTATGCCTTGATGCTTCTGGTGTTTATGTTTTGCGGCTGTCTCAGGTGTTGCAATCTGTGGAACTTTTCTGCCGGAAGGATGTCGGAGGTGTATCCTGCCCGCGGGGAGGCGGCGGCAGCCTATTTCAGTGTTGTTCTGCTTTTCCCGTTTGTCTTATATCCGGTAGGCACAGTTGATACCTGGACTTTTGTCAGATGTTTTTGGATTATTTATGTTCCTGCTGCGGCATCGCTGGCTTTGAAAAAATTCTTTTTTAGAGATACGGATTGTAAAGGAAAAATTTATCGGATCGTTTTTGTAGGAGTGATTCCTTCCGTTGTGCTTGTGCTTATGTTTATATTCGCATGCATGGGTGGGTCAAGATTCGGTTCCGGACATTGGATCATTTACTTTGTGGGGTCGCTTGGTGGCTGCCTGAGTATTTATATGATTTATGTTTTATGCGGAATATGTCGCAAGACTTGGGTTGCCGCGAATGTAAATCCTTCGGACCCGGATATTTTTCCCCGACGTTTTGGTATGACGATTTCCGGGGTATGTATTGCTGGGCTGGGCATGGCGTGGGCTGTTTTTATAGTCAATACAACTCAGATTCATGCCACTATTGCTGTTATCGCACTTATGGCAGGTATGGGAATACTTGTTGCCATTTTGCATCCCCAGTGGAAGTCCGTATCGGAAGGCGTCCGTACTCGGACCGGGCTTGCTCTCCACAGGGGAAGCCGTAAAAACATTCTTTCCGAAGCCCGGCTTGAGAGTCTTGAGCATCAGATCCGACGGATTGTAGAATCCGAAAAACTATACCTTGACCCGGACCTGAAACGAGATACCCTTAAAGAACGTCTTGAAATCAATCATTCTTATCTGAGCGAAGTTTTCACCCGACGTTTCGGTTCTCTCAACCGTTACCTTAATCTTCTCAGAATGGAATACGCAATGCGCTACGCTGCCGAACATCCACAGGTGAAACTTACCGAAGTAGCCCGTATCAGCGGATTTGGCTCCATGAATACTTTCTATCGGACCAAAAAACAGTATGAAAAGGAGGGGCGCGATAACAATTCCTGCAATAGTCCTGATATCAAAATATTGTGACACGCCATTGTCCTCGAATTGATTTTTTGACATACGATTTTTTGACAAGCTGGCATTCGTATGTACGTTTTGACAACGTTCATCCTATGCCCATTTCCTAACTTTGCAGCCGATAAATTTCTTAACAAAAAGCTTTATGAGAACATTACTACATTTATTGGCTACAGGTGTTCTGGCTATGTCTGCCAATGTCGCCGGCGCAGCCGCGAGTTTCACCTGCGAAGGAATAATCTACAACATCACTGGTGACACAACATGTGAGGTCGGCCGGCAGACTCCCGCAGAAATCAGCGGGATTGTCATCCTTCCTTCCAATGTCAGCGCCGAGGACGGTAAGACCTACGTGCTTACCTCGGTTTCCAACTTTGCCTTCGTTACATGTTCGGCCCTGACCGAGGTGACGATTCCGGAGACTGTTGTCACTGTCGGCAATTCGTCATTCTCCAAATGCTCTTCGCTGAAGGTGGTCCGTTTCTCGGGCGCTCCAGCTTCGGTCGGTTCCAACTGTTTCAGCGAGTCTAATTCTATTGTAGAAGTCTATACTCCCGGCCTTGACTCCTGGATATCGACTGACTTCAAGGACGCTTCGGCTAATCCTCTCAATTACGGAGCCGAACTTCTTGACAATACCGGCCGTCCGGTCGATTGCAGCCTCATTCCCGAAGGTACGAAACGCATAGGCAACTACTCGCTCTCCGGCATGAAGACTCTGGAGTCCGTAACGCTACCTGAAGGTCTTGAGGAAATCGGCATCGGGGCATTCTCCGGCTCTCCTGTCAGAAATGTCAATATCCCCTCTCTTGCCGAATGGGCGCGAATAACTTTTGGAAACTATACAGCCAATCCTCTCTATTCGGGCAAGGCTTTGCTCGTACAGAATGGTCAGGAGATTCGGAATCTCGACATCCCGGCCGGTGTTGCTACAATTAACAACTATGCCTTTATGAATTATCTTGCGGCTGAGTCCATAACTCTTCCCGCAAGCGTCACTTCGGTTGGCACACAGGCATTTTCAGGTTGTACATCTGTCAAGACGCTCTCCCTAGGCGAATGCGTTGAGACTATCGGCATGAACGCATTCCAGAAGATAGATTTTACTTCCGTAAAATCTTTTGCCGTCAATCCTCCTCAGCTTGCCCGCAATGCTTTCAGCGAAACTACTTATTCCAAGGCCGAACTCACCGTTCCCAAGGGTTCGCTCGAATCATACAAGTCGGCTTACTTGTGGAAGAAATTCCTGAACATTAGCGAAAGCGGAACAACCGGAATCGAATCCCTCACCGGTGATTCGGATCAGCCCGCTGTCTATTACGACCTTTCCGGTCGTAGGGTCGTCAATCCCACCTCTGGCATCTACATCCTCCGCCAAGGTCCCCGAACCACCAAAATCCTCCTTAAATAACGTGGGTTCGACATAAGATTTAGCCCATTTACATATAAAACAATCAGCCATTTAGTACGAAACTAGGTGGCTGATTTTCTTTGTGGACGCATGGAAAAATTCGTAAATTTTTAATGTTCAATTATAAGATTTACAAGAATTTATAGTCATGATTACCGAGGACAAGAATTCCTGAAATTACTCTGAGCCCTTATTTTTTTTGAAAAAATTTGCCTTGAAAAAAATTTTTTTCAAAATTTTGCCAATCTATTCAGACGGCAGAGCATTTTCGCCTTCTTCATGTCGTAACTTTGCATCAGCGTTCAAGGCTGATCGGTTTCAGTTGGTGATTGGGTGATCTCAACCTCGTGTTTAATAAAAAATAAGTCTAACCTTCAATTCTTAATCAACTATGTTTCCCAGAAACAAAAATCCCGCATAGCGGACCAACCATTTAATCTAATCATTCTTTAGTGTTCATTAACCCTATTGTTCAACCCTATTAATTCTATAATGGCGCGATTAATCGCGTCAGCCCAAATCGCCCTTCGAAACCGATCGCCGAACGCATTCACCAACCAATCAGGGCTCTGATTATTCCAAACCACAATCACCAAACAAATTTACAAAATCTTTTATAAAAGACTTTAATAAAATGACACATACCTCATATTCTACTCCGCTAAAGTGGAGCAGGCAATCCCTACACCCTCCCTGGTTCCTTCTTTGCCCCAAAATCTTCAAAATCTACCAACGGTAAGGAATGCTTTATCAAGTTATTAAGCTTTAATAATAGCAATTGCTTTCAGAATCGCATCTTTCAGGGGTGGAATGCCATTTTTTACAGCATCTAGTACAATATCTGCATCAAGTTCAAAATATCCATGCGCTATGCGGTTGCGCATTCCTATTATATCTACCCAAGGAATATCCGGAAAATATGTGTTAAGAAATTCAGGTGCGAGTCTGTTTATTCGATTAATCCCTTCTCCGATTGCAGTAATTAGAGTACAGTTGGCCGCCAATAATTGCATACCACCTGGAGAGGCGTAAAAATCGTCTGCGGAATCAATATTCTTATTCCAGTCAATCAAATTTTCAATAGTATCGTAAATTGAGTTCAGAGTCAAAGAAATCCGATCTGAATTATCAATTTTAGAGGATTTTGATGCCATCGCGTTCGATTTGATTTAAGAATTGAATGGATAGATGGGAATGTCTTCTAATTAGATCAACTGATGATTTTAGTAAATTCTCAAGGTATCGGTGCAATGCACTTAGAACAAAAATCTTTGGAGGCATATCAACTAATATGTCGACATCGCTATCAGGTCGGTTATCACCTCGTGCTACTGATCCGAAAAGGCATAAGCCGGTAACACCATACTCTTTTTGAATATATGGTAGATTTTCACGAATTTTTGTAATGCATTCATTTATGTCGCACATTTATCGGGCTTTACCAAAAAGGATAAAAAGGGATGTCGAAAATCGGCATCCCTTCTCTGAGGTAATTTTGCGGAGTGAGGGAGATTCGAACTCCCGAAGGGCTTTGGACCCTTACACGCTTTCCAGGCGTGCCTCTTCAGCCACTCGAGCATCACTCCTTGGTTGAGAGTTAGTTTGAAAAATCTAAATTTTGAGGTTCTTAGACATCTCGTTGACTTTTCGAGGGACAAAGGTAAGCAAATTTTTTGAATTACGACCTTTTCTTGTCTATTTTTTTGTTTTTATAGGGCGTTTTTGGCCCTGATTTGCTAACTTTGCATAAGTTTTAAGGGCGGAATCGAATCGCTTTATATTTATTAATGTGTAAGTCTGGGGTTCGATTTGCTCCGGCTAAAGCAAATCCCGATAGGATTGACATCCAATAATATATTATTTTTCAGACAAATACATAATCAGGAATTATATTAGATATGATAACTCAGGATCAACTTAAGGACGCTGTTGAACGTCGTGACGCACTCAAGCGGTATCTTGACATCGACGGAAAGAAAATACAGGTAGAGGAAGAAGAACTTCACACCCATGTACCCGACTTCTGGGAACACCCGAAGGAGGCTCAGATGCAGATGAAAAAAATCAAGGACCTTCAGGGATGGATCAATGGTTTTGATGATGTCGATAAGGCCGTCGAGGAAGTTGTGACCGGCTGGGATTTCATCAAAGAGGGTCTTATCGAGGAGGCCGAGATTGATAATCTCTTCTCCCGTGCTATGACTCTTATCGAGAATCTCGAACTCCGCAATATGCTTCGTCGCGAGGAGGACAAACTCGGTGTCGTCCTTAAAATCAACTCCGGTGCAGGCGGTACCGAGAGTCAGGACTGGGCTTCGATGCTTATGCGCATGTATCTGCGCTGGGCCGAACGCAACGGTTACAAAACCTCAATTGCCAATATTCTTGACGGCGAGGAAGCCGGTATCAAATCCGTCACCATAAATGTCGAGGGTGACTTTGCCTACGGCTACCTAAAGAGCGAAAACGGTGTCCACCGCCTTGTCCGCGTGTCTCCATACAACGCCCAGGGCAAGCGCATGACCTCGTTTGCCTCGGTTTTCGTCACACCTCTTGTTGATGACACAATTGAAGTCAAGGTTGATCCCGCAGCCATATCCTGGGATACTTTCCGTTCAGGCGGTGCCGGCGGTCAGAATGTGAACAAGGTTGAGTCAGGTGTTCGTCTCCGCTATCAGTTCGTTGACCCTTACACAGGTGAGCACGAGGAAATTCTCATTGAGAATACCGAGACCCGCGACCAGCCCAAAAACAAGGAGAACGCCATGCGTCAACTGCGTTCCATACTCTACGACAAGGAACTCCAGCACCGTCTTCAGGAGCAGGCCAAGATTGAGGCCGGCAAGATGAAGATAGAGTGGGGCAGTCAGATACGTTCGTACGTCTTTGATGACAGGCGGGTCAAGGACCACCGCACCAACCATCAGACTTCGGATGTCAATGGCGTCATGGACGGCGATATCGACGAGTTCATCAAGGCATACCTAATGGAGTTCTCGGGCGCCGAGGAATAATGCTCAAGCCTCTATGAGAAAATCTTTTGCTCTGTTGTCATTACTTCTGGCTGGCATTTTATCCCAGTCCGGAGCGTTGGCCTCAGCGTCTTCTGAAGGGTATGAAACAATCAGTCAGATAGTTGCTGAAACGCCTTTGTTTAATGCTGACAATGGCTGGAATAATGTCGCCGATATAATTTCATCTGCAGAGAAAGGAACCATAGTAGTCGATTCCATTTTATCATCCGTGGTTTTTGACAAACTTGACCCAAAGGACTCGGAATACAGAGAGAAACAGATGGCTCGCATTGCCGTCGTTTGCGCATCCAATGGCCCGATGGAAATAAAGAGTGACGGGCTCCCGGAGGTTGAAGAGTCTGTTAAGGAATTTCTTTCATATGCTTTGAAGATGCGTTCAGAGCATCCAGCCATGTGGCGCGGAACCGCAACAATCAAACATCAGAAGGTCGGAGATGCACAGGTCCTGATAGTTGATAAACTTGATGAAAAGACCTCCGACCGAATCCTGATATTATTCTCCGATAAAACGACCACAGTACCGCTTATCGGTATGAAGCAAGCAGTAGATGTGGATGCCATCAGGCCAGAGATTGTACCGGTGAAGTCAAGGTAATTAGCGTATTAGCATTTCATAGAACCTAAAAGAAACTTACAAAGCAGGCCGTCCCGATTTTTGGACGGCCTGCTTTGTTGTGTGCAATAGAGTAAAATATGATTCGGAAGGAAAATCAGATGCGTTCGAGGACGGTTTCAACAAGGTCGCGTATACCGTTCTTGTAGTTGGGATTTGCCTCCTCGTTGAAACGATTGGCGATGATTGAGCATACAGTCATGCACCGGTGTCCCATAAGTTTGCCAAGTCCCTGAAGAGGAGCAGATTCCATTTCGTAGTTGGTAATCTTGCGTCCTTTGTGACGGAATTCCTCGATGGTGTGGTTGAGTCTCGGATTAGCAAGCCCCATGCGCACCTGACGGCCTTGTGGACCATAGAAACCTACGGCCGAGATTGTGTTGCCGCGTACCATATCATACTGACCTATCTGGGCAACCAGTTCTGGATCTGCGTCCACGACATATGGCGTTGCCCAAAGGGGATTCCAGTCGGTGTGCTCTATAAAATCTTTCTGGAATTCGAGGTCCGAAACTTCATCACGACCGGCATAGTAATTAAGCACGCCATCAAAACCAATGGCTTTCTCGGCGATTACAGGAGTACCCAGCGACAGTTCCGGCTGAAGAGCGCCTGATGTGCCGATACGCACCATGGTAAGTTGACGGAATTTATCCTTTACCTCGCGTGTCTTGAAGTCGACATTGGCCAGTGCGTCCAGTTCAGTTATTACGATGTCGATGTTGTCGGGACCGATACCGTGGCTTATGCACATGATTGGTTTACCCTTGTATGTGCCTCCGATGGTATGAAATTCACGGGACTGGACCTCAAAAGTCTTTTCATCGAAGAACTCAGCGACCATATTGACTCGGCTTGGGTCTCCGACAAGAATAATTCGGTCTGTCAACTGCTCTGGTTTCAGATGGATGTGGAAAGCAGAACCATCACTGTTTATAATGAATTCGGAAGGTGGAATAATCTTTTTTTCAGACATGGTAGTGGTATTAAATTTTATGTTGTTATGAATTCTGGAAAACTTGAACTGATATAGAAGAACAATTTTTTTAAGTCTAATGTTTGGCGGAATGAATATTATTATCGTGCGTCAGATATTGGATGCCAGTGCGGTGAGTATATATCTGTTACCAGGAATAGTTACGATAAGATCTGACATCTCAAGTTCGAAAAGCACATTCGTGAGGGCGGAATAACTGATGCCGAGCGTACGGGATATTTCGTTTACAGTGAAGTCCGGGTTATCCCTTATACATTCAAGGCACGAAATCTGTTCCGGCGACAGTTCGAGATTTAGGGTGGCCTGATCGCCTTCGCGAGGTTTCCGTTCCCAACGCATTGCATCGATTATGTCGCCGGCATCACGGACGAGTGCCGCTCGGTTGTGTGCGATGAGACGGTTCGTTCCGCGGCTGAAAGTGTCAGTGATTCTTCCTGGGATAGCGAAAACATCACGATTATAGGCCATGGCTATGCTTGCCGTTACAAGCGAGCCGCCTTTTTCATCAGACTCAGAAACAAGCGTTGCGTCGGCAATTCCTGCTATGATGCGGTTGCGTTGTAGGAAATTGCTGCGATGAACGACACTGCAGGTCGGATACTCTGTAACGAGACCTCCGTTGTACTTGAGCATCTCGACCGCGACACTCCGGTGCTGGGCCGGATATATGGTATTCAGTGGATGGGCTGTGATGGCGACTGTCGGGATTCCCGCTTCAAGAGCCGCACGATGCGATGCAACGTCAATTCCATAAGCAAGGCCACTGACAATCAGAATGCTGTCCCCGTATTCATCTGCGAGATCTTTGACTATGCTCCGTGTCATTTCAACGCCGTAGGCCGTCGCTCGTCGTGTTCCGACAACGGAAAGGATTTTGGACGCATTTAGGTTTGCGTTTCCAAGTGCATAAAGCATTACTGGTCCATCTTCACAGGACAGAAGCCTTTTAGGAAAAACCTCGTCAGTAAAATATAAAGTCTTGATTCCGGAACGCATGATGAAATCCATCTCGCGTTTCGCTTTTTCGAGAAGTTCGCTGCGATAGGAAGAAGAAGTAATGCTGCCCTTGACATTCAGAGTGTTGCGCAAATCATTGTCGCTCAAATAGAAAAAAGTCTCCTCGCTTTCTAAGATTGAAAGCATTTTTGAGGCAAGACCGAGATTGCATCCCCGAATCATCGAGAATGCAATGCGGTATAACATTTTATCTTCAGGCGACATGGAATTGCTAAATGGATTTATTTCAGATACTTGCCGAACGCTTCAGCCAACACGTCTCCATGCGTGAGGCGTCCGTCTTCTATACATGCCACAGTAACGACAGCCTTTATGACAGGTGAGCCGTCTTTCATGTAGATGTCCTGCTCAAAAATGAACCTTGGCCCCTGACGCCTGATATTCAGGCAACTTACAAAACTGTCACCGATATGGAGGGGGTGCATGTATCTGATCTCAACCTTTGCGAGAACAGGGTCTATGCCTCGCAGGTGCATCTCGCCAAAGGACAGCCCCGCCTGCTTGCAGAATTCGTGGCGGGTATGCTCCATATAGTGCAGATAATTTGCGTTGTTGACAATGCCCTGATAGTCAATTTCGTAATCACGAACCTCCATTTCAAGGGCAAAAGTATAGTCGTCTATTTTCATAATGATTGGCCGAATGTGAACTTCAAAATTAGGAAAAATTCTTTTAAAAACCGCTGTGAAAAACCAAATAATACTATCTTTGTGCCAATAAACCAATAAAATTCAATGAAAGCAATCAGAATCATAGGCCTTGCGATTGGAATCGTTCTTCATTTCGGTACGGCAGACGCCTGTACATCAATGATAGTCGGGGCCAAAGCAAGCAAGAGCGGACGGCCCTTGTTATGGAAAAACCGGGACACAGGGACGGAGCAGAATTTCGTGGAACGTGTTCCGGCAAAGGATGGCCAGTATGCATATGTTGCACTTTATAATGGAGGAGACTCCCTGCTGCGTGATGCGTGGATGGGCATGAATGAACGCGGTTTCGCCATAATGAACACCGCGTCATACAATCTTGCACCAGACACGGCGAAGTTCAAGGACCAAGAAGGATACGTCATGAGTCGCGCACTCAAAGTATGCGAGACTGTCAATGATTTCCGGATTTTACTCGATACGTTGCCCAAGCCGATGGGAGTGCAGGCTAATTTCGGTGTAATCGATGCCAAGGGTGGGGCTGCATACTTCGAATGCGACGATTATAATTATACTCCTTTCTTCCTCGAAAACGAAGAGCAGCCTGTGATGATTCGAACGAACTACTCTTTCACCGGAAACGACACTGACGGCATGGGGTATATTCGTTATGAGAATGCCAAAGGACTCACGAAAGAATGTATTGTCAATGCATCATTCACACCTGCTTGTTTTACAGAGGATTGTTCCAAGTCATTCTACCATTCGTTGGCTGACCATGATTTTTTGGCGGATACAACTGTACGTTGGGTAGTAGATCAGGATTTCATTCCGCGTCACAGCACATCTGCGTCTGTGGTGGTCGAGGGTGTGAATCCGGGACAAGATCCTTCAGAGTGTGTGATGTGGACGGTCATTGGCTATCCTCCGGTGTCGCATGTGCGTGAGGTGAGAGTCGACTATGTTCCCGAGGAACTTCGGCCAACTTTGCCAGGTCATTTGTCTCCGGCCTGTCAGGAAACCTTGCGCGACAAGGCAAAGGCATTCCCGATAAAGCACGGAAGCGGTCAGCGCTATGTCGACCTCGATTATCTTCGGACGAAGATTCCGGCAGAGAAATCATTCTCAGAGAAAGAATATATGAAACACGATAAAAGATAAATCAGTTAGAATTAGAATATGTCACCTGCAATTACCACAATATTATTACTCGTAGTATCCAATCTTTTCATGACTTTCGCCTGGTATGGTCACCTGAAACTCCAGTCAACGGGCGTATCCTCAAACTGGCCTCTATGGCTTGTTATTATTTTCTCATGGGGCATTGCGCTCGCCGAGTATTCATTTATGATACCTGCCAACAGAATAGGGTATTCCGGCAACGGTGGTCCATTCAGCCTGATGCAACTGAAGGTGATTCAGGAAGTGGTGACACTGACCGTATTCACAATCATAGCAGTATTCTTTTTCGAGGGCGAGACCTTGCGGTGGAATCACATTGCTGCATTTCTTCTTTTAGTCGGGGCAGTATATCTAATGTTCATGAAGTAACTACAGATAGATATAAAGAAGTATTCGAAACAGAATAAAAAACAGGCCGAATCATGGTGACTCGGCCTGTTTTTTTATTAGAGTGAGGGGATTAGCGTTTGACGAACTTGTAGGTCTGGGTCTGTCCGTCGTCCTCGATGACAAGGATGTAGATGCCGGGAGCGAGAGTGTCTATGAGTTCTTCGCTGGCAGCACCGATTGCGGTGCGGACGATAACGCCACTGAAAGGATTGACGATAGTGCAGCGTGCGCGTTCGCTGCCTCCGGCAATGATTTCGTTGACCTCGGAGAGGCGATAGAGTTCATAGTTCTCGGCGATTTTCTCGGGAGTGAGAGCGGCGGGATAGATGACGAATTCATCTATTGTACCCTCGAGACCACGGTTGGCCTCGTCATCAGCGCCAATGTAAAGAAGTTCGGTGGTCGAGCAGTTGATACCGAGAGTTGCTACATTCTCAACAGAGGCTGATTCCTGTCCGTCGATATAAAGGCGCAAGGTTTTGGCGGCATAATCGCGGACGCAGGCAACATGGTGCCATTTGCCGTCGTTGATGTCAGCGCCAATACAGTCGGTCTTGGTCTTGTCGTCGTCGATTGTGAAATGGGTGCCGTTTTTGATTTCGAGGCCAATCCAGTTGCCTGTGCCTCCCTCGACGTTTGTGTGGTTGTGCGAGCCGATGCAAAAAGCGTAGCCGTCGGCATCGGTTGTCTTAATCCACATCTCGGCGGTGAAATCACGTTCGCCCATATTGATCTTGTCATACATAGGCTGGGTGAGGAACGAAGTTCCATCGAAGGAAATCGCACCACTCTTCACACCTTCGGCGAGAGTTGTCGAACCATTGACTGTCGCTGCGCCTAAAACCTCGTTGGGAGTAGTCTCACCGACTTCGTCCATGGGAAGTTTTGCGAGGTATTCGGTGGCTTCGGCCTGGAAGTGCTCCTTGACCTTGGCGGGGCTCATGGCACCGCGATAGATTGAGAGTTCATCGAGAATACCGTTGAAAGGATTGTTGAAGGCGACATTGACGTTACCGATGACAAAGTCTTCAGTCGGACAGTTGATTGCACCTGTTCCGTCAGCCTGAGTACCGATGAGTTCGCCGTCAATGTAAAGAAGAAGTTGCTTGGCAACGACATCGCGGACAGCGACAATGTGGTGCCACTGGCCGTCGAGGACTTTAGATGCCTCTTTCCAGCCGAGTTGGGTTTTGGTAACGTTGTCATCGACAGCGAAGCGAAATTCGCCGTTCTTGATTTCGAGACCCATCCAGTTGCCTGTGGCACCGGTGGCAGCGTCTGCAGTAATGCTGCCTTTGTGAAGAATGTATGCTGCCTCAGCCTTGGAGTTCATCCAGAACTCGACGGAGAATGCGTTGTTGCCGAAGTCGATGAGGTCGTAGGGTTTCTGCACATAGCAGTTGGTTCCGTCAAGGGCCAGGGCTTTGCCAACCTTACCTTCGACCGCGTTGCCGGCTTTGCCGTCGTGAGCGCTTGCTCCTTCGAGATTGACAGTATTTGTGACTGTCTCACCAACGATCTCGAAAGGATACTGTGCGACGAGTTGCACGGAGGTGTTGACGCGGGCAACAAGCGAACCGGAAAGAGTGGCGTTTTCTTCACCGCCGGTTGTGGTGAGGGTGAATGCGTACTCGCCGGCCTTGGTGATGCGGCCCGAGATTTTGCCTTGAAGACTTGCATCGTCGAATTCGAGGCTGACGCCTTCGGGAAGGCCTTCGGCGTTGACTCCGGTAGCACGTTTCACTGTGAACTCGATAGGCTCGATCTCGTCACCGACATAAACCACCTGGTTCATCGAACCGGAGTTGAGGGTGAAGGCGGGTTTGGTGTTGAACTTCTCCTCAAGGTTGTAACTGAGGTGAGGAGGCTGGTTGTATGCGACATTCTGCCATGCGATGGCAAGACGGTACTGGCGGTCCTGCATCAGGCAGGGAACCTTGTAATCGCTTGGGATAGTTGTGGTGAAGATAAGGAGGTCTGATTCGGTGACACCGTCATGGAGAATCAGTTCCTCGCGCCAGTCGCCCATTATATCAGCCTGGAGGTTAGGAGTGGCTTTGGTGGTGTTGCAACTCGAGGCGTTAGAGTATCTGTGGAAAGTCCACGACTTAGAATCGCTGGTAAGTGCCTCGTTGCGTTTGGTGATTACAGGAGCGGAAGTATTGTTGCTGCTGTTGTATTTGCCGTCAAAGAGTTCGTCAAGCAGGTCACCGTCCCAGTAGATGCGGAAGTTCGATGAGGGAACTTTACCTGATATGGCTACCTCGCCGGTGCAGGTGAAGGTGGTGTTGTTTCGCGAGGCGTCATCGTTGCTTGCATAGTAGGATCCGGGCCAGACCTCGTAACCGCGGAACTTTGACGAGATGTTGGCGGTCAGGCCGCGGCCGATGTCATGTCCGGTCTGAGGTGTGCCCCAGATGATTTCGCCTGTGCGGGCGTCGCGGAACTCGGAGTCCCATTTGTAACTTGAACTCTTCTCCTCGTGTACCATGAATACCTGGAGACCTTCGCGGTCGGGATCGAAGTGGCCCAGATGGAGTGCGTCGCCGTGGCCAGCACCTGTGCGGTAAAGGAGTTTGCCGTCATGGTCGATACAAGCGGAGCCGTAAACAATCTCATCGCAGCCGTCACCGTCGACATCGCCGACAGTCAGCGAGTGAGCGCCTTCGCCATAGGCTCCCTGACCTTTGGTGGTCGAGGCGTGTAGCCAACGCTCTTTCAGTTGCTTGCCGTCAAAGTCAACTGCCCACAGATAGGAGTGGGTGTAGTAGCCGCGGCAGAAGACTGCGCTGGGTTTCTGTCCGTCGAGATATGCGACGCCGGCAAGATAGCGCTCGGAGCGGTTGCCGTAACTGTCGCCCCAGCTTCCGGTAGACTGGATTGAGCGCGGAGGATTGTAGGCGATGGTGTTGATTTCAGCACCGGTCAGACCGTTGAAGACAGTAAGGTATTCGGGACCGCTTATTACTATGCCGGCATTATCGCCGCTTTTCGTGCGGTAGTCGTCATCAACCTTGTCGCTGCCCATAAGGACGGCTTTACCCTGTCCGTCGATTGTGCCGGGAGCCGTCTTGCAGATAAGTTCGGCCTTACCGTCGCCGTCAAAGTCGTACACCATGAACTGAGTGTAGTGGTTGCCGGAACGGATATTCTGGCCAAGGTCGATACGCCATAGTTTCGTACCGTCGAGTCTGTAGCAGTCGATAAGGGTCTTGCCGGTATAGCGGCGATGAGAGTTGTCGGCCTGATTTGTCGGGAACCATTTGACAAAGAGTTCGTACTGACCGTCGCCGTCAACGTCACCTACCGAGACGTCATCAGGCGTGTAGGTGTATTCGCGCTGTTCGTTTTTGCCACCGGCAGGGCTTGTACCTCCCTCCGGACGGTCGAGATGTACGGTCATGTAAGGATTGGCCCATACGCTGACTTCGCCGCTCGTCTCGGATGTCTCGACACCGTTGAGCACAGCCTTAACCTCGTACTTTGAGGTTTCCGTGCCGGAATTATCCTCGAAATTTGTACGGTTGGAGATAGGCGTGTCGTTTAACTTAACGCCGTCACGATAGACATTGAAAGCGAGATCCTTGTTGTCGGAGATAAGTGAACGCCATGAGATGAAGACTTTTGTGCCATTCTTCACGGCCACCGCTCCTCGTCCAAGATTCTCGGCCATAACTGTGTGGCTGTACTGGGCGGAAGCAGTGGTCGCTGCCAGGGCCGCCAAGCCGCATAGAAACAGTTTCTTCATGTTGAAAATCTATTAAGGTATTGGATTAGTGATAATAATGATTGGCTAATGTTAAGTGAATTGCATTAATGGTATTTTTCGCAAGATAACGAATTTCGCTGTAAAATTACGAAAAAATCGTCATTCACGAAAAAGTGCAAAGAACAAAAGTTAGACAGAAAACTAAAAGAGGGTATAAAAGTTAATCGGGACGCAAGGTCTTTGCATCCACTCATTTACTGACGGATGAGCCAAATGTGCCTAGAGGAGGTCGCGGTATTGGTCGGCGGAGTCGAGGTCGCCCATAGATTCGAAGAGGTCGATGATGCGGCGGAGAACCTTGCGGGATTTGGGCTTGGCGGCATGTGCGCGGAGGTAATGGTCCATAGCCGCGGCATAATCACCGCGTCCGTTGTAGAGGTCGCCGATTGTCAGAAGGGTGGGAACGTCGTCGGGAACTAGTTTCAGCGCCCTGGTAAGCAGTTCGAGGGCTTTCTCGCTTTCTCCGTTCTCGGCCTCGAGTTGGGCCATTAGCAGTAGGACTGTATGATTCCCGGGGTCATATTCGAGGGCGCGTCGGTAGTTTGCCAGCGCTCCCTGGTATTCGCCGGCCTCGGCACAGTCATTACCGAGAACGAGATAGTCGGAAGCAATATCTGCAAATCGCTCACTGTCCTGTTCGACACGGGCACGGAGGCGTTCGTTCTCCTCACGAAGACGGTTTATGACGTTGAGTTTGCGTGCCACAAGGCGGCGAACCTCGGGTTTGTCGAATTCGTTGCGGGCGGTTATTGCCTCATGGAAGAGTTCGACGGCTCGGGACGTGTCACCCTTTTCGAAAGCCTGGGATGCCTCGTAATACAGGCTGTCGGCGCGGGCCGATTCCATTGCACGGTCGAAGGTGCGTGTGTCGTTGAATCCGGCGGCGAAATCCATCACGTAGCGGTTGACGAAAATGTCGCGCCGGTTCAGCGTGGAGCACAGCGATATGCCTTCAAGCGAACGGCAGCGACTAAGCGCAACATAGGTCTGTCCGCCCGAGAAGGCTCCGCGGCCAATGTCTATACGGACCTTGTTGAATGTCAGACCCTGGCTTTTGTGTATCGTAAGCGCCCAGGCCAATTTTATCGGGAACTGGATGAAGCGTCCAAGTTCGATCTCGTCGACCTTGTGGGTCTCCTCGTTGTACTGATACCTGACATTGCCCCAGATCTCACGCTCGACATCGACGAGGTCGCCGGAATCGAGGCGCACGCCAATGCGGTCTTCCTTGAGGTCTTCGACGATACCGACCGAGCCGTTTACCCAGCGGCGCTCCGGGTCGTTCTTAATGAACACAATCTGTGCGCCTACCTTCAGCGAAAGTTCAAGGTCGGTAGGAAGGGATGACATGGGGAAATCGTCCTCGATCTTTCCCTTGTAAACCATCACAGGGGTTGTCAGTTCGGCCAGGTGACGTTCGTTGATGTGGTCGACCATGTCACGTCGCGTGGCTATGGTCATCGTCATGTCCTCACTGTCTATATCAATTTTGTCGGGTGGCATAAGGCGGGAGTTGAGACGCATAATATCCTCGGATGTCGGTTGTCCGGCCCTGACGCGGTCAAGTAGACCGACGAATTCCGAATCGTCCTGCCGGTAGACCTTGCGCAGTTCGATTGACACTATCTGCAGTTCGCTGAAGACACGGGCATTAAAGAAGTATGGCGCCTGATAGCAACGGCCAAGAATATCGCGGGCATCACCAGTTACAACAGGCTCGAGTTGAAAGACGTCACCGACGAGGAGTAACTGTTTCCCTCCGAAAGGCTCGCGCATATTGTGGCAGTAGACGCGAAGAATCCTGTCGATAAAATCGATGATGTCGGCACGGACCATCGAGATCTCGTCAATCACAATAAGTTCAATCTCGCGAAGCAGTTTGACCTGCGAGGACGAGTATTTCATCCGCTCGCGCAGACGCCGGGGATGGAAGTCCGGATCGTCGGGGAGGATAGGCTTCAATGGAATCTTGAAGAAAGAATGCAAAGTCTGTCCACCGGCATTAACGGCGGCAATACCGGTAGGTGCCAGAACGACGGTTTTCTTTTTTATAGTGTCGACAATGTGGCGCAAGAATGTCGACTTTCCTGTTCCGGCCTTGCCAGTCAGAAACAGCGACTGGCGGGTGAAGTTGAGAATCTTCCAGGCATTCTGGAATTCCGGATTGTCGAGGTCTATGCTCGCACCTGTGGATTTAGGAGATTTAGATTTTGCTTTGGATTTTGGCTTTGAGTCTTTCATCGTAGTGCAAAGGTAAGAAAAAATCAGGACGCCGCGTGAACGTGACGTCCTGATTTTTATAAAACCGACTCGGGTTTCAAAAACGGAAGCCGAGTGAGAGGACAATGTTGTTGTTATGGTCCCTTATGTCGTAGGAAGGAGCGACATTGCCGTTGAAGTTGGTGTAGGGCTTGAGGGTGCTCTGTCGGGTTGTGTGAACGTAAGCGGCGTCAATCGAGACACTGCCGATGCGGTAGCCAAGACCGACAGAGATGTTGTTGCGGTTCTTGTCAAGACTGAACGAGGGGTCTGTGCCCGAGGTAATTACCTCGACTCCTCCGTCGCGGACATCAGACTTGATGTTGCTTAGTGCGACATTGTAGCCGGCGCGGACACTGAACTGAGGAGTAACACGGTATTCGGCACCGACGCGGATAACGCTGCCGGCCTGTGTGTATGCCTTGATGTCAGAGTTGACCGCAGTGTTGTCGACATAGTCGTTGAGATAACCGTATCCGTCGTAATTGGCATTCTTGATGGTCATGTCGTTATAGGCAAGATATTCATAGTCTGCAGAGAGAATGAATTTGCCACCTACGACAGCCGCCGCACCCACCATGAAACGCCAGGGGGCGCGAAGTCTCCAACTGAATGAAGCGACGTCGGTATTCTCGTTTCCTGCAAGCGGGTTGTTCTCGATGGAGTTATCGGCACCCGACACATCGCCTCGCGAAGGGTCGTAATATGAATAACCGAGATTGGCGCTGTAGTTGTGGTCAAGGCTGTACCATGTAGGCGATTGAATGGCTGCGCCTATTCTGAATTCGTTGACGGGCTTGAAAATGAGGCCGAACTTAATGTTCCATCCGGAACCTGTGATATGTTTGTAATTGGAAAGGGTGAAGCCGGCGTCACCGGTCTGTCCCCTCTGGGCATTGGGGATGGCAGCGTTCTCCATACTCTCGCTGTAATCGGTGATGCGGGTGTAATTCAGATCGGTCACACCGATGCCAAGTCCCCAGTATATCATGTTGGAGAAATTGCCACCGAAGTTGAAATTGTATTCGTCAATGTAACCTTTCTCGCGAACTGTGAGATAGGAATCGCCGTTGGTGCCGTTGCGGAAAAGACCCTGATACTGGCTGTTGCTTCCGGCAACGGGATTGATAAGGTAGCCGGAGTAGGAGAGGATGCTCAGCCAGTCGGCATCGCTGTCAAAATAGGGATTGTAATTATCACCGAAGTTGAGGGTCTCGTCGGTATAACCGTTGGAGAAACTTGCCACGTAATTGGACATCGAAGTGGCGGTTCCCATCTGATAACCGCTGTAAAGTCTGTCGAACGAGGTCTTGCGTCCGTAGGTTACACCCCACTGGAAACATTCCATTATGCCGTCGAGTTGTGCTACGCCTACATAACCGAAGTTGTTGCAGGCCGCCTTGGTCTGGTTGTTTGTGATGGAGTAGTTTCCGGATTTACCTCTTGTATTCTGGATGTCGATGTCAAGGGTCGCGCCAATTTCGCTGTGACGGTAGATTCCTATGCCTGCCGGGTTTTGGGACAATGTGGAAAGATCGCCTCCGAGAGCGGTAAAGGCTCCGCCCATACTCATGAAGCGGGCGGTACCGCGGAAGTCGTTCTGAGACAGTTGGAGCGCATCGACAGCGCTTTGGCCAAAAGCCATTGCTGCTGTCGATAGCATCAGGACTGAGGGTAGGAAGATACGTTTCATAATATAATTAGGTGAACGTGTATGTGTTTATGCTTGTGTCTGACAAACTATCTTTTATTGATAAGAAAAAGTTAACGGCGTCCACGGCCACCGCCGCCTCCGGTATATCCGCCGCCACCTCCACTGGTGCCACGGCTTCCGCCGCCCCATGACCCGCCGGAAGAGTATGATCCGCGCGAGGAAGAGCCTCTGTATGAATTCTGGTTCGAGCCGGAGTTGTAATTGTTGTTGGAGTTGTTACGGCGCTGGTATGTCGAGTTCGAACCCTGGCCGTTGCCTCGCCCGCGGTTGTTTGACGAACCCGAGGATGAGTTGTAACTGGGTTGTGTCACTAATCCACTGTTACCAGGACGGGCAGAAGGAATCGTGCTGTTAGAGTATGTGCCGTTGCCTCGTCCACGCCCCATGTTTCCGGGACGAGAGAAGCCGGGGGTGCTTCCTGCAGAATGATTGCCTCCTGCAACGGTGCCAGGGCGACGGTTGGCTGTACTTCCGGAGCCGGCAGGATAGTGGGGCCGCTGGGCACCGGGTGATGAGGGTCTCCATGATGCCGTGGGAGGGTAGGGACGGTATGAGGGCCCCCAGTAACCGGGATAATAGCCTGGATAGTAACCGGGTCCCCACCAGATGGGATCATATCCCCAGCCCCATGAGTACGAGGGCCAGTACCACGGGTCATAATAGCCAAATGACCATGACCAGCGCCAGGGGTTGTACGACCAGGAGTAATAGGGCCATGTGTTCCAGTAGTAGGGATTGTTGACATATATATTTACGCTTGTCGAGGGCGCGTTGTAGTATGTGTCAATGAGATCTGGATCATTTGTGGAGACAACTACATCAGGATTGTGAAAACGCTCGATGCGCCGTGTGTATGAGAAGTTGTCCGCGAACAGGCTGTCAGCGGGAACTGTATCGGTAACAGTGACATAACGCCGGTTGTACTCGTCGATGTCCCGTGTCGAGCCAGTGGAATAACTGTATGTATCGGCGGCGGGATAGTCGGGGGTCGGAGTATAATATATCGGCTGAGTCTGGTGGTAAGACCGGTTGTTTGTAGTCTGAGACTTCTGGGTCTTTGCTTTGGCTTTCGACTTCGAAGGATCGTAATAGATGTCATCGTCATAGTCCTGGGCCAAGGCTACAGTCGGCAAGGCGGCAAACAACGTCAGTGTGACGCCTTTGAGCAAGATTCTTGATAACATAGTCATATGGAGTTTTGAAAACTAATTTGTGCAAAAATACTATTCTTTATATCTTAGACGCAAATTGTGCCTAAAAGTTTAGACAAAGATATGGATTTTTAGCAAAATAGACAAGATTTGTGTCATCTGAGATAATAAACAGGCTCAAACCGACGGATTAAAACAGCCTTCAATGGCGTGGTATGGCGAAAGGCACCCTCAGGGGCGCCTTTCGATTCGTTTAAGATGAAAGAATTAATTACCTTTATTGCCCGAAGGCAGTTATTATTAATGGACCGCTTATTCACTGATTTTTTTGTCAGGTTTCATCGAGTAAGCCGAAAGAGCCAGGGTAAAGCCCCAATAGATGAAGGCGATGGAAGTCAGGAACGAAACCATCCACATGTCTGTGAGATAACCTGCCTCAAGGAAGAAGAATGCAATGAGACACAGCAGTATGCCATTGATGATGTTTAGCCACCAGTAGCGGCCGCTCCGGCGTGTAATGGATGCCATGGCCTCGACACCCCAGAAGAGGAACAGGAAACCTATGAAATATGGAAATACCATCTCGCTAAGAAGAATAGAGCGGACAAGCATGAAGCCGATAAACATATTGATGATGCCTCCTGCTATCCACCATCCCCAGCCTTTGGGCACATCGGGACCTGATGCCACGCACAACTGAACAATACCGGCCAGAATAAGCAGCCAGCCGAAAATCTGGGATGCGACGGCGTAACCGGCGGCAGGCCAGAACCAATAAGCGAAACCTCCTAGTATCAAAAGGATACCTACGACAAGTATTGCCCACCACCAGCGGGTAGTACAAATCATGTTTACATTGATGGCTTTCATAATAGTAGAATTTTGTGTTGATGTTATTTATGTTTTTAAGTTGCTTTTACTTAATAACAATTAAATTAATGTTTGGTTGTCTTTTGGGGGTGCTTTGAATTAAAAACGCTGATGTGCGGGGATTTGGTGGTATGGAAAAAAAATTGTAACTTTGCGGTGCTTTTTAAGGAGCGCAAGGCTAATTCTTTGTCAGCCTGATTGTTCCGTCCCCGTGTGATGGGAAATTAAGAAGCAGTCTTAATTTTTAGTAACACAAATTATTTTATTTCAGCAATGAAAACTTATCAACTCTCGGCCGAAGCACGTACAGATCTCGGCAAGAAAGCAGCCAAGGCCCTTCGTGCCGAAGGCAAGATTCCCGTAGTACTCAATGGCGGCAACATCGTCGAACTTCCCTTCAGCGGCAAACTTGAAGCCGGTCAGAAACTGGTTGAGATTGGCAATGGTAAAGGTATTATTACTACCGACCTTGTTGTAAATCAGGATGCAGTCCGTAAACTTGTCTACACTCCTGACATTTTTGCCATCGAACTTGAATTCAACGGCAATAAGAAAATGGCCGTGCTCAAAGATATCCAGTTCCATCCCGTAAAAGACACCATTCTTCATATCGACCTTCTGGAGGTTAACGACAAGAAGCCTGTTGTTGTTGAGGTTCCCGTTAAACTTGAAGGCCATGCCGAGGGTGTAAAGGCAGGTGGTAAACTGTCTCTCTCGATGAAGAAACTGAAAGTAAAAGCAGTCTACTCCAATATTCCCGAGCGTCTCGTCATCAATGTCGATCATCTGGGCCTCGGCAAGACTATGGCTGTCGGCGACCTGCACTTCGAGGGCCTCGAACTGGTTAACGCCAAGAACGCTGTCGTATGCGCTGTTCAGCTTACTCGCGCCGCACGTGGCCAGCAGGCTGCCGCTGAATAATAACTTCTGTAAAACAGCATGAAATACCTTATTGTTGGACTGGGAAACATAGGTGACGAATACCAGAATACCCGTCACAACATCGGTTTTAAAATATTGGATGCCTTAGCCGAGGCATCCAATATTTCTTTCGGCACCGAGCGTTATGGTGACATTGCCCGCTGCAGGCTCAAAAACAAGCAACTGGTGTTGCTCAAGCCCTCCACGTATATGAATTTAAGTGGCAACGCGGTGCGATACTGGCGTGACAAGGAATCAATACAGCCCGAGAATATCCTTGTGGTGGTCGATGATCTTGCGTTGCCTTTCGGGGCCATACGGATCAAGCCTTCGGGAAGTGATGCCGGGCATAACGGACTGAAGCATATCGCTCAGATGTTAGGGACACAGGCTTATGCCCGTCTTCGTTTTGGCATCGGGTCGGATTTTCCACGCGGTTGTCAGATAGATTATGTCCTGGGCAATATCCCGAAGGAACTCGGTCCCTTGCTGAAGGAGCGTACCGCCATAGCGGTCGAAGCGATCAAAGACTTTGTACTTGCCGGCATACAGCATGCCATGTGCAATTATAACAATAAATGAAATGCCAAGCGAAGTCAGAATAGACAAGTGGCTATGGGCTATGCGCGTCTTCAAGACGCGTACTCTCGCCACGGATGCATGTAAGAAAGGCCGTGTCACCCTGGGGCCTGCGCCCGGCATCATCGCCAAACCTTCAAGGACAATCAAGGTGGGCGATATCGTTAATGTTCGCAAACCGCCGGTTACATATTCATTCAGGGTACGGGCTCTTACCGAAAATCGCCTCGGTGCAAAACTTGTCCCGGACTACCTTGAAAACATTACTCCGCAATCACAATATGATTTGCTGGATGTTGTACGTATCTCGGGTTTTGTGGACCGGCGTAAAGGCCTGGGACGGCCCACAAAGCGAGAAGGCCGTGAACTGCGTGGATTCACAGATGAGGCTTACAGTAACGATTTCTATCTGGACTGGGAAGACGATACTGATGAGAACGACGATGAATAAGGCCTTTAATTTGGTTATTTGAGTTTTTTTTATGAACTTTGCATTGTCTATGGCTTCGGAATCTAGGAATTCCATGCCGATTGCATGACATAATGACATTTTGCACAATCTGTATAGCGTCTGCAAAATCTGTATCAGGATACGCTGACGTGGCAATTTACGTTCAGCCTAATAGATAAAATATATAGATGGAATTTACAGCCAATATGATCGCCTCTCTGATAGGCGGAAAGGTTGAGGGCGACGGTGACGTCAAGGTTTGCACCTTCGCAAAAATAGAAGAAGGTCATCCCGGGGCACTTTCGTTCCTGGCGAATCCCAAATATACACATTATATATATAGTACACAGGCATCGGTTGTTCTTGTCTCAAATACCTTTGTCGCCGAACATCCGGTGAATGCGACACTGATTCGTGTCGACAATCCTTACGAGACGCTTTCGGAACTCATGAGCAAGGTTGACGAGGCTATGAACAGTCATCCGGCAGGTATTGAAGAGCCTTCGTTTATTGCCGAAGATGCCACTCTCGGTGAAGATGTTTATATAGGTGCTTTCGCATATGTAGGCAAAGGTGCTAGAATAGGGCGCGGCGCCAAGATCTATCCTCAGGTTTATATTGGGGCCGGTGCCGTAATCGGAGAGGATTCGGTCATATATCCAGGTGTCAAGGTATACAAGGGCTGCAGGATAGGTAACCGCTGTATACTCCATTCCGGTGTGGTCGTCGGGGGGGACGGATTCGGTTTTGCCCCTAAGTCCGACGGTACCTATCACAAAATACCTCAGATGGGTATTGTCGAGATTGCCGATGATGTCGAGATAGGAGCGAATACCACAGTAGACCGAGCTACGATGGGGGCAACCCGCATAGGTCGCGGCACGAAACTTGACAATCTCATACAAGTTGCACATAATGTTGAAATCGGCCAAGATACTGTAATTGCATCACAGGCGGGTATTGCGGGTTCCTCAAAAATCGGCAACAACTGTATGGTGGGTGGTCAGGTCGGCATTTCCGGACATATTAATGTGGGTGACCGTGTCGGCATCGGTGCCCAGTCGGGTGTTCCAAACAATGTCCGTGATGATTCCCGCATTATGGGCTATCCTGCAGTGCCGGCCGGTGATTTCAAGCGTCAGGCTGCATATATGCGCCGTCTCGGCCAGTTATTCGATGATGTCAGTGCATTGAAAAAGAAGGCAGGCAACTAAGGATACCGTTCCATATATTTCATACAATAATAGAATATCAAGTTTAGAACAAAAACAATCATAAACATTTCTCCGCTAACGATGAAGCAGTTAACCCTCAAAGATTCGTTTGAAATTTCCGGCAAAGGCCTTCACACCGGACTACAGATAAACGCGAAGTTCAACCCTGCACCAGAAAACCATGGTTACAAAATCAAACGCGTGGATCTGGATGGCCAGCCTGTCATCGATGCTGTCGCAGAAAATATCATCGCCACCAATCGAGGTACCGTAATAGGACAAGGCGAAGCCACTGTCTCGACAATTGAGCATGCGATGGCAGCACTTTATGCAGCAGAGATTGATAACGTGCTGATTGAAGTCAATGCACCCGAACTTCCCATCCTTGACGGAAGCGCAATAGTCTACGCTGATGCGATAGCCTCTGTGGGAGTAGTGGAGCAGAAGGCCGAGAAAGAATTTTTCGTTGTCCGTCATAAAATAGAGGTCAGCGATGAGGCGACGGGAGCAAGTATAACCCTGCTGCCGGATGATGAACTTAACCTGGATGTAAAAATCAACTATGATTCTCCTGTTCTGGCAAACCAATATGCCACTCTGGGAAATCTTGATGAATTCGCCAATGAAATCGCCGGTAGCCGTACTTTTGTTTTTGTTCGTGAAATAGAGGACCTTATCAAGGCCAACCTGATTAAGGGCGGAGATCTTGATAATGCCATTGTCATATATGATTCCCCCCTGAGTCAGGAACATCTTGATTCTATCGCAGACCTTATGGGAGCTCCGCACAAACATGTTACAGAGTTCGGTTTCATCAACGAGACACCTCTGTCCCATGATAACGAGCCTGCGCGTCACAAACTGCTTGATCTGCTCGGTGATCTTGCGCTTATTGGCCGGCCTCTCAAGGGGCGTGTTCTGGCTACGCGTCCCGGACATTCCATTAACGCCAAACTTACCAAGCTTCTTCGCCGCGACGTGAAACGCATGGACGTTATAGCACCTCAGTATGATCCCAACAAGGCGCCTATACTTGATAACAACGGCATCCGCCGTCTTCTTCCCCACCGCTATCCGTTCCTGCTTGTCGACAAGATAATAGACAAGAGTGATAACTATATCGTGGGTGTGAAGAATGTTACTACCAATGAGCCTTTCTTTCAGGGACATTTTCCACAGGAGCCTGTTATGCCCGGCGTATTGCTTGTCGAGGCAATGGCGCAGACAGGTGGCCTTCTGGTTCTCGGAACTGTGGAGGATCCCGAACGTTATTCGACATACTTCATGAAGATTGACAACGTGAAGTTCAGGCAGAAAGTAGTTCCAGGCGACACGGTACTTTTCCATGTCTCGTTCATGACCGAACTCCGTCGCGGATGCGCTGTCATGAAAGGCCGTGCTTTCGTAGGCGAGAAACTCGTTACCGAATGTGAGTTCATGGCTCAGATTATCAAGAATAAATAAAGTAAATATATGGCCTGACGATAATTCAGTTGAATCATCGTCGGGAGCCTTATTAAGACGACAGTGTTATCAGAGATGTTTTGAAAGGTTATGTATTAACCAGAAAGACTTTAAGAATTAATTTTAATGAAACAACCATTAGCCTATATCCATCCAGCGGCAAAAATCGCACAAAGCGTAGTAATCGATCCATTCGTCACGATTGATCAGAATGTAGAGATAGGAGAAGGTACCCGCATCGGAAGTAACGTGACGATTCTTGAAGGTGCCCGTATCGGTCGTAACTGTACCATCTTTCCGGGTGCTGTGATTGGTGCTATTCCTCAGGATCTTAAGTTCCGCGGAGAGGACACCCTGGCTATTATCGGCGATAATACCACCATACGTGAGTGTGTGACAATCAACCGCGGTACAGCGGCCAAGAACAAGACCGTTGTAGGAAACAACTGTCTGATCATGGCATACAGTCATATCGCTCATGACTGTATTATCGGTAACAATGTGATTCTTTCAAATGCAACCCAACTTGCCGGTGAGGTCCAGGTAGATGATTACGCTATTGTCGGAGGCGGTACTCTCGTGCATCAGTTCTGTCATCTTGGCGCGCATATCATGATTCAGGGCGGCGCCCTTATAAATAAGGACGTTCCTCCTTATGTCAAGGCAGCCAGAGAACCCATTCAGTACGCCGGAGTCAACTCGATAGGCCTAAGGCGCCGTAACTTCTCTTCCGAGACAATCCGTGATATTCAGGACACCTACCGTTATCTATATCTGTCCGGTCTTAACATTTCAGATGCTATAGCCCGCATAGAGGCTGAATTGCCGGCTACACCCGAGCGTGATGACATCATCCTCTTTGTCCGCAACTCTAAACGCGGTATAATAAAGGGCTACATCTGATCGGCTCTTCTGTCTGTTATTAGATAGCGCATTCTGTACCTTACGACAGTTAAATCCATAAATATAGCGAAGGCCGGGACCTCGTCGCTCGCCCGCGCATGAAGGGCGTGAGGAAAGTCCGGGCAACAAAGAGCATCATACTTGTTAACGGCAAGGTGTCCAAAAGGGCATAGTAACGTGACAGAAAACAACCGCCGTTCTGACGGACGGTAAGGGTGAAAAGGTAGGGTAAGAGCCTACCGTGCGCGATGGTGACATTGCGTGACGCACGTCTTATGAGTTGCAAGGTCAAGTATACCGGCATTTAAGGGCTGCTCGTCCATTGCCGGGGGGTAGACCGCTTGAGCGGCATGGCGACATGCCGCCCAGATAAATGACGGGGAGCGCTCGTCAGGTCGGTTCCGGCCGAAACCGGCGACGCTACATAACCCGGCTTATACTCGGCCCTCCGCTATTTCTATTACTATTTTGTCCATACACAATTCAAATTATGAAATCTGACGGAAAAGCCGAAAAAGAGAATCGGCGCCCATATGAGGCTAAGGGTGATTGGTGGACCTGTCCATCCGAGGGAGAGAACGGAGGCCTGATTATGGTGACCGGTCGCAGGGATATTGCGAAGTTCCGTGATAATCCACGTTTTAATATTAGAGTTGAGATTGCATGGGAATATGGCTTGGAGGGTATGCCTGCGTTAGAGGATGGCGAAATGATGGAACAGGTCACTGAGTGTCTTCAACGTGAGTTCGATAAGGATCCAGTTGCCGTAATGACAGGTATCTTTACGGGTGAAGGACGTCGAGACTGGATTTTCTATACTCTATCAACAAATATATTTGGACGGAAACTGAATGAGGCTCTTTCAGACCTGCCTGCTCTTCCCCTGAAAGTCTACTGTGAAAACGACCCTGATTGGGCGCAATACGATGAGATGCGTTTTCTCAGTGAGATTACAGCATCCGATGAATGATGTTGCTAAAATCCAGCGAGATGCTCGGTGAGATTTTTTTTACAATTTAATCAAATTATTAACAAAAAATATCATCCGGATTATTCGTAATCCGGAATTTTTTTTATAATTTCGTATAGGGAAAAACCGGTGTTTCAGGTTAATTGCAAATTATTGTGTGCTTCTATAGGTTGTGGCCTGGTTCTTAAGGTGTTACCCGATGTAAATTTTTAATAACAACAAAGCCAATTCTCTTCATATGAATAACAACAACGATTTTAGAAAATTCTGTGTCCACCATCTGGGAATGAATGGTCTTGCATTCGACCAGTACACTTCCTCAATGTCGGAGTCATTCTCTCCGGTAAGTGCAAGTTATATATCGCCCACCATCATAGAGGAGCGTCAACTTAATGTCGCTCAGATGGACGTATTTTCTCGCCTTATGATGGACCGTATCATTTTCCTTGGCACTGAGGTCAATGATTATACAGCGAACGTCATCCAGGCACAATTGCTTTATCTTGATTCTTCAGACCCAGGCAAGGATGTGTCAATTTATATCAACTCGCCTGGCGGTTCGGTCTATGCCGGTCTCGGTATATATGATACAATGCAGTACATTTCCTCCGATGTCTCTACCATATGTACGGGTATCGCTGCATCAATGGCTGCGGTTCTCCTTGTTGCAGGCGAGAAAGGCAAGCGTTTTGCTCTTCAGCACTCGCGGGTAATGATTCACCAGCCTATGGGCGGCGCACAGGGCCAGGCTTCAGATATTGAGATTACGGCCCGCGAGATTCAGAAGTTAAAAACAGAACTCTATACAATCATCTCTAACCATTCGGGACAGTCATTTGAGAAAGTTCATGCTGATTCAGACCGCGATTACTGGATGACAGCCCAGGAAGCGAAAGACTATGGAATGATTGACCAGGTTCTTGTCAAAGCAAAGCGCGACTGAAAAGTCTACAGGAAAATGTCATCTTTTGTTATAAATACCCTATAGAACTTTAGGAATTCCGGGGCGGGGCTGAGTTTTTATCGGCCCTCTGCCCCGATTCTACTTCTATTTGGCGCATATCGGTTTGATGACAAAAGTTACCCCTGATTTTTACATATAGAAACAATATAGGATTAATCCATAGTGAAACCGAATCAGACGTTTCATTAAGTTTGTAATTATAATGCCACAACGCAAAAAAATGATATGTTCGTTCTGCGGGCGTCCTGCCGAAATGAGCGAAGTCATCATCCCTTCTTCTGACTCGAAAGTGTTTATCTGTGCTGAGTGCGTGGAACAGATTCACACCATGCTCGGAGAATACCGCAATGACCATTCGCTTAATAAGCCTGCCGATGACATAGATCTTGCCGGTGTTCCGAAGCCGGTTGAGATTAAAAATTTTCTTGACCAGTATGTCATAGGGCAGGACGATGCAAAAAGACAACTTGCAGTCGCTGTATATAATCATTACAAGCGCCTCGCCCAGCCTAAGACAGACGATGATGTCGAGATAGAGAAAAGCAATGTGATTCTTGTCGGGCCTACCGGTACTGGAAAAACTTTGATTGCGCGGACTATCGCGCGACTGCTCGATGTGCCTTTCACGATAGTCGATGCGACGGTTCTGACTCAGGCAGGTTATGTTGGAGAGGATATTGAAAGTCTTCTGACCCGTTTGCTTCAGGCCGCCGACTATGATGTCGCCCGAGCCGAACGCGGAATCGTATTCATAGATGAAATTGACAAGATAGCCCGCAAGGGTGACAATCCATCGATTACTCGTGACGTCTCCGGCGAAGGTGTGCAGCAGGGTCTTCTGAAACTACTCGAGGGTTCGATTGTTAATGTCCCTCCACAAGGTGGACGCAAGCATCCAGAACAGAAGATGATACCTGTTGATACAAAGAACATTCTTTTCATCTGCGGCGGCGCTTTCGACGGAATAGAGCAAAAAGTAGCACATCGTCTTAATTCCCACGTGGTTGGTTACGGTGCATCGGCATCAAGAAAGAATCTCAAGGGTACAGAATTCATGCGTTATGTCGCGCCTCAGGATCTTAAATCTTTTGGACTGATTCCCGAGATAATCGGTCGTCTGCCAATCGTTACACATCTTGAACCTCTTGACAAGTCCGCGTTACGCATGGTCCTTACCGAACCGAAGAATGCCGTCACACGTCAGTATAAGAAATTGTTCGAGATGGACGGTGTGGAATTGAGTTTCGATGAGGACGCTCTTGACCTTATTGTCGATAAGGCGATTGAATTTAAACTTGGCGCTCGCGGACTTCGCTCTATAGTCGAGACTATCATGACTGAAGCAATGTTTGAGATTCCATCAAAAAATGTCAAGACCTTCAATGTTACCCGCGAATATGCCCTGGACAGAATCAACAAGGCTCATCTGGCTGACGCTGCAGATAGCCGGAAATAGTCATTAAAGGATTATAATATAAACCAGTTTTCATTTCTCAGACTGCCATGTTCACCCGTCAAGAACTGACTGAATCGCTTAAGAGATATTTTGGATTCGATACCTTCAAAGGTAATCAGGAAGATATCATCCTGGAACTTCTGAACGGTCGGGATACTTTTGTGCTTATGCCTACAGGCGGTGGAAAATCGCTTTGCTATCAGTTGCCCTCGCTTATGATGGAGGGCACTGCGATTGTAGTCTCGCCACTCATTGCATTGATGAAAAACCAGGTCGATGCAATGCGTCACTTCAGTTCGGACGACAATGTGGCCCATTTCTTGAATTCGTCGTTGACACGTTCTGCCATTGAGCAGGTCAAGGAAGATATTGTCAGTGGAAAAACAAAATTGTTATATGTCGCTCCCGAGTCGCTGACAAAAGAGGATAACATCGAGTTTCTGAAAACTGTGCCGATTTCGTTCTATGCGATTGACGAGGCTCATTGTATTTCTGAGTGGGGCCATGATTTCAGGCCGGAATACCGTCGGCTTCGTCCTATAATCAACGAAATCGGAGCACGGCCTGTGATTGCGCTGACGGCAACAGCCACCCCCAAGGTGCAGCATGATATACAGAAAAATCTGGGAATGACCGATGCCGCGGTCTTCAAGGCTTCATTCAATCGCCCAAATCTATATTATGAGGTTAGGCAGAAGACAAAGAATACCGACCGTGATATTATCAAGTTCATAAAGAACAATCCATCCAAGTCAGGCATCATCTATTGCCTCAGTCGCAAGAAAGTCGAAGAACTTGCCGAACTGCTTGTTGTCAACAATATTCGGGCATTACCATATCATGCAGGTATGGATAGTGCGATGCGGTCGGCCAATCAGGATGCATTCCTTCACGAAGAAGTTGACGTGATTGTCGCTACCATTGCTTTCGGTATGGGCATAGACAAGCCCGATGTGAGGTTTGTTATTCATTATGATATGCCTAAGTCTCTTGAAGGTTACTATCAGGAGACCGGGCGTGCCGGTAGGGATGGTGGCGAAGGTCGGTGCATAACTTTCTACGCCGCCAAAGACTTGCGTAAAATGGAGAAATTCATGCAGGGCAAACCTTTGGCCGAACAGGAAATAGGCAAGCAGCTGTTGATGGAGACTGCATCATATGCCGAGTCATCGGTATGTCGCCGGCGTACCCTGTTGCATTATTTCGGAGAAGATTTTAACGAAGACAACTGTGGAAACTGTGACAATTGTATTCATCCGAAAATAAAGATAGAGGCCCGGGATAACCTGTGCGATATACTCGAGACAATGATTGTTTTAGGTGAGCCTTTTCGGGCTGAGCACATCATTGATGTTGTACGTGGAAAAATCTCTGCCGATGTCAAGTCCTACAGCCATCAGGAACTCGAGATTTTCGGATGTGAAGAAAATTCTGACGCCAAACTCCTGAATGCTGTTGTGCGTCAGGCTACACTTGCTGGTTATATACATCGCGACATCGAGAATTTCGGGCAGTTGGAAGTGACGGAACTCGGACGCAGGTTCCTTGCAGAGCCTGGTTCATTCAAGATACAGGAAGACAATGATTTCTCGCAGTATGATGACTACTCCTCGGCTGAATGTTTTACCGGCGCGCTAGACCCGCAGTTGTTCTCAATGCTAAAGGATCTTAGGTCTAAGATAGCCAGGAAACTGAATCTGCCTCCTTATGTGATTTTCCAGGATCCTTCCCTCGAGGCTATGGCGACGACATATCCCATAACACTCGACGAGATGCAGAATATCACCGGTGTAGGCGCAGGTAAAGCCAAGCGTTACGGTAAGGAATTTGTCGATCTAATCAAGGCTCATGTCGAAGAGAACTGTATAGAACGTCCGGAAGATCTGCGTGTGCGTACTGTAGCCAATAATTCCCGTCTGAAAATTTCGATAATACAGTCGATAGACCGTAAAATTGCTCTTGACGAACTCGCCGAGTCTAAAGGTCTGGATTTCGATAAACTTCTGGACGAGATTGAGGCTATTGTATATTCTGGTACAAAAATAAATATTTCATATTATCTTGACGATGTTCTTGACAATGATCTTCAGGAAGAAATCTTTGACTATTTCATGAACAGCGAAAGTGATTCTCTTGAGGAAGCACGCAATGAACTGGGCAGCGAATACAGTGATGAGGAAATACGCATGGTGCGCATCAGGTTCCTGTCGGAAGTCGCTAACTGACGGCGCAGGATTCAGACTCTTGCTTAAATTTAAGAATTAATAATATAATGACCAACATAGAAACCAACGCTTTAAGGGACCTTTACAAAAAACATGTCGGAGAGGATCCCGTAAAGATAGAAGAGATGCCTGCCTCAGGATCTAACCGCCGTTACTTCCGTCTTTTTGGCAGAGAAAGCATAATAGGTGTCGCAGGAACATGTAAGGCTGAGAACGAGGCATTCATATATCTTTCTGACCATTTTGTTAAACTTGGCCTTAATGTTCCTCGTGTCCTTGGTGTATCCGAGGACCACATGACATATATTCAGGAGGACCTTGGCGACCTGATACTCTTCAAACTCATAGAGAAAGGTCGTCTGACCCGGTCATTCTCTAACGAAGAACGCGAAATGCTTGTCAAGACCATAAGTCTTCTGCCCGATATACAATTTAAAGGTGCGATAGGCCTTGACTTCAGTAAGTGTTATCCCACATCGCATTTTGATGTACGGTCCATCATGTGGGATCTCAATTATTTCAAATATTGTTTTCTAAAGGCAACCGGACTTGAGTTTGAAGAAAACAGGCTGGAGGATGATTTTCAGGCGTTGGCCGAGGTCCTTATGCGGAGCCAGTCATCGACTTTCATGTATCGTGACTTTCAGTCTCGTAACGTTATGATACACGATGGCGAACCATGGTTCATTGACTTTCAGGGTGGACGCATGGGGCCGTTCTATTATGACGTGGCATCATTCCTATGGCAGGCCAAAGCGGGTTTTCCCCAAAGTCTTCGTGATGACCTGATTGGACATTATATTCAGTCTCTGAGAAAATACAAGCCGGTCGATGAAAATTATTTTCACGAGCAGTTACGTCACTTTGTGCTTTTCCGTACACTTCAGGTACTCGGGGCATACGGGTTCAGGGGCTACTTCGAGAAAAAGCCACATTTCATGCAAAGCGTGCCGTATGCAATGGCGAATCTTCGCGAACTTCTGGCAAAGCCTTTCCCCGAATACCCTTATCTAAGCAGGGTGCTTTCCGATCTTATCAACATGAACCAGTTTGCAGACCAGATGAAGAAACGTACGCTTACGGTCAAGGTAATGAGTTTTGCATACAAGAAAGGTATACCGGATGACACGACAGGTAACGGCGGAGGTTTCGTATTCGATTGCCGTGCCATAAATAATCCCGGCAAGTACGAGCGATACAAACCGTTTACAGGACTTGATCAGCAGGTTATACAATTTCTTGAAGATGATGGAGAAATAACAACATTCCTTGACAATTGCTATAATCTTGTTGATGCTTCAGTGAAGCGTTATGTCGAGCGTGGATTTACTTCACTGATGGTTGCGTTCGGTTGTACGGGCGGCCAGCACCGTTCGGTTTACAGCGCACAGCACATGGCCGAACATATTCATAAGAAATTCAATGTCAAAGTCGAACTCCAGCATCGAGAGCAAAACATAGATCAGACTTTTGAACCAAAATACTGAAAAAAATGAAAGCAATGGTCTTTGCTGCCGGCCTCGGAACACGACTCAGACCTTTTACACTGGATCATCCCAAGGCCCTAGTCCCGGTTGGAGGTGTGCCAATGTTGGAACGTGTTCTGCTGGGACTGAAGTCGCAAGGTTTTGATGAAATTGTAGTTAATGTCCACCATTTTGCCGCTCAGGTTGTTGATTTCTTACGCGGAAAAGATAATTTCGGCATGAACATCACCATAAGCGATGAAAGCGACAAACTTCTTGACACAGGAGGCGGAGTCCTGCATGCAAGGACTTTTCTTGAAGGAAATTCCCCGGTTGTCCTGTATAACTCTGACATACTTTCCAATGTAGATCTCAGTGAGATGTTGCGTCAACATATTTCCTCGAACGCCGATGTGACTCTTCTGGCGACACCGCGACAGACCTCCCGCTATTTGTGTTTTGAAAAAGGCAGTGGCAGACTTGCCGGGTGGATAAATAAGAGTACGGGCGAGACAAGACCTCCCGGCTTTTTACCGGATGCGGATTTCCTTGAACTGGCGTTCGGTGGCGTACATGTCATATCGCAGAACGTATTTGGGTATCTTGAACAATATTCCATGGAACCGAAATTCTCGCTGACACCATTCTACATCGACAGTTGCCGATCTCTTGACGTCAGGGCTTACACTCCGCTTGGTAATGATTTCGCTTGGTTCGATGTCGGAAAGCCGGATACTCTCGCCAGTGCAGAAAAATTCATCACAGAGAATCATCTTTGATATAACATATGGAATCTGAATCCAAAGAAAGCAAACAAGAAGCCCTGGATAAGCGTTATCTTCGAATGGCGTACATCTGGGCAGAAAACTCATATTGCAAGCGTAGACGCGTTGGTGCGATAATAGTTAAAGACCAGATGATAATTTCTGATGGTTACAACGGTACTCCCTCAGGATTTGAGAATGTATGCGAGGATGAGGATGGAATAACCAAACCTTACGTACTGCATGCTGAGGCAAATGCCATAACAAAGGTGTCGCGGTCTAACAATTCATCGGACATGGCCACGCTATATGTCACTGCGTCACCTTGTGTGGAATGCGCCAAACTTATCATCCAGGCCGGTATTCGTAGGGTTGTTTTCAGCGAAATCTATCGGATAACCGACGGGATAGATCTTTTGCGACGGGCCGGGGTTGAAACGACTCATCTTCCATTGGGAACAAATGACTGACATGATGTTTCGCCTTTTTAGAAAATGACCAAAACTTCAAAATTTTATCTTTCAAACTTGAATAGATGCACAATAAAACAAAATTGAAAATATGGATGCCGCTGATTGTCGCCATGACTTTCGCTGCAGGCCTTACGATAGGGTGGTTTCTCAATCCGGCGCCAGAACTTTCACCAGGCGAGAAAAAACTCAAAGCCGTATTCGATATTATTTCTAACGAATATGTCGATGAGGTTGATCTGGACTCGCTCATAGAGCGATCTATTTCTGGCATATTATCCAATCTTGACCCTCATTCGGCATATATTTCTGCCGAAGAGAAAGCAAAACCTGATGATCTTGACGGTTCATTCAGTGGGATAGGCATACAGTTCCAGATTCACAATGATACGGTATGTGTAATTGAGGCCATGTCCGGAGGGCCTGCTCAGAAAGTCGGCATTATGGCAGGTGACCGAATTGTCTCGGTCAACGGCAAGAACATCGCTTCAATTGATATTACCAACGATGATGTATTCAAACTTCTCAGAGGTGAGAAGAATTCAAAAGTCACACTTGGGATAAAACGTCCCAATGTTCATAAGACTCTTGAGTTCGAGGTTATCCGTGGAGACATACCGGTGACTTCTGTCGATGCATCCTATATGGCTTCTCCGACAATCGGATACATTAAGATCAATAAGTTCGGCCGTAATACTTACGGAGAATTCATTCAGGGGCTGAATACTTTGAGTCGTGAAGGCGCCCGCGATTTCATCATCGATCTTCGCGGTAACACCGGCGGATATATGGAACCTGCGATCATGATGGTCAACGAGTTTCTACCCGCTAAGGCTCGTATTGTCTCGACTAAGGGACGGCATGCCCAGGATAATAGTGTGGTTCTGAGTGACGGTTCAGGTTCATTCCGAAATTCTCGGGTTGTAGTTCTGACAGATGAGACGACGGCGTCTGCATCCGAGATATTCTCCGGCGCCATTCAGGACAATGACCGCGGTCTAATTATAGGACGGCGCTCGTTTGGCAAAGGTCTGGTTCAGCGACCGATACCGCTGAGCGACGGAAGCGAGGTCCGTCTAACGGTCCAACGTTACTACACTCCTTCGGGCCGTTCAATCCAGAAGGATTACACACCAGGCAAGAATGATGCCTACGAATATGAAATATTCGACCGCTACCGTAATGGAGAAATGATGTCTGCGGATTCCGTCAAATTCGATCGCACACTCCTCTTCAAGACCGGAACCGGGCGTGAGGTATATGGCGGAGGCGGTATCATGCCTGATATTTTCATGCCTAATGATACTAGCGCATATACCGGCTACTTCGTCAATGCATACAATCAGGGATTATTCCAGAAGTTTGCTTACGAATATTGCGATCTTAACCGGCCAGAACTTTCGAAAGCCAAGGATGTTGCTCATCTGCTTAAAATTCTGCCTCCTGATGGCGTGATTCTCAATGCATTCGTCCAGTATGCCGTCTCACAGGGGCTTCCTGCCCGCTGGTATTACATCAACATTTCACAGGGCTTGATTGTTAAAGAAATAAAAGCCCTGATCGCCCGTGATATTCTCGGCATACCGGCATTCTATCAGATTTACAATACAGACGATATCAACGTCCGGCGTGCTATTGATGTAATTAAGTCCGGTCAGGCAAATTTCCCAATAAAGCCCGATTCGAAAAAGAATAAGAAATGAATAAAGAAACAGTGCGTAGCAGAATGAGGGCGCGAAAAGCCCTTCTTAGCAATGATGAGCGTTTGAGTGCCGCTAATGCTGTGTTCAGGCAGGTAGAACAGAATCCGGCATTCATGCTTGCGGAACGTATTCTGGTATATCACTCTTTGCCGGACGAACTTTCGACTTTAGATTTCATTGATCGCTGGCATACGAGGAAACGTTTCTTTCTGCCTCGCGTCAACGGTGTCAATCTTGATATTCTGCCTTACGATCGTTCACGCTTGCATCTGGGGGCATTCCATATCGAGGAGCCTGACGGTGAAGAACTCACGCCTGTTGAAGATATCGAACTTATAATAGTGCCTGGTGTCGCTTATGACAGACGAGGCTGCAGGGTAGGGCGTGGCAAAGGCTACTATGACCGGTTGCTGTCAGGTACAAAAGCCGTGAAGATAGGTGTCGCATACGATTTCCAACTTGTCGACGATATTGATACCGATGAATTTGATGTTCCGGTCGACATCGTTATCACCGACCGTAATGTTTACTATCGACGCCGCTGAATGGAACTTGTCAGACACAACCGGGCCAATCCCATTCCGGAAAAGGTCATAAACATATATTTACAGTCTTTTCCACCGGAAGAACGAAGGCCTGTGGAAAATCTTGGCGAGCAAATTGCCGATGGCAGAATAATTCTTCATATTGCTGTTGAGGAAAACGGCGACATACTCGGAATGTTGACGTCATGGGACTTTGGAACATTCTGTTATATAGAACATTTTGCCATCGATTCAGCAAGACGGAATGGCGGCCTTGGTTCCAGAATACTAAAATACTTCTGTAATAAAATATGCCAAAGGCCTGTTCTCCTTGAGGTGGAACCCGATGGAACTTCCCCGGAGGCACAGAGACGTATTGACTTCTACAGGCGGAATGGTTTTGAAATAATAGACAAGACATATATTCAGCCGGCATATACGCAATCACAACCATCACTTCCCCTATGGCTGATGTCTACTACACCTATTGATACTGTTAGTGCCACTATTACACTGCATTCTGAAGTATATGCTGTCCCGGATCAAGATAATATTTGAAGTTTTAATGATTATTTTGACTAATCATATAACTTGTGGTTAAAAATATCTTGCACAATTAGAAAATAATTTCTAACTTTGCACTGAAAATAACAGAGGGCATTGATCAGCCTTCTAAAAGATTCAAACGGAAATAATTTCCAGGTCCTATAGCTCAGTTGGTTAGAGCAACAGACTCATAATCTGTGGGTCCTAGGTTCAAGCCCTAGTGGGACCACTCATAGCGAAAGCAAAATGAATAGAAGTTCTGAAAATCAGCGATTTTCAGAACTTCTATTTTCATGGGGCTAGCGAAATCCACCACAATGGATTGAAAGGACTTTACTATTGTCGTGACCAGTGAATGTACACACTATTTATTCCGTAATATAAACGTCAAAAAGATATACATGAGGATGCATTCTTTCTGGAGTGTATACCTGTGTCGTATTTATAGACAAATTAAAATCACTAAAACAAATGGCTTCGATAAGAGTAAAGTTCCGTCCCTCGACTGTCGCTGATCACGAGGGTTCAATCTATTATCAGATTATTCACGAAAGAAAGGTGCGACAGCTTTTGACTGACTATAGAGTTTTCCCATATGAATGGGATGATAGACGATCTATGGTAACCTCGACCCAGAATAGTGCGCGAAAAACAATCATACTCTCGATTCGCGGGCATATCAGATGGGATATGGAGCGTCTTGCAAAGATTGGCAGTAAACTGGAGGCAAACGGATTGTCCTATACTGCAGACGATGTGATAGAAGAGTTCAACCGCTATGCACAGGATTGTTCATTGTTCAATTTTATGGAAAATATAATTGACAAATTAAAACAAAACGGCAAGATAAGAACGTCCGAGACATATAAGTCTACACTTGACAGTTTTAAGAAATTCAGAGAAGATGAGGATATTATGCTTGACTGTATAACCGCAGAAACAATGGACGGATATGAGGCATGGCATAAAAAACGAGGAATCGCACCCAATACGATATCATTCTATTCACGGATTTTACGGGCCGTGTATAACCGGGCTGTCGAGAATGATTTGATTGTCAACCGATATCCGTTCCGGCACGTATATACCGGAATAGAAAAGACTGTAAAACGAGCCCTCCCGTTATCTGTCATCAAGAAAATAAAGATACTGGACCTTTCAAATACTCCGACAATAGAATTCGCACGTGATATGTTTCTGATGAGTTTCTATCTTCGGGGCATGAGTTTCATAGACATGGCTTTTCTGAAGAAGTCCGACCATAGAGACGGTTATGTTATTTACAGGAGGCGTAAGACGGGACAGCAACTAGTCATAGAATGGACAAAGGAGATGCAGACATTGCTGGACAAATACCCCGAAAACAAGAGCGAGTACCTGCTTCCAATCATCCGTAATCCTGGTACAAACGAGCGGTACACATACCGCAACATTGGTTATAATATCAACCATAATCTGAAGCGTATAGCGGAAATGGTCGGTGTGACTATTCCTCTGACACTATATGTCGCCAGGCATAGCTGGGCATCCGCCGCCAGGGCCAAGGGAATCCCATTGTCAGTCATAAGCGCAGGGTTGGGACACGAGCGTGAGGCGACTACAAAAATCTATCTTGCCAGTCTTGATACATCTGCAGTCGACAGGGCCAACAACCTTATCCTTAGGTCTCTTTAATCCCTGTTCTATAAGAATATGGACATAATCCCATTTGATTCAATTACATTACCAAAGGGAGGTTTGAGTTTATCACATCCTCCCTTTGTTGTCATGAAAACATTAACTGAAGACAGTTTCGGAAATTATCGCATAATGAATTCTGTAAGACCTCTGATTTTGCACTTGCCGCAATGAGATATGTTGTTTACCTTTGCAGGCGCATAACTTATAAATATAATCTTATGTCAGGAAAACAATTCTTTCGCCCGTTGCCCCAAAAGGGGTTCCCTTTATATTGGATATTGCTGGGTTACCTTGTCGTGGGATATTTCTATCCCGTAATAGGTTTCCTTGCAGTTATCTGTATGATTGCCCCCGTAGCGTTTGCTGTTAGAAAGGGCAGGTGGTGGTGCGGAAATGCATGTCCCAGAGGAAATCTTTACGATAAGTTCCTTACAAAATACTCACCGCATCGACCTATCCCAGCCTTCGTTCGGCTCAAAGGTTTCCGTATATTCATGGTTATGTTTATTTTCGCTATGTTTGGTATTCAGATGTTTCGGGCCTGGGGCGACTGGGATGCCATGGGAAAGGTTTTCTGGACCATCATACTTATTACTACCATTGTCGGCGTAACTCTTTCTTTTATTTATGCACCCCGCACATGGTGTTCATTCTGTCCTATGGGAACAATTTCTTCATGGGTGACTCCCCGAAGTGGAAAACTTCCTGTCAACTACCGTCGCATTGTTGTGGAAGAAAAGTGTACCACTAAATGTAAGATATGCTCGTCGGTATGTCCTATGCAGCTTAAGCCCTATGAAAGCAGAAATGTTTCCGAAGGATTCCTCCATCCCGACTGTCTCAAGTGTGGTAACTGTGCCGCCGGATGTCCCCTTAAAGTTCCCGCAATGAAGGCATATAATTAACGGAGTTATATATTAAAATATAACTCCGAAACCGAATCAAAGTTTGTTTCCGAAAAATTCTTTGAGTTTGTTTACTGCGTCATCGACATATTCAGGCACGTAATAGGTCTGGATATGTGAGGCTCCCTTGATCTGGTAATACTCCTTGTCCTTGGTGCCGGCTTTGACATATGCCTCGCGGCTCATGTAGTCGGAATCGGATTTGCTGCCAGACATGATAAGCAGGGGGCAGTCGATAAGATCGGCGAATGTTGTTGCGTCCCATGTCATGAGGTCCATCAGGCTTGTCGTGGTGTAGCGGCTCACCGAATTGGGATGCGCATGTGTGATGCCGTAATATTCCAGTCCGTCGTGATACAGGGTGCCGGGCTGCAGATGGCACATGGCCTCCTCGATTTGTTCACGGGTCTGCGATCCGGTCGGGCCTTCGTACAGAATTTCTCCGTTAAGCACGTATTTCTCACGCGCCTCCGATGCACGCTTCAGACGCTCCTGAACCGTGGTCATCTGTGAGTCCTGATATCCAAGGCGACGTACTCGCCCGGTATTGAAAAGGCTGAGAGTTGCGCCGGCCTTGATGCGTTTGTCGGATTGTAACGCGGCGTATGTATAACCTCCGCCACCACATATTCCCAATGCCCCGATGCGATTTGCATCTACACCGGGATATTGCGAAATGTAGTCAACCATACCTCGTACATCGTTTATACGGTTTTGTGGAATGTCAAGGTTGCGAGGTTGTCCTCCGCTTGTACCCTGACCGGACAAATCCATTAGTGAGATTGCCTTTACTCTCGGTTATCAGTATTCTCAATATTTTAGCCGAGCCTTCAAGAAGGCGGTCGGAAGTACCCCGAACGACTACCGTCGCAAAACTTATTGAAACCTTATTCGGCGATGTCGTATTCAATGTATATTGGAGCGCCGAAAGGTAAGGTTTCCCAGTCAGACTGGCTGGCATAACGATATCGTGTTTTTCCTGTCAATGGTTTTGTCCTCATAACGAAAAATTCATTAGAGAAATTCTCAAGAAACTCTAATTCAACATAGTATTCACCATCATCAAGCATAATTTCTTCCGGGAATTTATATGTAAATGTGCCGTCTACAAGTTGAGACTTGTAATATTCAAAATAAACCGGTTTAATGTTTTGGATTAAATAATCGCCATCATCTTTGCGGTAAACATTTATCCTGAATCTCATATGGGACAGTGGTCTATTGTCAGTAATGACAGTAAACCCGATTCCCTTAAGCCAGGCATTCTTTTTAACTTTTAAGGGAATCGCCAGACCTTGACCGGCGGCCTTGTATCCTTCGACATTGATATAAATAAAACCGCCACCTCCTTTTCGGCCTGCGGTCTTGTGTTTAATTCTCTGGGGTCTGACGGTAACCTCGCTTAAAGTGATTATATCTCTTGCAAGTGAAATGGTGTCAGGCAGTTTTTTAATATCTCTAACTGCATATGTATGTGGGATATAACCGAAACAGGAAATTCGAACAGAATCATTTATGAATTGTGGTGGTATATTTAACGAAAAATTTCCCAAAGTGTCTGTCACGGTTCCAAAATTACGGTTAATGATTCCTACACTTGCATAAACAATAGGCTCTCATGTTGATTCCGATATTACAGTTCGTGTATATGCTTCGAGACACTCCAATGATAGAACAATGCAACAGAATAGTTTTAGTATAATTGTTTTCATGATGCAAATGTAAGTAAAAATATCTGATCTTGAATCGTTTTGCTATTACATTTTTCAGTCGTATATCATTATCTTAGAATTGATGAGGAAATGCCGCCTTCTCCACTAATTTCATTATCAGTACTTACCTTCTTGCCATAATTGAATGTATAGCTTACATTCAAGGATATTTGTCTGTGGAAATCGGCTCCGAATTGTCTAATAGAACTGTCAAACCATTGGGTGTTAAGACTGTCCCTGCTGATTTCCCAAGACGAATTAAATGGATTCACGATTGAAACCTGCAGATTCCATCCCTTGCTGACCCAGCCTGAGCCGACGGAATAGACCATTGGCATTTTACGAAGGTATGCCGTTTCGCCGTCTACATAACTGCTTTCTGATTCCCAATAGATGTTGAAAAAGAATTTGCCAAGATAATAATTTGCACTCAGACTTGATGTTAGTGGATAGTGCGAAATTCGGTTACTTCCAGTTGTCTTGTAAAGTAACAGTCTTGGCGCCAGCGAGAAAGTAAGTTTTCCGTCAAAAAATTTCACAGTCGCACTTGCACCGATTTGACCATGATTATAGTCTCCGTCATTCTGGTATTTCTTCAGCAACATTCCATCTGGTCCATCTGGACTATAAACCGCTATCTGACGGTTGATGATCCTGAAGGCAGTCATATAGGCAGACATTTGCCAGCGATTGTTCGGCAACCAGATATAACTTATATTCGCGGAAATATGCCTTGAGCATTTAAGGTCAGGATTTCCGCTAATATACATCATTTCAGACTGCTGTATGATGTTGGGATTTTTCATTGTTGCATCCGGAGACATTGTCGCATACTGAAACCATACTCCCAATGAGTTTTTTTGATCCGGTGCATATTGGACATTTATATGAGTAAATGGGTAGCGGTCGAACATTGTCTTGCCATTGATGTAGTTCGACTCAATCGCGAAACCGCCGTCAATGCTTCCCGATATTTTTTGAAAGTTCATTGAAAGGCCGGCATAAAGTCCGGTAAATGTTTGCCTGAAACGGTTGATGGCATGACTTGAGCCTGAATAATTTATTTTTGTGTGACCTGCAGCCGATGAGAGGCTGGTGAATAGAGTGATTTTTTGAGATAAGGATTTATTTATCTGGCTTGTGCCACGCAGCCACCAGGAATTCTCATTTGCTTTATTTACTATTGAGGTATTCATTGTTGTGTAATCCGTTGCGGAACTATTGTCCAGATATTCGGCTTCGAATCTTCCATTGATCGACCACCCTTTTTTGAGAGCGGCGTAAAGCTCACTTTCCCACGACATGGCGTTATTTGACGAATGTCCGGACGAACTGTATTTATCTTCAGGATAAACACTAGAGAAATTCACTTTTCCTGTGGATGTGTTTATCGGTGTATTGATGCGGTGGTATGAAATATGGTTGAGCCATGTCAGATTTTCACTTTTGTTCCATGTTGCCCGTAAGGCAGTATATAGTCCTTGATTGTGATGTCGTCCGGCCTCTGTTTTGCTTTCCCGCCTTATTGTACCAGAGGGCAACCGATAGATTTCTTTTGATTCGTTTCCGCTATGTGGATTGTAATCATAGTTACCTGCGACCATGAGATCATATTCCATCTGGTGAAATGCAAACTTTGAATAAACCGAGCCATCCCCACCTCGAACCATAATTCGTCCTTTGCCGTTGAGTTTAGTATACCCTCCGTAGACATATGTCTGCGTAATGAAGTTTACGACATGCTGAGCCCTGGTGAAACGAGGGTCAGTTGGAAAATCAAGATATTCCACTCTCTTTACATCTTTCGGGTTTAGGCCATTTATATCTTCGGCCGTAGCCTGATGATAATTAATGAACAGGACTACGCTCTGATTGTCTACAGTCCTGATCGACTCTGTTATTGGATTTATCTGCAACTGGGGAATCTGCATGCGGGATAATAGCGAGACACCATCCGTTGCCGAGGCCATTTGCTCTTTCGTCGGCATATAGACAGTCGCGGTCGGACCTGTATGTTGCGCTTCAGCGACAACGGTTATCTCTCCAAGTTCATGTATGGTCATTGTATCCGTATCGCTTGAATGGCCTTGGGCCATCAGTGGCGCGATAAGTAATGTTGCTGTCAGATGTTTCATGCCGCAAAAGTACGTTGCATAATCTTAATCCCTGCTTAGGCTGTCTTAGTTAGTCTTAATCTTTTATCCTCTGTTATGCATGATTGGTTGTTTTTACGTACCTTTGCGCTGATATGAAACATTTTAAGGTCATATTAGTCACTTTGCGCATTGTCGTCATATTGCTTTTTTCGGCCAATGTGATATTCATGTTGCAGCTCTATGATTCAATCAAGGAAAGATACATCAGTGATGTTGAGCAAAGTCTCAGTCGTGCCGACCAGATTGAAATGGTCGACCGCATCGTGAAATCAGGACTTGGCGAAGAAGATGACGTAGTATGGATTCAGTTAGGATTGCAGAAGTCCGATATCGGATCTGCTGTCAGTGAGGAAGAATTGAGGGATGCGGATTATTCTCAAGGATTCCGTCGGGCAGACAAACAGATTATGGCTTCTATCGCCAGGTATCTTCACGAGAACTATGGCGAGCACCTTGGCCGTCCGAATTTTACTGATATGGAGGATGCTTTCCGGAGGGACCTTAATTTTTCAGGTTATTATCCGGATGAAGTTCATATTGTAGGACCTGAGGATACTTATGATAATCCTTCCGGCCTGTGGGAAATTGCTTATCTCGTAAACGATGATCTGACTTATTATGCTTACATATCACCGCTTACTGAAAATATTCTTCAGGAAATGAAAGGAGTAATTATAACTTCCATACTTATTGCCCTTGTCCTTACATTCGGTTTCTGGTATCTTGTCAGGGTCATCAACCGCCAGCGTACTATTGAAGAGATGAAGGATGACTTTACAAACAATATGACACATGAACTGAAAACCCCTATAGCCATAGCATATGCCGCTAACGACTCTCTTCTCCAGTTCCCTGACGCCAGAGATGAGGAAAGGACAAGGAGGTATCTCACCGCTGCCCTTGAACAACTTTCCAGACTTGCCGGACTCGTAGAGAATATCCTTGCCATGAGCATGGAACGTCGTAAGAATCTGGTTATGGCTAAGGAAAACATTGCGCTCCGTCCCTTGTTGAAATCAGTCATTGGGCAACAGGAACTCAAGGCGTCCAAACCGTGCGAGATATCGCTTGAATGCTCCGATTCTGCGTCTGTCGAAGCGGATCCTACACATTTTTCGAACATTATAGGCAATCTGATTGACAACAGCATGAAATATTCCGGTGATTCGGTTCGCATAGCAGTGAAGGCTGATGAAAACGAAATATCGGTCTCTGATAACGGTATTGGAATTCCCGAAAAATCATTACCGGAGATTTTCAATAAGTTCTATCGGGTGCCCAACGGAAATAAAAGCGATGTACGAGGTTATGGCATAGGCCTTTTTTATGTCAGGTCAATTGTTGAAAAACATGGTTGGTCCATATATGTTGAAAGTAAGTCCGGCATAGGCAGTAAATTCACAATCATATTCAAAAGCAATGAAAAATAGAGTGTTATTGGTTGAGGATGACATCACCCTGGCAATGATTGTTTCTGAAACATTGCAGCGCGACGGTTTTGAAGTGACTGTTGCTCCCAATGGAGAGGAAGGTTTGCATAGATTCATACGGTATGGCACAGACATCATAGTGGCAGACGTGATGATGCCACGTATGGACGGATTTGATATGGTGCGTAAAATCAGACAGTTTGATTGCCGGACGCCCATACTTTTTCTCACGGCAAAATCTGAGATTGATAGTATAGTTGAAGGATTTGAACTTGGAGGTAACGACTATCTGAAAAAGCCGTTCAAGATGCTGGAACTGATTGTCAGAATCAAGGCTCTTCTTGGAAGAAGCAGACCTCTTGAAAATGAACTCTTTCCTATAGGATGCTATACTCTTGACTCGTCAACACAGACTCTGAAGTCTTCTGGTTATAGTGATATTAATCTTTCAATCATTGAGGCTAAAATATTAAAGGAACTTGTCGTAAACATAGGCCGTACTGTTGAGGCTTCGACACTGATGCGGATGGTTTGGCAGAGAGACGACCCTTACAGCAGAAATTCACTTCACGGATTTATACACAAACTACGCCATTATCTCCGTCATGACGAATCAATCTCGATACTGAATCAGAGAGGCATAGGATATATGCTTGTCATCAGGAATTAAAAAGGAAAAGTCCATAACCTGTCATATTATGGCAAAGTTATGGACTAAAAGTGTGATAAAAATTATCCTTCGTCTAACCAAAGGATCAACGAACTGCTAGAATTTCGATTTCTACCAGGACGTTTTTAGGGAGTGTTTTGACTGCAACTGCCGACCGGGCAGGGTAGGGCTCTGAGAAAACTCGGGCATATACTTCGTTCATTGCGGTGAAGTTTGCCATATCTGAAAGGAATACTGTGGTTTTGACGACGTTGTCGGTGCTGAGTCCTGCTGCAGCCAGGATTGCGCATACATTTGCGAGCGACTGTTCGGTTTGGGCGATGATGCCTTCGGGAATTGTTCCGTCTGCAGGATTCAATGGAATCTGACCGGAGGCAAAGAGGAATGAGCCTGTGTCGATAGCCTGGCTGTAAGGACCGATTGCACCGGGAGCGTCAGTTGTTGCGATTACTTTTTTCATTTTCGTTCTGTTTTATTTTGATTATTGATGTTTGATGATTTCTTGCTGGCGTTATTGTTTGTTTTTGATTTATTTTGGTTTTCAGGTTTATTCTCCCGGGCCTTGATGTCTGCTCGCTCGATTTCTGCGATAAAAGCCTTGAATTTCTTGCAGGTATTCTGGGAGTGAATATGATTTTTACGTTCGACAATCTGCATGGCCTTGTTTTCTGACATGATGTCAATATCTTCAAGTCGTACATCGCCAGTCACCTTGTCAACCTGTGCTATTATCTTGTCCGCAAGTTCATTTATGGATTTGAAATTCTCGTCAAAATTGTCGATAAAGTTGTCCACCCCTCTGTTTTCCAGTTTGTTGAGGACATATCTCAAGGTCAGTTCATCCGGATTTATGGCTGGCTGCAGCCCATATATTTCAGCCTTTTCATCAATGATTACGCGAACAAGTATCCCGGTCTCGACAAGTATTTCTACAACCTCGGACACCAGTTTGGATGGAATCTCATAGGCTTTTGACAGGTACATGGCTGTCGGGGCCTTGCGCGATGATGTGAAACTGCGGACAACTACAGCGGCCAGACCTACCGCAACCTTCTGACGGTATGAAATCGATATGTTGTTTATGTCCGACTGGAATGAGAACTGGACAATGCTTTGCGACGCGTAACACAGCAACGATCCGCTCAGAGTGATCACCCAGGTCAACTGGACCCATATAAGGAGTAGCGGCAGAAATGCGAACGAACCGTAAATGGCGTTGTATCGTGTCACGTACAGCTGACCGGTCACGAAAAGCCACTGAAGAATGCGGAATCCGGTTCCGGCAATAACTCCGGCTATTATGGCATTGCCTTTCTTGACCTTTGTGTTAGGAATAAGAATGAATACCGCGGCGAAGAAAAGCCAGGTGAATAGCCACGAGGCACCGTCAAGTATCATATGAATTACAGGCGTCATGAAAGGAAAATTAAATATGGCCTGTAGGGACGATGACATGAATATTGTTAGGCCACTGCCGCATATCATTAGAACCGGAAGGATGAGAAGCATGGCCGTATAGTCCGTAATCTTACGCCACAGTGAGCGCGAGTTCTTGATACCCCAGAGTACATTGAATGTATCCTCTACGCTGCTGACAAGAGATATAAGAGTCCATAAAAGGAATGCTATGCCGACACCCAGAAAAAGGCCTTCGCCGCTTGTGTCTAGATATGAGTCCGCAAATTGTAACGCCTGTTTGATTGCTTCTTTTTGAGCAGGGAAAGAACTGTAAAGTTCATCCTCGAGTACGGTCTGAAGACCGAATCCCCTCCCGAGGGCAAAAAGCAGGGCCAGGGCTGGGACGATGGCAAGAATTGTGCGGTAGGTCATCGCGCAGGCCTTTGATTGTAGATCGGAGTCCAGAAACGAGCGTACAGAGATGTTCAGGGTCTTGGTGACATTAATCCACCAGAAATTGCGGGTGTCACGCCATACGCCATCGCTAGCATAGCGCCACAGTGCTAGCGTTCGGGCTGATAGCCGTGCATATCGGTTCTTCCATTTGTCTACATCTACAAGGGCCATATCCTGTTTAGGTTTCGCATCGGTATTTTACTCGCTCATCAAGAGGCAAAGTTAGAAATTTATCCTCAAAAGCACAAAATGAAAACAAGTGCTTGGCCCCAAAAGTTAGTGAAAAGCACGAAAATTCATTAGCGTGTGCTCTGAAATATTCTCCGACTGTCTTGAAGTTTCGCGATTAATGACTAAATTTGCACCAGCGGTGCGAACTTAGGCCCGTATCATTCTGTTTTAAACATAACAAACATTAAGCATAAGCACAATGATTGAACGAATCCTTTCCATAGCCGGTAAGCCCGGACTATACCGCCTTGTAAGCCAGGGCAAGAATATGCTCATAGTTGAGAATGTCGAGACAGGCAAGCGTATGCCTGCTTATTCACGTGACAAGGTAATTTCTTTGGCCGATGTGGCTATATATACTACAGGTGAGGATATGCCTCTTTACGAAGTTTTTGAGAAAGTCAGCGAGAAAAACGACGCCCGGCCTGTTGACATGAGCAAACTCAAAGAAGACGCCGCTCTTCGCGAGTATTTTGCTGAGGTCCTTCCGGAATATGACCGAGACCGAGTATATACTAATGATATACGTAAACTTTTCTCGTGGTACAATATTCTCGTTTCCAACGGTGTCAAGGATTTCAAGATGTCTGAGATCAGTGAAGATGAAGCAGCCGAGGCTGCAGAGAAAGCCGATGAGGAAAACAGCACAGATTCAGAAAAATAATTTCTAATGAATAATATCGGGGCAGGGGACCTGAGGCCTTCTGCCCCGTTTATTTTAAACAATATTATATTGATGCACATGAAAAGGTACGGGATACTTGTAAATACACTATGTCTTATTGCGTTTATTTCAGTTGCTCAGAGTGCGGAATCCAGAGTCTGGCATCAGGATTCACTTGGTGTGGAATTCCAGTTCACAACGGTTGAGATGCCCCGAGACTACAGTGGCGATGTAGTAAGTACAGTGATTCGGGATGAATCCCAATGCGGCGCTAACCGTGGTGTACTTTATGTTCATGGCTTCAATGATTACTTCTTTCAGAAAGAGATGGCTGAGCAATTCGTTGATTCATGTTATAATTTCTATGCCGTTGATTTGCGGAAATATGGCCGGTCATTCCGTAAAGGCCAGTTGCATTGCGATGCCAGGAAAATATCTGAATATTACCCTGATATAGATTCTGCACTCAGCATCATGCACGATGCAGGTATAGATGAGGTGGTTTTGATGGGACATTCTACGGGTGGTCTTGTCGTTGCCTCATACATGAACCATAATCCATCATCATTGGTCAAGGCCGTGATACTTAACAGTCCGTTTCTTGAATGGAACTTTAACGGATTCATGCGCAAGGTCGCTATTCCGGCCGTATCGTCTTTGGGACGCCTGTTCCCCAGTTTGAAAATAAGTCAGGGCGATGGAACGGCTTATGGCGAGAGCCTTGGCAGGGATTTCCACGGAGAATGGAAATATAATGTTGAATGGAAGACACTGCATCCACGCAAAGTCACTGCCGGCTGGATTCGCTGTATAACTCTTGCTCAGAAAGCGCTCAAAAAACATTCGGACATTAAGGTTCCGGTTCTTATCATGCATTCCGATAAATCTGTCAGCACCTCAAAATGGGAACCCGGGGTCATGCATGCCGATGCTGTCCTTAACGTCAAGGATATTGCCCGTATCGGTGCAGAACTTGGTCCTGAAGTAACCGAAAAGACCATCCCGGGCGGCATGCACGATCTTGTACTGTCAGAAAAACCTGTCAGGGAACTTGTATATAAAACCATGTTCTCATGGCTTGACCGTCATTTCGCCGAGCGGTAAGTGCCTGTGGTGTCTTTGGCCGTCCTTCCCGTTCTTGACGCGGCAATGTGAACAATACAGAATGAAATTGTAGCCGCGATTGTTAGTGGAAGGAAGAACTGATAGCCATCGCACATCTCGGCTGTTAGGAATATTGCCATGAGAGGCGCGCGTACCGCACCGGCCATTACGCCGGCCATTCCTATGTATGCGAAACCTGCTGTCGTCAGGTCAAGATTCAACAGATCATTCAGTGCGAATGCGAAAAGAAAGCCGAAAAGTCCTCCTGCAAATAGAGTGGGGGCGAAATCGCCGGCGACACCGCCGCCGCTGTTTGTCGATACGCAGGCCACTGGTTTGACGACAACTACACCTGCCATTATCAGCATCAGCAGTCCGGGCTTGCCCGTGAAGGAATGGAATGGACTTGCCTCGGCCACTATTTCTTTTGTGCCGTCAAGCATACGTGTCAGTAAGCCATAGCCCTCTCCGTAAAGTATAGGAAAGAGGAACACGCAGATGGATAGCAATCCGCCTGACAGTGCGGCTCGCACCCATATGTTCCGGCGCCCTTCATAGAACTTGCGCAAAGTCCGCATTATTGCTGAATAGTAGATTGAATAGAATCCGCATAGAATGCCTAACACGAAAACCCATGGAAGGATTGATGTGTCGAAGAATATGTAACTCGTCACATTTATATCATAGGTGAAGCCGCTCAGGGTATAGGCTGTCAGGGAAGATGCGATGCACCCTATTATCAGCGTGATGGTGGAAAGTGTGGATATTTCGAGCATCAGGACTTCTATCGTGAACAGTGCTCCTCCGATAGGTGCCTTGAATATTCCGGCTATACCGGCCCCGGCGCCTATGCCTATCATGAGTCTTAGTTGAGCGCGGCTCATGCCGAAAAAATTGCCTACCCATGACCCGATGCTGGCCGATGTCGTCGCGATAGGTCCCTCGGAACCGGCCGATCCTCCAAAGCCTAGTGTAAGCGTGCTGGCGATCATGGGGGCAAATATCATTTTGGCTCCGAAGCGGAATCTGTTGTCCTTAATGTCCTCTTGAACTTTCTCGACACCGTGCTGAATATTGCGTTTTAATATGAAGTGCTGGTAGAATATAGTCAGTACAATGCCGGTCACCGGAAGCAGTATTAGCCACCAGTTTGCCCCATCTCTGTTGAAACCTGACATTATGAGTTCTGTCAGACTGCCGATCATCAGTTTAAGAACCCACGCGCAGAATCCGGATAGCACGCCGATTATGATTCCTACCAGAACCGCAAACGTATAGGCTGTACAATGTCGTGTCGTCCAGAAATTTATTTTCCGGCCAAACATTCTGCTTTCTACGCTGGTTTTTCTTAAAAATACTTTCATATTATCTATAACAAGCAGTTTTATACTTTGGTAGCGAGATTTACGACTTTTAAATTGTTAAAATTTGTTTCGGTGCATCGTAGGTTTATAAATAATGTGTAATTTAGCGTCAGTTTAGTGGAAATATGTATTATTATTCTGCTGACATGAACTCCTGAGTTCAATTTCTAAAGATATTATTCAATTATAAATAACCTATTATCATGAAAATAGTCTTTAATGTCGATTACCGGACAAATTGGGGCGAAAGCCTTTATGTTGCAGGTGGGCCTGCGCGTCTCGGCTCGTGGAATCCGGATGCAGCCAAGCCTATGACTCTTTCGGGAGACGAACACTGGTCTGCTGAAATCGATGTTCCTTCCAATGCCCGGGACTTTGAATATTCATATATTGTAAAGCATGAAAACGGTTCTATCAAGCATGAGTGGGGTAAGCCTCATGTGTGGCAGCGTCCGGTCTCTGGTACAGATATTGATATATACGACCGTTGGCAGGACCAGCCATGGGACAAGCCATACTATTCGTCTGCAATTGTAGATTGCATATGTCATCGCGAGAATCGTCACTCGCCTATTGCTCCAGAAGCCGGTATGGTGACTCTGAGAGTTTCCGCGCCCATGGTGAAGGCCGATGAGGAAGTGGCGGTCTGCGGTTCCTCGGCCGCACTTGGAATGTGGGATCCGGCCAAGGCCATCCGATTGAACGATGCCTGTTTTCCCGAGTGGACGGTCAATCTTCCCGCCAAGGATTTTGCAGTAGGAACTGAATACAAGTTCATGCTCGTAAACAAGGAAAGCGGCGAACTTATTGCATGGGAACTTGGTGACAACCGTAGACTTGAGTCTGTTCCCAGGGCTGACCGTGTCATGGTTTTCAGCGGCATGCGTCTTCGCAACCCCAAGGCTCCCTGGCGCGGGGCAGGCCTTGCCATTCCGGTATTCTCGGTTCGTACCGAGGATGACTTCGGTGTCGGTGACTTCTACGACTTGAAGAAAGTTGTTGACTGGCTTGAACTCACCGGTCAGAATTTCCTCCAGTTGCTGCCTGTCAATGATACTACGATGACGGGGACCTGGCAGGACTCCTACCCCTACAATGCCAACTCGACTTTTGCCCTCCATCCCATGTACATGCGCCTTGAGGCGCTCGGTGAACTGGCCGATGAGAGCCGTCGCGAATACTACCGTCATCTGGGTCGGGAACTCAATGCTCTGAAACAGGTCGACTATGAGCGTGTGACCAAGGCTAAATATGACTATATACGTGAGATTTTTGCCCAGGAAGGCAAGAAGACTCTGGCAACGGCCGATTTCAAGAGATTCGTAAAGGACAATGCCGGCTGGCTTCCCAACTATGCGGCGTTCTGTGTGCTTCGTGACAAGTTCCATACTGCAGATTTCAGCCAGTGGGGCGAGTATGCAGTATACGACAAGAAGACCGTCGACAAATTCCTCGCCGATAATGCCGACGAGGTCAATCTCGTTTACTATACTCAGTATCACCTGTCAAAACAGATGACCGAGGTCCGTGATTATGCCCATTCTAAGAATGTCGCCATAAAGGGTGATATTCCAATCGGCATTTCCCGCAACAGCGTTGATGCCTGGGCTGATACAAGGCTCTTCAACATGGACAGCCAGGCCGGTGCTCCGCCGGACGATTTCTCTGTTCTCGGACAGGTCTGGGGCTTCCCGACATACAATTGGGAGGAAATGAACAAAGACGGCTTCGCATGGTGGAAGGCTCGCTTCAGCAAGATGGCCCAGTATTTCGACGCATACCGCATCGACCATGTCCTGGGATTCTTCCGTATCTTCCAGATTCCTATGGATGCGGTCCACGGCCTGCTTGGCGTATTCAATCCCGCTCTGCCTTTCACGCCGGACGAACTCCGCTATAACTACGACTTCTGGCTTGATGTCGACCTCCAGACCACACCTTATATCATGGATTACTTCCTGCACGACTTCTTCGGCGAATATACCGACGAGGCCCGCGGCCGTTTCCTTGATGACGCAGGCTATGGCCGATATCGTCTGAAGCCCGAATTCAACACCCAGCGCAAGGTGGCTGAATATTTTGCGGCTCAGGAGAAGAACGATAAGAATCAGAAACTCTGTGACGCCCTGATGGGACTCATCGATCAGGTCCTCTTCATCGAGGATCCGTATGAGAAAGGCAAATATCATCCACGCATCTCGGCTCAGTTCACTTATGTCTATCGTTCCCTCAACGATTACGAGCGCTGGTGTTTTGATCGCCTGTACAACGATTTCTTCTATCGTCGCCACAACGATTTCTGGTACGGAAAGGCAATGTGGAAACTTCCCCCTCTCATCGACGCCACCGATATGCTTTGCTGTGCCGAGGATCTCGGCATGATTCCCGATTGCGTACCGGCTGTCATGAAGGCTCTCGAGATGCTTTCCCTCGAGATTCAGACTATGCCTAAGGATCCTCGCGCTGAGTTCGGCGACACATGGCACTATCCCTACTTCTCGGTTTGTACAACATCGACCCACGACATGGGAGGCATTCGCGTATGGTGGGAAGGCGACCACGAGAAATCGCAGCACTTCTTCAACAATATGTTGCACGAGAGCGGTCAGGCACCTTTCTTCGCCGAGCCGTGGATCTGCGAGAAAATCGTCGACCTGCATCTTAAGTCGCCTTCGATGCTTTGCATCCTGCCTCTTGCCGATATCCTTGCGACCAGCGGAGAACTCCGTCGCAACAATCCCAACGACGAGATCATCAATGTGCCCGCCAACTCCCGTCACTACTGGCGCTACCGCATGCACCTCAATGTCGAGGATCTCATTGCCGCCAAGGATTTCAACGACCATTACCGCGAACTTGTCAGGGAGTCGGGTCGTTGATATATGATTTTTTTATTTAATAAGATTTTAGCCCCGGCTCGCGGAAATTTCCTTTTCGCCTGTCGGGGCTTTTAAGTATCTCGAAACAATTAGCAGCATTTAATTAAAAGCAATATTATGGAAGGATTAGAATTAAAGGAATATCCCTTCAGGGGTTTGTTCTTCAATGGTGTTAGTGCGCTAGTAATTTTGGTGATTGACATTCTGGCCGCAGTTGCCTGCTTCATATCTGAGGAAGTATGGCTGTGTGCTCTTGGCGGTTTGTTTGTTGTCCTGATGATCTTTCTTATCATCGGTTTTGCCATGCTCGAGCCAAACGAGTCTCTGGTTACACTCTTTTTCGGTAAATACACCGGAACTATTCGCCGAACCGGTTTTTTCTGGCTCAATCCTTTCTATACCAAACGCAAGGTATCTCTACGTATCCACAACCTTGACATTGACCCCATAAAGGTAAATGACAAGACCGGCAATCCCGTTTTGATTGGCATGGTACTCGTCTGGAAAGTCAAGGATACTTACCGCTCTGTTTTCGATATCGATTCAGCCGGAACGAATTATGCTTCGGCTGCGCGAAACTTTGTCGCCATTCAGGCTGATGCCGCCCTCCGTGAGGTTGCCGGACGTTTTGCCTACGACTCGACGAGCGACAGCGATGACGCCAATGGCGAACTCACACTCCGTTCCGGAGGTGCGGAGATAAGCGATCTCCTTGAGGACAAGATTAATGAGCGTCTTGCCATGGCCGGTATCGAGGTCGTCGAGGCTCGCATCAATTATCTCGCGTATGCTCCGGAAATCGCTGCTGTCATGCTTCGCCGTCAGCAGGCCACTGCCATAATCTCTGCCCGCGAGAAGATTGTTGAGGGTGCGGTCTCGATGGTAGATATGGCACTGAAACGCCTCGAGCAGGACAATGTCGTGAAGTTGGATGAGAATCGCAAGAGCGCCATTGTCGGCAACCTGCTTATGGTGCTCTGTTCCGACGATTCTGCACGGCCCGTTATACCTGCTGAAAACTGATGTTCGCTCATGTCGGTCTCGTTTGAAGGAAATAAAGAGTTTTCACTGGCGTGGCGCCTTGTCGAGCAGACGGGCGCCAACGTCTTTCTGACAGGTAATGCCGGTACCGGTAAGACAACATTCCTCACGTTTTTGCGTCAGCATTCGTCCAAGAGGATTGCGGTTGTCGCTCCGACCGGTATAGCCGCAATCAATGCCGGTGGCGTTACCATACATTCTTTCTTCCAGATTGCACCGGGTCTTTATCTTCCCGGAATGATGTCTGAAGAGCAGAAACGCTACGAGAGATTCTCTAAGGAAAAGAGACGTCTTATCAAGGCCCTCGACCTGCTTGTTATTGACGAGATTTCGATGGTCCGTGCCGATTTGCTCGACTCGGTGGATGCCTCATTGCGACGTCACCGCGACCCTGACAGACCGTTCGGAGGTCTCCAGCTTCTGATAATAGGCGACCTCGGCCAACTTGCTCCGGTCGTAAAGGATTCTGAACGTGAACTGCTTTCCCGCGTTTATGACACACCGTTTTTTTTCTCCAGCAAGGCACTTGCCGAGGCGGGATATGTCATGGTCGAACTTAGGAAAGTTTATCGTCAGACCGATTCGGCATTTGTTTCCCTGCTCAACAAGGTTCGCAATGCCTCGCTTGACTCCGGGTCGCTCGCACTCCTCAACAGCCGCTACATTCCCGGCTTCAATCCTCCCGATTCTCAGGGATACATACGCCTGACGACTCATAACGCTCGAGCCGACGAGATTAATGAGGCAAGGCTGGCAATGCTCCAGTCTCCTTTGGTAACTTATTCTGCGGAGGTCTCCGGAGATTTCCCCGAATTTTCTTTCCCGGCAGACCGCGACCTAAGACTCAAGGCAGGCGCTCAGGTGATGTTCATACGCAACAACCCTCAGGAAGGATATTATAATGGTTTGATCGGTACAGTCCTGTCTTGTGATAGAGCCTCTGTGGAGGTAGCCCCGCTTGATGGCGGAAAACCGGTGAAAGTTTCTCCGGTTGCCTGGCAGAACACACGTTTTGTCATGGATGAGGACACTGCAAGAGTCCGCGAGGAGGTAATAGGCGAATTCAGGCAGTTGCCACTACGCACCGCCTGGGCGATAACCATTCACAAAAGCCAGGGCCTGACCTTCGACCGTGCCATTATCGACGCCGCTCATTCGTTCGCCCATGGTCAGACTTATGTCGCCCTTAGCCGTTGCCGTTCGCTCGAGGGACTTGTCCTCGATTCGCCGCTTTCTCGCGCCGCATTCATAAGTGATGCCGGGGTAGGGGAATTTATCCGGGATAGACGCAATGCCTCAGTCAGCGAGAGTCAGGTCGAGTCTATGGCCGAGACCTATTCGTTGGCTTTGCTGAACAGAATGTTCGATTTCTCTGAACTCAGGCGTAATTATAATTCCTTGCAGCGTCTTGTCGGTGAGTATCTTTCCAAGGCTTATCCTAAACTTTCGGAACAGTATGCCAAAGGCGACAAAGCCATGCTGGAGGAGATTGAGAATGTCGCCTCGAGATTCCGCAACGTTATTTCCCGGATATTTTCCATGCCCAAAGGCGAGGAACGGGACGCAAAACTTAATGAGCGCGTTTCCTCTGCTTGCCGTTATTTTGGCGAACATCTCGCTCCGTTTGTTAAACTCGTTCAGGGCACGCCTACGAAAGCGGACAACAAGTTCGGTTCTAAAAGACTTCAGTCAGTTGTCGATGACGTCTACGAATGGATGTTCATTGAAAGCCGCCTGCTGAGGCATTTCTCATCATCGGCATTTACCCCGAAGGCTATGCTCGATGTTCGCGCCAAGGCCATACTTGAACTTGGAGATAAAAAGAAAACGCCTTCAAGGAAGGCGTCAAAAGTTTCTGTCCCGGCTGATGTCAGCGATGCGGCGCTTTATGGCTCTTTAGCATCATGGCGTTCCGCGATGAGCGCTAAACTCGGCGTTCCCGCTTACGTTATCCTTTCAAACAAGGCTCTTGTCGGTATTGCCAACGACAAACCGCTGTCACAGTTTGAGTTGCTCTCGATTCCGGGCATCGGTAACCAGAAGGTCCGCCGTTTCGGAACCGAAATCATTGAGATCATCAGCAGCCATCTCGGACAGGATTAAAACCTGTCAGCAACTTGCACTTAGTGCGTCTAAAAGATTACGGCAACCGTCCTCAAGCAGGTCAAGCACGAGTTCGAAACCCTCGGCACCCTCGTAATAAGGGTCGGGGATGGCATAACAGCGCATGGCTTTGGTGACAAAGTCTGCCATGGGAACTACCTTGGCCTCGGCCTCGAGGGTAGGGGCCATTTCCCGCAAGTCTGAGACATTGTTCTCGTCCATTCCTATAATAAGGTCGAACCTGTCAAAATCGCTCGTCCGAATCTGCCTGCAGATATGCTCCAGTTCGTAACCGCGTCTGCGTGCATGAATCCTCATGCGTTTGTCAGGAAGGTCTCCTACATGCCATCCACCCGTTCCTGCCGAATCTATCTCCCAGCGATCCTCCTGGCCTTCGGCTTCGACAAGTGTGCGCATGACGCCCTCGGCTGCCGGACTCCTGCATATATTGCCGAGGCAGACAAAGAGAACTTTGATGTTGTCTTTTCCTCTCAGTGATTCAATCAGTGCTTCAGTTTTTGTATGTTCCGATTTCATGGTTTGTGCATATTGAGATATTAAAAAAGCGGTGAAGAATAACTACACCGCTTTGGATTTTTTCGTGTCCGTCTCAGGGACGAATTTGGGGTCAAATTGATTGCGTCAGGCCTGCTGGACGGGAGCGACATTGATGTAGCAACGTCCGTTCTTGCCTTCGGTGAAAACCACAGTGCCGTCTACGAGAGCGTAGAGAGTGTGGTCGCGGCCAATGCCGACATTCTCACCGGGATGGTGAACTGTACCGCGCTGGCGCTTGAGGATGTTGCCTGCCTTGCAGTACTGTCCGCCGAAGATTTTGACGCCGAGACGCTTGCTTTCTGATTCACGGCCGTTCTTGGAACTACCAACACCTTTTTTATGTGCCATTTCGAATTCTGTTTTTAAGGGTTAAGCGACTACGTCTTTGATCACAATTTTGGTGAAATACTGGCGATGGCCGTTTTTGCGGCGATAGCCTTTGCGACGTTTTTTCTTGAAAACGATCACTTTCTCACCTTTCACGAGAGGGGTCTGAACTTCGCAAACCACCTTGGCTCCGTCTACGACGGGAGCACCAACTTTCACGTCACCGTCGGTGTCAACAAGGAGGACTTTGTCAAATGTGACAGCGTCGCCTTCTTTGACTTCTTCACCGAGGAAGTGAACGTAGAGGAACTTGCCGGCCTCAGCCTTGAACTGCTGTCCCTGAATTTCTACGATAGCGTACATTTAATTGATTTTGTAAAAGTTAGCACCGGCGGGCGAGCGCACGTTCTGTTATGAAAGCCGCTGCTTGTTGAGCCCGTTGCGGAAAATTGCCCACAAAGGTACACATTAATTCCCTATTCACCAAACATTTCCCCACTTTTTTCTCCTGTTTTTCTTTATCTCAATCTTATCTTATTAAAATCAAACCGGGTTCCTTGAATGTTATTGCCATCATATATGAAAGAGGCGCTTTCTTGGGAGTAAAGTATTGCACGCGGAATTTTGGTAGTGCATTCACCAGTCTTAACGCTTCGGCATTAGCCGCCTCGTTTTTGCTCGGTCTCATTATCTTCGGGTCTGTGATAGTACCGTCGGGCTGAACGCGAAAACTGACAGCAACCTTCTCACTGCCTTTATATCCTTCGGGAATACGGATATTGGCGTCAAGCCATTCCTTGAGTTTGCCGTTGCCGCCGGGAAACTCACAGCGAGGGTCGAAGTTCCTGAGCACCTTCCTGTATTCTTTTTCTAACTCGGCGAGTGTTTCAGGTGATACAGTAAAGAAAACCGCTCTGTTGCCATACTCATCGTTCTTAACCTCCGCTTTGAGGATAGATTCAGGCTTTACCATTTTGAGGGCATCCGCACAATACCACTCGTTGTTGAAGTAAAAGAAAGCATTTTTGGTGTCTTGTTCGGTAAGAGGGAACTGAATTTCTCTTACAATGGTATCGTTCTCACAGTTCTGCGCGAACGCCACACACGACTGAATGATAATCGATGAAACTAACAAAAACTTTTTCATAATAATCTGTTTTTACAACTTTAAAACTGTGATAATTAAACGAAGAAGTAACCTTCCCGACAGCAAATTTAGCAAAAGTAAATGGATTCGGTCTTAACAAATGTATAGACAGCCTTATTTTTTGATGTTTGTGTCCGGATTTTTTGCCAGTTCCCGCCTTATGCGGCTGAGATGATTGGGGGTAATCAAAAGAAAAGAGGACAGGTCTTTCAAAGTGACAGTCTCGACGATTTTGGGATATTCTAAAAACAGTAATTACATGATACCAATTAAGTATACCATCCTTAACGGAGATATAATCGAGAGAATATAACTATATCTCCTTTCATCACAGATCATTTTTGTATTATTTTTCCAAAGGATTATAGAACTGTGACCAGTCTTCATTCAGGCGATGGAATCCTTGCTCACTATTATCCATTATTATAATACGCGCGCCGGTATTGCGGATAAAACCTCCTGCGTTTTGATACATTTCACGCTCAAATCGTTCCCAGTCTTCTTTATTCATGACCTTGCGGTTCCATTCATAACGGATTATCGGTTGTGTTTTTTGCGTTAAGCCTTTTGCTTCAAACACAAAATTATGCTCGGAATCCTCTGCTTTAAGAACAAGAGCCTTGACTCCGTTTAGTTTCCATGGACCGTATGGCAATGGAATGTCATTGGTGTAATAGACTTTCCATTCGCGGCCACCGTAGTTACATTTTGCCGCATGGCAGTGGTAGCCCATTACTGAGGTCGTGTCTCCAGGAACGTATGTCCATGCAGGGGCCGGAGTATGCTCTGTGTATTCAATCACTTGGGAAGTATAAGGAACACGGTTTGTGACAATCATTGTTGAATCGCTATGATTGACAAGAAGGTCGAAACCGACATAATTCTCCGGCACGGTCTGGAACTGCATTGTGGTTTTGAGTTCTTTCGTGTTCCGAATGTCAAGGTCACGGAGATTGCGGCTGAAGAAGGCATTATACTTACGTCCGAGTTGCAGATCCATCAGGTCATCATGGCTTAGGGAGTCGTCTTTCTCGGTAGCCTTATATCTGAACCGATAGGTGATGGTGAGATAACAGGAGTCGAGCGTCTGTGACTTGTCGGTGTCTTCATGGGCGAGTGTGAACGTAGGGGTGTCCATCGCATAAGTGACTGTTACCTGAGCTGAGACATCCACACATGCAAGCATCATAAGAGATGCAAATACAATAAGAAAATTTCTCATATTGTTGATATTTTAATTATTAATTTTTGATGTTACTTTATGCTGAATCTGACGCCAACCATAATTGTACGTCCCCGCAGACTATATTGACTTGAATACTGTATGATTCCATTATCATTATAGCGTCGGAAGATTCTGCTGTCCAACAAATTGCTGCATTTGAGGGATAGTATTGTGTTCCCTAAGGAGTATTCTATGTTGCAGTTAAGGAATGTATTGTTTCTATAACTCGTTGAATAATCGTTGTAATAATACATCACTGACGGCGTCAGGCTAAGTTGTTTACAGGGCCAGATAACGAAAGATGTCGCATTGGTGAATGTATGCTTCGCATTTCCGTTAGATATGCCATCGGTAAATGTCCTGGATAGTGAAAATTCGTTTGAAGTCTCAAAGGTAATCCATCGGGCGAAAGATGCGTTGAAAGAAATCTTCGCGCGCAGATAATTGCTTCGCCCTCTATGCATGGCCTCATCAATATAAAACTCATTCTGACTTGTGCCGATAGTGAACGATTCGCTTATCTTGGAGTTCCATTTGAAAAATCCTTTGGAAAATGTCTGGTCTCCCTGCCAGATATTACCACTTGTGGCATACGGCAATCTTATATACTCGATAATATCATCAGTAACATCATATCCATTGGATAAGTTGTTATGGGAATAGGCATGTGTTAATGTCATGCCTCCAAACAGCATATCGAGTACACTTTGGTAACTTGCACTTAAAGCCGTTTTTACAGTCCTGTTGATTTTGGCCTCAAGATGGTTGGGATTCGAGATGGAAGTGCGATAGTCGATATATCGCTTCTGTACCATGAGGGAAAGAGCCGCGGGCGTAGATTCCTCGCAGGTTGATGTCAATGAAAAAGATAAACGCTCCGATGGTTTGAAAGTGATATTGGTGTAGGGTTTGAAAGAAAGGAACATTTTATCGTATTCCCATTCTCCGTCTGTCGATGTATAGTATTCAAAACCGACAGGCACATATATCAGCCACTGGAATCGCTGACCGTAATGCAGAAAGAATTTAGGCGTGATATTGGCACCTACCTGCCAGATCCGTTGATTCCCTGCCGTGAGATTTTCAGCCAGGTCGAGTTCCGTTTTAGCCTGCTGCCATTGAGCATCGAAGCCACCGTTGAGGTTGAACATAAAATGAGGTACTGCAACGGCGATTATAGATGCAGCTCCACCGGTGTTCAGACTTCGTTGTCTTACTGTCTGAGCCATATCTCTGTCGGCCAGGCGAAGTATTGCGTACTTGTCAGTATAACCGGCATGCAAGGTTGCTTCGCCGATGCCTCCCTGCTTTTTCTTATAATTAATTTTCAGTACATCATCTATATTAAACGAATATCCTGATAATCGCTGTCTTATCAAATCGTTGATAGAGCCATCGCCACGAGGGAATGAAGCACTCGCGGTAAAAGCGTTTTTTACATAACGCTCTTTGCCGTTGAGCTTATAAACCGCATGTGCACCTACGAATTGCTGATGCATACCGGCCTTGTTCGACTCATCTATTACAAAACGCGAGATACTGTCGGTAAGATAAGTGGTTTGCTCTGTCGCCTCTCTTTTTTCTTTGTCAAATAGGTAATTGAGATTAAAAGCCAATGTCTTGTCTTCGTTTAACTTGAAAAGTTGATTGACCGACAGGCTATGAGACTTGTTGCGGTATGCATAAACATCATTCAGGTCCGGAGAATCAGGAAACAGCATCCCTGTCCCGTAAGATGAATTGAATGTCGCAGGCGCACCAATATCCTGTCGTAAGTCATTACCAATATTATTGGTCTTGTAAACAGATATATTTTGCGCTTTACGACGGAAGTTCATGAGGGTGGCAGTGGCATCCCATGACAGATTGGGCTGTGTCCCGATTGCTGCCTGAAGTGTGGAAGACCAGATTCCGAGAGCGTTTTGCTTAAGTTTTATGTTCATAGCGGGAGCATTGCCACTCTTCACACCTTGCAGCAATTTCACGTCCTGATGGTTTTGCAATACCTGAACCGAGCCTATATCATTTGCATCAATATTTCTTGTCGCCACACCATAATTCCCGCCAAGCATATCAAGCCCCTCGATATAAAACTCATTTATCCATTGTCCGTTATAAGTTATCTGACCATCGGATTTTACTTCAATACCTGGCATCTTGCGCAACAAGTCTTCAAGAGTCTTGTCGTTTTTGCCTTTGTATGTAGCGGCAGAATACGAAATCGTATCTCCGGATTGTTTGATTTTCTTAGCTTTAACAATTACCTCTTTAAGTTCAAGGGATTTGATGATTGAGTCAAGCTGCTCAGGCGTATTATTCTGAGCAACCATGATTCCTGTTGCGAAAAAGCAAAATAGACATATTATTATACGCTCAATCATAAAAGAGTGAATGTCAAAATATTCAATTATTCGGGGATAAAATCGGCTGTGGAACAGAATGGCAAGTGGAAAATAAACGCTACAAAATGCTTTTCAACTACAGTACTGATTACGGTGACTTGACCCGCCACATGAAAGATGGTGAGTAGAAATATCACTAATGTGATTAATCGGTTTTGCCTATTCTTTGCCATAAAATTTTAGCAAAGTTCGGCAGAAAAAACGAGAGTGGTCTTAACAAATGTATAGAACGGATTATTTTTCGAAGTCCGAGGATGACTCTTGTGCCAGTTTGCGCCTGATGCGGCTGAGATGATTGGGCGTAATCAACAAGAAGGAGGCCAGGTCTTTCAAAGTGACGGTATCGACGATTTGGGGATATTGTTCACACAATTCCAAATAACGCTGACGAGGCGACTTGCGGTAGAGATTAAGCAAGCGCATGAACAGCATATTGAACAGTGATTTGTATTCGTCAAGAAGCGAGGGAGAAAGAAATTCTTTGAAAGTCTTTAGAGGAATCTGCAGTATCTCGCAATCAGTGCCTGCGATAATTGACGTCTGGGAGGATTCTCCGTGCAGCGATGAATGGAAATCGGTAATGAACTGACCCGGAAAGGCAAAATTTACCACTGCTTCATCTCCCGAATCATTTAGGGTAACTACTTTGAAATAGCCGGACACCACAAGGGCGGCATAACGTGCGACTGTCCCTTGCTGGACAAAACGCTCTCCCTTCCTATAATGGCACGGCGCTCCATTCTCGCGGCAAAAATCAGTAGCCGCCGTGAGATTCAAAAAGTCGAGATATGAGTTGAACTGTGCCATAATCGATACTGTTTCGTTATTTCAATATTGCTGAACCTGCGGTGCCGGCACCTGAAGTCTCGTTGTTGCGTTGTAACTTTTTACCATATCCGATTGTATATGTTGCGGAAATGTAATATTTGGCATGATGTTGTGTGCCGAATGTTGTGCGGTCGAAACTATAGTATTCGCTCGTCAGGGATTCTTCATGGTTTTTCCAAGAGGTAGTAGCAAAATTAAACGCCGATGCACTGATATTCCATGCGCCTTTGCCCCAGCCAATAGCGATTTTATATTTTGATGGAGTGTGGCTGATTATTCCGCTGTGAGTCTGCTGATACTTGCTGGGAGTCATATACCAGCCGAAGAAGTAGAAGTTTCCTAAATAATAAGTCAACTGAGCGGTGCAGGTCAACTGGTTGTTGCTCCATGCGTAGTCGCCGGTGGTCTTGCGAATCCAATACTGGGGCCGCAGTTTGGCAATCAGTTTCCCACCGAAAAATTTGCCGGTGGCACTTATCCCGATGTAATTGCTATGATAATTCCCTCCATTGAAGTACTGACGCAACATTGTTCCCGCGGGACCGGTAGGAGAATACAGTGTAACGCATCTGTTCTTTATAAGACCGAAATAACCGTCTGCCGAAAGTTGCCATTTATTGTTTGGCAGCCATGTATATGAAAGCAGAGCATTGGTGTACTTATAATCTTTAAGTTCGGGCGTTCCTCTGTACCACATAAGTTCGTCCTGTTGCAGCATGTTTGGGCTTTTCTGCGATGCGTCAGGGAACATGGAGCCATAGTTGGCAGTTAGATAGAGTTGGTTCTTCTCACTCGGCGACCATGTGGCGTTTATATTGGTCTGAGGAAAATTATTGTCAGCCTTTACGCCGGATATTCTGTTGGTTTCCCAAATCCAGCCAAGACTTCCGCCTACATTCCAGTGTTCATTGAATATATGCTGATAATTTTGACTCAAGAAATAGACCCCGACATGGTAATTCTGTTTAGACGGAGAATTGCCGAGATAATTTATGATATTCCAATTGTGTTGAACACCAACGTTAGAAAATAATTGATTGGCTTTGTTGGGATTCCAGCTGAAGTGTAGATATACATCGAATTTATGGACGTCCTCGTGTGCGTTGTTGATGATTGACAAATCATTGGGAACGTAATAATGTGAGTTGGATTTATTGTTCCCGTATGTATAATTGGCATCGAGATTTAGAGCCGCCAATTTGGAAAGCATAAAGAAATAACTTCCGTTATAAGTCAAAGCCCAGTCCCTCGAAGAAGCGTCAGTGAAAGATTCAGACATTGGCAGCACGTCGGCAGAATATGACAATCTGTTATGCAGGTCATTGTGAGGCGCATTCGCCAGACTGTAAGCTATACGGTTGGAAAACTGAAAGTTATCTGAATTATAATATGCGCGTAAACTTATATCGTTGCTGTTGTTGCGATAAAGACTCGACTTCGTTTCAGAGGTTCGGATTATATCCTGTGGACCTTTGCCATATAAATCAGTGAATTTGAAATGCTCCACGGAGTTCTGTCCGATATGGCGATTGGTTAGATAGTTTTCATCAGCAAAGATATCAAAAGTCATTCGTTTATATTTCATTTTGGAATAGACCGAAGCCTCCGTGCCGTTGACTCCAAATGACTTAGTGGCTGTGATTTTAGTATATCCGCCCCACTCATATTTCTGCATCACAAAGTTAATGACATATTTTGCACCTTGGAAACGGGCATCGGAGGGGTGCATGAAATATTCTACTTTTTTCACGTCCTGAGTTCTCATTCCTGACAAATCTTCGGCGGTGGCGGGAAGATAGTCGATAAAGATTGACACATCCTGTCCGTGAGCAGTCTGAACCGCCTGATTGACCGGGTCAACGCTGATCTGGGGAATTGACATCATGGAAAGGAGCGATACAGCGTTTTGTGCCGCGTTCTTTTGGCGTGTCATAGGAATGTATGTCGATACTTCGGCATTGATACGCTGACTGGAGGCTTCGACCACAATCTCGTCAAGAGCCTGTGTCTTGATGGAGTCTGTCGTTTCAGACTGAGCCATACCAGTTATGGAGGAAATGGCGAAGAAAAATGATATGGGGATTCGATGTTTCATAAAACTGTTTATTTTATGACGCCAAAAATAGCGGTTTGTTACAACATTGTATTCAGCAAATGTTGAATAGTATTGTCGCCGTGGCTCTCGGCGAATTATTTAAAAAGAAAACGTGAGCCAACTATGCCACGTCTTGATTTGAAGGTCGTAGGAAACCATTAGCACAGATGTAACAATAGTAGCCCACGCTATACGCGTGAGAACCACTATGCTAATCCTTGTGCTATTTGTCGAATTTCCTACGTTCTCAAATCACAAGATAAGCATAACGTTTCTTATATTTAAAATATCGTGGAGAGGTAAATGCCTTTCCGACTGCAAAGTTACAAAAAATAACGATACGCCATCATACGTTCACCGAAAAGCAATGGATTCTTGACATCATCGCTTGCGCTGTGAGCATCGGTTTTAGAAGGATCAGTGCATGAGAGGTAAATAATCCTGACATAGTTATTCCTGTTACAGTACTCCCGATTTAAGGAACATTTCTTTGTAGTATGCTGCTTTTTTCTCAAGAGCAAGGGGATAGGCACGGCTTGTCGAGGGCATGCGCCAAATTGTCAATCCGTTGTCGGCAGTTACAGATTCTCCCATTTTGGGAACATCCGTTCCGGTCAGGTTTGCGAGAACACCGGCGGCTTTCTCGCCGGTTGTGGCCAAAGTCCGGAGGGTGGGGTGCTCATCCAATATGGCCTGCAGATGTATTGGCTCGATTATTTCGAGATATTTGTCGGATGCGTTTCCGCGCAGTCTCCGCACTTTATGCCCCGTATCTCCCATAGCGATTCCACGTTTGGAAAGCAGGCCCTTTATCTCATCAAGTCTATATGCCTTTGCTTCCCGATCATACAAAGCATATTTATCATCCATGAAAATCAGCCCCATCATATACCAGAAATCGTTTGTACGGTTAGGATAGAAAAACTCCATACTCCGGCGATGTATTCCTGGAGGAAAGGTACCCATGATGAGAATCTTTGCTCCATCAGGTACAAACGGTGGCCAAGGATGGCTCTCAATTTCTATTTCGCTTGATTCTATCTGGTGGGGCTTTGAGTTCGTCGCTGACATAATATTATAGGAAGAGGTAATCTATACGGAAAGTAAATCCCGACTAATAAAAATGGGGTTCTTTAAGCAGGTTTGAAAATTTCAAAAGAGTTGTCGCTGTAGAAAACCATTATCGACGCGATACTCTTGGATGTGTCACGTTTTGCCGAAATCACATCGTGTATAACCGCCGGAGAAGGGCTTTCGTTCATATCTTTTTTATTTATTTCGCATCCGAGGGGATTCTCAAGGGCCTTATTTAACCCCTTTTTGTCCTTAACTTCCTTATTGTTAGTATCAAAAGCAATCGTTTCCGATGGCGTTACGTCTATCGGATCTACAAGCGGATCAAATTCCAGCTGGACCTGATGTGGAGTAGGGGGCAATTCATCCTCGACAGGTTTCGTAAAATTGCCGCCATTCACCATATCTCCGTCGCCAAACATCAGCCACATTATATTAAGGTAGGGGAAAGCATCATGGAGTTTGGCAAAAATCTCATTTGAGATTTTCTTATTCCTTCCGCTGATTATCTGCGAAAAAGATGGACGCGGAATAAGCGCTTGGTCTGCAAACTGCGTGCTCGATAAACCGGTGCTTTGCATAAACAACTTAAGGCGATCTACTATATCCATTATCGTTATGTTTTGTGGCATTAATTTGGTATTGCAAATGTAATCATAAAATTTTAATCTGCAAAATCAATTTCATTATGCAAATAGTACCGGATTTATTTCTGCAAAGTTGCTGATGCAAAATGAAAATTTACAATTTCATTCCGTAAATATAGTTATACTGCGACATGAAACAGTCTGCTCCATCCTCTTAATACCGAAGATGAAATAAGACGGTCTGTATCTTAAATAAAAGGTTGATAAGTTTGCGATAGATGGAAGATATACACAATTTTGCATATTAATATACCATTAGAAGGCCGATGACGGCCCTCCAACACGTCTAAAATGTAAGTTATGCATTAAATATTATACATACATAGTATGATTCTTAATGATTTACATGGATAGTTAAATTTTGTTTATCGAATAAAATATCTTATTCAACAGATGTTTTACATCCGTGAATCCCGGTGGATTTGTTATTTGCAATAAGTTAATTTTCAGAATTTCATCATAATTCCAATTGCTTAATTTGCAAATCTGAACTAATTGTTTTCGGCTCTGCTCCTAAAATCATTTTACAATGTAAACACTGTCTGAATTTTGATTTGTCGTGATTCTTATTCGCATTATACAAATGTAAACAATTCTTCGACTCTTAATCTATGGAAAAAACAGAACCAGAAAAATATCAGTGTCAATCCGTATGTTTTTCTATAGCGTTGTTGTGTCTTTCATTTAATATCTAGTCTCATATATATAACATTGAGAATCAGCAAATATATTATGTTTCTGCTTGAATTAACTTTATTTAAACCTCCCAACAATTATATTTAATCATATTACTTTCAATGATACTCCCATATCGTAATTATTTCATAAAATCGATTCATAAAGAAAGATAACACATATTGTTTTCTATTAGACTTCAATTAGAATACAAATTAGTCTTCATTTAGACTCTATATATTTAAGTTTTCTAAAAGTCCCGTCTAGTCACGGTCATTCACAATATAATGTTTGATAATCGATATTATGTTAAATAAACTCACGGAACTTCTATACTTAACCTGCATCTACATCTCAAATCAAATTCCTCTGCTCTGCCACTCGGTATTCGAAATAAATTTTGTAGTTTTGCACTATACATATTTTTATATTATGGATAATTTTGAATATTGTGCTCCGACACATTATGTCTTTGGAAGACAGGCCGAACTTAAAGTCGGTAAACTTACCGCTCAAATGCTTGGCAACAAGGTCCTTCTTGTAAGTGGCGGTTCAAGCGCCCGACGTTCAGGACTACTGTCTATTGTCGAAAAATCCCTCGAGGATAACGGTGTGGTGTTCTTTTCGTTAACCGACATCAAGCCAAATCCTACCGACGGTCCTGTAAGACAGGGTATTAACCTTGTCAGGGATAATGATTTGACAGGTGCTCTTGCTGTCGGGGGTGGTTCTGTCATCGACACAGCCAAGGCAATCGCTCTTGGTGCTCTTTATGATGGCGATTTCTGGGATTTCTATTCCGGCAAAACTCCTGTCGAGAAGGCTCTTCCGGTCGGTACTGTCCTTACTATCCCTGCTGCCGGAAGCGAGGGTTCCGGTAATTCAGTAATAACTCTCGAGGACGGGATGAAGAAGATCTCGCTTCGGGGTGGACATGTGCTTCGGCCGAAGTTCTCGCTTCTAAATCCGGAATGGACCTTCACCCTACCCCCATATCAGACTGCCAGCGGCATCGTCGACATGATGGCGCACATATTCGAACGTTACTATACGGCTACACCGGAAGTCGAGACCACTGACCGTATCGCAGAAGGTCTCCTTAAAGCCATTATCGAAGAGGCCCCTAAAGTCATGGCCGATGGCAGAAACTACGATGCCCGTGCCAATATTATGTGGGCCGGGACTCAGGCGCACAACGATTCGTGCGGAGTCGGACGCACTCAGGAATGGGTGGCACATGGGATGGAACATGAACTTTCCGCTCTATACGGTGTGACACATGGCGCCGGACTCTCTGTGGTTTTCCCTGCCTATATGACATTCATGGCGCAGCATAAGCCATCCCGTGTAGCACAGATGGCGCGTCGGGTATTTGACGTTACGGAAGAGGACGATAAAAAGGCCGCTATCGAAGGTGTCGACCGTCTCAAGGCTTTCAATAAATCGCTTGGTATGCCACTGACTCTTTCCGAACTTGGGATTGAGAATCCGGATATACCTGAACTCACGCTACGCCTGCATGAGAACAAGGGCAAGATCATAGGAAACTATTATCCCCTCACTGCTACCGAGACCGCGCAGATATATCGCTTATGCCTTTGAACGGTGGCCATACACCAAGCCTTGTTTTTAGCCATAATCCGTCTCTAATTTATTCTTTGAAATCGATTGTGATAAAATCTATTAACTATCATATAAATAATGAATAAGCAACAGACCGACATGCTCGTTGTCGCCAACGAGGCCCTGGGTGAAAGATACACCCTGATGACTCTGACTCCCGCAGACAACACGCGCCTGCCGATTATCAATCCGGGCCAGTTTGTCAACGTTGAATGCAGCGACTCCAAGGGCACATTCCTTCGCCGTCCCATCTCAATCTGTGACGTCGACTATGCCGACCAGACTCTTAAACTTCTTATACGCAATGCCGGCCCCGGGACAGATTCGCTCTGCCGTCTAGCCACCGGGCGCATTGTGAATATCATCTATCCTCTCGGAACCGGTTTCCCGGAAGAACTTCGGCCTGAACAGAAAGTCCTTCTTATTGGAGGCGGTGTTGGTGTTGCTCCCCTACTCTATTATGGACGCCGTCTCCGCTATCAGAACATCGACTGCCGTTTTGTACTCGGAGCACGCTCTGCACAGGATCTTCTGCTTCTCGATACTTTCGGTTCGATTGCGCCTGTCGAGGTTGCCACCGAAGACGGATCAATGGGTACCAAGGGTTTTGTCACCGAATGCCCTTCGCTGCTGAGCAACGATTATGACATCTGGTGTGTGTGCGGCCCGATGCCGATGATGAAGGCAGTGGCTCGTCTTGCCAGCAAAAATGACACTCAATGTTATGTGTCGCTTGAGAACAAGATGGCATGTGGTCTCGGGGCTTGTCTGTGCTGCGTCGAGAATACTGTCGACGGACATCTTTGCACCTGTACCTCCGGACCGGTGTTCGATACAGCCCAACTTCTTTGGGACTGACGGGTATAAATAAATTTCTTTACACTTTAAAATAAAAAGAATATGTCATGGCAGATCTTAGCATAAACATAGGAAACCTCCATCTGAAAAATCCAGTAATGACGGCTTCAGGCACTTTCGGATACGGCATAGAGTTTGCCGATTTTGTGGACCTAAACAATCTTGGCGCAGCGATTGTCAAAGGCACGACGCTCGAGCCTCGCCAGGGTAACCCCTACCCTCGCATGGCCGAAACCCCTTCCGGAATGCTTAACGCCGTCGGCCTGCAGAACCCAGGAGTGGACGCCGTTGTCAACGAGATTTATCCGTTCGTCAGCAAGATGTACGATACGAATTTCATTGTAAACATTTCCGGACGCTCGCCTGAGGACTATGCCGAGACGGCACGCCGTCTTGCCACACTTCCCAATCTCGAGGCAATTGAGGTCAACATCTCATGTCCCAACGTGAAACAGGGAGGCATGGCTTTCGGAACTACGGTCGAGGGCTCATCGTCTGTCGTCAGGGCTGTCCGTGAGGCTTGGCCCCGCACGCTCATCGTTAAACTCACGCCGAATGTGACTGATGTGACTGAAATCGCGCGTGCTGTCGAGGCTGAGGGTGCGGATGCGGTCTCGCTCATCAACACCATGCTCGGCATGGCCATCGATGTCGAGCGTCGCAAGCCAATGCTTTCGACGGTCACAGGTGGCTTATCCGGCCCGGCTGTTCGCCCGGTTGCCCTTCGCATGGTATGGCAGACAGCAAAGGCTGTCAAGATTCCAGTCATCGGCCTTGGCGGCATCACCGATACCGACTCTGCACTTCAGTTCATCATGGCCGGAGCGTCGGCAATACAGGTCGGCACCGCAAACTTCCTGAACCCGTCTGTCTGCGGTAAAATCGTAAAGGGCCTTGACGAATACTGCAACCGTCATGACATTCCTGCTATACGTGAACTTATCGGAATCATCTGATATTTAAACTGATAATATGCTTTAAGAATCGCTGTATGGCCAGGGTTCAAAATTTTGACAAAAAGGAGGTGAGTCCAACTTCGGTGAATGCTGAGGTTGGGCTTGCTTTTTGTCAAGTATGGTTGTTATTGTGTCCAATAACTTTGTGGTACAGTGACGTTGTTGGGATGACTTTTGATTATGTATGATGTGGTGCTAAGGCGGGTCGTGGGATGCGAAGATGTCTCGGGGCATTTTCTGATTGGGCAATTCCGGATGTCTGTCCGGGCAGCCGAATCTGTCGCGTTCCGAGGCTTTTCTGCCGCCGAATGGGTCGGATTGTGACGTGCCGGCTGTCTGCCGGCGACGTTGCAGTGAGGGTATGGGGTACGGTTTCAGCCAGGGTCTGAAACGGTTTATGTCAAGGGGTGTCATCGAGTGTCTCGAACTCGGAATGTAGCGGGACCGTCTGAACGGCATGGTCTCGATAAGACAGGTCTGAGCCCTGTCGATCTGGA
>ERZ1106943.129-NODE-129-length-109550-cov-8.831864_pt1 | contig 109550 bp, 97 predicted proteins | sample MGYA00403671_ERZ1106943 | MGnify/ENA primary metagenome ERZ1106943 (study PRJEB35170, sample SAMEA104062427) | human gut metagenome | biome: human gut; feature: human-associated habitat; material: faeces | place: Denmark | collected 2012-06-14 ...
CGCCAGATTCGGCTGCCCGGACAGACATCCGGAATTGCCCAATCAGAAAATGCCCTGGGACATTTTCGCATCCCACGACCCGCCTTAGCGCTATCAGTGATATTATTGTCAGATCGGACTTACCCTTACCTTCTTGCCTTTGAGTTTCGAACTTTTTGATGCTGCGATTACGGCATCCGCTGATTCTTTGCCTTCGACCGCGACAAGTGCATAATCCGTTCCGACAGTGATTTTGCCTACAAGATTCGCATTCACGCCGGCACTCTTCATGACGAAGCCGGCGACGTCTCCGCGTGAAATCTTGTCGCGCTTACCCGCGTCGATGTACAGTAGAATCATGGGCTTCCGTTTGCCTTCCGTTGTACTTTCATCAGCGTTGGCCGAAGGGTAGAACTCCCTGTCCGTGACAATGAAGTCAGGTATGTCCTCGTCCGGTCCCATGATCACGTATACCTCGCCCTCGGCTCCGGCGCGTGCCGTGCGTCCATTGCGGTGCGTCCAGGTTTTCTCGTCGACGGGCAGGTGGTAGTGTATCACGGCGCCCAGGCCCTCGATGTCAAGGCCTCGACCGGCAAGGTCGGTCGCCACCATGACCGGTGCCGCTCCCGACGCCAGTGCTGCCACTGCGATTTCGCGCTGTCTCTGGTCAAGGCCGCCATGATAGAGCAGCGTCTGTATTCCACGGCGTCTCAGCGACTCGGCGCAGCGTTCCGCGCTCTCGCGGTGGTTTACGAAAACGATTGACGGCGCCTCTCCCCGTAACGACCTGAGCAACGCCGCCAGTGTGTCGAGTTTGTCGCGATTGTCCGAATGGACGCTCATTATGATGGTCTTTGTGCGCGGCGAGTTTGTCTCGCTGAAGTCTATTGTCTCTGCCGAGGACGGATTGATGAACGAAGGCCGCTCGTCAAGTTCCGTAGCCGAAGTCAGCATGGTCAGCAGGCGCTTGGAGGGAAGACGTCGGGCGATTGCGTCCATTTGCTTCCGGAATCCAAGTTCGAGCATCTTGTCATACTCGTCGATGACCAGCAGCCGGACTCCGCCGAGTGACAGTGTCCCGCGCTCGAGGTGGTCGAGCAGGCGTCCAGGCGTGGCGATGACAATCTCTGCCGCCGCTCCGGCAAGCGAGGCAACCTCGGCCTCCATCTTGTGTCCGCCGTATAGTGCCACGGTCTTAAGACCCCGTGCCAGCGGTCTAACTACGTCGTAAACCTGGACGGCCAGTTCGCGCGACGGTGTCAGGACGAGTGCCGATGTGAAGCCTGTCTGCTTGAAGTCCAGGCGCTTGAGCAATGCTATCGCGAAGGCGATCGTCTTGCCCGAGCCCGTTGGCGAAAGCAGGACTATCTCTTTGGCATGGCATGCCATCACGGTTTCCTGCATCGGGTTTAGTTGCGAGATTCCGGCTGTCTCGCGTATTGTCTGACGTATTTCTCTGTCGGTCATGGCGTTGGTTGATTGTTAGAGTGACTTCGTATTATTATGCCTGAGGTTCTTCAGGCACTTCAATAAACATAACAATTTCCGGACACCGTGAGTTGATGTACGGAAATCGTTTAAAGGTTTTCCGGGTTGAAATCTGAATTAGAGGTTTTTCTTTACCAGTGCCTCAAACTCGCTCTGTGATAGATAGCCGGTTGTCATTCCGGTTTTTCCGTCGGGTGTCAGCACCATGAGTGTGGGAACCGCCTGAATCTGATACTTCTCGGCCAGTCTGCGACATCTGTCGATGTCGACTGCGTAGAACTCGGCACGGTCGGCATACTTGTTCGCCACACTGTGGAATATGGGTTTGAAATGCTGGCATGGACCGCACCATGTGGCGCTGAAGTCCACGATGATAGGCTTGGTATGCTTCCCCTTGAGATATGCCATGAAGGTATCCTCGTCAGTACATTCCCTGACTGCGTCTGTCTGGATATTTTCCTCCACGGCGACCCTTTCCGTTTCCGTCTCGTCCTTGTCTTTGCTGACGGTCTCGGTGCTGTCATCGTCATCGTAATCTTTGTCTGAGGAAGATTTTGTGGAACACGACGATATAAATCCTATCTGCGTTATCACGGCTACAGCCGCAAGTATTCTGTTGAATTTCATTCCTGACTTTGTAATGAGTTTGAAATTAAAATCTTATATACGTGTTTAGTGCCATTTGGGCAGCGAGAAGTCGAACTGCAGGCCCCCGGATGGGTGCAGGCTCGCCGTTATCTTGCCTTTGTGCGCGACAATGGTGTTGTACACGATGGCGAGTCCGAGGCCTGTTCCGCCCGATTTGCGGGCACGCCCCGAATCTATGCGGTAGAATCTGTCGAACAGGTGGCTGAGGTGTTCTTCGGGAACTCCTATGCCGTCGTCATAGAAGCGGAAATAATAATAGTTGTCATCTCCGGTGACTGTTTCCAGGCGGCACATCGTGCCCTTCGAGTAATTGGCCGCGTTCTTGGACAGGTTGAGCAGGACGGCGTTTAGCAGATTGTAGTTGCCGCGTACCACGGACCCCAGTGGCACTTCGAACGAGAACTGCATCTTGCCCAGCAGACCTGATTCGGCGACATCTGACGCGAAGGTGTACGCCACATCGTGGAAGTCTAGTCGCTCGGTCGCTATGAGTTCCGAGCCTTCCTCGAGTCGCGTGATGGCCGAGACGTCCTGTATAAGGGCGGCCAGACGGTCGGCGTGCTGGCTCGCTTTGCTTATGAAGTGGCGGCGGGTGTCCTCGTCGAGAGTGTCGTCGGAAAGTATGTCGAGATAACCCTTGATGACTCCGATCGGAGTCTTGAGTTCGTGGTTGATGTTGTTTGTCAACTGGCGTTTCTGCACCGCTTTCTCCTCAATGGCATGCAGTGCTATGGCGTGTTCGCGCTCCAGTCTCTGTTTGGCTTCGGCGCGGGTGTTGTACATTTCGACTATTCGGCGCGCTATGTCGCCGATCTCGTCGTTGGGAAAATCATCGCCGGGAATGAAGGTGGGATCGGTCACCGACCTGTTGGCCAGTTCCCGAAGTATTTTGATGGACTTGCCGAAACGGCTCGCCGTGTAATAGGCTGTGCCGTAGCAGATGAGGGCGAACAGCAGGGCCACGATCCAGACATCGTCCGTATGCGACTCGATATAGTTGTCAAGCACGAGGTCGTCGGCAAGCGATGTGATGATGGCTACCTCGCGGCCCGAGTTCTCGATGGCTGTGCGGGCCAGATAGACATACGAAGTGTTGCCCATCGTACCCTTTACGGAATTATCGGGGTTGTTGTCGGCCTCGAGTTCCTGGGTCAGGCGTTTCTTCTCCTCGGAAGTGAGTTCTATGGGCAGCCCTGCGCAGTCTACAAGTTTCCATGTCTTGAGTTCGTAGATTGAGACACGGATGCTTGAGAAAAATTTGTTGCGGTCGTAGTATGTTTCGATGAAGTCGAGGAAGGACTGGATGTTGCCGTTGTTCTCACACAGCACGGCAAGACGGTCTGACACGAGGGTAAGTTGCTGGGTGATGAACTCACGGCGGTAGGAGCGCTCGCGGTAGACCTGCCATATGCTCATGACCGTGAGCACGGCCGTGAGCGTGAAAAATCGCGGCCAGAATAGCCGCCATTTGCTGCTGATTCGTCTCTTCATGAACTTTTGAGACTGGTTTAGGTTAACAGCCTGGAAGATTCCTCTTGTCCGGGCAATGGTTCGTGCCGTCCTAATCCGCTTCGCGGAAACCGTAGCCGAATCCCTGACGGGTTATGATATTGTTGCCGTAGGTGCCGAGTTTCTTGCGCAGGCGGGTTATGTTGGTGTCGATGGTGCGGTTAGTGATTACAACGGCGTTGCCCCATACCTCGTTGATGATTTCCTCGCGCGAGTATATACGGTTTGGGTGTGTCAGGAAGAACAGCATGAGGTAGTATTCGGTGCGCGTCAGTTGCACCTCCTCGCCGTCCATCCAGCACAGTTTGGTGTTGCGGTCTATGCGCAGGGTCTTGTAGATGACGTCGCTCTCGTAGTTGGTGGCCTGCTGGCGCTCTATGATGCGGCGGGATGCTGCCGAACGGCGCAGGACGGCGCGGACACGTGCCAGGACCTCACTCATCACGAAGGGCTTGGTTATGTAGTCGTCGGCGCCGATGTTCAGGCCCATCACCTTGTCGTACTCGCCTTCGAGCGCCGAGCAGAAAATCAGCGGTGTGTCCTCGACTCCCGAGATGTTCTGGGCCTGTTTGGCGAAGTCGAAGCCGCTCAGGCGGTCCATCATTATGTCGACGATGAACAGCGAATAGGATGTGAGGTCCATGGCCAGGGCTTCCTCGGCCGAATTGGCTGTGTCGACCTCGTAGCCTTCTTTCTCAAGGTTGTATTTTAGGATTTCGCACAAGGCTTCCTCGTCGTCGATGACTAATATCTTGGTACGCATGATAAGTGTGGTTTATTTGGATTTGCCGTGTATGACGGCGGCCTGTGATATGATTGTATTTTTTGATTTGTAAAATTACAAAATTTGCTTGTGAAACCGAGGTGAAAAAGAAGAGATATTAGTTAAACTTTGTTAAACATTTTCTCCCATTCGGACGATTTCCAGATTTTGGTATCTGATTCCGTGATGATTACGAAAAAAGCGGCGATTTTTTCTTTCTCGACCATTCTCATCGCATCGGCCGAAGGCAGGACCATGCAGGCGGTCGCCATGGCGTCGGCCGTCATGCAGTCGTTGGCCACTATGGTCGCGGAAAGCATGTCGGTAGAGGCCGGTCGGCCTGTTGCGGGCGATATGGTGTGCCCTGCAATTTTTCCGTCGGAGAGACGTTGTCGGTTGCGGCTGTTGCTCGAAGTCGCTATGGCGCCTTGCTTGAGTTGTATCCTGGTGGCTGAAAGCGAGCCGGGGACTATGTCATTGCCGGCTTCCGGGCTGTCGACGCTGATGGTCCATTTCTCGCCTTCGGGATTGAGTCCGCGCACACGGACCTCGCCGCCAATCTCAACCATATAGTCCTCGGCGCCGTTGCTCTCGAGAGCCAGGGCAACGCAGTCGACGCCATAACCCTTGGCGATGGCCGAGAAGTCAAATCGGGTTGCCGGACTCTTCTTGATCAGTCGGCCCCGGCTGTCTATCGAGCATTCACTGATGCCGACTATGTTCAGCAGGGAGTCGATGACGGCCTGTTCCGGAGCCTCGAGGCGACCCTCGCTGTCACGGTTTACCTTGCCTTTGCCGAAGCCCCATATGTCGACAAGCGGCCCTACTGTCGGGTCGAATGCGCCTCCGCTCATGGCGCTGATACGCCGGGAGACCTCGAAGAGTCTTGTGAATTCGGCCGATGGAACCACAGGGTCAGGGGCATTGTTTATTCTGGAGATTTCGGATTCGGGATTACGGAAACTGAACAGATTGTCAATCATCCCCATTGTGGCCACGATGGTGTCATCAAGGGCACGGCCGGCATGATACCGTATATGGAAACTTGTTCCCCATGTGGCTCCGGACGCCTGATACCATTCGCCCTGGCTTGCGCATGACGTGAGCAATATGGCCGCGACAATCGCTATCGCGCTTTTGCTCCATTGTTTAAGGGATCTGTCGAAATTAGTTTTCATGATTATGTTGCAAAAATACTCATTTCGCTTCATTCCACCAAGATGATTGATTTTTTTGCACAAAAATAGTTCAAAAAAAATTATGATTTGATGAACTTTTTGCCTACCTTTGTTGTTCACACTTCAATAGCATTGAAATATGTTGAAAGTAAACATGAATCATTCTGTACCAAACAAGGTTTTATTAACTTAATGCTCTAAACTTTAGCGATCAATATCTGAATTAATAACCTGATAATTATCCTTCACCATGCGTTCATTCCTGTTTTTAGCCAATGGATTCGAAGAGATCGAAGCCCTGACAACCGTAGACGTGCTGCGCCGCGGCGGCATGGATATCAAAACCGTAAGTATAGAAAATGGCCGCGAGGTCACCGGCTCGCACGGAATCACTGTGAAGGCTGACCTGACTTTCAAGGAGGCTGACTTCAGTGACGCCGAATGGCTGATTCTCCCCGGTGGTATGCCCGGTGCCGAAAGACTGCGCTCAGACGAGGCACTTTGCGACCTTCTTAAAATACATTCTGCCAAGGGCAAGATTGCGGCCATCTGCGCATCGCCCGCAGTTGTTCTCGCCACGTTAGGCATACTCGAGGGCAAGGAAGCTGTTTGCTATCCCGGATTCGAGGACCTGCTCGTAGCCAACGGCGCCATCCGCCGTGACGCCCCCGTTGTGGTGCTCGACAAGCTGATCACCGCCAACGGCCCCGCAAGTTCGTTACGTTTTGCCCTCGCCATCCTCGCCAAATCCGTCGGCGAGCACCAGGCCCGCGAAGTCGGCAGCGGCATGCTCTTCTACCCCAAATCCGTCAACTTCTACTTCTGACCGCCCCCCGGTAGTTCTCAAAATATACACGTTTGAGGCCTAATCATACCAAGCGGGCACCGTGACAAAACATCGCGGTGCCCGCTTATATTGTATTTTGATGCAATAAATTGGGGCCTTGGGCGTTATGTTCTAACCTGAAATGTCCAAGGCATCAGGTGCTATTGTTTGAAAATAAGTGATTATGAAATTGTCAGGTAAGAAGTTATGTATTGTGTTGCTACTGCTTGTAAATGCGGTGTCGGTATTTGCTCAGTCTGTTGTTCAGGATAGAAAAACGAGTCAGGAGGCGACGGCGCAAGCGGAGCCCATGCAGTCGTTTGTGTTTCTTGCCGAGGGGTTTGAGGAGATCGAGGCGCTTGCCACGGTGGACGTCCTGAGGCGCGGCGGCATGGATGTCAGGACAGTCAGCATAAATGATTCCCGTGAGGTTACAGGCAGGCATGGAGTTACGGTCAAGGCTGACCAGACTTTCGGGGAATCGGACTTCGATAGGGCTGAATGGCTGATTCTTCCCGGCGGAATGCCCGGTGCCAGAAATCTCCGCTCGAGCGATGGTCTCTGCACGCTGTTGAGAAAACATTACGCATCGAATGGCAGGATTGCGGCCATCTGCGCATCGCCCGCAGTTGTTCTCGCCACACTGGGAATCCTCGAGGGCAAGGAAGCTGTTTGCTATCCCGGATTCGAGGACCTGCTCGTAGCCAACGGCGCCATCCGCCGTGACGCCCCTGTTGTGGTGCTCGACAAACTGATCACCGCTAACGGTCCCGCAAGTTCGCTGCGCTTCGCCCTCGCCATCCTAGCCAAATCGGTAGGACAGGAGCGGGCCGACAAGGTCGCCCGTGGCATGCTTCTATAGCCCAAATCCATCAACTTCTACTTCTAACTACCTCCTTATTCCCTCAAATTATTCCCTCAAAATTTACTTCTTTTCCCAATAAAGACATTCCTGTTCTGACATACCAAGGGGCGCCGAGGAGTTTTCACCCGGCGCCCGCTTAAATTATATTTTTGTGCTTTATTAGAGATGCGCATCAATGCGCGGGAGGTCGTTGCGGCGGTGGAGTTTTATTGTGGTTTTTGTGTCGTTGGCTTCGGATTTCCGCAGCACCATTTCGGATTTAGTGAGTTTTTCGATTATGTAGGTTTCGGTGTTTTCATAGGCGTCGTCGCCGTTGAGTTCGCCTTTTAAGGTGATGTCGAGATAGACGGTCTCGTAATTGTTGGGATCGGAGACGTGCCAGTCGTACACTTTGTCGTAAACAGGAGAACCTGAGGGAGAAAGGTAGTATGTTGTCAAGGTTCCCCATGACCATGTGTGTTCGCTCTGGGTGGTGAAGTTGTAGATGCAGGAATAGTCAGGAGAATCCTGTGACACGACTTCCCATTGTCCCTTGATTAGTTTTGTGTCCATTACGTCGTCGTCATCATCGCAGGCAGTGAAAGCGAGAGCGATGACAGGCAGCATCAGGAGGAGCAGAAATTTTTTCATTTTGAATGTGATTTTGATGGTTGATATTGGTCGCAAAGTTACCATTTTCCATGGATAAAGGATAATGTTTCGTGTTAAATATTTCGTGATTGACGAGACAAAATTTGATGATATTTTTATTTGAATAAATGGGTTATTTTGTGAGTAAAAAATCCTAATTTTGCATCAAGAAGTCGATGTTTTTTCAAACATCATATACTGCTGTTATTTTCGATACATACTTATATGGAACAATTTTGAACTATTATGAAGAAAATCATATTCTTAGCACTTGTTTTACTTCAATTGCCATTATTCTCAGCCGCACAATCAGCCAAACAAGGCGTGTTTACAACGCCTCCGACCCCTCCGAAAAAGATTGAATATAACCCGATGAATAATCAGTTCAACAGAGAGTTCGCTCAATACGAGTCTTCGACCAAGACCGTAAAGGATAAGAATGGCCATGAACTACAACCTTTTTTCGGAATGCATCATTATCTGGATGGAAAAATCGTTTATTATTTAGGCCTGATGTTGCCGGGAGCCCAGAATCGGAGCGTCAAAGAGGGCGCTGTTTTGAAATTAAGGACAGGAAATGGAAAGACTTATGAAGGAACTGCAATGTATGACAGCAATTCCGAAATGCATGTCACCAATAATTATACTTATTTTGGCGATCCTTCCAAAGCACAGAGAGTCGCGGGTGAAAAATATGTTGATTTCCCCGTGCGGTATCTGATTTCAGAAGAAGCGTGGAATGATCTGAAGACGTGGGGCATCATGAAAGTCCGCTATTACATCGATGGCAATTATTGGGATTTTGAATTCGAGGAAAAGCAGGCAAAGAAGGCCTTTGAAAAATTATATCCGAATCAGAATATGGTAGAAATGGTCAACAGAGATTTCTTCTCCGATTATGTCAGCAAGCAACAGAAACCTGTTGAAGACGATTTTTAAATAAGTTAGTCTTTATCGGTATGGACTTGCGAAATGAGACACTTTGTAATGTAATTGATGAGATATCAGTGCTTTGTCATCGTGTTAAGTTCAAGATAACGAAGGAATTGCCGGTATTATCAAAAAAGAGGGTGCATCAAAATTTTTATTTTTGATACACCCTCAAGAATAAATTGTATAGAAACTGAGCAATCAGTGTTTGATTACTTTTTCAGTTGTGCCGTCGGGATTAACTATGATATGCAGTCCCGGCGTAGCCTCGTTTATTTCGTGACCAAGCACATTGTAATGTCGTGGACGTGTTTGGGCGTTGTTTTGTTCGGGTGCCAGTATGTTTTCAACACCGCTAACAGAACTTTCTGCATCATCGATGATATTGGCGAACTCACGCCAACCGTCTGCATCCCGGTATGCATTGAGAGTTCCAGCAGGAACATGTAGTGTACAAGTGTTGTAATCAATACTTCTAAAAGCATTATACACATTGACATAAGTCCAAGTGTTCCAGTCAAAGATTTCAGAAGAGACAGCGTGGGGTGGAATTTTTGCCAGGGTGTATAACTGATTCACATGGCAATTCAGATCATTGTTATCGTTTACATCTGTCACCATTGGCCCATATATAACACTCTGCAATCCAGATTCATTTAAGCCGTTAGTACGAAATCCTGTGTTCGACAAATTGCGACCGAAATAAACTTTCTTAAGTGAACTGGATTGTAGCCATGACAAACCAGAATATTCCGAATCGCTTGAATACAGATTCTCAGAAGAATCCTCAATAGTCAGAGTTTCAATTTCCCCATAATAGTGTGAATCATCATAAATTTTGACAGAAGCAGGAATAATGAAGTCTCCTTCGATGCTTGCATTACTAAAAGCGTTGGCGCCAATTATTTTCAGCGTGCCGGGCAGTGATATTGATTTTATTCCAATGAAGTTTCTGGGTTCTGAGGATAATTCAGAACTGAAATACAGGAAATCTCTATTGATGACATAAGTACCATCTTCAATTTCAATGTGAGTGCCTTCCGGAGCTACACCAAGATATGTATAGGCAGTTTTCCCATCCTCTGTGTCAAAGTAAAGTACCTGCTGATGTGGTTGTTTTTTGAACCATGCAGTACCGTAAAGAGCATCAGAACCTATGCTTTTTATGTTGTCAAGAATTTCTATGTCCGATAGATTAAAGCAGTTGGCAAATGCCTGGTCGCCAATTGCAAAACCATTGCTGTGATTATTGACAGAAGCACGTTGTGATTTATTTTTACTGTTATACTTGACGGACATAAGACCAGTACAACCATAGAAAGCGTTGTTAGGGATTGAGGGTGCGGAGTATCCGTAATTGAAAACCAGGCTTTTTAAAGTTTTAATGCCTCTTAGGGCATCTGTAATTGTATCGTCCTCGTTAAGAACAAGGTTTTCAAGTATTTTCGAGTTAAATAAGAATTCATCTGCGATTGACTGGAGATTGCATGTACATCTGTTTGAATATCCACCATCCGTATTCTCGGAATCTTTAACATCATTATAAAATATCATTGAACGAGTCACTTTCATCCATTCTGATGTCTCACCAAGGTAATTGACCGTAAGGGGCTTTTTATAGGATGTATGGAATGCCGGACCTATGTAGTTGAGTTGATTGCCAAGGGTGATACTCTCAATGCTGTTACAAAGGTAGAAAGCCCATTGATCTATATGTTCTGTCCTGATATCCACATTGGAAAGATTGGTGCAATTTTCGAAGGCGTATGCTCCGATTTTCTTGACAGATGCAGGAAGCGAAATCTTTGTCAGGCCTTTATAGCCGGTAAAAGCACCATAAGGAATCTGGTCTGCGCCTCCGACTATAGATGCGTTGAGTTCGGTGAGTTTAGTGTGCTTCATATTATTGTGCCCATAGTAGAAATATGGCACTTTAGCCAGAAAAGCATAGCCGGGAGATGTCTCGTCGAAGTTTTCTATATCAATTCTAAGCCACTCCTCGATTGAGCCACCGTAAACAAAGTCCTGGAATTTAGGACATCCGTAAAGGGTTTCGTCTATGCCAAGGGTTCTTAATGTCTTGCCTAAATAAAGTTCGACAAGTTCGGAATTGTAAGCAAACGCCCCATTGCGGATTTGCTCTATATTGGGGAAAGATAAAGATTTGATCTTGGTACCTGTTATATATGCTTCTTTCACATTGTCGCAACCCGTGACTGTTGAAAGTTCATCTCCGCTAAGCATAATATTATCAACGCAGTTGTTTAAGTTGAGATTCACAATGGAAGTCTTTGAAACACTTAGGTTGCCCAGATGAGTCAATCCCTGAAAGTCCAAATCGGTTAAAGCGGGTAAATCTGTGAAATCTGCGCTATTAATGAGGCCTTTCAAATAAATGGTTTTAACGGATGAAAATTCGGAGAAAGTTACGCCATCACAATTGCTGAACGTCACAGATTCCAATGATGTAGGCCGTGTGCCAGAGAAAAGATAATAACTGTTTATGTCTTTGCAGTCATTGAAAGTTAGAGTGGTTAGATTGGAGCAATCAGTTAATGCATCCTGAAAATCTTGATTGCCGACAGTAAGATCTCTTGTACCACGCATGTCAAGAATATTGAATTGGCTGTGGTTGCAGACGGAAATTGAATACTGACGGTTTACGAATTGCTCTTTATTGCATTCAGGAAGAATTACATCGTTAAATATTCCGCAGTCAGTGGGTTCTGATAATGAAAAATCTCCTCTCCCGATAGACTGGATTCCAATTAGTACAGATGCAAGATCAAGTTTCGGGCAATTTTTAAAACTGATATTCAATTCGGTCATGGACTCAGGCAGACTGACCGTGACAAGATTAGTGCAACCGTCAAAAGGACAATCGAATTCTTCATTTTCAACGGTTACTGACTGGATTGAGGATTGATTTACAAATATCTCATTGAAATCTCTGGCAGATACAGTATAATCATATCCGTATGCGCTTATGGTTTTAGGAATGACAACGGCTGAGGATATACCGTCGTAAGATAAAGGTGTAGCATAGGGATATCCGTTATCGTCCACTTGGTAAATAACGCCACCATAATTGATTTGTTGATAGGTGGCATGAGCATTGTTGCTGATGCCAAACACCGAGATTGATGCGAGCAAAAGCATTAGATAATTTCTTATTTTAAGAAATTTTTCGGGGGGGGGTAAAATGCTGATTCATAAGTAGTTTAATTTGAGTGATGAGTTTTTTTCAATGGATAACAAATTAGGTTTCCTTATTTTAAGCAAAGGTATACATTTTAGGTGGCATAAGTATAATATTAATGATAAAAATTAGTCTCGAATGTTTGAATTGAGAAGTTTGGGACGGGTCAGGTGTAGATTATGGGGATTGAGCCGGGAGAGCGTTGTTCGGCTGTGGCGATAGGTCTGGTCTTGACTATCTTTGACAATGCCAAATAACTCTGATAAAAGTTGTATAGACTGCGGTCAATCGAATCAATAGATATTGGGAGTGTATTGGCATACAACATTACTATGTCGCTTATAAATGGATCGGAGTTAATCCTCTTTACAAGTTGAAGTATTCTGTCAGTCTGTAATAAATAGATGGGATTGTCCTTAAAATCGGTAAGTTGTTTTATCCGTTCGGTATGTTCATTGATAAATCCCAATTCGGTCGAGCCGTCAAAACAAGGAGTTGAGACCGAGCCTTCTTCGAGGTACGCGAATTTAATTTTGTCCCTTGAGATTGATTTGATTTCTTCAAAATCCGACTTTTTGAGGTTTCTTGATATAATGTTGCTATTACCTTTTGTTCTGGATGAGATTATGTATAGCAATATTATTTCCATCTGGCTACAAACAATTGTAAGCGGACCTTCTATCAATCTGAACAAGACACGTTGCCTGCGCCATTGAGGAATATGTACCAGAAGGTAATAGAACAATATGCTGCCCAAAACAGTAAGGCTTGCGTCAACAGCGAAAGTATTGATTAATGCAATGCGGTCAGGACTGAGTGTGCATCCAATGGGAGGGAGCAGGCCGAATACGACGATTCCGATTATCCAGAAACTTATCAGTGAGGCTATAATTAGGACGATGTGCAACATGATGTGGAATCAGAATTATCGATCGGTAGGATTGTAGGCGGAGCAATGGGGGAGGTTGGGTTATGGGAGGGGGAGGTCGTTGCGGCGGCGGAGTATCAGTGTGGTTTTGGTGTCGCCGGCTTCGCATTTCCTCAGCACCATTTCGGATTTTGTGAGTTTCTCGATAATGTAGGTGTCGGTGTTTTCCCAGGCGTCTTCGGCGTTGAGTTCGCCTTTCAGGGTGATGTCAAGATAGACGGTCTCGTAATTCTGGGGGTCGGAGACATGCCAGTCGTACACTTTGTCGTAAACCGGAGTGCCTGTGGGGAAAAGATAGTATGTGGTCAGTGTTCCCCATGACCATGTGTGTTCGCTCTGGGTAGTGAAGTTGTAAATGCAGGAATAGTCGGGAGAATCCTGTGACACGACTTCCCATTGTCCCTTGATTAGTTTTGTGTCCATTACGTCGTCGTCATCATCGCAGGCAGTGAAAGCGAGAGCGATGACAGGCAGCATCAGGAGGAGCAGAAATTTTTTCATTTTGAATGTGATTTTGATGGTTGATATTGGTCGCAAAGTTACCATTTTCCATGGATAAAGGATAATGTTTCGTGTTAAATGTTTCGTGATTGACGAGACAAATCCTGATGAATTATTGTATGAATGAAAGGTTGTTTTATTAAATGGGATGTAGTTCGGGGTGTGGCAAAAAAGTACCTGCGGCCGGTGGAGGGGCGGCCGCAGGTGATGGGTTGGTATGTGGTGAGGGGTCAGAGGGCGAGTTTGTGGAAGGGGAGGTCGAAGGCTTCGGCGACTCCCTTGAAGGTTATCTTGCCGTCGACGATGTTGACGCCGTCGGCTAGACCGGGATCGGCCTTGCATGCCTCGCGCCAGCCTTTGTCAGCGAGACGGAGTGCATAGGGAAGTGTGGCGTTGGTAAGGGCCATGGTGGAGGTAAAGGGAACGGCGCCGGGGATGTTGGCAACGGCGTAGTGGACTATGCCGTCGACGACGTAGGTTGGTTCGGCGTGGGTCGTGGGATGGGAGGTCTCGAAGCATCCGCCCTGGTCGATGGCGACGTCAACCATCACTGTGCCGGGTTGCATTAGCCGGAGCATGTCGCGTGTGACAAGGTGCGGGGCCTTGGCGCCGGGAATGAGGACGGAACCGACAACGAGGTCGGAGGTCGGCAGTTCCTGCTCTATGTTGTGGCGCGAGGAGTATAGGGTCTTGACGTTTTTGGGCATGACCTCGGAAACGTGGCGGAGTGTCGGGAGGGAGATATCGCAGATGGTGACGTCGGCACCGAGTCCGGCTGCCATCAGGGCGGCGTTGCGTCCGACGACTCCGGCACCGAGAATCAATACCCTGGCGGGCTTCACGCCGGGAACGCCTCCGAGGAGGAGACCTTTGCCGCCCTGGGGTTTCTCGAGGAATCGGGCGCCTTCCTGGATGCTCATGCGACCGGCGACCTCGCTCATGGGGACAAGGAGGGGTAAGGTCCCCTGACGGTCGCGTACGGTCTCGTAGGCGATGCAGGTTGCGCCTGAGGCGAGCATGGCGTCGGTGAGGGGACGGTCGCAGGCGAAGTGGAAGTAGGTGAACAGCACCTGGTCTTTCCTGACGAGGCTGTATTCGGGTTCGATGGGTTCTTTCACCTTGATAATCATCTCGGCGGCAGAATAGACTTCCTCGATGGTCGGCAGGATCGATGCGCCGGCCTTTACATAGTCTTCGTCGGCGGATCCGCTGCCTTGTCCGGCAGTATGCTGTACGTAAACGGTATGGCCGTGAGCCACAAGTTCTTTCACGCCGGCGGGAGTCATTCCCACGCGGTTCTCATTGTTCTTGATCTCTTTAGGAACGCCGATAATCATAATTGTTTTGTTTTTCAGGTATGTTATAATGTGTATTATGTGCCTCGGCCCTCAGGTTTCGGCGCCCTAAATTTAATCACTTTTCTTGGAAATCCGCAACAATTATGGCAAATTTTTTATTTTCAGCATAAAAATTCATTTGGCGTGAGATTAATGATTGTTATTGTCTTAGACAATAATTTTCTGATTTCAGGATAAAAGGAACTCTCTGAGAGACATAAGTTTTATGCCCTGATAAGTGTTCGGGGCTGATTCATGGAGTGGTTATAGTAGAAAAGTTTCATTTATAGATGAAACTTTTTAGAAAAAAGCAAAAGTTTTGTTTATAGATAAAACTTTTTGGATAATTGGTAAAAGTTTTAGTCATGGAGGAAAGTTTTCGTGGCTTATATATGTTTAATTATTGAATGAAGTTATTTAAGAAACCGAGCGGCAGAGATAATAAGTTCAGTTTATGAAAGCATGGCGGCGATGACACAACTCCAAAACACCAATTATTTTGTTCTGCCGGACTGTTCTTCTTTTGATGCTCGCCATACGCCATTGACCTTGTCACGTCCGAATCTATAACTTATTCCAAACAGTACATAAGCAGTATGGGCGTTAAATGTCTGCCGTATCGTATAATTGCCGTATTGTTCTTTTGACCTTGTCTTGTTCCATCCAAATATGTCGTTTGCTTTAAGGTGCAGATTGAGACGGCTATTGAATAATGAGTATCGGAGCGAAAAGTTCAGCAACTGGAAGGATTCATACCTTATCAAATTCTGCTGCCAGGGGAAAAAGTGGGTGAACTGGGCTGAGAATATCAGGGTTTTCGGCCGATTGAGCATTATATTTGTAGATACTTCCAGTTTGCCCGACCAATCTTCCATGCGATTTATTTTGAAATCAGCTACATCACTGTGGGAGGACGTTCGGAACACCTCACCTCCGATTCTCATTTCCCATCTGTCAAAGAACTTGCGTTTGTAATTGGCATATAATCCTGTCTTGTTTGTCGAGAGGCAATTATAAGGCATCGTGCTTATAATGCCATTCCTGTCAAATCTACGGATATAACCGATAGCGTCGGAGGCGAACGATGTGTACAGCACGGCATATAGTCCTCCTAATCCGTAATAATTTATTTCGGCGTTGTTATATATGGTCGGTTTCAGGGTCGGATTACCGGCGGCATACTCGTCGGTAGTGGAATAGTATTTGAATGGATTCAGTTCCCACAGGTTTGGACGTCCCATACCCATAGAATAACTGATATTGAAAGAGCCAATTCTGTCTTTGTTCCATGATAAGTTGATGGACGGGAACAAATGACCATATTTATCGCTGTCGACTGCACCTAACGACCCTTGTATTCCCTTGGTGAATGTGTATTCATATCTAAGGCCGAGCTTGCTCCAGAAACCTGCGCCAAGATTGCGCGAGGCTGTAAAGTAAGCGGCAGCAATCCGCTCCGTATAGTCAAACGCGTTTGCTTCTGAACTGGTTCCGGGTGTCCGATTAAGGAAGTTGTATGAGGAATTGAGGATATCGGTATAAGCGATTCCGGCTTCCAATTGTGCCCAAGAGTAGGGAAACTTGAAATCGGCCTTTCCGCTATGGAAACGATAATTGGTCTTGCCGTCTTCACTGACACCATAATCCTCTTGGCTATTGCTATATGCAGTTGTAATGTCAGACAAAGTAGGACTGTTACGGTTGAAATAGTTGTAGGTCAACTGCATGGCCTCACCTTTGGCGCCGAAAGTCCAGTCGTAAAAACCGGTAAGAGTCAGCGCATTATTTGGTTTGGATTCAGTACGTGACTGCGAAGATGAAGTATATTCTCCATAATAGGAATGGTTTGTCCCATTGCTCGATATGGATTCATAATTGAAGTTTGCAATCACACCTATATTCATATCAGTTTTGAATTTGTATCTAAACAGGGTATTGAACCCGGATTCAAACCGATGGGATTTAGTATTCGTGGAGGAGAAACGCTCAGGGGAACTGTCAAAAAACGAATATTCTATGTCATTATCGTTGGTGGCATAGTTGTTCCAGATGCTTGCGTCAAGCGAAAAATCCCATTTCCTTGCGGTGTGGCTGATGCTCCCGCTGAAATATTCGCGTAACTTGTTTCCTTGGTTAAGCGAGCCATACAAGTTGCCTTTCGTACCGAGTGTCTCATTGCGTGTAGTGATGGAAATATACGCGGCATTCGGCTCTGCGGCATAGCGGGAAGGTGGCGTGGTCAATAATTCTATTTTTTCGATTTCCTCGGCGCGTAGGTTTTGCAGACGCATTGCCATTGCTGATGCATCCAGTTCCATCAAGATGCCGTCGATTATGTAACGGACAGTGCCTTTGCCGGCAATGGATACTGTCCCATTGTTGACGGAGATGCGAGGTATTCGATCAAGAATGGTAATACCGTCAAGACCTTTGGCATAAGGATCGTTCTTCACAAGATATATGAGCTTTCCATCCTGCTGTTTTATAACCGGACGTTTAGCCACAACCACAAGCTCGTTGAGTTTGAGTTCTTTTTCCCAAGATGCGGCAATGGAATCGTTATTTTCCTGTGCGGAAAGGCACACAGGGAGTGCCGCCGCTCCTAAGAGCAGCATACGAAAAATGTTCATATTTAGAATGAATTGAAGTTACTTGAATGCTTTCAATGGCCCACTTATAAAGAGATAGCAGCCATTATTCGCGTCATAGCTGAGACCGATATATATTTCCTCATCGTTATTCATTATTATCATGGAACGGAATCTTCTGCCGTGGGATATTAAATCTTGTGAACGTATAGCTTTGGATAAATCTTTCTCAAACAGTTGCGAGATTTTGTTGAGAATGCCTTTATTATTTGTGATAGTGCATCCTCTGAAATATTTTTCCTGACTTTTGGAAACATTCAGCGAAACGCTCGGATTGGTATTGTAAGAACCGTTGAACATCTGCTCGACATGCAGTTTGGGCGCTTTTGCGGATGCGGCTAACGATACTAACGACAGGATAAGAATCAAGATATATTTTTTCATTGTTAGAGGATTAATTGTCTATGGTTGCTGAAATTATGTTGTCGGCTTTCATCATATAGTCGCGTTCGGCGAGTGAGGCGTACCTCATAAGAGAATCGGCTTTTGCCATTGCAATGTCTGTCGCGGCAACAGCCTTATCTCCATTTAATCGTTGTCCATGACTATATGCAGCGATATAAACATGATCATCCCTATTTGAAAGAGACGATGCGGAATTTTCAGGTTGTCTTATTTGCAGGAAAATTCCTATGGCAAATAAAACTACAAAAGAAGCGGCTATACTTATTGCTGTTTTGCTCCTAAAGAATTTGAAAGGCTTTTGGGGAGTCTTGATAATTTTTGCGGGTAATGAGACTCCCATAAGCATGCGCACCTCGTCTATGCAGGGCGAGGAATATGGCATTTTTCCAAGCAGATATTGAAGTTCGGTTTCTTCGAGGACGGTCAGTCTGCAGTCCATATACAAACGGCAGAGTTGCTCGGTCTCCTGCAATGTCAGTTTAACGTCATGCTCTTTCATATGTCGAGTCTTTTGTAATTGTCACGTATCTTTTTTCTTGCGCGGCTCATGTTCATTCTGACAGCCTCAACAGACATACCGAGGGTTTCCGCTATTTCCTCGTACTCTATGCCGTCGTGCGTGACGAGGGCGTATATGTGTCTCTGGACATCAGTGAGTCCGGCGGTAAGCATGGATTCGTACTTGTCCATGTCCTCGAAAGAGGGAGCCATGACTTCCAAACGGTCTTCATCGGTTTCATCAAGCGTAAGCGTCCTTGGCTTTCGGAGTCTGTCGATGCAGACGTTGCGCAGGACGGCGAACAGTTTGTTCCTTGCCTCGGCGTCGGATGCGATATCCCCGGACTTCCACAGATTGAGGAACGTGTCCTGGAGTGCATCACGGGCATCCTCGTCGTTGCGGAGGAATCCCATTGCGCTACGGTGCAATCTGTCACGGAGACTCATGAATGAATATGTCAGAAAATCTTTCTTCATTGCCTACGCTATAGATACGTTTCAGGCCGGAAAACGTAACAGGCTTTCACCAAAAAAAATTTCAATTCGCTCCATTGAGTGGGAAAACCGGCTGACTGGGCCGGTTTTCAGTTATTCTGACTATATTCAAACAGTAGGCGCGGGGATTTGATGAGGTTATTGGGCGATGGTCTGTCTCATTGCCTTTTTGGGGCACTTGCGGACGCATTTCCCGCATTCGATGCAGAGATTATAGTCCACTACGGGGTAGCCGTCGGCGTCCTGAGAGATTGCACCGACAGGGCATGTCTTGATTAACGGGCAAATGTGGTCGTGAGGGCAAATGCTCTTGTCTACCTGTATCATTGATGTCGTATTGTTTTTGTTGAATGTTAACTTTATGCAAAGTTATGGTAAATTTCCATAATGTCAAATAGAATTCATGGATTGGAGAGGCTGGATAAAGCCAGGAGAAGAAGAATGTATATGGCTTAAGTGTTAAAATCGGCAAGATATTATGTTAAAAGGGAGGGATTGAGTTAAATATTTGGCTGTGTATGAATTGTGTCATGCGTGTAATAAGTTTGTAACAAACAAGGGTTAATTTTGCAACGTCAAAACCAATCAATCAAATTGCTTTTATTCGCAATTAACCAATCAAATCACAAGGGTGGAAAAATAGACTGATCATTATCACATTTTTGCTATTTTCTGAAGAACCCCTAAAATCGAATCCCATCACGCCGAGCCATTTGGTCCGGCGTTCTTTTTTTTGGGGGGGGGCAGCGTGCTGGCAGGGTTTAGCGAAATAATGCTAAGCGGTGTGTCCGACCGCTTAGGGTATGGGAATAAGGAATCATGTTTCTGCAACGTGTAACCGTAATCTGCGGGTATGTATCCGGATTACGGTCTGACCTCATAGAAGGGTATATCGACAAGGCGGATGTTGAAACGCAGGTTGGAGTAGGGAGGGATAATTCCGGAACCGGATATTCCGTATCCGAGGCCAAACGGGATTATTACTTCGCAGGAGTCGCCTACGTGCATGTCCGTGACGGCAATCGGCCATCCGGAAATTAGGTTGCCGTTCAGCGATGTGCGGAATATGCCCGGGGCGGGTGAGGTAAGGTTAGTCGAGGAGTCTACGGCAAGGCCGTTGCAGAGCGATAGCCGGTAACGGACGTCGACAGTGGAAGTGTAGAGTGGCCGGAGGTTCTCGGGATGGCGCTCGCCGATGTATCGGATGAGGATGTAGGAGTTGGCATCCCAGGGAGCGGTACGGCGAGTGTACATTGCGGTACCGTCGGGGTTGCGCAAGTCCGCGAGGCTGTCGAGCCAGGAGGCATTACGGTTGGCCCATTCGGTGTAGTCGTTTCCGTTGTCATCATCGTCGCCGCACGCGTTGAGTATGGGCAGGGCGGCGAGGAGTGCCAGAGGAAGTAGATGCTTGATTTTCATTGTCGGGAAATGTGGAGGGGAGATTGATTAAAGACCTTCGACAACGGGAGCCTTGGCGGCTGCGGCGTCAGCCTGGAACATCTGCTTGCGCTGGAATCCGAATATGCCTGCGACGATGTTGCGTGGGAATGTGACGATGCCTGTATTGAATTCCTTGACAGATGCGTTGTAACGGTCTCGGGCGGTATTGATGCGGTTTTCGGTACCGGCAAGTTCGGCCATAAGGTTGTTGTAGGATTCGGTGGCAGTTATGCCGGGATAGGCCTCGTGGACCGCGTTGACATATATGCCGTATGCGCAGTCGAAGTTGGCGTACTTTGAAGGATCGGGTGTAGTGGCCGCATCGGGTCCGGAGAAAGCCTGAGCGCTTTCGGCAGCCTGGAGCAATTCCTTCCCGGCAGCCTCTACCCTGGGGTCGAGGGGCTGTGCGCCACGGTTGGCGCGTACCTCGGCAGTGCCGACCTGAACGGCCTCCTCATGGCGAGCCGCGCCCTTGACTGTATTGACAAGGTTAGGGATGAGGTCGAAGCGCCGCTGGTACTGTGACTGGACGTTGCCCCATGCCTCGTCGACAGCAATGGATGATTTCTGGACGGAGTTGTAGGTGGTGCAGGTTCCGAAAAGCAGGAACAGAAGCGTGACGCCTACACAGATCCAGATGATGAGCGATTTGGAGAGGCCTTTACGTGGAGCGAATCCGATATTGTTCTGAGTGTTCATTCTATTTTATTTATTAAAGGTGAGGAGGGATGTAAATTAGATGTGCTGACTTTTTTGTCATGCGAGACGGCGAAGCAGCGATGTGAGGCTTACGCGGTCGTGTATGAGTCTGTGGAGGTCGGCGATGCTGACACGAGTCTGTTCCATCGAGTCGCGCTCGCGCAGGGTCACGGTGTTGTCCTCGAGGGTCTGGTGGTCGACGGTTATGCAGAAGGGAGTGCCGATGGCGTCCTGACGGCGGTAGCGCTTGCCGATGGAGTCCTTCTCGTCGTAGTGGGTGGCGAAGTCGAACTTGAGTTCGTTGACAATCTCTCGAGCCTTCTCGGGGAGTCCGTCCTTGCGGACGAGGGGCATGACGGCGCACTTGACGGGGGCAAGGGCCTCGGGGAGATGGAGGACAACCCGGGTCTCGCCGCCTTCGAGGGTCTGCTCCTCGTATGACGAGCACAGGACTGAGAGGAACATGCGGTCGACGCCGATGGATGTCTCTATGACATATGGAACGTAACTTTCGTTAAGTTCGGGGTCGAAGTACTTGATGTTCTTGCCGGAGAACTTCTCGTGCTGCGAGAGGTCGAAGTTGGTGCGGGAGTGTATGCCCTCGACTTCCTTGAATCCGAAAGGCATGAGGAACTCGATGTCGGTGGCGGCGTTTGCGTAGTGAGCGAGTTTCTCGTGGTCGTGGTAGCGATACTTCTGGTCGCCGAGACCGAGGGCCTTGTGCCATTTCAGACGCCATTCCTTCCACTGTGCGAACCATTTGAGTTCCTCGCCGGGACGAACGAAGAACTGCATCTCCATCTGCTCGAACTCACGCATGCGGAAGATGAACTGACGGGCGACAATCTCGTTGCGGAAGGCCTTGCCTATCTGGGCTATGCCGAAGGGGAGACGCATGCGTCCGGTCTTCTGGACGTTGAGGTAGTTGACGAATATGCCCTGTGCGGTCTCGGGACGTAGATATACGGTCATCGAGCCGTCGGCGGTGGATCCCATCTCGGTCTTGAACATGAGGTTGAACTGGCGGACGTCGGTCCAGTTCTTGGTTCCGGAAATTGGGCAGACGATCTGTTCGTCGAGGATAATCTGCTTGAGTTCGTCAAGGTCGTTTGCGTTCATGGCGTCGGAGTAACGCTGATGGAGAGCGTCGCGCTTAGCCTTGTGCTCAAGGACGCGGGGATTGGTCGAGCGGAAGAGTTCGGCGTCGAAACTGTCGCCGAAACGTTTTGCCGCCTTGGCGACTTCCTTCTCGATCTTGTCGTCCATCCTGGCAATCTGTTCCTCGATAAGGACGTCGGCGCGGTAGCGCTTCTTGGAGTCGCGGTTGTCAATGAGGGGATCGTTGAAGGCGTCGACGTGGCCTGAGGCCTTCCATATCGTTGGGTGCATGAAAATGGCGGAGTCGATGCCCACGATGTTCTCGTGGAGGAGGGTCATCGCGTCCCACCAGTATCGCTTGATGTTATTCTTGAGTTCGACGCCGTTCTGGCCATAGTCGTAGACAGCGGCCAGACCGTCGTATATTTCACTTGACTGAAAGACAAAACCGTATTCCTTGGCGTGTGAAACGATTTTCTTGAAGACATCTTCTTGTTGTGCCATAGATAGTTGTAGTGTTTTTTTGGATGATGTGATAGAAATGTGGCCGCGGGCCGTGCCACATCAGTGCAAAGCACCGTGCAAAGGTAGCAAAAAAATCCCAAACCGCAAACTCGGTGATATACGCCGTTTTCGCGGTCCGGGACTGTTCTGTGTGCGCTGCGGGGATGGAGAGGCGCACGCGTCAAAATCGCGGTGAGTAATTATGCCTGGGCGGGGGCGACAGGTGCGGGAGCGGGAACCGGAGGCTCGGGGAGGGGCTTGGCTTCCCATCCGAGTGCGGATGCGCCCAGGACGGCGGCATCAGCCTCCTTGAGTTCGCTAAGCAGAATCTGGGGCTTGCCGCGGAACATAACCATCATGTTCCGGTCCATAGACTCGCGTAGCGGCTTGAGAAGCAGATCGCCGCTCTTGGCCAGTCCTCCGAACAGGACGAAGGCCTTGGGCGAGGAGAATACGGTCATGTCGGCGAAAGCCTCGCCGAGGATGTTGCCGGTGTACTCGAATATCTCGCGTGCGATCTTGTCGCCGGCGATAGCGGCATCATAGACATCCTTGGAAGTGATGTCCTCGATGTTCATGTCGCGGAGCAGCGAAGGCTCGGAGCGGACCTCGAGGAACTCGCGTGCAGTGCGTGCGACGCCGGTGGCCGAGCAGTAGGCCTCGAGGCAGCCGGTACGTCCGCAACCGCAGAGGCGTCCGTTATTGCGCTTCATGATGACGTGTCCGAGTTCGCCGGCAAAGCCGTCGTGGCCGTAAACCAACTGGCCGTTGATGACGATGCCCGAGCCGACGCCTGTGCCGAGGGTAATCATGATGAAGTCCTTGAGGCCGCGTGCGACGCCATAGGTCATTTCGCCGATGGCAGCGGCGTTGGCGTCGTTGGTGCAGGCAACAGGGATGCCGAATTTCTTACTGAGGGTTCCGGCTAGGTCGATCGGCATTTCCCAGGGGAGGTTGACGGAAGCCTCGATCATGCCGGTATAATAGTTGGCGTTGGGAGCGCCGATTCCGATGCCGTGAATCTTGTCTTCGGCGTCATTGGCCTTGACTATTGCGGTTATGGCCTGATACAGTTCATCGACATAGTCCTCGAACTTGGCGTGTTTGCCTGTTTTGATGGAAGAAGAAGCGATTACGACGCCACGGGCGTCAACGATACCGAAGACAGTGTTTGTGCCTCCGAGATCAATACCGATTACGTATGGTTTCATGGTGAGTATGATATGTTGAGATTGATTTGTTCGCTTAATGTTGCAAAGGTAGCAAAAAATGGGCGGCCGGCCATGCGTAAAAGCATTTTTAAGGAAAAATATTTGCCAAGGTGGAAATAAAAATCTAATTTTACGGCCACAAAACAAAATTCATCGCAGCCGGACGGACATGCCGCCAGGTTCCGGCACATGTTCATTAGGTAAGATTTCACATTATTTTTATTTTTATAAAGACAACTGTTGTACAAAAATGAAAAAACTTCTACTTAGCGCAGTGGCGCTACTGGCCATGGTGCCGGCATTCGCCCGTACACTGAGTCCGGAGGAGGCACTTTCGCGCGTCAACGCCCAGACGACGCCCAAGGTGAGAGCCATGTCTCTGACTCAGCCACGCCTCGTTGCAAGCGGCGAGTTCGAAGGTCTTGCAACCTACTATATCTATTCAGACAAGAATTCGGCGATGATTCTCTCGGCGAGCGACTGTGTCATCCCAATCATCGGCACGCTTGACGGCCCGATCAGCGAGACCACGCCCATGCCCGAGCAACTCAAATGGTGGCTCGGCAAGGTAGGCAAAGCCATCGCGTACTACGAGTCGCAGCCCCAGACACTTCAGACAGGCAGCCTGAACGGTAGCCTTACCGCTCTCCACGGTCTGGCAGGCATGAAGGTGCATCCTTTTGACAAAGGCGCCATAGCCCAGGCACCTGTCAAGACAGCCGAGAAGCATGATATCGAGGCCATGGTCAAGACCATGTGGGACCAGGGCTCGCCCTACAATGCGCTCTGTCCTGCGCGCACCTACACCGGTTGTGTGGCGACCGCGATGGCCATGGCCATGAAATTCCACAACTATCCCGAGACCGGAACCGGCTATGTGTCGACCCAATATAACGGACGCACACTGTCGCTGAACCTCGACGGCAAGGAATTCGACTGGAAGAACATGACCGACGAATACAACAGCGCGTCGACACAGGAACAGAAAGATGCCGTCGCATTCCTGATGCAGGCAGCAGGCTATTCTGTCAAGATGTCGTATGGCACCAGTTCGTCGGGCGCACTCACGCAGGCCATTCCATCGGCGCTTGTAAACAACTTCCGCTATGACAAGGGCATCGACATCCTCTATCGTGAATACTATACCAACGAAGACTGGGCAAATGTAGTCTATGACGAACTTGCCACAGGACGCCCCATCATTTACGGTGGCAGCGGTACGGACGGCGGTCACCAGTTCATCTGCGACGGCTACCGTGCGAGCGACGGTTTCTTCCACTTCAACTGGGGATGGAGCGGTGCGTACAACGGATATTTCGCACTCACCAGGCTTGTTCCCGAAGGCCAGGGCGCAGGCGGCAACTCTGACGGTTTTACCCTTGGTCAGGATGCAATAATCGGTGTGCAGAAACCTGTCGCCGGCTCGGTTCAGCCCGACGCATGGCTTGGTGTCAGCGGCAGCCTCCACGGATCGGCCTCCGGCACAGAAGTGTCACTCAGCGCAACAGACGGAATGTTCCTGAACGCCTCAGCCCGCACGGCAACATTTGATATTGCCATTGAAATTACCAATGCCTCCGGTCGCAAATCGTATGAGTCGCTTTATAACGGACAGGTTCTTCAGCCCGGTTACGGCATAAGGGTGCTTTCCTTTAGCATGAATGTAGCCAACGGTACATACAGACTTGTTCCCGTCTACCGCATTGCCGGAACCTCGGAATGGAAGACCATGAAACTTGATCCCTATGCGCCCCAGTATGTGGATGTAACCGTCAATAACGGTAACATAACATGTACCGACGGACCTTCGTCAACGCGTCCCGACGATCCCCCCGTGCCGCCGACACCAAAAAATTATTTTGAATTTGATAATCTCAAGACTTCGACCGGATTCGTGGCCGGAAAGCAATTCACTGTCACTGCGGATGTAACCAATACTTCGAGCGAACAGCAGACCATGAGTCTCGTGGCTGTGGTCATTGATGATGACTACTATATCATGGGAGAATACAGTAATTACATACAGAGTGTAACTCTTGAAGCAGGCGAGACCCGCAATATTACTTTCAAGGGAGAGATAGCAGAGGATGTTCCTTCTGGCGCATATCGCTTCGCGATCCTTGATGCCTCGGACATGAGTATTGTCATATATGCAAATATAGAGGTTGAGGGCGTCGCTCCCGAATCGAACCTTGAGGTAACGAGCATGACTGTCACACCGGAGACTCTTACCGCCGGAAGTACCTTCTCGTCGACCCTTGCCGTAAAGAATAACGGAACCAGCATTGAGAGCGCCACAATACAATTGTTCTTCTGTCACCAGGATCCCAATAACGCCTCATCGCTGCTTATTGACGGTACGGCCGGTTCGGTAAATGTAGCGGTTGCCGGAGGCCGTTCGCGCAACTATACAGCAAGGAATCTGCAGTGTCCGGCAGATATGAAGGCCGGCAAGTATTTGTTTGTGGCTGCTATTAACAACCAGGCTATTGCATATCTTGATGTCGTTGTAAACGATGAGTCGGGTGTCGGTTCGATTGTAATCGATAAAAACACCGAGGTCGAGTACTTCGACCTGCAGGGCCGTCGTGCCGGCAACGGCAATCTTGCTCCCGGCCTGTACATACGCCGCTCGGGAGACAAGGCAGAAAAAGTCCTTGTGAAATAATCTCGCAGTTCCGGCATTAAGCCAAGGATATAGATTACAACGCCGCTCCGGATTAAACCGGTAGCGGCGTTGTTCTTGTAAAGTGTCATGGGTCCCTGTCGCATGTCGTGACCGGATTCATGCATTTATACTAAAAATTGTCAAGATGCCGCGGGGCCTTTGGGGGTGAGGAAAAAAAGCCGTAACTTTGTCAAAATATTCCAGTCAAAACTAATGCTTGACCAAATAGGACATTATCTTGTTACGGTCGCAGACTTCCTCTGCGGCTATCCGCTGTTCTTTCTTCTGATAGGCGGCGGACTATATATGTTCATATGTTCGGGAGCGGTGTCTTTGCGCCGGCTGCCCGCGTCCATAGCCGAACTGCGGCGAAAAAACGCTCCTCAGGGCAAAGGTCAGATATCGTCTGTCCAGGCACTGATGTCGGTTGTGGCCGCCACTGTCGGTCTCGGAAACATAGCCGGCGTAGCCATCGCTCTTGTCATGGGCGGCCCCGGCGCCATATTCTGGATGTGGGTCAGCGCGCTGATCGGCATGTCCACGAAGTATCACGAAGGCGCTCTGGCAGTGATGTACAAAGGATACGACAAAAACGGCAATCCCAAGGGCGGCCCCATGTATATAATAGAGAACGGACTGGGGCGTAAATGGAAGCCGATGGCTACGTTTTTCGCTGTTGCCGGCATGTTCGGGACGCTGTGCATAATGAATGCCAACCAGTTGACCGAGGGTGCCATGACTACTTTCGCTACCCCCGAAGGCATTGCCTCTTCCGGACTTCTGACATCCATCGGCTCGTTCACCGGCCTGGGCAATGCCGGAGCCTTCAAACTTCTGTTCGGTACGGCAGTGGCCGCAGTGGTTGCTCTTGTCGTACTCCGGGGAGTGCGCCGGATTGCCAGAGTGGCATCGGTTATGGTGCCGTTTATGGTTGGCGTCTATTTCCTGATGGTGCTGTATATCATTCTCACCAATCTCGGTGATGTTCCCGCTGTGTTCCGCAGCATATTCGAGGAGGCTTTCAACCTGAGGGCCGGATTCGGCGCTTTCGCAGGTATAGCCATTATCGGTGCGCGTCGTGCGGCACTTGTAAACGATGCTGGCATTGGTACGGCATCGATCATGCACGGCGCCTCGCGCAACAACAATCCGGTGCGCGAAGGCCTTATCGCCATGCTCGGACCGGCAATTGACTCGGGACTTGTATGTACGCTGACCGCGGTTGCGCTTCTGCTGTGCGGCGACTTCTCGAATGTCGAGGGCGTGAAAGGTCTCCAGGTAGCGATGCAGGCATTCGACTCGGCCATTCCCGGCGGAGCGTATATGCTGATGATAATAGTGATATGTTTCGGCATGTCGTCTATGTTCTCCTACTCGTATTACGGCACTTCGTGCGCCGAATACCTTTTCGGCACGAAGAGGTCGCGATGGTACACCTGGGCTTTTATTCTCTCGCTGATATTCTTCGCGATTGTTCCGCTCGAGGCAGCCGTAGGCATGTGCGACCTGTTCTATGCGCTGATGGCTTTGCCGACAATGATAACACTTCTGGCTCTCAGCGGACGTGTGCGTCGCGCAACGCGGGCCTGGTTCAGCAAGGACAATCCTGTCGAGCATGCCGAAGTTGTTGAAGAATACCCATCCGATACTGAAAAGAACTAAACATATAACACCATGTTACAATACATCGTCTGGGACGCTGATCCCATGCTTATCGATTCATTTGTCCATGTCAGATGGTACGGACTGATGTTCGCCATCGGATTCTGGATAGGGTTCAACATTATGTACAGGATATTCCGTCACGAGGGCGCTCCCGAGAAGTGGCTCGGCATACTGTTCCTGTGGGTTTTCGCCGGAACGATTGTAGGCGCAAGGCTCGGTCATGTTTTCTTCTATGAATGGGACTGGTACTCGCAGCATCCGGAGAAGATTCTTGCCTTCTGGGAAGGCGGCCTTGCAAGTCACGGCGGCACGATAGGCGTGATGGTGGGTGTCTTCATGTTCTCGATATTCACCACACGGCGGTCACCGCTCTGGACGTTCGACCGTCTTGTGATTCCGATAGCGCTTGTCGGAGCGCTGATCCGTTTCGGCAACCTGATGAACTCCGAGATTTACGGTCACCACACCGATCTCCCCTGGGGATTCATCTTTGTGCGTGACGGTCAGACTTTGCCCAGCCATCCGACACAGATTTACGAGTCGCTGTGCTATCTGGCGTTGTTCGGTCTGCTGATGTGGATGTACTGGAAGAAGAATGCCGAGCGTCGCCCGGGCCTTATATTCGGGGTATTCTTCACAGTCCTTTTCGGTTGCCGTTTCCTGATTGAGTTCGTCAAGAACGACCAGGTTGCCTTCGAACAGAACATGACACTGAACATGGGCCAGTGGCTGTCTATTCCTTTCATACTTGTGGGCATCGGACTGATATGGTACTCCATGGTCCGTCCGCCGGTGGAAGTGAAATTCCCCAACAAATTCCCTGACGAGAAGGATAAGAAATAAAATAAAGTAAGATACAAAAAACTGTGCCGCCAATGAACAGTGGCACAGTTTTTTTATTGCTTAGTTATCGGGAGAATCAGGCTTCGAACTCGACGAGGACGGTGTCGTTGCCTACGTTCTCGCCGGGAGCGACGAAGATACGTTTTACAACGCCATCGGATTCGGCGGCGAGGTCGTTCTCCATCTTCATGGCCTCGTAGACAAGGACTGTCTGGCCTTTCTTGACGCTGTCGCCTGGCTTGACGGAAACCTCGACAATTCGTCCGGGCATGGGGGCGACGAGGGTGGGACCGGTGATGGGCTCGTCCGCGGCCTTCTTTTCCTCGGCCTTTGCCTGTGCGGCGTCAGACTTGGCGTATTCTTCGGCACGGCGTTTGCGGAGGAAGCCATTGGCAACGTTGGGGAGAAGTTCTATCAGAAGTTCCTCCTCGCGGTTCTTGGCGAGTTTAACGCCGCCGAGATCGTCGAGGGTGGGATTTGCGGGCTGTTTGTACTTGCTGACATCGTAGGGATGCTCAACGGGGTCACCGGTAATCATAGCGCGGAACTCGGGCTTGATGGCAACGGGAGTGTGGCCGTACTCACCCTTGACGAGCGAGATGAACTGGTTGGACTTGGTGGTGTAGTCGGGATTGCCCTTGCGGCGGTCAATGGCGACCATCACGGCCTGGGAGCCTACGATCTGCGATGTGGGGGTTACCAGAGGAACGAGGCCTGCGTCACGGCGTACCATGGGAATCAGGCGCATTGCGTCATCCAGGAGGTCGCTTGCGCCGAGTTGCTTGAGCTGTGCGACCATGTTGGAGTACATGCCGCCGGGAACCTCGGCCTCCTTGACAAGCAGGTTGGGTTTGGGGAAGCCGAAATAGGCTTCGATGGCGTGGCAGGCGTCGAGCAGCGAGGCCTCGTCACCGGCTTTTGCAGCGGCAATGGCGCGGTCGAACAGTGCGTCGATCTCTGCGGGGAGTTTGTCCTTGAGGGGATCGAATTCCTTTGGGAAATTGTCTTTGTTAAGGTCGAAGTCGCGGAGTGACTCGCGAGCGCCTTTAAGACGTGTGCGAATTTCGCCGACGGCCTCCATGTTGCACTCGACCTCGATGCCTAGTTTCTGGCAGAAGACGTAGACGAGTTCGATGGCGGGAGCGGCCGAGCCTTCGGAGAACCACCAGATGTTGGTGTCGAGGATGTCCACGCCGTTGAGAATGGCCATCAGTGACGAAGCGAGGCCGTAGCCGGGAGTACAGTGGGTATGGAAGTCGACAGGAACCTTGACGTTGGCCTTGAGTTTGGATATGATCGATGCGGCGCGTCCGGGAGTAACGAGACCGGCCATGTCCTTGAGGGTGATGATCTTGGCGCCGAGGGCTTCCATGGCCTTGGCTTTCTCGACGAAGTATTCGTCGGTGAAGATTTTCTCAGGCTCGGGTGCGGGCTGGGGTTTCTTGCCGAAGAGTTTCGCGAAGAAGCCTTTGGGAGCCTCCTCGACGGGTGCCTCGGGTTTGGGGTCGACGGTGTAGCATACTGCGCCGTCAGGAATGCCGCCCATCTCGTTGATGAGTTTGATTGACTCCTTGACGTTGTCGATATCGTTGAGGGCATCGAAGATACGCATAACGTTCAGACCATTGGCAATTGCCTCTTTGTAGAAACCGGCGAGTACCGAGTCGGGGTAGGGGACATAGCCGAAAAGGTTGCGGCCGCGTGAAAGGGCGGAGAGCAGCGAAATGCCCTTCATTTCTTTCGAGATTGTGCGCAGACGTGTCCAGGGAGATTCGTCGAGATAGCGCATGACGGAGTCAGGAACAGCACCGCCCCAGACTTCCATGATGTAGAAGCCTGCATTCTTGTAGTAGGGTAGAAGTTTGTCGATCTCATTCTGGCTAAGACGGGTAGCGAACAGCGACTGCTGTCCATCGCGAAGGGTAAGGTCGCGGATTCTGAGTTTGCGTTCCATACTTTCTTAAAGATTTGGGTTCAGTATTGTACTTCAGTTTTTATGTCAATACGCAAAGTTAAATGAAATTATTCATATTAAAGAAAAATTTCAATAATTTTTTTCTCATTTTTCGTACCTTTGTAGTGAAATAACCAAAGGACGTACAACATACATTCAGAAATAGTATATGTTCAATTTTTTCAATAAACCCAAAGAACCTGTAAAACTATGGTTCTCGACTGATATCCATTGTCATGTTGTCCCCGGAGTCGATGACGGATCGCCCGATGTCGACACTTCGGTCGAACTTATAGAAAATCTCCACCGTTTTGGTATAAATCGAATAATTGCCTCTCCCCATGTAACCCAAGCGACTTTTGAAAATACGTCAGAGACACTTGCCGCTCCCATGGCATCATTGCGCAAGGCTCTTTCGGACAAGGGGGTGGATGTGAAATTAAGCAATTCCGCTGAATACCGCATAGACGAATTCTTCGAGGAACAGATAGCCAAAGGATGTCTCATGCCACTGCCTGACAATTATCTGCTGATCGAGAATTCATTTATACAGGAGCCATGGAACTTGCAGCAACTGGTTTTTGACCTGCAGGTCAAGGGTTACAAACTTATTCTTGCTCACCCCGAGCGCTATCTCTACTATCACGCCAGCACCTCGCGTTACGAGGAACTCAAACAGTTTGGTCTTAATTTTCAAATCAACCTTCTCTCCCTGGCCGGCTATTATGGCAAAGGAGAGAAAAAAATGGCTGAACATCTCATTGAAGCCGGTATGGTGGATTTTATCGGCACCGACACTCACGGTATGCGTCATATAGAAAGTTTCAATGCCTATCTTACATCGAAAGATGCTCAACGTCACGCACGCCAGTTGGAGCCGCTGATCAAGAACCATATTTTTGACTGATGGTGTAAGCCATCGCGGTACTGATATAGATTCTCCTGTCTCTGATTGCCTGATTCAGGCGTCCGGGGCAGGATTTCTTTTGCAAGCATGTTTGCGACCGGTCAAAATACATGCATAAAAAAAGCCCCGGTGCGCTTCTACAGCGAACTGAGGACTTAGCCATTGGGCATTTTTAACTTCTAAAGATATTTGTCTTATAGCAAATTTTTAAAGCGTAGAGATTATATCATACTTACTTACTTGCATACAACAACCCGCAACCAGGGAATGTATCTCGCGACGGAATCGAGGAAGCGCAAATGCCTATGACTTAGTCCTAAAGAATTAATTAAGGTATCAATAAATAATAATTGGTCTAAGTATGAGAGCATTAAGGTGGCTGTGTACGGGTGCAAAGTTAAACATTTTTTCAGGTCAAAACAATACCTGCCCTTAAAAATGTAATGACAAGGGTGTGATTTTAAACTATGTTAACATCATTAGGCTTGTTTTTACATAAAACAAGCCGCTCCATTTGGAGCGGCTTGGATATCTTTCGGTCTTTTTAGATTGAAACAGTTTTAGGTCCGTATCAGTCGAGAAGTTTACGGTAGCGTTTGCGTGGGAGGGGCTTGCCGTCGTTATGGTCGAGTTTGTACTGCTCGTAGTCGCTGTACGAACCTTCGTAGAATACAACTTTGCCATCGCCCTCGAAAGAGAGAATGTGCGTGCAGATACGGTCGAGGAACCAGCGGTCGTGGCTGACAACCACGGCGCATCCTGCGAAATCGTCTAGGCCTTCCTCGAGGGCCCGCAGAGTATTCACGTCGATGTCGTTGGTCGGTTCGTCAAGGAGGAGGACGTTGCCTTCTTCCTTTAGGGCCATCGCGAGATGGAGACGGTTGCGCTCGCCGCCTGACAGGACCGCGATTTTCTTTTCCTGGTCGGCGCCAGTGAAGTTGAACTTAGAAAGATAGGCGCGCGCGTTGACGTCACGGCCACCCATGCGGAAACTCTCCACACCCTGAGAGATTACCTGATAGACCGTAGAGTCAGGCAGCAGGTCGTGGTGACGTTGGTCTACATATGCAATCTTGACGGTCTCGCCCACATCAAAAGTTCCGGCATCAGGTTTTTCCTGGCCCATTATCAGACGGAAAAGGGTAGTCTTGCCAGCTCCGTTTGGGCCTATGACACCAACTATGCCGTTGGGCGGAAGCGTGAAGTTGAGGTTGTCGAAGAGTAATTTCTTGCCAAATGCTTTTTTAAGACCGGTGGCCTCGATGACTTTCTGACCGAGACGCGGACCGTTGGGGATGAAAATCTCCAGACGTTCCTCTTTCTGTTTCTGGTCCTCGTTGAGGAGTCTGTCGTAGGATGAAAGACGTGCCTTGCCTTTTGCCTGACGTGCCTTAGGCGCCATTCGTACCCACTCGAGTTCCCGCTCGAGAGTCTTGCGGCGTTTCGAGGCCTGCTTTTCCTCGAGGGCCATGCGCTTGGTCTTCTGGTCGAGCCATGAGGAATAATTGCCTTTCCAGGGAATGCCTTCGCCGCGGTCGAGTTCGAGTATCCATCCGGCCACATGATCCAGGAAGTAACGGTCGTGGGTGATGGCGATGACTGTGCCGGGATACTGGTTGAGGTGCTGTTCGAGCCAGTCGATTGATTCGGCATCAAGGTGGTTGGTAGGCTCGTCGAGGAGGAGGATGTCCGGCTGCTGAAGAAGAAGCCGGCAAAGAGCGACACGTCGACGCTCGCCACCCGAAAGGGTGTCAATCTTCTGGTCGTCGGGAGGACACTGCAGGGCGTCCATGGCGCGCTCGAGTTTCGAGTCGAGGTTCCATGCGTCGGCGGCATCAAGCTTGTCCTGAAGTTCGGCCTGGCGTGCCAGTAGTTTGTCGAAGTCAGCGTCCGGTTCGCCGAAAGCCATGTTGATGGCGTCGTATTCGGCCAGCATGTCGACGATGGACTGGACGCCCTCACGGACAACTTCGATTACGGTCTTGTCGGGGTCGAGTTGAGGTTCCTGCTCGAGATAACCGACAGAGTATCCGGGAGAGAAAACGACCTCTCCCTGATACGACTTGTCTATGCCGGCGATGATTTTCAGCAGGGACGATTTGCCGGAGCCGTTAAGACCTATGATACCAATTTTAGCGCCATAGAAGAAGGAAAGATAAATGTCTTTAAGGACGGTTTTTTGAGGAGGGTAGGTCTTGGATACGCCTACCATCGAGAAAATGATTTTTTTGTCGTCGGCCATTGGAATTGATATGTATATATATGTTAATATGCGTTTGATAATGTGATAATCAGCGCTTATGACGAGCCGGGGCAGTGCGGTATGGGTAATCGGGGCGTACTCGACCGTCGGCGATATTGCGCAGTCTGGGTTTGATCAGCTGGCGTCGGATAGCCGAACAATGGTCTGTGAATACTTTGCCTTCGAGGTGGTCGCATTCGTGCTGAACAATGCGGGCAAGAAAACCGGATATTTCCTCGTCGTGCTCCTTGAAGTCCTCGTCCAGCCACTGAAGCCGGATATGCTCAACCCGTTTCACGTCCTCGGATATTCCGGGAATCGAAAGACATCCCTCCGCGCGTGATACGGTCTCGCCGTCGAGAACAGTTACATGAGGATTGATAAGGGTGAGTTTACGGCCCTTGCATTCGGGAAAAGCCTCACTGACAGGGTCGGCGTCGATAACCACTAGACGAATGTTAAGGCCAATCTGTGGAGCGGCAAGTCCTACGCCCTCGCTGAAATACATTGTCTCGAACATGTCGGCTATGAGTTTTCTGAGGTCAGGATATTCAGGGGTCAACTCAACATTCTCGGTTCGGAGAACGGGGTGCCCCATGAGATAGATAGGAAGTTTCATTTTGAGGATTTTAATAGAATATGATGTCGAAAAGAGAGAGAAGTTTTATTTGCCTGTGGAAGGGAGTTGCCCGGCAGAGGATGACTGCATGAAGTCGTTGAGCAAAATGGAGGCGGATATCCGATCAACGACAGCCTTGTCACGTCGGTCTGATTTCTTCATGCCTCCGTCAAGCATGGCACGATGCGCGAGTACCGAGGTAAAGCGTTCGTCGAAATAAACCACCGGTATGGGAGCGATGACTTTGCGGAGGCGATTGATTGTTGGAGTCAGGGAAGACATTGATTCCGAGGGTTTGCCATTCAGGTTCATCGGAAGTCCTACGACAATCCCGTCAACATGATTCTCAGAGCAATATTTCTGAACGAAAGCGATAAGTTCAGTAGTCGCGACCGTATCCAGAGGATTGGCGATAATGCGCAGGGGGTCGGAAACGGCTATTCCCGAACGTTTTTTTCCGTAATCTATTGCAAGCAGTCGTCCCATAATCAGGTGCAAAGGTACGAAAAAAATAGGAATGTAGATGCCTCTTCGCGGCTTTCCGAACGCTTTGACGCCTGTCAAGCCCATTTCATAAGGCTCTCAGAGCAAATAAACGTTGGAAAGCCGCGAAGGCGGGATTACTGAAAATCCTTCTAAGGATGAGACCGGATATCCTATTTCTGATACTCGGGATCGTAAATCTGGTTCAGGAGGTGGGCTAGGCGCAGGCCGCCCTTTAGAAGTTGCTGTTCTATGATGGGGGCGGCTTCGGCGATTTCGTTGTATGACACTTTTGTGCCGGCGGGTGTAGACTTGTATATCCTGTCAGCTATGGACAGGGTTTCTTTAGCCCAGTCATCAATGCTGCCCTGGACGATGGCGGCTTCTTCCTCAGGAGACAGGCGATCGAGTTGCTGCTGCCACTCGGAATATGACCATTTGTGTGCGGCTTCTGGCAATGATGAGTCCCATATCGAGTGGAGGTTCGTGCCGCGGTCGAAGAAACGAACCTGGACCTTGTTGCCGCCAAGGTCGGTAGCGTGTCCCATATGCATCGGCTGGTGAAGATCGCCTACAACATGAATGAGGATTTTCAGGTCGAGGACAGAATCCACGTCAGCCGAATGGGAAGAAAGTTCAGCGACCATCCGGTTTATGGCAGTAACGGCGTCACCACTGGGATTCAGGCTCATCTGCTCGTATGGAACACCTTCGTTGACATTTTTGTAGTGCCAGGTTTTGGTGTAGGCGTATTCGGGGGTATGCGAGGCGTTGTCCAGCCAGTTGGCCCAGTAGACGGGCGATTTGCCGTCCAATGCCTTGTCGAGGGCGGCTTTGGTCGTGGGTGTCAGGTGCTGTTCGGCAATGTATGCTGTTACGTCATGTCCTTTCTGGCCCCATGCGAAGGCCGAAGCGCTTGCAGTCAGCATTATGGCTGCGAAAGTTAGATTCTTGAGCATTTGTGTTGGGTTTTTATGTTTTGTCAAATTATATATTGTTATGCAAGTGAAGTGGCAGGAAGATTCTGTTGCGGAATCAGGGGAACCTCGATCCGGAAGATAGTCCCTTCGCCTATGGTCGAGGAGCGAACATAGATTCGTCCACCATGATACTGTTCAATGATGCGTTTGGCGAGAGTGAGGCCAAGGCCCCAGCCGCGTTTCTTCGACGTAAATCCGGGATTGAATACAGTCTTGAAGTTTTTACGTGGAATACCTTTACCGGTGTCTCGGACGTCAATGTATGCCTTATTCTTCGAAAGGAGCCCGACAGTCACATGGATTTCCCCATGACCGTCCATGGCATCGACAGCATTCTTGATAAGATTCTCCATGACCCATTCGAAAAGAGGAGGACATGCGTAAACCGGTAGATTCGAGTATTTGATGTCGGTGGAAAGGTCAATCTTACCCGAAATGCGGGTTGCCATATATGATGTGGCACCTGTTACTATTTCGACCAAATTGATATTCTCCATCTGAGGTTTGGATCCGATTTTTGAGAATCGGGACGCAATGGTTGAAAGCCGGTTGACATCTTTGGACATTTCCTGGATTGTGTCAGGATCCACTCCCAGTTCGGGCAAGACTTCAATCCATCCCATAAGCGAGGATATTGGTGTTCCCAACTGATGTGCTGTCTCTTTCGACAGTCCTACCCAGACTTTGTTCTGTTCGGCCTTTTTTGTCGAAAGGACCGCGAAGTAGACTACAACAAGGAATATGATCATCACCAGCAACTGGATATAGGGATAGAAACTCAGTCTTTTCAGCAGGGTTGAGTCCTCATAATAGAGGTGCTGACTGACTCCGGGAGCAATTGTTATGTGGATGACATTCGGTGTGTGTGACAGGTCGGCGAGTCTGTCTTCAAGAAAATGCTGGTTAGTCTTGGATAGGTTCTGTGGATTCAGAGAGTCTATCGGTTCTGGAAGATCGAAGTTCCGGTAATTGAGAATATTGCCGTTGTCATCGGTCAGAAGGACCGGAATGGTGGTATTGCCGTTGATGATTTTCAGCAGGAAGTCCATGTTGCCAGCCGGAATCATTTCAGTATCTCCGGATCCGGTGTCATCAGCCTCGACATCGAACTGGCGAATGATTTCCTTGGTGGCGTCGGCCCAGATTTCCATGCGCTGGCGTTCCTGAATGGCAAGATCCTCGACAAGACGGTTCGAGAGATAAAGGAAAAGTACGGCCACGGCTGCTGCGACAGCCAGGAACACGAGTTTGCCATATCGGCGTATGTCGTAGATATTTGCCATTCAGTTGTTGCTTGACCTTGTGATTTTATTAAAGTGACAGTTTAATTTTGTGCCATAATATGATTAAAGTACTAATTTAATATTAAATCATATTTTGAATTATGCCAGTTTAATATATATTTAAGAATAAAATATATTTAGTTACATTAACTCATCTCAAAGTTGATTATAAGCATGGCTGATGCGATTGCAGACAGGATTGCCATAGTTATCTTTAACCATCGCACTGATGATACAAGCCCGATAAATGCAATCAGTGCTGTGGCGCCAAGTGAGTACATCAGAGCGTCTTTATCCAGATAAAAGATATATCTGGAGGTAAGGTAAAAACTACTTTCAGACCAATAGACGGCGATATAGGTCATACACAGTGCAATGACAATACAAAGCAGAATATTCCATGGCCATGAATATTGCAATTGCTCGGCCGTTCCGGATGAGAGGTCAACCTCTTTAATCAGTTTGCCGCGGACATTGCCGATGAAAGTAGTCATGGACCGGGTGCGGTCTTTGGGATTATATGTCATGGCCTCGGATATTGCCTGGCGTATATTCGGGGAAACATTGGCCGGTAGTTCCGCACCGAAATCATGACCTTGAAGAGGTTCACCCGGCTTTCTGCCGTTAAGCATATAATAATAGGTAGCGCCTAAAGAGTAGACATCGCTTTCAGGCCTGAAAGTCTGGGAAAGGTGACGCGAATACTGTTCCGGAGCAGTATAACCCTTGGAGACAGCCGTAATTTGCTCTGTGTCGGCCGCAGGTCCCTCATTGTGTTGTCTGGATTGTCCGAAATCAATGATGACAGGTTCACCCGAAGGCAATAGCATGATGTTGTCCGGCTTGATATCGAGGTGAGTCATCTTGCGGTTGTGGATATAATTCAGCGCGAGCGCAACCTTGATGATGATTTCCCTCGCTTTAATCTGGTCCATGGGACCATGGGTCTTTATGTAGTTCTGAAGGGTGATACCTTCCACATGTTCCATGACCATGTATGCGGTACCGTTTTCCTCGAAGGACTCTACAACGTGGACAATATTGGGATGCTCGCAACGTGCGATGTTTTCGGCCTCGTCAAGGAAACGCCTCTGTAGGCGACCTATGAGGTCGATTTTCGAGAAATCGGAGACGAGGATCTGGTTTGAAACCGGATCTCGCTCGCATGTATATTTAGGAAAGAATTCCTTTATGGCAAACTGTATGCCAATCCGGGAATGGGCGCAATATGTTACACCAAAACCACCGCGTCCGAGGACCCGGTCGATGGTGTAGCCACCGTACGAGCCCCCGGACAGCCGCGTTCCGGGTTTAAGAATATCATCTGTCATTTACCGTTTTTTCCCTTATTTTGTTTATTCTTACTGGCCTTTTTGTTACTGTTGGGAAGCAAACCTTCAGTCTGTCTTGCAAAGTCTGTTGTCTGAACGACTTGACTTGCCGGATTCTCAGCCTGGGCTGCTATTTCATCTATGATTTCTTCAGCGTGTTCCTCGTCATAATTTTCAAGAGCCATCTTAATTATGACTTCCATGGAATTTTGGTCAATATGTTCTTTCTTAGCGCACTCTCCAACAACCTTCGTGAGAATTCCTAATTTACTGACAGCATTCTCCTGATCTTTTCCGGAAAATTCTTTCTTGTCAAGAAAATCCTCAATCAAATCGCGATCATCTTCGCTCATGCCTTTGAGCGCTGAGAAAAGTTTGGTTTTGGATAGTTTGTAAATTCGATGGATAAGTTCCTGGTTAACAGGCTTGCCGTTATCCTTATCAGAAGTTTTGCCGGGAATTATTGAAGGAGAATCTTCTTTTCCGTCATTTTCAACTTTTTCGATTTTTTCAGAGTCTTTAGTGTCGTCATCACGCAGGAAGAGATACAATCCGACAGCAAGCAGGACGACGATAAGTGCTACGAGACCATAGATGATGAGCATTGAGCGTTTGTGCCTTTCGTCAGCCTGATTTTTAGGCATAGTGGGAACTGTATTAGCATTTTTTCTGGATGAGGCAAAGTCAGGTTCGGTGGGCTGTACCATGGTTGCGACGTCATCAGTAGTGGCAACCGCAGGAACACCTTCGACATCGGTGACGGGCACAAGAATGCATGTGAAATTATCACGGGTCTTACCGAAACAGATGTCGTAGATATCAGCGAGTTTCTGTTTGCTGTCCGTGTTTGCGGAAATTATTTCGGTAAGTCTCGCATCAGACAGTTGCTCCAGAATGCCGTCACAGCAGAGGAAAAAGTAATCACCGGCCTTGACATCGGTGAGGATGCTGACGTCAGCAGGATAGCGGCGCTCGAGTTTAGGCTGCATTGCACGTGTGATGACGTTGCGCTTTGGATGGTGTTCGGCTTCCTCGGGTGTGATTTCACCAATCTGAACGAGTTGGTTGACCAATGAATGATCCTGAGTGCGGAAAATTATGCCTTCCCCGGGACGTATCAGATAGATGCGGCTGTCACCGATATGGGCACAAAGAGCGCCGTTGGCGGCAAGGTAAACGCAGGTCATGGTTGTTCCGGGGCGACGGATGGCCTCCGAGTCCATTTTGTCAAGGGCATCGTATGACTTTGACAGTGATTGATCGAACCATGCCTTGCTGGCAATGTCATCGGCAGGAGGATTTGCCGTCAGGTTTTCATACAGCGTTTTTGAGACAATGGATGCCGCAACTTCGCCTTTTTCGTGACCTCCCATACCGTCGCAGAGGACGAAGCACTTGTCGGAGGGGCAAAGTTGTTCTACAGAGGGGTATATGCGGTCTTCCTGCTGGTCTTTCTGGCCTTGTTCGGTGAAAGCGTAGGGTTGACCTATTTTTATAATCATCTTGGTAGTCAGAGAATTTGGGTGGGTTAAAATTCAGGTCAGATAAGTTCGGTGGGACTTGATGAGGAAGAGTCACCGGAACGGATGACAGACTTGTCTCCCTGTATGTCGATAACAAACTGCATTCGTCCGAGTGTGAATACCTGACCTGCGGGAACTATAACGATGGTTCCGTTTGATATTCTTGTTTTGCCGATAAAAGTTCCGTTCTTCGAACCGTTATCCGAGAGCCGGCACTGCAGGGAACCGCCGGGAGTACGAATCACGGTGATACGCGCATGATTGCGGCTGATGAATTTATTCGGGTCATCGAACGTTACAGTTGCCTGAGGTGTGGCGCTTGAGCGACCGATGGTGTTTTCGCCAACACGCAGTTGTTGGGACTGATTGTTGCTCAGACAACGGATTGTGATGACGGGCTCGAGTGTACGGGTGGCTTCGTCCTCGTCTTGCAGGGGTGGAATATCCGGTTTCGTAGTCTTGACGTTGGACTGGAGACTTGTGTAGTTCTCGATAAGGTCGTCAAAGTGGCAGAACGGACATTTCAGACGTGCTTTTTTATAGTTGGGAAAAGCCCTGAACTGCAGGACCTTGCCACAACTGGGACATTTGATGAATATATTGTTTGATAATGGGGTGTCCTTAGGCGTCATTGGGTTGTGGAATTAGGATGGTTGACCGGCGGTACAGAATGCCGAATATTAATTTATGCGAAATCGGAAACATCGACATTGTTGTCGAAATCGGTGTTCGTGATGTCCTGCGCTATGTTGTCGTCTTCGAATTGTTGCTCAACAGCAAGTTGCTGTTCATATTCGGTTTTTACATCGTCGACGGTAAGTCCTTGTTCGCCGAAATTGGTGAAAACCTCATCCTCGGTAATCTGGTTGTCGTGGTTGAAGTCAGCCTGCAGCACGTCGTATACGTTGTCATCGTCAGAGTCGATGATCATAGCCTGATTGCCGCTAATGTCAAATACGGCTGCCTCATGGGTGTTGCCCGAGGAATCCTCGACCTGGCCAAGACCTAGAATGCGCACCTCATTTTCGCTGACAGGCTCAGGATCAACATAGACAACATCGTCTCCGGCCACACCATGATTGACTTCGGCGTCGACACTTGTCGGCTTGGCAGAAGCATATTGTTCGGAAGAATCGGAATGGTGGGAGTTGGAGTCATGTTCAATATTTAGCGCTGCCAACTGAAAATCGTGCTGTTCTTCGTGTGACATTGCATTCCACTCGTTCTCGTAATAAGTACCATACACCTGACCATGCCATGTAAAACATCCACCGGGGCCGACTTGCGCACGGGCTGCGGCAAAAGCCTCTGAGAATGACATCGAGTCGCTGACATTTGCTTCAGGGATGGACAATTCCTCAAGAATTACGTCATCGACTTCGGTAACCTGGTTCTCGACATCGGTCTGGGCATTTTCATGCATCTGGCGCCCTGCATCCTGTATTACGGCGTTAGGCTCGCGTTCGGCAGCTTCTGCAGGATTCGGTCCGGAAACAACATACTGGCCTTCGGCACCGGTAGTGAGATTGATTTCCACGTTGATGGTATTGGCTGTTGAACTGGGGTCGATGCTGTCGGTTACATCTGTGGGGGAATCTGTGCCGCCCTCGGGTGACACCTCAGTTGCAGTTTCGTTCTCGTTTGCTGCATCCTTGTTTATCTCCCCGTCATCCTTTAGTTCTATATTGTCATCCTTATGTGAGGGAGTTGCGTTCACACCGACTGTCGCACCCGCTGCGGCGCCGACTGCGAGTCCGATACCGGCAGAAGCCATATCTGAAGTTGTGATTTTTCTCTTTGAGGGTGCTTTAGCCGATTTGTCTGCTGGAGGTACGGGCGAAGTTTTCTCGTTGAGAACATTAGAGTTGTCAGAAGAAAGGATGGAGGTCTCATCATCGCTCATCAGACGGGTGGAGTCGTTGTTGTCGGGATTCATAGCAATATTTTTTTTGATTGATTATTAACTTTGTGATGTTTCCGAGTCATGGAATACGCCGCAAAGTTAAGGCGCCCGTCGCCGTAAATGCAAACCAAGTTATATATAATGGACAAAACTACGGGTTTGCTTGATAAAATTTACACACATGCGATTTACACAGTATTCAGACTGATGACGGCTGAACGGGGAGGCATGGTCTTCGCTTATTTACTGTAGAACCCCACGTTTCATGTGTAAATGAAAGCGTGGGGTTTTTAGTCAGTATTTTGCCAGAGTGTTTATTTGACTTCCCAGGTCTCACCGGCGAGAATCATGTCACGGAGCGAATTGAAGCCTTTGCGCGCGCGCACTTCGGCCACCTGTTCGCTTACGCCGTCATTGTAAGTCGGTGATGAGACATCACGGATGACACCGACTGCCAGAGGCAGAGTGTCTCCATCCATCATTGCGAGTTGCTGGTGGAGGAAGTTGGTAGGAGTGTGGGCGTCGTGTACCAGGACGTCATCAATCGTATATCCGTCCTGACCGATAGTGACTGCCTTGAGCAGGAACCCGTCCTGAACGAGACCCTTGTCGTTGTTGGCGCCGAAAATCATCTTTTCGCCGTGGCGAAGATGTATCGTCTTGTCTGCACGGACACTGCGGTCGGTGATTGGATTGTGTATGCCATTGTTGAATATGACGCAGTTCTGGAGAATCTCTACCACAGAGGTGCCTTTGTGTCTTGCGGCGGCAGTAAGAACCTCTACCGAGGTCTGCAGTTCAACGTCAATTGAGCGTGCGAAGAAATTTCCGCGTGCGCCGAAAACAAGTTCTGCAGGTATGAACGGGTCTTCAGTAGTGCCGTAAGGCGATGACTTCGAGACGAAGCCGCGTGCCGATGTGGGAGAGTACTGGCCCTTGGTAAGGCCGTATATCTTGTTGTTGAACAAGCATATGTTAATGTCTATGTTTCGGCGTACGGCGTGAATGAAGTGATTGCCGCCGATGGCAAGACCGTCGCCGTCACCCGAAATCTGCCAAACGGTCATCTCAGGATTGGCGACCTTGAAACCTGTTGCGATTGCGGCCGCACGTCCGTGGATGGTATGGAAGCCGTAGGTGTTCATGTAATAGGGCAGGCGTGACGAGCAGCCGATACCGGATATCACGGCAGTCTTGTGGGGCGCGACGCCAAGGTTGGCCATGGCCTTGTGCAGGGTATTGAGGATGGCATGGTCGCCGCAGCCGGGGCACCAGCGTACGTTCTGGTCGCTTTTGAAGTCAGCGGCTGTGTATGTTGTATTTTCTGTGGACATGGCTTTGATTATTTTTCGGTAAGTGAGATGACGTTATCTACGATTTCGCTAACAAGGAAAGGCTGGCCCTGAATCTTGTTGATGCGCTCGATCTGTACGCCGGGGAACTTGGCCTGCAGGAAGTCTGCGAACATGCCTGTGTTGAGTTCGGCTACAATCACGCGTTTGTATTTTTTCAGTACCTCTTCAGTGTTTCTGGGCAGAGGGTTAATATAGCGGAAGTGCGCGAATGCGACATCGTGTCCAGTCTTGCATAGTTCTTCTGCGGCCGTACGGATATGGCCGTATGTGCCACCCCAGCCTATGAGCAGGGTGTCGGCATCAGTATTGCAGAGAACCTCAAGTTCAGGTATGTCGTTTGCAATTCTTGCGACTTTCTCGCGGCGTAACTGAACCATTTTCTCATGGTTGGCAGGGTCGGTTGATATTGCGCTGGTCTCAGCGTCCTTCTCAAGGCCGCCGAGACGGTGTTGCAGACCTTCCTCACCTGGCATAGCCCAGTAACGCACCAGGGTCTCGGAATTACGTACATAAGGTTTCCATCCGGATTCACGGAGGTTGGCGGGAACGAAGTTGGGATGTATTTCGGGATACTCGTCTGCGTCTGGAACTCGCCATGCTGAAGAACCGTTGCCGATGAAAGCGTCGCTCAGCAGTATTACCGGAGTCATATGTTCGATTGCGATACGGCATGCCTCGAAAGCCATGGTGAAGCAGTCTGTGGGCGAAGCGGGCGCTACCACTGCAAGTGGACTTTCGCCGTTGCGGCCGTAAAGAGCCTGCATCAGGTCGGTCTGCTCTGTTTTGGTCGGAAGGCCTGTCGAGGGACCACCACGCTGAACATCGATTACAACAAGGGGGAGTTCGGCGATGACTGCAAGGCCTATGCCTTCGCTCTTTAGTGCGAGGCCTGGTCCCGAGGTCGATGTCACGGCAAGGTTGCCGGCGAACGAAGCGCCGATAGCCGAACATACTCCGGCGATTTCATCTTCCATCTGGCATGCCTTAACGCCCAGGTCCTTGCGTTTGGCAAGTTCATGCAGGATGTCTGTCGCAGGGGTGATGGGATAGGATCCGAGGAAGAGGGGCCGTCCCGATTTCTCCGAAGCCATGATCAGTCCCCATGCGGTTGCCGTGTTGCCGTTGATGTCGGTATAGATGCCCGGACGGGGATCTTCGGTCTCGACGCGGTAAGTCGGCATCGAGGCGTGTATGTTGTGCGCGTAGTCGTAGCCTGCGTCTATGACCTTGGCATTGGCGGCGGCTACAGCAGGTTTTTTTGCGAATTTCTTGTTCAGTTGATGTTTGGCTGCATTGATGTCGCGGTCGAAGAGCCAGCACACGACGCCGAGGGCAAAGATGTTGCGGCACTTCATGACGCTCTTGTTGTCCATTCCTTCACCTTCAAGAGCGGATTTTGTCATTGAGGTCACTGGAACCGTCATCACGCGATCTTCATTGATTCCCAGTTCGGCAAAAGGATTGTCGGTGGTGAAAAGCGCTTTCTTTAGGTCGGGCTCTTTGAATGAATCGATGTCAACTACGATGATGCCGCCATCCTTGAGAAACTTTACGTTCTGTTTCAGTGCGGCGGGATTCATGGCAACAAGGACATCGCATTTGTCACCGGGGGTATGGACGCCTTTGCCGACGCTCACCTGGAAGCCTGATACACCGGAAAGCGAACCCTGCGGGGCGCGGATTTCCGCCGGATAGTCAGGGAACGTCGACACCTGATTGCCGACACCGGCCGAAACGTTGGTGAATATGTTGCCGGCCAACTGCATGCCGTCGCCGGAGTCGCCCGAGAAGCGGACAACTACCTTGTCAAGAGTTTTGACGTTGGTTTTCTCTAACATTTTGAAAAATATATGGTTAGATGATTGGTAATTAATTTCGAGATTCAAGGTTGCGGGCTACGGGCCCTATTTGTCCCGCAAAGTTAACAAAATTTTGGTTCTTACTGCAATAATTATTAAGAAAAACCCTTGTTTTCTTCTGAACTTGTTTGGAAAATATTGTTCGCACTTTCGGAATATGTTCTGAAGGTGTCATTTAGGTTGAATTTGTTTACGCTGCGCCCTGAGATTCGGGCGTTTGTCCGGGAACCGCGGGTGTAATGTTGAGGCGGCGGCTGAAGATGCGGGCGTTGCCCGGTACCGGGGAACTTATGCTTACCATGCCTTCACCGATTGATATGCTCGACTCTGGCGTGAGGATAAAATCCCGTGGCAGGGGAAGGATTGCCCGTACACGTCCGTTCTGGTCACATATCTGGATGCCGGCATTGCTCAACACCCACAGGTTGCCTTTGGAATCAAAAGTCATAGAGGGAACCTCAAGTACACTATTATTATATGTGTGCAGCCAGTAGAAAGGCTGTTCTATAATCACCTTCCCTTCATTGTCGAGAATTTCCTTCCACAGATAATTGGTTGCGGGACGCGCCACAGTACGGTGTCTCCCGTCCGGATATGTGGCACATGCGTATGCGGCATTCTTGGCCTTCGTTTTTCGTGGTGTTGTCGTGCTTTCCTCGGATTTCCAATTTGCCCCGGGCACTAGAATGTCGGCAAGCATATTGTTTTTCGATTCCGGCATCGCGATAGGAGTTGTTCCGTCACGGAACATCCAGCGCATCACATCTGGAAAAATCTGTGAGGTACGGCTAACCGAGTGCCCTCCGTTGGTCCAGTCCACGCAATGGTCATAGCCTGCGAACTCCAGCGCCGAGGCAAGCATGGCGTTTGCCTCGAACCAACTGCCGAAAAGCGGGTTCCACGAATCCTGGAAACCGTCCTGAAGGAATATGCGCAGCGGCCGTGGTTCGCTTTTGCGTACCAGTACCTGAAGGCCTTCGCCTCCACGCATCGGCACGAAGGTGCCACAACCGGTGTAAACCTTACCGAACAAGTCGGGCCGGTGCCATGCGGCAGTGAAAGCGCCGATGCCTCCGCTTGATAGACCGAATATCATTCTCCGCGCCGGTTCTGAAGAAAACTTTATGGCGCGTCCATCAGGCGTTTTCAGCGACTCGACCCGAGACAGAACCTCTGTTTCGAGGAATCGTGCAAAACGGTCATCCGTAGCATCGAATTCGTTGCTACGGTTATAACTGACCACTTTGCCATCCTCGCCATATATGACCCCGGGCTGGAGGAATACGCCTACGGTAGGGTCGATGACACCCTCGCCGATGAGATCGTCAATAACCTCAGGTGCGTTACATAGTATGCCGTCGAGTCCTACATAGAGGTTCGCGGGCGTCGCCCCGTCATATTGGTCCGGTATAGTCACCTGCAGGGTGTGGACTGTGCCGGGATATATATCTGAACCCCGGATGGTGTCATTTATCGTTATATGCCCTGCAAGCATCCATAAAGGAAAAAGTATCAGCGAGAGGTGTAGAAGAAGGCGTTTCATGGATAGAAATTTTAAGTTTTGTCGACTGAAGAAATTCTGTCGCTCTAATATTACAAACTGTGTCCGGCGCAAAGATAATAAAAATATTCTTTGAAATCATATAATAAAAAGGCTCTCCGGCGCGTTAATACATAACGCTTAATAAACCATAATAAAGATAATTTAACGTTAAATTATGAAAATCAAATATATAGGTCTCGCATTTCTTGCGGCGGCCGCATTGTGCTCCTGTTCGACCAAGCGTACTCCGTTGACCTATTTCACAGATATAGACTCTGTCAGCGAGGTAAATTTTGTTACTGATTCTTATCTTCCCAGAATTGAGCCGGATGATGAACTCTTCATACTCGTATCCTCGGAATACCCCGAGGCTACAGCCGCATATAATCTCCCTCTGTCGAATCCGGCAAAGAATAACGGTCTGCTGGCGGCGACGACACCTCAGCAACTCACATACCGGGTTGATTCAAAGGGCGACATAACAATGCCGATTATCGGCGTGTTGCATGTCGGTGGCCTTACTACCGAGCAGATTGCCAAGATTATCGAGAATAAGATTTCCGCCGATGTCGTAAATCCCACCGTTGTGGTAAAACTTGTTAATTTCAAAGTCAATGTGGCAGGCGAGGTCAAGGAACCGGGTTCGATACCCGTGTCTACCGAGCGCTTCTCGATTCTTGATGCCCTGACTGCTGTCGGTGACCTCACGGAATACGGCGAACGTTCGAATGTCCTCGTCATACGTGAGGAGGACGGCAAGCGGGTTGCCCACCGGCTTAACCTAAACTCCGCCGACATCCTTACATCTCCCTACTTCTATCTTAAGCAGAATGACTACGTCTACGTTCAGCCTAACGAAATCCGTAGCGACAACTCGAAATACAACCAGAACAACGCATACAAGGTGACTGTAATTTCCACTGTCGTAAGTGCCGCGTCTGTAATCGCATCTCTGGTAATCGCCCTCACAGTTAAATAAAGTATCTAAACCATGGCATCACATCGTAAGAAAAGCGAGTTTATCGACATACGTTCCCTAATAGACCTATACAAGCAGAAATGGTACTGGTTTGCCATTTCTGCAGTTGTATGCTGTGCGGTGGCATTTATATTTGTCAAGGGCATGAAGCCCAAGTATCAGGTTCGTGCCAACGTCCTTATCTCTCAGGAGGACGGCGGCGGCATGTCAAGTTTCGGCGGCCTGGGCGATCTCTTCGGCTCGAGCGGCTATGTCGAGGACGAGATTTTCGTCATCACTTCCCACACCGTGCTTCGTAACGTTGTAAAGGAACTGAACCTTAACATTCATCATGAGGTCTGTGACGGTTTCATGTCCAAGGTTTTTGAGTACAAGAAATACCCTCTTCAGGTTTATCCGGCCCCGGGTATTGTTGACACCCTGAAGACAGCCGTGACATTTGACATCAAGGTCAACGCCGCAGGTCTTGCGGACGTCAAGGTCAAGGCCGACCGCCACACCATCGGCGAGGTTGAGCGTCAGAAACTTCCTGTCACCATTAAGACCGACTATGGCCGTTACATAATCGACCGCACGAAATTCTGCCCCAAGGGCAAGGATATAGAGTCGATAGTCACAGTCAACGGCTATGATGCCGCAGCGGAGGATCTCGCCAAGGACGTTACTTCCTCCATCGCATCAAAGAAATCCAACGTCATACAGTTGGGTATCGTTACTACCGATCCCGTTTACGGTTCGGATGTCCTCAACGACATCATCCAGCAATACAACGACCGTGGCATCTATCAGAAGAACCTCCAGTCGTCCAAGACCGCAAAATTCCTTGACGAGCGAATCGCTCTTATTTCCGGCGACCTGTCGCAGGCCGAGGAATCCATTCAGGGCTACAAGCAGAACGAGGGAATAGTCGACGTTCAGGCAGAAGCAAGTTACAACCTCGGCATGAAGAGCGAGGTGGAACGCCACCTTATCGCGGCCCTGACAGAGAATGAGATTATCCGCATGACCCGCGATTTCCTTAAGGACCCCTCTAAGGCATACGAACTGATTCCCGCCACAGATAACATCCCCGGCGCCGGCAGTTCCATAGGAACATACAATGCCCTGATTCTGCGTCGCCTCGAACTCTCCAACAACGCCAAGGGCAACAACCAGGCTCTCCGCTCGCTCAACGAGCAGATCGACGCCATGCGCTCGTCAATACTGACCTCGCTTGACCGCTCGCTGAACAATTCGGACATACAGGTCCGCGACCTCCGCCTCCAGGTCGGCCGTGCCGAAGGCAAACTTGGCAATATTCCTTCCCAGGAGCGTGAGTTCCTCAACCTCAAGCGTCAGCAGGAAATCAAGCAGCAACTCTACCTCTTCCTCCTCCAGCGTCGTGAGGAGACCGCCATGCTTCTTGCCAACGCTATTCCCAAGGGTGAGATTATCGACGAGGCTTTCACTCTCGCCGACCCGGTAAGCATGGGCAAGAAGATGATAATGCTTATAGTATTCTTCCTCAGCCTCTGCATTCCCCCCATTGTTCTCTACATCAAGAAAATCACCCGTTCCAAGTTTGAGAACCGCAACGATGTCGAGCAGGCGACCGACGTGCCTATTCTCGGCGAGATGTGTGTCGACCGTTCGGGCAACGTCCTTGCTGTCGGTTCGCACGACACTTCGTCGACTTCCGAACTGTTCCGTCTGCTCCGCTCGAACCTTCAGTTCGTGCTTAACGGCGCCGATGACAAGGTCGTCCTCATGACATCCACCAAGTCGGGCGAGGGTAAGTCCTTCATATCCATTAACCTTGCGGCCTCGCTCGCCCTCCTCGGCAAGCGTGTTCTCCTCGTCGGCATGGATATCCGCAACCCACAGTTGGGCAACTATCTCGGGCTTAAGGCTCCTTATGGCTTGACCAACTATCTTTCTGATTCGAACATCTCACTCGATTCTATCATTCAGCACGAGCCTCTCGTACCCAATCTTGACATCATCGATGCCGGTCCTATTCCGCCGAACCCCGGTGAACTTCTCACATCCAGGAAGGTTGACGAAATGTTCGACGAACTTCGCAAGCGCTACGATTACATCATCGTGGATTCCGCGCCTGTCGGTATGGTCAGCGACACATTCAACATCGCCCGTGTATGCGATGCTACGATTTATGTCTGCCGGGCCAACTACAGCACCTTCGGAGACATCGACTATATCAACGAGTTGTTCGACGACAAGCGTCTGCCCAAGATGGCTCTCGTTGTCAACGGCACCTCGACACGCAAGGGCTATGGTTACGGCTATGGCTATACCGGCGACAAGAAGAAACATAAGAACAAGTAAGCGGTTGGACATTGAAGAGCGGCGTGTACAAATGGAGCGCGATTGACCGCGTGTGTAATTCGGCGATGACCTTCACCGGAAACATTGTCCTTGCCAATCTTCTCGATCCTTCTGACTTCGGTCTTGTGGCCATGGTGGCGATTTTTTCAGCCATTGCACAGAACCTCAGTTCCTGCGGAATGAGCGACGGCCTCATCCACAAGGCTCATCCGACTGAGCGGGACTATTCCACAGTGTTTGTCTTCAATGCTGTTCTCGGACTCGTCTTCGGCTCGATTCTATGCCTGCTCGGTATGCCCCTGAGCCGTTTCTTCGGTCATCCTGAAATCAACGGCATCATGATTGCCACAGGCATCTGTTTCTTCTTCATGACGCTGTCGTTTACCCAGGAGACCAGGATGCGCAAGGAACTCGACATGAAGCGCATGGCAATAGTTCGCCTGTCCTCTACAGCCTCGGCTACGGCGCTCGGCATCTGGCTCGCGCTCGAAGGTTTCGGCTATTGGGCTCTCGTGGCTACACAGACTATGGTCTCGGTGTTCTCCTTCGTCTTCTATGTCCTTGTTTCCCGCTGGTTCCCCCGGATTGCCTTCTACATGGACTCGTTCCGGGAGATGTTTTCATATGGCGTGCATCTGATGTTTGCCTATGTCTCATATCAGATAGGGCGGAATATCAATACCGCGATGTTGGGCCGTTTCAGTACGCCGGTGGCTTCAGGTCTGTATTCCCAGGCGCAGAAACTCGAGGAAGTGCCTTTCTCCATCACCGAGTCGGTTTTCAACTGGCCGTTTTTCTCCGTCTTGTGCAATGAGGAATCCCGTGATGGCCGATGCCGCCTGTCGTCGCAGATGCATTCGAGGCTTTGGGTCGTCAACTTTACTATCGGGGCATTGCTGTTGATTGTTTCTCTGCCTGCATTCAATCTGCTTTATGGCTCGAAATGGGATGCCGCCGTACCGGTTTTCAGACTCCTTATCGTGTATGGAATCTCCGTGTCGATAAAACTTTTCTACCAGACGGTTTTCAAGGCCCATGGACGCACCAAACTTGTACGTAACCTGACTTTTGCCGAGGTCATACTTCAGATTGGTTTCCTGGCAATCGCTCTCTGGCTTGACGGAAGTATTCTGATGGTGGCTTTCACACAGGTGCTTGCCGCCCTGGTTATGCTTGCCGTCCATGCACTCTGCTATTGTAGCATTATGGATGTCAGTCTGAGAAGTCATGTCTGTGAGGCTTTGCGTGCGATTTCGGTCCCGTTGGCGGCTCTTTTGCTTATGGCTGCATTATATCTTCCTGTTATTAGTCTCGGAGAACTTGCCGGAGTTCACGCCAGACTTGGCGCTCTGATTGATTGCACTGTCCTGACACTGGGCTTCTGTTTGCTGTTCATAGCGGCAACGTCCATTCTTAAACCTACCTATTACCCTGCGATGAAGACTTTCTTCGCCAACAAACTTCATATTCGTATATGACAAGTCTTAGCACGAAAGCAACATATGATCCTGACAGCATAGTTCGTGAAAGGGACTATGCGCACCGTCCATATGTGTCTGTCTCCAGGCAGGACTGGGTTACGGCTATAGTCTTCCTGCTGGCGATGTCCATGATAGGCCTGCAGTTTCCTCTGGGCTACCTGATAGTGCCTTTCATGCTTCTGCGAAGTTGGAAGCGCTCGCGCACTCACTTCATAATTCAGTTGACCCTGTTCTGTGGTGGTTACGCCCTCATTGGCGAACATAATATGCCGTTCAAACTTGAAGACCTCGGAATGCTTCTCGGTTTTCTCGGCGTCTTCATCTATCGGAAGCCTCCATTGGTGCGTAAGATTGTGATTGCCTGGGTCTTTTACGCTGTTTCGCTTCTTGTGCTCGCCTTGTTCTCCGACGAGACCATGGCCATACAGATTCGAACACTGCGCACATGGCTGGCTTTCATCTATTTCCTTGTTCCGTTGATGTGTTTTGCCGGAGAGAAGTTTGATATGGGTGAGTTTCTTCAGACCCTAGTTCCCTATGTGCTTGTTCTCTGCACATTCTACATTATGGATGCCTTTATCATCAATGGTCATGTCTTAGTCCCCAATTCATATATGGACAGGGAGGCATTCGCCGGCTATAAGTCCGCTTTCTGGAATCCGGCAATCTATTCATTCGGCTATTTTCCCCGCAAGTATCCTCCCGGCATATACTGGCTTGCCCTGATTGTTCTGCCTCTTTCGCGTTACTACCGTTTCCGCTGGTGGCAGTGGGCTTTGGTACTCGGAGGATTGATGGCTACACGAACCTTCACTGTTATCATCGCCATTATTTTCGGCTATATGGTATTTCAGCCTAATCCCGGCAAAAAGATGCGTTATGCCATTTTGGGCGTGACTCTGCTCGCCGTTGGCTATACTGTTGACTCGACACTGCCTGTTAATCCTGATAACGAGGACTCGACTCTTCGAATAAAATCTTCACTGGACCAGATTTTTGCCTTGCAGGATGCTCAGGATGATGAGGACTTCTCGGAGACAGGCTCGGGACGTATAGCCCAGGTATTGCCAAAATTTGAACTGATGTACAGTTATGGCAAGGAATGGACCGGCATCGGTTTCCTGCATCCTCAACTGACGAAGAGCACAAAGTATATCATTATCAATGAGTATTATACCGATATTGAAAGGAATCAGGAGGTAGCGACCGGTATAGAGGTTATACCGTTGCAGGTACTTCTTACTGTGGGATACATAGGCTTGATAATTCATTTTGCCTTCTATATCTATCTGTATGTGGCAATTCGAAGGCTTAAGTATTCTCTGTATTTCCTGTCTGTAGGAGTCGTGACATTTATTTTTGGTCTTGGTGGCTTCTCGGGCTGGATAACGCCGATGTGTCTGTTCCTTCTGGCATTGACAATGGCGGCAGTATTGTTGGCTAACCGTGATACGGTATGGTCTCATCTAAAAAACAAAAAACATTCAGGACATGAACAGACGCTCTCTGATTAAAAGCGATTTATACCGATACTGTGCCTCGACTTCTTTTGGCTCGATGCTTAAGATGTATATCAAGGTGCCAGGATTCCGTCTGAGTTTCTGGTTCCGTCTGGCCTCCGGAAATGGTTTGTCCTCGAAATTGGCTAATATCGTTTACACGCACTACCGTTATAAATTCGGCATTGATCTGGCGCGTGAGACCAAGGTCGGTCCGGGTCTTTATATCGGCCATTTTTCCGGTATTGTTGTAACTCCCGGCGCAGTAATCGGAAAGAATTGCAACCTTTCGCAGAACGTGACAATAGGTGTCCCGGCCGTGAAGTCTAAGAATTCCTATCCGGTTATTGGCGATAACGTCTATATTGGCGCCGGTGCCGTGATACTTGGTGCCGTGAGGATTGGAGACAATTCTGCTATTGGCGCCAATTCGGTTGTCACTCATGATGTCCCGCCCGGTTGCCGTGTGGCTGGCGCTCCGGCGCGTATCCTGAATCATTGCGGTACATCCGATATGCTTAATAATTTAGTATGATTGGGGAGTTATGAGAATAGTACATGTCATATATTCGATGAATACCGGGGGGGCCGAACTGATGCTGACCGATATTGCCAATGCTCAGGCCGAAGCCGGGCATGAGGTCGTTGTACTGGTCATAAACAATTCGACTACACCCGAGGTCATCTCCCGTTTGTCCGACAAGGTGGAACTCTGCCTTCTGAAGAGGCCCGAAGGCTCTCGCAATCCCTTGTGGATATTACGCTTCAACCGTGAGTTGCGCCGCCTGAATCCTGATGTTGTGCACATGCATAACGACAGCATAATGTGCCTCGTATTGAAGTCGCGAAAGACAAGATATGTAGGAACGATTCACATCCCCGGTATCAACGTGAGGCATTTTAAGCGTGCCGACCGTATTTTTGCTATTTCACAGGCTGTTAAGGACGATATGAAAAATCGTCTGAATATTGAATCCACAGTTATTGTGAATGGAGTGGAATTCGGTTCGATTGAGCAGAACACCCGCAAAAATCCGAATGAACCATTGCGTATCGTTCAGGCCGGTCGTGTTGAAATCTCATTGAAGGGACAGGATATTCTCATCAGGGCCATCGCGCTTCTTAAGAAGCAGGGTCTGAACGCGGTGGCCGATTTTATTGGAGAGCCCTTTGATGCCGGACAACTTAAATCTCTTGCCGGTGAACTTGGAATTGCCGACAATATCTGCTTCCTTGGACGTCAGAGCCGGTCGGATTTGTACAGGCGCCTGAAAGACTATGACATAGCCGTGCAGCCATCCCGAATTGAAGGTTTCGGACTTACTCTCGTTGAGGCCATGGCTGCCAAAATCCCCGTGATAGCGAGTAATATCGAAGGACCAGCAGAAATTCTCCAGGATAACCGTTACGGCCTATTGTTCGAGAGCGAGAATCCACAGGACCTGGCCGATGCTATAGCCCGGGTATACAACACATATCCGATTTTCAAAGCCAACGCGGAAACAGCAGCCTACCGCCATGCAGTAGAGGACTACTCAATCGATTCCACGGCACGCAACTACCTTAACGCATATCATTCACTTATTCAAGGTAGAGAATAGGTTGGTTTGTCTCTGTCGGGGAGATTTATTACTTTTGTATGAAATAATAAAGGCTAACCATCTATTATAATATATTAAATGACAGGTAAAAGACTGCAACAGCGAATCTTGATGGTTTCTCCGATGCCTCCGGCAATGGGTGGCATTTCGGTGAGCACATCGCGTCTGCGTGATAATCTTATGGCAGATGGCTATGATGTCGACTTTTATAATGTGCAGCCACACATCAAATATTTGCCTCATAAATTGAGCCTGTTGGTAAATATGCTGTGGATGCCTTTTTATATTCTGTTTCACAAACGCTATGATATAATTCATTTTCATGTGTCGGGAAGTGCCCGCCGCAGATTTGTGGCTAAATTCAGATGGATTTTTAAAGGCGCCCGTACCGTGATGACTAATCATGGCGATGTCGACAGATTCGTTCATGAGCGAGGCATGACAGAGGTCCTGAAAAAAATGGACCGTCTGATATGTGTGCGTGCCGGCGATGTTGCGAAACTTGACGAGTCATTGCGCGGGCGTTCTGTTGAAATCCCTGCATTTATTATGCCGAAAAAGATCACTGACGCATCTTTGCCTGAAGACTTAAAAAGTTTTATGTCAGAAGTCAAATCGCGACATATTCCTTTAATAGTACATAATGGCCTGATTGTCATAGATGAGTACGACGATTTGTATGGCTTTAGTGACATTGCGGATGTTTTTGATGTCTTGTCTGAGCGAAACATGGAATTTTCTGCGTTGGTTGTTGTCAATGATATAATCCTGAATGCTTCACAAAAACAATTTGTGGAAAAAATAATCAAACGCTGTGAGAGACATAAAATGGTTAAGGTCTGCACGTTTACGCAGTTCTCTCTTTTGCCGGTGTTCGCTTCGCCTGATGTGATTTATGTCAGGCCGACCAAAACTGATGGAGATTCCCTGTCGGTCCGTGAGGCATTGGCTCTCGGCGCCCGCGTTGTTGCAAGCAATGTCGCTCCTCGTCCTGAAGGCACGGAGGTTTACGAATTTTCCGAAGGCAGTAAGGCGCTTTCCGAGACAGTAGTCAGGGTTATGGGTGATATTCATTCCTCAAAGGCAAAAAGTAACGTCTCTCATGATTATTATGAGGACATAAAGAACGTATATAACTCATTGGAAGAGTTTAAATAAAACGATTATGAACGTTGACAATCATGCACAGCAGCCCCCAAGGCCGCCATTTTATAAAAAAATATTTTGGCTTGGAAATGCGGGCTGCCGTTTTGTTCTAGATTGGGCCAGGTTGTATTTTACTCTCAGGACTGAAGATTCTGCCCGCAGGTGGCAGTACAGGCATCTGAAGCGTCTTATTGAACATGCCTGGGATAACGTGCCTTTCTACCGTCAGTATTGGGAGGCTTCGGGTTTCAACCCTTCAATGTTCAGGACTCTTGATGACATGCGTCTGATTCCGGTAGTTGACAGAAACATGCTTATTGCCCATCGCGATGAGTTTATTGCCCGTGGTACGGATATGTCACGGATGGCGATGATAACGACAGGCGGTACAACAGGTATGCCGATGGAATTTTACATAGACAATTATACGGCGCGAGCAAAGGAGCAGGCGCACCAGATGTATGCGGCATGGCATGTCTGGGGTTACCGGCAGGGTCTTGACCGTTGTGTGACTCTGCGTGGCGCACGCATTTCTCCAGACCTGATTGAAAAGGGAATCTTCTGGAAGAAATCCGACAGGGACAGAGGTATAGTAATGTCTTCATTCCATCTTTTGGATGCCAATTATGAGGCATACATGAAAAAGATCAGGGAAACACGTCCGCGTTTTATCCGTGGCTATCCTTCGTCGGTCGTTGCCCTCTGCCGGCTTATGAAGGCACATGATGAACATGGAATACCGGGATTGAAAGGCGTGCTGTGTTCGTCTGAGACCATTTATGACTGGCAGCGTAATCTTGTCAGGGAAGTCCTCGGTGTGGAAATCTATAGTTCATACGGACACACAGAGAAGGCTGTATGGGCGTTCGAGCGCGATGGAGAATTGTTATTCCCTCCACGTTACGGCTATGCGGAATTTGTTGATGATGACTTCAATCCAATAAAAGAACCTGGAGCCACCGGTCAGATTCTGGCGACAGGTTTTGGTCTGGACCATTTCCCGTTAATACGTTACATGACCGATGATATCGCCGAAGTAGGAACTCCTAGACCCGGTTTCCCTCAGGTCGCGCGACGCATACTGGGCCGCAAACAGGAATTTGTCATCGACCGAAAAGACAATTGCGTGCCGTTCACATGCGCTGATGAGGTTTTCTGGGGGCTTGACGATGTCGTGGCATATCAATATGTACAAGAGGAACCCGGTAAATTGACCATCAAAATACAGACAAAGGAAAAATTTGACGAGAGTCATGCTGAGACTATCTCAAAGATGGCTTCCGATATGTTTGTGGACTTCGATATAAAGATAGAGCATGTCGCAGATATACCGAAGACTAAGGCCGGAAAATTCAGATATCTTATCCAAAATATCAAGATATGAATATAGACCTTATTGCAATGCCAATATGTCTTGGCAGCGGACGGAAGGGTGCGGAATTAGGTCCGGATGTTCTTCTGGATGCAGGAGTGGAGCAATGGTTGAGCCCGCATCAGGTTCATCGGAAATATGTGCATGTCAGTCCCCGGAAGTTTTCATCTTCGGAGGATGTGGTGGCCAATATACGCGAGATTGCCCGCGAGGTCGCTCCGTTGCGCGAAACTGTCGCGGATTCTCTTCGTAAAGGACATTTGCCTGTGATTCTTGGTGGTGACCATTCTCTTACATGGGGGTCGCTCGCCGCGACGCTTGATGTTTATGAAGATGCCTGGTGCGTATACATTGACGCACATGGAGATATCAATACTCCGGAACAATCCCCTTCCGGACATGTTCACGGCATGCACCTGTCTTTTCTTACCGGAATCCGTCCGGCAGTAAAGGAGGCCCCGGAATACATGCATAGAAATATTCCGTGTGAACGTTTTAAATTTATGGCGACACGTTCACTGGATGAATGTGAACGAAGTGAGGCCCAACGCTTTGGACTTGATATCACATCATCGGCGGAAATACGTGAACGCGGAATTGAGGATGTCGTTGAAGATCTCCGGCACTGGCTTGAGAACAGTTCGGTTGAAAAAGTGCATCTGAGTTTTGACATAGATGCTGTGGATCCGCTTTATGCACCCGGGACCGGTGTCCCCGTTCCTCATGGCTTAAAGCCGGAAGAGGCTCAGGCGTTGATTGAGGCTATTATGTCTTCGGGACGGGTGGTGACAATCGATATGGTGGAATTCAATCCGTTGCTTGATCGTCAGGGCGCAACTTTAGAAGTCTGGCATAAACTTTTCGGGTCGTTGTCACGTGCTCTATTATGAATGATTACGCCATAGTCATGTCTGTTTGCAAAATAGTACGAAATTTTGTAACTTTGTGCGTGTTAACAGTATTAGTATGACTGACTTTATGATGTTTTCAAGTACCTATGGACTTAATACATTATAAAGCAAAATAGTAAAGAGAAAAATACAATATAATATATGGAACAACTGACTCAGAAACTCGGATCCGGTGAAATGGTGATACAGGAACTTCCTGTACCGCAGTTGTCTGCCGGTATGGTCTTGGTAAAGAACCACTATTCACTTATTAGCGCCGGTACTGAGGGCTCGACCGTCAAGGCTGCACGCAAAAGTCTGATAGGCAAGGCCAAGGAACGTCCACAGCAGGTAAAGCAGGTGCTTGAGAAACTGCGCCAGCAGGGAATTGTCCAGACATATCGCGCTGTGATGAAGAAACTTGACGCCTATTCGCCGCTGGGTTACAGTTCTGCCGGCGAGGTTATCGGCGTTGCCGATGATGTGACCGAGTTCAAGGTCGGTGATCTGGTAGCATGCGCCGGCGCGGGTTACGCCAACCACGCCGAGGTCGTCAGTGTTCCGAAGAATCTTTGTGTCAAACTTGCTCCCGATGCCGATCTTGCAAAAGCCTGCTATAATACACTTGGTGCCATCGCACTCCAGGGTGTGCGTCAGGCCGACATGCGTCTGGGCGAGACTTGTGCCGTTATAGGTCTCGGGCTCATTGGTCAACTTGCCTGTCTCGAACTTCGTGCTTCGGGTGTGAATGTTATCGGTATCGATGTTTCACCCTCGGCAGTCAAGACCGCTGCGGAACATTGTTGCGATATCGCCTTCGCCCGCAATGAGCCCGGTATACAGGACCGTATTCTGGATTATACCGATGGCCGTGGTGTCGATGCTGTAATTATAGCCGCAGCCACCTCAAGCCTCGATCCGGTGAATTTTGCCGGAGCAATCAGCCGTCGCAAAGGCCGCGTTGTCGTCCTTGGCGCTGTTCCCACGGGCTTCGACCGTGAACCGGATTACTACAAGAAGGAACTCGAACTGCGTATGTCCTGTTCCTACGGGCCGGGTCGCTATGACCTTAACTACGAAGAAAAAGGTCTCGACTACCCCGCCGCCTATGTTCGCTGGACCGAGAAGCGAAACATGCAGGCATTTCAGCATCTCGTTCATACCGGACGCATTGACCCTTCATATCTTACAACTCACGTCTTCAAATTCGAGGAGGCCCCCAAGGCTTACGATATTGTGCTTAAGCACACCGAGCCATTCCTCGGAATACTTCTGAAATACGATACGGCCAAAGACCACAAGGCCAATACGATTACATTCGGTGAGTTTACTCCGACAGGTGCCGTTGGCCTCGCTTTCATAGGTGCGGGCTCTTATGCCCAGGGCAATCTTCTCCCGAATCTTCCGGCGCCCGAACAGGCTTCGCGCATATGCGTGATGACTAATTCAGGGACCACTTCAAAGCGCGTCGCCGAAAAGTTCAAGTTCGCTAAATGCACCTCCGACGAGCGCGAGATACTCGATGACCCGAATGTCAACACGATCTTCATCGCAACGCGTCACGACACACACGCCAAATATGTCATCGATGCACTCAAGGCCGGAAAGAACGTCTATGTCGAGAAGCCTCTATGCCTGACTCTTGACGAACTTATCGAAATCGAGGCTCTGACCAAGGAGAAAGGCAAAGGTGTGATGATTGGTTTCAACCGTCGTTTCTCGCCATTTGCCCGGATGCTCAAAAAACGTCTCGGCTCAGGCAAGATGTCTATGATCTATCGCGTCAATGCCGGTTCAATTCCCTCTTCCAACTGGATTCAGGACCCGACAGTCGGCGGTGGACGCATTGTAGGCGAAGTCTGTCACTTCATCGACCTTATGGCCTATATGTGCGGTTCAAATCCGTTGAAGGTCAGCGCTCAGGCTTTGCCTGATCCCGAGGGACTCAACGACACGGTCAACATCACCGTAACTTTTGCCAACGGCTCGACCGGTGTGGTCGCATATTATTCCAACGGCTCTAAGTCTTTGCCTAAGGAATATTTCGAGGCGTATCACGCCGGTATCACAGGCATAATCCATGACTTCCGCCGCGCCGAGATTTACGGGCGTAAGGCTGAGAAAATGTCAAAAGCAAATCAGGACAAAGGTCAGCCGGAGATGATGCGACAGTTCTTCGAGTCGCTCAATGACGGCAAACTGCCCATACCTCTCGATCAGATATTCTCGGTAACCAAGGCGACTTTCGCCGCCCTTGAATCTATTCGGGAGGATGGCATGCCTATTCTGATTCACTGATATGGCAGAGAATTTCGACAGAAATATTCTTGAAGCGTTCAAGGGGCTGCGTTCTTACTGCGAGAACGAGGACTTCCGGGGATGGGATCCGTATGACGGACTCAATTCACGGGTGTTCAAGGCCTTGCCTTTTGTCGGAAAATCTGCCATCTGCCGGCTTGTATGGATCCAACTCTTCAAGCGCAACCCGTTGAATCTGCGCAAGTTTCTTCTTGTCCCCAAACAGTATAATGCCAAGGGGATCGGACTTTTCCTGCAGGGTTATTGCACTCTTTACAAGATGGTAAAAGAGAATGCGTCCCTTGCGGAAGATTTCGGCACGGTCGAAGAGTTGAAATACAAGATAGAATACCTCGGCAATCTTCTGTTGGAACTCCGCTCGCCGGGATTCAGCGGTGCGGCCTGGGGATATAACTTCCCTTGGCAATGTCGTAGGGAATTTCTCTTCCCGGCCGGTGAGCCTACTGTCGTTGCTACGAACTTCTGTGCGTGGGCTTTGCTTGATGCGGCAGAAATCCTGGGCAATGAAGAGTTCAGGAAAACCGCCCTGTCTTCTGCTGATTTCATACTTGATGATTTGCGCCGTACGCCACACAAGGGGGGACAGATCATATCATATTCCAAGATGCCCGGCAACGATACAATCTATAACGCCTCACTCTTGGGTAGCCGTCTGCTTGCGAGGATATGGAAGGAGACCGGACGGCAGGAATGTCTTGACCTTGCAAGAGCCTCCGTTGAGGCGTGTGTTTCCGATCAGCGATCCGACGGGTCATGGACATATGGCGTTAAGGCCGTAACCGGCTGGATTGACTCGTTCCATACAGGTTACAATCTTGACGGGCTTATCGCCTATCATGAAATAACAGGTGATACACGTTTTGCCGATAACATCGAGAAAGGCCTGGAATACTACCTTGAGAATTTCTTCATGCCTGACGGCTCCCCTAAATACTACCACAACCGGCAATATCCCATAGACATACATTGTCCGGGCCAATTGGTGATGACGCTCAGCAGGCTCCATCGCTATGCGGATAACCGCGACCTCGTGAGGAAAGTCATGGACTGGACACTGCACCACATGCTTTCTCCTGACGGGTATTTTTACTATCAGGCAAAAAAAGGCATTTCGTCTAAAATCCCATATATGCGTTGGTCGAATGCATTTATGTTCTGTGCCTTGGCCACCATGCTTTCCGAAGAGTCTGAACTATGACGGACGCTTGTGAGTGCCCTCGTACCGAGGGGTACTTTAGATGGTATTTTTAAAGACTGCTTGGGCAAGGAAAACCTTTGTTCTTTTTATAAAATTTCGTATCTTTGCGCTATAATTCTAAATCCTCTCACAGAGGGTTTGAACAACTCACTGATTTATAGATATGAAAGCATGCTTCATGGGCCTTGGCTATATTGGCCTGCCCACTGCTATAATAGCCGCCGGACACGGAAACAAAGTAATCGGCGTTGACATAAATCCCGAAGTAGTCGCAAAAACCAATCGTGGGGAACTTCACATTATAGAACCCGGACTGCAGGATCTGCTGAAAGAGGTTATTGCAGACGGTTCTTTCCATGCATCACAGACCCCCGAGGAGGCAGATGCATTCTTCATCGTCGTGCCCACACCCTTCAAGGGCGACCATGAGCCGGATGTATCCTATGTCGAGGCTGCAACCCGTGCTGTCATCCCTTATCTTCGTCCAGGCAATCTTTTCGTAGTCGAGTCCACCTCGCCCATCGGCACAACCGAGGCAATGGCTGAGATAATCTTCAAGGAGCGCCCCGAACTAAAAGGCAAGATATACATCGCATATTGTCCGGAACGCGTTCTTCCCGGTCATGTCATCTTCGAACTGGTTCATAATGACCGCGTAATCGGTGGTATCAATCCCGAGTCAACCGAAAAGGCCAAGGAATTCTACTCGACTTTTGTCCAGGGAACGCTTCACGAGACGAACACCCGTACGGCCGAGATGTGCAAACTCACCGAGAACTCGTCGCGTGACGTGCAGATAGCCTTCGCAAACGAACTTTCGCTCATCTGCGACAAGGCCGGAATCAATGTCTGGGAACTTATCTCGCTTGCCAACAAGCATCCCCGTGTAAACATCCTTCAGCCGGGCTGCGGTGTAGGCGGCCACTGCATAGCCGTCGATCCATACTTCCTCACCTCGATGTTCCCCGGCGAGGCTAAGATAATCGGTGATGCCCGTGCCATCAACAACTACAAGGCCCACTGGTGCGCCCAGAAGGTTGTCAATGCCATACTGCGTTTCAGGCTTGAGTTCGGACGAACTCCGGTTGTCGCCATGATGGGCATGGCATTCAAGCCTGATATCGACGACCTGCGCGAAAGCCCCTCCCGCCACATCATAGATGAAGTGCTAGGCGAGAAACTTGATGCCGAGATACTTGTTGCGGAACCAAATGTCACAAGTTTCCCCGCCTATATCCTTACTCCTTACAACGAGGCGTTTGACCGTGCGGATATCGTTGTGATGCTTACGGCACACACACCTTTCCGCTCGCTCTCTTATCCCGAGAACAAGATTGTCCTCGACTTCTGCGGAATCTGGAAGAAGTAAAATGGAAAAAATCAAGTTAAGACAACTCGAGGTATACCCTTTCGCCGACGCAGACAAACTTATTGACTTCGCCGATGCGAACAAAGGTATACTCGTTGCTGTCAATGCCTTGAAGATAGCGAACGCAAACGATGTAACAATACCCATTATCAACAACAACATAGCCTACTGCGATGGTGTCGGAGCAGTCAAGGCCGCACGTCAGAAAGGTGCCCGCGACTGTGCCAAGATTCCTGGATGCGAACTCTGGCTCCGTATCATCGACCGTTACCACGCAAGCAAGACATTCTATCTTGTCGGTGCATCTCCCAAGGTCCACGCCGCAGTAATAGATAAACTCAAGAAGGAATATCCCAATATACGCATACTGGGACACCGCGACGGTTACATCAAGAGCGATGCCGAACGTAAGGCGCTGATTGACGATGTCGCCGATAAGAAACCCGATGTTGTTTTTGTGGCAATGGGTTCTCCCAAGCAGGAAATACTTATGGCAGATATGCTTGCTCGCCACACTGCCATATATCAGGGACTCGGAGGCAGTTATGACGTGTATGTCGGCGCTGTTCCGCGCGCTCCCAAATGGTGGCTCGACCATAACCTTGAGTTCGCTTACCGTCTATTACGTCAGCCCAAGCGCATAGGCCGAAACCTCAAGTATATTCCCTTCGGCTGGTGGCTGCTTACCCATCAGTTCTAAAATGTCCGGTGAAAAAACTATCAATATGGCTAATAAGAAAAAAGTAATGCTCGTCTTCGGCACACGTCCCGAGGCAATCAAGATGGCTCCCCTGGTAAAAAAACTTCAGAGTGAGCCCGAACGCTTTGAGACCATTGTCACTGTTACGGGCCAGCACCGTCAAATGCTCGACCAGGTCCTCGGGCTTTTCGACATTACCCCCGATTTCGATCTGGACATAATGCGTCCCGGACAGGATTTATACGACATCACCGCACGCATACTGACGGGAATGCGTGACGTCCTTGACAAGGCACCTGCCGATATCGTGCTTGTTCACGGCGATACTTCGACGTCCACTGCCGCCGCGCTTGCTGCTTTCTACCGTCAGATTCCTGTCGGGCACGTCGAGGCCGGACTCCGCACGGGCGATATCTATTCGCCGTGGCCCGAGGAGATGAACCGTCGCATAACAGGCCGCATAGCCACACTCCATTTCTCACCCACCGAGACAGCCAAGAACAATCTCCTTCGCGAGAATGTCACCGAAGAGAATATCCACGTCACCGGCAATACAGTTATCGACGCCCTTCACATGGTGGTCGACAAAATAGATTCCGATCCCGATATTGCTGAAAAACTTAACGATGAACTTGCGGCAATGGGCTATGACCCTCGTCGTCTGAAAGAAGGACGTCGTCTGGTGCTTATAACCGGACACCGCCGTGAGAACTTCGGTGAAGGATTCCTGAACATCTGTAACGCCATACGCGACCTTGCCAAGGCTTACCCTGATGTGGATTTCGTCTATCCTATGCACCTGAATCCCAACGTGCGCCGTCCCATAGCACAGGTGTTCGGACAGGATAGCGGCAAAGGCGGAGATGAAACCAAGAATGTTGAGCGTCTTGACAATGTTTTCCTGATTGAGCCTCTCGACTATCTGCCTTTCGTCTACATGATGAAACTGTCATATCTTATTCTTACGGATTCCGGCGGTATTCAGGAGGAAGCACCGTCACTCGGTAAGCCTGTACTGGTAATGCGCACGGTGACTGAGCGTCCGGAAGCCCTTGAGGCCGGAACAATCCATCTCGTAGGTACAGACCGCGACCTCATTTACAACACCACCGCACGTTTCCTCAGCGACGAGGACTATTACAACGAGCACACACTTCTGGCAAATCCCTACGGAGACGGGAATGCCTGCTCGCGAATCATCGATGCCCTCTAAGCGACCCCACATGCGCTGATATAGAATACTCTTAGAGTATGTTTGAACGAAGGACCCCGTGGTCCCTGAAGTTTTCACTAGACTAAAATGCAATTTTACTTCGATTACAATTTACCTGTTATCACTTATATACTGCTCGGAGCGGCGCTTCTGTGCCTGCTCTGGCTCATTTTTTTCTATCTCCGTCGCATATCACGCGTGACGCGTGCCGTCAAGGCACAGGCGGAGGCCGCTGACCAGGCCGAAGGCAACGTGGAGACACAGAATCTGCCTGCGGCATCGATTGTAATCTTCGCCCAGGACCAGTCGTCCTGGCTCGAGGAACTTCTGCCCGACATTCTCGCTCAGGAATATTCTCCCGGTTTCGAGGTAATCGTAGTCAACGAAGGAGCCTCGGATGCCACACGTGACCTTGTCGAACACCTTGCGCTTGCACATCCCAATCTTTACCTGACCTACACACCTGATGGCGCGCGCAATCTCTCCCGCAAGAAACTGGCGCTGACCATCGGCATAAAGGCAGCAAAGAATCCAGTAGTCGTGAACATCACGGCCGGTGTGCGAGTCCCTTCGACACACTGGCTGTACAGCATCATGCGCAACTTTGCCGAGACAGGTACGGAGGTAGTGCTCGGTTACGCCTATCCCTGTGAAGGTGACGGTGCATGGGGCTTCCGCCGCAGGGCATTCGATTACTGTGCCGAGGCTGTCACCTGGCTTAGTCCTGCAATCGCACGTCATCCTTACCGAGGCATAGAGTATAACCTTGCCTATACCCGTGACATCTTCTTCCGCAACAAGGGTTTCTCCCGCTCTCTTAATCTTGTTAACGGCGATGATGACATCTTTATCCATCAGATAGCCGACGGCGACAATACGGTAGTTGAACTTTCGCCCGATTCGATGCTTGTGGCAAACTACCGTGACCATCGCGCCGCCCAGGAAGACATGATGCGCCGTCACATCTTTACGTCCAAACGTGTTTCCCGAGGCTCGGCACGGCTTATGACAATAGGTGCGTGGACGATATGGGTGATCATCGCCCTTGCAGTTTCCGCAGCGCTTGTCCAGCCCATGAACATACTGCCGATTGCTATTGCCGCCCTGATAGTTATCGGTACGCTGCTCAGTGTGACACTCGTATGGCGAGGAGTAATGTCAGCACTCCGTTCCCGCCGAATGTTCTGGACATTGCCCCGACTTGCAATGTTCCATCCCCTGCGCAGGATGACGCTGAAATTCAGGTCGCGGAAAACTCGCCATTATACCTGGAAATAATTCATTCAACAATGTCAATGTACTCTTGCTCCCGGCAGACAGGATGCCGTCTGCCAAGGGTGTAGAAGGGTGTTCCGTCTTCCGAAGGCGGATGCGAAGGTCAATGCCAATCTTTTTGAGATTAGCCGTTTAAACGACAATGCGTTAGTATTTAATCATTTGCCTAAGAAAGGCGGATGACTTGGATGTTGTGGATTTGTGGCTAAAAACATAGTGATGATTGTTTAAGGTTCTTGATTGATTCTAAATTCCTTGTCTGTCTTTATCTTTTATTTGTCCTTTCGGATCCCATAATTCCGCTGCAAAGATACAACACCTGTCCAGTGATTCTCCTCCACCGTCTGAATAGATTGGCAAAAATTAAAAAAAAATTTGTTAGGTTTGTATTTTGGGATAGCATTGAAGGAGTTATTATGATTTAACAATGGACGATTAAAGGAAAAGCCTGCCCCAAATGGACAGGCCAGACAGGACTGAAATCTTCACAGATGCCATATCCTGTTGCGGTAGGCTTTCAGTTATTTTTCAGGGGACCGGGCAATCGCTTTGTCAAACTCACGGAGTATCGCTGTTTTGTCATCCGGCAATGCTCCAGTGATGGGTACCGTATTGGAAATATGATGTCCGAGAAGGTTGACTCGAATTTTCAGTCTGTCAATGAGCGTCCGCATTTCCATCAGCCGCTCAATCTCAGGCTCCTCTACATATGTGCCGTCCAGAACCTCCTGGTATAATTGGGATTCCGGGAATATAGTCAGTGAAACGATATTGATGATGCAGGGATGAAGTTTGTTCAATACATCTGCTGTTGCTATCGCACTTGCCTCGCCATTGTCCTTTCCTCCGAGACCGTTTAGATAAAACACATTGTAGCGTATTCCTGCCTCGTCAAGTTTTGAGAGTTGTTCGAGGATATCGGAGGCATGATAGCCTTTATTCATTCTCTCTAATGTCGGGTCATGGGCGGTCTCGATGCCGATGTTTATGCCGTCAAGTTTCAGATGATGGAGATTCTTCAGTTCCTCAACCGACTTGGGAGATATGTCCGTGACACGGGCGAACATCCCGAATGAAACCATGTGATGAAGATATTTTCTCAACAATAGTGCCACATCCATCAGTTTGTTGTAACTCAATGCGAATGGATTTGCCCCGGTGAGATAGACGCGTCGGGCTCGCGGCTGCCACTGGCGGATAACTTTCAGGTCTTCCTCTACCTCTGAAAGCGGTGACATACGGAAAGGCGTGCCGTGATAAAGGCTGCAAAACTTGCACTTGTGCCATGTGCAGCCTGAGGTGAGTTGCAGAAGTTGTGAGCCGGCTTCGTATGGCGGTCGCCAGACCTGGCCTGTGAAATGTAGTTCCGGATATATCATAACTCGATGTTTTTTGTTAATTTTGTGATGCAAAATTAGGTGATAGACTGAGGCAAAGCAACAACTTACCGAAAGGTTTGACCCTTACCTGAAAGTTTGTCTTGCTCGTTATCAGCCTGTTCTGCAAGACCGGATATGGCAAAAAAACTGGACTACGAATATTGCAAGGCTGCCCCGATGCTCGAATGGCTCGGCAACAAGTGGGCGCTGGTGGTTCTCGTGAAGATTTCCGGGAACGAGCCGGTGCGCTTCAATGAATTGTACCGTAACATTCCGTCGGTATCGGAGAAGGTGCTGGCGCAGGTACTCCGTCAGTTGACGACCGACGGCATAATCCGCCGCGAGCTGTTCCCTGACGTGCCGCCTCGCACGGAATATTCCGTCACTGACTTCGGCAGAACACTTTTGCCCCACGTCGAAGCCCTCATAAACTGGGGGCGTGACAACTTCGACACCATAATGTCAAACCGCAAAAAACATAACAATGAGTAACGAAATCCTTTATATCCTTCTCCCGGACTTCGCGGCGCATGAGGTTGTGTACCTCGCACAAGCAATCGCATCCGATGAGTATGCGCTGAAAGAAAATCCCAGATATGTCAACAAGATTGTCGCTCCGACAATGGAGCCGGTTAAGTCCATAGGCGGCTTCCGAACATTGCCGGACTATTCGTTTGACACGATGCCCGACGATTATGCGGCGTTGGTGCTTATTGGTGGCTTCGGATGGAGCACACCGATTGCGAAACTTGTAGAGCCGATTGTGAAGACAGCCATTGAAAAAGGCAAGATTGTCGGCGCTGTCTGCAACGGAGTCTCGTTCATGGCAAAAGGTGGATTCCTAAATAATGTGAGGCACACCGGCAATGGATTGGAGCAACTGAAATTATGGGGAGGTGAGAGCTATACCAATCCTGATGGATATATCCACGCACAGGCGGTAAGCGACAATAACATCATCACAGCCAACGGATCCGCGACTCTTGAATTTGCAAAGGAATTGCTTCTGCTGCTTGAGAACGATACGCCCGAGCGAATCGAAATGTACTATCAGTTCAACAAACAGGGATTCTGTGCATTATTTCCGGAGAATTAGGAAGAAGCCTATGGCAACAGCCTCCAAGATAACGCATATCCCGGAACAGTTCTTCACGGTTACAATCAAGGAACTGCCTGATGAAAACTTTGGAATCGGCGGTAAGTCCATCAATGAGATTAAACGCAACTATAAACCATGAAGGTAGTCGGAATTAACGGAAGTTCACGCAAGGACGGCAACACGGCCATCATTATCGGCAAAGTCTTTGATGAACTGAACAAAGAAGGCATTGAGACTGAGCTGATACAGTTGGCTGATTATGAGATTCAGCCATGCAGAGGATGTTTCGCCTGCAAAGGTCGTGGTAACTGTGTGTTTACCAAAGACAATTTTACGGAGATATTCAGCAGTATTGTCATGGCTGATGGCATAATACTTGGCTCCCCGGTCTATTCCGCCGACGTTTCGGCCAAAATGAAAGCTTTTTTGGAGCGTGGAGGCGTTGTCGTAGCAACCAATCCCGGGCTTCTTCGCCATAAAATAGGAGCCTCGGTTGCTGCGGTGCGTCGTGGCGGCGGGATGACAACTGTCGATACCATGAACCATTTTATGCTCAATAAAGAGATGATTGTTGTTGGCTCGACATACTGGAATATGGTTTACGGCAAGAATATCGGAGATGTGCTCAGCGATGACGAAGGCATGGCAAATATGCGCAATCTTGGAGAAAATATGGCTTGGCTCATAAAACGGTTAAAGGATTGAACTATGGAAAGTGTTTCCGATGGGTCCGACAACTTATAATCCTGATTGACCGGAACGGCCTGATGAAGAGATATTGTATCTTTCAACTTTGCTGAGAGATTACAGTCCGATTATCAATCATATAGTAAGCACCGCCATTCCAAATATCCAAGTGTAGCATCTCTGCAAACAGAATCTTTTTAATATGTCATAAAATACATCCCGCACCGCTCACCCTCAGACCAGGGCTTCTGCGTTACGGTCTGCGACTGTAAAAGTACAAATAAAAATTGATGTGGCAATAAGTTGTGTCGAAAACATAAAAAAGTATTATAAAATATTCTGCGCTTGACTGTTGACTATAAAGATACTTGGTATAGAAACTGGACTTTGATAATTGGGAAAAAAATCGTAATTTTGGCATTGAATATACCCCTAACCATGAGTAAAACCGAAGATTACAATCCCGATAAAGAAGAACTGAAAGACGACGGCGTTGAAAACGACGGCATCAATAATGCCGAAGAAAATGATGCCGAGTATATCGAAGATATTGATAAAGTGGACATTCGCGATGACGAGAACGAAGAGGCCGAGGAAGAGTATGTGCCTGAAGGCGCACCTTCTCCCGCCAAGCCTTACACCGCGGCCGAAGACGTTGTGCGCCACAGGCTGAACGGCATGTATCAGTCGTGGTTTCTCGAATATGCCTCGTATGTCATTCTCGAGCGTGCAGTGCCACATATAGACGACGGACTGAAACCCGTGCAGCGCCGAATACTCCACTCGATGAAGACGCTTGACGACGGGCGGTTCAACAAGGTGGCGAACATCGTGGGCAACACCATGCAGTATCACCCGCACGGCGATGCCTCGATCAACGACGCCCTCGTGCAACTGGGACAGAAGGATCTTCTGGTCGAGACGCAGGGAAACTGGGGTAACATTCTGACAGGCGCGTCGGCTGCTGCTGGACGTTATATCGAGGCCCGTCTGTCGCCATTCGCGCTGGAGACACTGTATAACGACAAGGTTACCGACTGGACGGTGTCATACGACGGACGCAAGCCCGAGCCTGTGACATTGCCCTCGAAATTTCCTCTGCTTCTGGTGCAGGGAGCCGAGGGTATCGCCGTTGGCCTTTCGTCGAAGATACTTCCGCATAACTTCAATGAGATTATCGATGCGGCTGTTGCTTATCTTTCGGGCGAGGATTTCGAACTGCTTCCCGACTTCCCGACGGGGGGCTTCATAGACGTGTCACGTTACAACGACGGACAGCGTGGCGGCGCACTCCGCATCCGCGGCAAAATCGAGAAGGTTGACAACAAGACCCTGGCTGTCACTGAGATTCCTTACGGCAAGACAACGCCGGTGGTAATCGACTCGATTCTCAAGGCCATGGACAAGGGCAAAATCAAGGTCCGCAAGGTCGAGGACCATACAGCCGAGAATGCCCGCATCATTGTAAGCCTGATACCCGGCACATCGTCTGACAAGACCATCGACGCGCTATATGCCTTCACCGACTGCGAGGTCAGCGTATCACCCAACTGCTGCGTCATCGACAACCAGCATCCGAGGTTCCTTGGCGTCAGCGACGTGCTGAAACACAGTGCCGACAGGACCCGCGACATCCTTCGAGCCGAACTCGAGATACAACTCAACGAGGTCGGCGAGAAACTGATGTTCGCCTCGCTCGAGAAATACTTCATCGAGAAACGAATATATAAGGACAAGGCATACGAGGAGGCTCCGGACCTTGACACCGCAATCGCACACATCGACTCACGTCTCGAGCCTATCAAGAAGAAACTGATACGCGAGGTCACCCGCGACGACATATTACGTCTGCTCGAGATACGCATGAAGCGAATCCTCAAGTTCAACGCATTCGAGGCAGACCGACTGATAGAGGACTACAACAATCGTATCGCCGAACTCAAAGATCAACTCGCCAACATCACGGACTACACCATACAGTGGTTCAAGGCTCTCAAGGAGAAGTACGGGGCGAACTTCCCGCGCCGTACGGTTGTCAGGTCGTTCGAGAACATCAAGGCGGCCGCCGTGGCTGATGTGAACGAGAAACTGTACATCAACCGCGAGGAAGGATTCATCGGAACGGGACTGAAGAAGGACGAGTATCTATTCCCGTGTTCATCGCTGGACGATGTAATCATATTCTACCGCGACGGACGTTACAAGGTTGTCAAGGTCGCGGACAAACTATCGGTGGGCAAGGGCATCATACATATCTCTGTGTTCAAACCCAAGGATAAGCGCAAGGTCTACAACGTAATATATCAGAACGGCAAGAACGGCGCATACTTCATGAAGCGCTTCAATGTGACGAACATAATCCGCGGACATGAGTATAACCTCACGCAGGAAGAGCCCGGAAGCCGCGTATGCTGGTTCTCGGCCAATCCAAACGGCGAGGCAGAGGTCGTGAAGGTTACACTCAAGCCGCGTCAGAGACTCAAGTCACTGCAGATTGACGTCGACTTCTCGAAACTCGCAATCAAGGGCCGTGCCGCAATGGGCAATCTTGTGACCCGCAATGAGGTTCACCGTTTCGCCCTGAAAGAAAAGGGTACCTCGACTCTCGGTGGACTCGACGTATGGTACGATCCCGACGTAATGCGCCTGAACTACGAAGGCCGCGGACAATACCTCGGGGAATTCCATGGTAATGACCAGGTTCTTGTCATACTTGCCGACGGCGAATATTATACAACTTCATTTGAGGCAACAAATCACTACGAAGGAAAGATACTGCGCATAGAGAAATTCCAGCCCAACAAAGTCTGGACCGCAATACTCAACGATGCAGGGCAGGGCTATCCGTATCTGAAACGCTTCACGCTCGAGTCATCTTCCAGACCGCAAAGATTTGTAGGGGACGACAACCGGTCGACGCTGATTGCTCTAAGCGACAAAGCGGGCGCACGTTTCGAACTGACATTCGGAGGGCATGATTCCTTCCGCGAGCCGGTCATCATTGAAGTCCCTGACTTTATCGGCGTCAAGTCCTTCAAGGCACGCGGCAAGCGACTGACGACATGGGAACTCGACAAGGTTACGGAACTCGAGCCGATCGAGGTGCCTGAAGACCAGTTGCCGGGCGATACAGAGGCAGACCTTGATACAGATTCCGATGTCCGCGAAGTGCTTGAGCCCGACCGAAGCGACGAGGAAATACGTGATGAGATAAACGGTCAGGAACGTCTGTTCTGATTTTTCCGTTAAATTGGTCGGGGGATAATTTCATGCCGTTAAAAGTAAAATGAACCAATCATGCAACGCATCATAACGTATATCCTACTTTTGCTGCCACTGTTCGCCAAGGCCGGAGACACAGACAGTCTGCCGACAGTAAGACCTGTGACCTCGGCATTCATGCTCGCAGGCGGTTCATCGCATATAGCGGACACCTATCTGACGCCGTTGCGATACTCCGGATGGCATGTCGGATTTGACTATCAGCGGAGGCAGGCGATGGCCTTTAATCCCGAGAAATGGATAATGGACCTTCGTGCCGGCATCATGGCTGACCGCGACAGGAATCCTGCACGCAATGCCTCGATATGGGCACTCGACATAAATGCCGACTGGGCAATGACTCACCGATGGAACCCTTATCCCGATCTCAGAGTTGAACTCGGAGGATATACAGGCATTGATCTCGGAGTTCTCTATCTTTCGCGAAACGGCAATAATCCCGCTTCGGCTAAAGGAGCTTGGGAACTTGGCTTACGCGGTTCGGCCTCATGGCGGATGAAGATATTAGGCCGGGGAGTGACCTTCGCCTATGATGCGACTATGCCTCTGACCGGAATATTCTTCACGCCGGACTATGGTCAACTTTATTATGAGATATGGCTCGGCGAACGCTCGGGGCTGGTTTCCGGAATCTGGCCGGGCAATTATTTCCGCCTTGACAACCGGCTGACAGCCGACATTCATTTCGGCTCGACAAGTCTCCGTCTCGGTTATCGCTGTGACATCCACTCGACCAAGGCCCGTGGAATTGTATCACGACACATAACCCATTCGGCAGTTATAGGAGTTGTCTGCGAATGGCTTTCGCTGGCTTCTGGGTCGCGTCTGACTCCGCAGGCACGTATACTTTCTGCGGCATACTGACACCTTGATTCGTGCCACTTATCCAATTAATCCAGAAATAATGCGCAAATTCATATTTTCAATAGCCACGCTGCTTGTCCTGTCTTCCTGTCACTCCCTTGAGGATTATGACAATACGGCGATGGGCAATTTCGATGCCTTGTGGAATACCGTTGACCGGCATTACTGTTTTTTCGAGCAGAAAGGAATTGACTGGGATTCGGTTTACACTGTCTACGAGTCTCATGCGCGCAACTGTTCGACATCGTACGCTCTGTTCGACGTCTGTGCCAAGATGCTCGATGAACTTCGCGACGGTCACGTGAATCTTGGCTCATCATTCAACACGTCATACTATCGCAAGTGGTGGTCGGACTATCCCCAGAACTATGACCAGCGACTTGTCGAAGAGCATTATCTCCACTTCAACTGGAAGACAGCCGGAGGCATGCGGTATGCCATTCTTCCGGAGGGAGTGGGATACATAAGATATGCCTCGTTCACGAATCCTGTGGGTGAAGGCAACCTGAATGCCATATTAAATTACTTCGCGACGTGTAAGGGCATAATTATAGATGTCCGGGACAACGGGGGAGGCGATATGACCAATGTGGAGCGCATTGTGCGCAGATTTATAAAAGGCCGCATACTCGCAGGCTACATCTCACATAAAACCGGACCGGGACATAACGATTTCTCAAAACCATACGCCTATTATTACGAACCTATTGAAGGCGCCCTCACATGGCTGAAGCCAGTGGTGGTCCTGACCAACCGGTCGACTTTCTCGGCCGGCAATGATTTCGTGTCTGTGATGAGATCATTGCCTCAGGTGACGATTGTCGGCGCCACGACAGGCGGAGGTTCGGGTATGCCCCTCTCGTCGGAACTCCCTATCGGATGGACAGTCAGGATGTCGGCCTGTTCGGTTCTCGATTCCGAAGGAAAGTCGACCGAGAATGGCGTGAATCCAACTCCCGGTCTGGAGGTCGACCTCGATCCGGAAGCAGCCGCGCGGGGTATCGACACCATGCTGGAGCGGGCCATTGCCGTCCTTATAAACGAATGATGGATACATAAGACAAGTCCCGCGGATGGCGGGACTTGCGGAAGTTGTTCTGTTATTTCAGGAGGTTCTATTATGATTCTTGAATATTGATTACCTTAAGCGGCTGTTATCAGTAGTTCCACTGGCAGGCTATCATATGCAGGTTGGGACAAGCCATCGTACGCATGTCGATAATCTGGTTGAATCGGCAGTTCACGTATGTAAGAGCCTGGTCGAAGGAGACATCGAGCATGGTGAGTTCGTTGTTGTTGCAGAGGAGGCGCTGCAGGAAAGTCTGGTTGGATAGAGTCAGTTCGGTGAGGTCGTTGTACGAGCAGTCAACGAAGAGTAGCCTGGGGCAGTCAGTGACGGTCAGTTCGGTAAGGTCGTTGTATGAGCATACGAGGTCGAGGAGGGCCTGGCAGTTACGGACGCCAAGGGCTTTCATATTGTTGTCGGAGCAGACGAAAGACGAGAGGGAAGGCAGACCTGATACAATCATGTTGGAAATCTGGTTGTCATCGATGTTGATGTTCTGGAGATTCTCCACGCCAACAAGGTTGAGGCTTGTGAGTTTGTTGTATCCGCAGTAGAGGTTCTTGAGGGCGGTGCAATAGTCGATGGTGAGTTTCTCGAGGTGGTTGCCCTGGCAGTTGAGAGTCTCAAGGGTAGGTGAGTTTGCAAGGTTGAGTTCAGCAAAGTGGTTGTTCGAGACGTTGAGGTTCTTGATTGCGGGAACATCGCTGAGGGAGAAATCCGCGAGACGGTTATTGTTGACCGAAACATTATAAAGCATGGCGCAGTTGGAGAGATCGAGTTCGGTGAGAATGTTGCGCGAAACGTTGAGGTCTGTCAGCGCGGCATCGCCAGCGGCGGTGAAAGCGGAGATTTTGTTGCGTGAAACATCGACGGAGGTCAGTTGCGAGAAACCCGAGAGATTGAGAGTGCCGGCCAGATGACGATCTTTCCATTTGATTTCGGTAACGTGTCCATTGGCGACTGTCACGCCTTCCCAGGTTGAGGGGTCATTGAGGTTGGCAATCTTAAGAGCCTGTGCGTTGGTTGCGTCTTTTTCGGCAGGCTGTGAAAGGAACGACTGGAGTTGTTTCAACTCGTTCTTGTTGATTTTCTGAGCGTAGGCCATGGTACCCAGCAGTGCAATGGCTAACAGAAGGATGGTCTTTTTCATAATTAAAGGTAGTTGAAGTTATAAGATATGCATTTTGTTAATAATGTCATTATTATTCTGATAGCATTGGTGAAAACTATTAAAGTATCATTATTTTGTTTTCTATCATTCAAACGCCCAACTACCCGATAAGGTTTTAACTTAATTAAAAAATTTTTCCATCTGTAAGGAAAAAGAGTTAAGAATGGTTATGTGAAAACGGCCACCGCATCTGCGGTGGCCGGGATTAGTAACGAGTAATTCTAAAATCCATTCAGAGGGAAGGAACCATTATTGATTTTTCATGGCTTCGGACAGGGCACATGCGAACTGATCAGGACAGGATGTGCCTTTGGCTCCGCATTGAAGGCCCTGGAGTTGTCGTACGAGGTCGGCTGCATGCTGACCGTTGGCCAGGGCGCATATACCTTTCAGGTTGCCGTTGCATCCGCCGAGGAATGAGATGTTGGTGACAATGCCTTCATTATCGATGTCAAATTCAATCCGGCGGGAGCATGTGCCTTGGGGAATATATTTAAAATGCATGTTGACGATTGGTTTATGATTGGTTAAGATAGTTAAAATGCACCGGCCATGGACAGGGTTGTCTTTAGCAGGCCGGTGTAAATTAAGTATATGAGGATAATTATTTCGAAGAGTTGTCGATTCGGCGTAAACTACAGGGCTTATCCTGAATCTCGCACGACATGGTCGCATCGTGAATCTTTACGTCATCAATCTTTACATATCGGCCGTAGAGTTCAGTTACGGCTCCGCGCAACTGACGACTATATTTCGTTGCTAGGTCCTTGCGTGAAAGAGGTTCCACTGCGGGTGTCTCCTGATCCGTGATTACATTGGATGCGAAAGCGACACCTTCGGGATCTACAGCGATGTCGAGTGTTTTGCTGTCGAGAGTAATTATGATGTCATCATCGTCCTCGAAGACATATGTCCCGGAGATTTTTGCTGTTCCGGTTACTGTGATTTCGTAGGTTGAGACAATCGAGTCGTTGCTCGGGACTGCGTCCTGGATCACAACATCGGTAACGATGTCAATCTTGCCCTCGTCATTGCTGCCTTGGTCGGGGGTGAATGTAAATCGAGAGGTAGCCTGGCAGTTCGCGAGGCTTTCCTGATTGAGGAAAAGGCGTTCTTCACCGCCTATCCAAGAACCGGCGATGTCCTTTTCGTTGAAGGAACAAGAGGTCATGGCAACAGAGGCAGCCATTGCGATGAGTCCAAAAGTGTTTGTCAGATACTTGAATTTCATGAAATTATTATTTAATTAGATTGTTCTTTTGACTCTGGATAAAATCAATTCTGACCCAGATCGGCGCATATAATGTCGTGTGACTGTCTCATAAGTTCGTTGAGGTCGTGTCCTTCTTCGGGCGCCTCGATCGGGGCGTGGATGGTGAGAACTATGTGACCCGGACGAGGAAGTCTGGCATTGCGTGGCATCACACTGTATGCTCCATCAATGCTGACGGGGACAACCGGAAGATTGAACTCGGTGGCGAGCATGAAAGCGCCACGCTTGAATGTCGCGATGCGGCCATTGGGAGAGCGGGAGCCTTCGGGAAAGACAACGACAGACATGTTTTTCTTCAACTGACGTTGAGCGTCTTCCATTGTCCGGCGTATTCCGGCGGGATTGTGTCGCTCGACATAGATGTGGCCTGCTTTGTAGCAGGCATAGCCGACAAAGGGAATCTTGCGCAGGGACATTTTCATCAGCCACTTGAAGTTGTGCCCAAGCCAGCCGTAGATAGCAAATATATCGTAAGCGCCCTGATGGTTGGCCACAAATACATAAGAGCGTCCTCTGGCAATATTCTCCTGACCCCTTACGGATACCGTGACGAAGGAAATCCAGCACATCATGCGCGCCCAGATGACAGCGGGATAATATCCCCAGAACTTACTGCCGCCGAGAATAGAGCCTGTCGCAACTGTCAGCGACGTCAGTAACGTTAATACTATCATCAGGGGAATCATGATGAATATCTGGTAAACGCGATATAGATAGATCATCTTGTGGTTTTATGTTATTGTTAAGATATCCTGAATAAAGAATTAATTTGTCGGAGTCATGCGTACTTAATTCTAAGGTCCGGAGCCCCCGATTTGTTTTGCGAAATTCGCAAAAAAACTCGTCATATGCAAGAAACAGTTAAAAATTTGTCTGAAAAGCGACCGAAATTTCAAAGCAAAAGGCTTAACTTTGCGAGCGAATGCAGATGAAACATGTTAATCTGTCCTTAATCTACGGTAAACATTTCATTTGCCAAACAATCATTTACTGACATTATAAACAATAATAAGAAAATGAGAAATCTGAAACGTATCATTCTGGCACTTGTCATGATTGTGGCAGTAGGTGCAACTGCTTCTGCTAAGTTCAGCATCGGTCCCCGTGTGGGCATTGCTGTGAACGACCTGAAATTCAATAACGAACTGTGGTCCGGTGAGAACCGGACAGGTTTCACCGGCGGTCTGATGATGGAGTTCACTGTGCCTGTCATCAATCTGGGATTCGATGCATCGGTTATGTATGTGCGCCGCGATGCCCGTTTCCTTGACGAACAGGCAGCCAACGGCGAAGTTAACATGACCAAAGACTGGATCGAGATACCTATAAATTTCAAATATAAAATAGGTCTCCCGGTTATAGGTAAGATTGTCTCGCCGTATGTATTCACCGGTCCCAGTTTTGCCTTCCTGACATCTTCGCGTGCGATTAATGAGGCATGGGAATCCAACAAGTTCGATGTATCGTGGAATGTGGGTGCGGGCCTTGAGTTCTTCACCCATCTGCAAGTCGGTGCGTCATATGGTTTCGGCATGACCAAACTTGCAAAACAGGTTGTCGGCGCTAACGGCGGTAACGTTAACGGGAAGAACCGCTATTGGACAGTGACTGCGGCATGGCTATTCTGATGGTGTGAACTTTTGGTCTCTGGTTTTGTTTTTTATAAAAAGTAAAATACAGAACTATGGAATCAAAAGATAAAAAACAGTGTAGTACTCGCAGGCAGATGAACGATGCCAAGCCGGGCTTCAATAAGTATGAAGGCGTTTTGACCGATATTGCCGATAAAGGCAAGGATACGGAAAAACTGATTAAAGAAGAAGTCAGGCAACTAAACAACAACCCCCGAAATCAATACTGAAAAGCATGTAATTCATGTTTGCCCGTAATTAAAGGGGCCTAAAACGTTGACGACTGAACTAAGACATTTGTCCGTTCAGTCGTCAATTGTTTTGTCATGATTGGGCTGTTATGGATTACATTGGAGAAATGCGGATTGCGGTTCCACCTCCTGGCGCAATCCACTGGTGGAGTTTCTGCCCCGGTTTAACATTGACTTTACGGATTCTGTAAGCCTGTGGATTGGTCTTCCAGTGGGCGCCGGGAGCATCCTCATAAATGGTTGCAATGTATCTGTGGCCCTTTGGCAGGAAACTAAGGTCAATGGTAGCGGTTCGTTCCTCATCACCGGTGATTGCGCCGACAAACCAGTCATCGGAATTCTTGTCGCGGCGTGCAACGGTGATATAACGGTTAGGCTCGGCCTCCAGATAGCGTGAATCGCTCCAGTCTACCGGTACATCCTTAATAAACTGAAAGGCATCAATGAAGCGTTCGTAATTTTCAGGCAGGTCACATGCCATCTGGAGTGGAGAAGGCATTGTGACATATAGAGCCAACTGACGCGCCAGTGTCGTTCCAGCCTGGGAGTCCTTACCCTGTCCGTAGTAACTTAGACGGCCTTCAAACAGTCCCGGAGTATAGTCCATTGGACCGCCTTTTAGCCGGGTGAAAGGCAGAATGCAGGTATGAGAGGGGGGATTGCCGCCCATAGACTCGAACTCACCGCCTCGTGCAGACTCCTGTGCCAGCCAGTTGGGCCATGTGCGGCAAAGTCCCGTGGGGTGGGGCGCCTCATGGCTGTCAATCATAATACCGTAGTGGGCCGCACGCTCGGCAACGTCATAAACGTGGTCAGCCATCCACTGGGATGAGTGATATTCGCTTCGCGGTATTATGGCTCCGACATAACCGGTCTTGACAGCATCGTAGTTGTTTGCTTTCATGAATCGAAACGCGCTGTCAAGTTGAAGAGCATAGTCTGCGGCGTTGGCGGCTGTCTCGTGGTGCATGATGAGTTTCACGCCTTTTTCCCTGGCATAGTCGCGCAGGTATGGTAGGTCGAAATCAGGGTAGGGAAGGTCATAACGGAACTGGCGGTTCTTGCGATAACTCTGCCAGTCTTCCCATCCCTGGTTCCATCCTTCGACCAGAACTCCGTCAATACCATGTGTGGCGGCGAAATCAATGTAGCGCTTTACGTTTTCGGTATTTGCGGGATGTCGTCCGTTAGGCTTGAGTTTAGTGTAATCGGTCACCCCGGGTTTTGCCAGGGAATCATCCGAATATGCCCATGTTTTCTCTCTGCCGATAAACATTTCCCACCATACGCCTACGAATTTCATGGGTTTGATCCATGATGTGTCTTCGATCTTGCAGGGTTCGTTAAGATTTAGGATGAGTTGAGATGCAAGTATGTCACGCGCGTCATCACTGACAATCAATGTGCGCCAAGGAGTATTGAACGGTAACTGTAGGTATGCGCTGACTCCGAGACGGTCGGGAGCGGGAAGTGATTTCATAGAGAAATCCTGTGGATTGACATCAAGCATCATCGAGGGATAGCCTACAAGCGCAGCCTCATGGATATTTACATATACCGGTTTTTCATTTTTTGTTCCATGAGTCTTGAGGAGCATGGGGGTCTGGATTGAATTGCCTCCGACACGCTGAGACTCGGAATGTTTGTGAAAATTGGCGAGGACCTCGGAAAGTTGGGAGAAAGTCGTTTCAGACCAGATGTATTCATCTGTATCGTAGTCACCGGGAATACAGAAGAGTGTATGATCGTCAGCAAAGTTGAATTCTGTGAGTTCATCACGGACAGTCAGGTAGTTTGGACCCTGTTGCCTGGGAAACTCATAACGGAAACCAAGTCCGTCGTCAAACAGACGGAAACGTACAGTCATCTCCCGAGGCCCTTCGTTGGAGTGAAGAGGATCGTTGACACGGTCGGGAGCCTCGGCACGGAGATGAACGGCGAGTTCGCGGAAGTGGTCGCGTATTTCGGAGTATTCGCCCCAAACCGGTTGCCATGTCCGGTCGATTGTGACTGTGTCAAAACCGGTAATGTTGAAACCGTTGGCAAAAACGGTTTCGTCGGCGACAAGGCCAAGTGCGCTTGGACGTACCAATTCCTTGCCTTTATAGTCTAGGGAATATAGAGGTACACCGTCGGCGTCGACATTGACATTGAGTCTGAGTTGACCGGATGGAGAAGTAATCTCTACAGCCTGTGAGGCAAAAACTGTGCACAATGAGGCGGCTAATGTCAGAAATTTCTTCATTGCAAGAAAGTATTATTAGAAGTAAGGATTTAGTATGATACCGGAATAATTAAAAGAACCGGATGGATTGGCTGATTTTCAGAGGTCTGAAAAGTGGCGGCGTCCGCGCAGGTAGAAAGATGTAAGAATGTTGGTATGCGTGTCTGACCGTTTGTCAAGTAAATCGATCTCAGGATGCTCAGTGTAGGAAGGTGCCATCTTCCGGAAATCGCGGTGAGCGCGCCAAACGGCGGAAGCATTTTTGAAGTCGAATGTCATTACGAACTTTGCCCATGCCACAGTGTCAAGTAAACGGCGCCGGAAAAGTTTGGCACGGCGGGTAGAGTCCGGAAGATTTTTGTGCAAGAGAAGAAGATTGTTGCGAAAGTTCAGATAGGTCTTTCGTGGATTCTCGGCAGGCAGGGAACCTCCACCCAGGTGATATACATGTGACGATGGAACGACAACAATTTCATTTCCGCTGAGTAGAATACGCCAGCAAAGGTCAATTTCCTCCATGTGAGCGAAGAACTTTGAGTCAAGTCCGCCAACCTTACGGTAAAGTTCGGCCCGTACTGTCAGCGCTGCACCTGTGGCCCAGAAAACCGGGATGACATCATCGTACTGTCCTTTGTCTTCTTCACAAACGGTGAAAATACGTCCTCGGCAGTAAGGGTAGCCGTTACAGTCAAGAAAGCCTCCGGATGCACCGGCATATTCGAACTGAGACTTATTTTTGTAACTCAGAAGTTTGGGTTGGGCTGCACCGACTTCGGGATGCTTGTCAAGATATTCTATCAGAGGCTCAATCCAACCTTTAGGAGTCTCGACATCGCTGTTAAGAAGAATGACATAGGTGTACGTAGGGTCAAGAGCGTTTATGGCCTTGTTGTATCCTTCGGCAAAACCATAGTTCTCGGTAAAGAAGAGGGTCCGGATATTCTTGCCGAACTTGTTTTCCAGAAGGGAACGTGAACCGTCTGTCGAACCGTTGTCTGCCACTATGACGTCTGCGGCATTGCGGTTTGTGCCACTGATGACCGAGGGAAGGAACTCATTAAGAAGTTTTTCTCCGTTCCAGTTGAGGATGATGACGGCAGTATGTACTTCGGTAGAGGATGGCTTTATTTTTTCAATCATGATGATTCAGATTTGTCGGGGATGTTATATTGGAAATTTAACTCCGAAAGATTTCATTTATTATTTTGTGAAGTAGAATCCGGAGAGTTCTTCCAACGGTTGTGAGTCCAGAGCCAGATAGATGGTTCCCGACGGATGGTTTCTTCGAGGAGTCTGAAATATCGTTCGGTAACAGACATTTCTTCGGTCTCGGAAATTTTGTCTGTAATTAGCCGGACAGTGATGACATAGTGCCCGCGTCTGGGCTTGGACATATCCCAGTATACAACTGCCATGTCAAAACGGCGTGCGAGATGTTCGGTACCTGTAATCACAGCCGTCGGACGCCCGAGAAAGTCGATAATGTGTACCGGGTCATTATGGCTGGGTTTCTGGTCTGACATAAAGCCGGTAATTGAGGTAATGCCGTCTCGACGTAACGTAAGCATCTCACGCATGGTCCTGTTCTTAGGAATAGAAATTGAACCGAAACGACTGCGGAGTCTCAGCATTAGGGCGTCAAAGCGTTTGTTCCGCAATGGACGGTATATCTGGCAGAAAGCATCGCCGGCTTCAACTTCTTTCTGAAGATGGAGTGTGATGCTTGGAGCCCATTCCCAGTTGCCGCAATGTGAGAAGTAGGCGACAATTGAGCGTTTGTTGTCCATGAGTTCGCGAATAGTATTGAGACCTTCAAACTTCATACGTTTTTCGATTTCAGACTCGGAAATGTGAAGAAGTTTGATTGTCTCGACAATATAATCGGCGAAATTGCGGTAGAATTGTCTGGTAATATTACGAATTTCGGGAGATGATTTTTCCGGGAAACATTTTGATAGATTCTTGCGTACCATTCCGCGGCGATAGCGTGCTATATAATATATAATAAGGTATAGCAGGTCAGCAAGACCGTAAAGGAACCAGAACGGCAGGCGGGCAAGTCCTTTGAGAAAGAATTCGACAATCTGGAACAACATGGCGTCAGTCGTTTAAAAGTGTCGCATGAATATGTTCACCGTCTTCAGCAATAGAGTCAAGGCGAACATTTACTATTGTATTGTCAAGTTCGCGAGGAGCGTTGACAAGAACTTTAAGATAATTGTCTGTGAAACCACTCATTGGCTGTCCTTCGGGAGCGTGTTCCAGAAGCACGGGACGGACTGTTCCAAGGAATCGGCTTGAGAATTCATGCAGTTTGCAATCGGATACAGCGAGCATCTGATGTGTGCGGGACTGCTGGATTTGCGGAGGAACCACGATGTCAATATCCAGGGCCTTTGTGCCTGGACGCTCACTGTAGGTGAAAACATGCAGCCGAGATATTGGAAGAGACTCGACAAAAGTTTTAGAACGAGCAAAACGTTCTTCGGTTTCGCCACGCGTGCCGACCATAAGGTCGACTCCTATGAAAGCATCAGGCATTACCTCCCGGATTTTCTCTATTTTGTGACGGAACAGCGATGTATCATAATGGCGGTGCATCAACGCCAGGACTTCATCGTCACCGCTCTGCAGTGGCACATGGAAGTGTGGCATGAATTTCTTTGATTGTGCGCACCACTTGATGATTTCATCAGTCAGTAGGTTTGGTTCGATGGAAGAGATACGGTAACGCTCGATACCTTCTACATTGTCCAGTGCGATTATTAGATCAAGAAAATTGTCTTCACGTCCTTTCCCGAAATCTCCTATATTGACGCCGGTGATTACAATCTCGCGACCGCCTTCATCGGCTGCATGCCTGGCCTGTTCCACAAGTTGGGGTATGGTTCCGGAGCGGGAGCGTCCGCGGGCTTTCGGGATTGTGCAGTATGTACACCAGTAGTCGCATCCGTCCTGAACCTTAAGGAAAAAACGGGTTCGGTCTCCTCGTGAGCATGATGGCATGAATTCCCGAATGTCGCGTGTTCGGTCTACTATGGTCCGTGCGAGTCTGTCAGTCTGCCATTGGCGAAGGAAGTCAACCATCATGAGTTTCTTGTCGATTCCGCATGTGAGGACAACGCCGTCAATGCCGGCAACCTCTTCGCTTTTCAGTTGGGCGTAGCATCCGGTGACAATAATTGCCGCCTCAGGATATCGCCTGTGGAAAGACCTGATGGTCTGCCGGCACTTGCGGTCGGCGGTTTCGGTTACCGAACATGTGTTGACCACAATGAAATCAGGTGTATCTCCCTGAGTGGCACGGCGTATTCCTGCTTCGGCGAAGATGCGGGCTACGGTGGATGTCTCAGCAAAGTTCAGTTTGCAGCCGAAAGTGTGGAACAGCGCGCTTGAGTTTTGGAAAATATTATTATGGTCACTCACGTTGAATGTTGCTTTATTTCAGAATTGGAAATAGATGAATGGTGCGACGTCCTCGCCCCGGAGTTCGAGTACAGCCTGAACCACTACAATGAAAATCAGAAGTTTTATAAGCCAGGGCGATTTTACAAACCATGCGCCGGCTTTATCCCAGAAACCTGTCGGGAGTATATGGGAAATAACAATCACGCCCATCAGGACCAGCCATAGCCAGCGCACTGCAGCAAAAGGCACGGCATAGTCCCAGGAGAAGTCAGTGAAGATATGCGATGTTATCGCCCAGGAGTCACTCCATGAATCGGCACGGAAGAAAATCCACAGGAATGTTACGAAACACATAGTGATAAGCCACGAAAATGCTTTTACCGGCCAGATGTCAGGTATACGTTCGAGTACAGGTCTAGTCGCCTTGTGTACGGCGAGTCCTGTACCGTGCATGGCCCCCCAGAATACAAATTTCCATGCCGCGCCGTGCCACAGTCCACCAATAAGCATCGTCGTGAAACTATTGATATAAGTTCTGCATGTTCCCTTACGGTTTCCGCCAAGAGGTATGTAGATATAATCCCGTAGCCACGATGACAGTGAAATGTGCCATCGGCGCCAGAAATCTGTTAGGTTGCGTGACTTGTAGGGGAAGTTGAAGTTCTTTGCAAGTCTGAAACCCAGGATGAGGGCTATGCCTATGGCCATATCGCTGTAACCTGAGAAATCACAGTAAATCTGCATGGTATAGCCGATAACGCCCATCAAGGTTTCGAAACCGGAGTAATCTGGCGTCCCTGTGGCAGGATTGACGTAAAATATCAGGTCGTTGTACTGTGCCAGATAATCGGCAATGATGGCCTTTTTGACAACACCGAGTATAATCAGCCAGAATCCGAAATAGACTTCATTGCGTGTAGCGTGGCGATTCTTGCGAATCTGAGGAAGGAAGTAATCAGCGCGAACGATGGGCCCTGCGACCAGAGCCGGGAAGAAAGAGAGGAAGAATGCGTATTCCAGCCATGTTCTCGTAGGTTTTACGGCGCCTTTGTAAACATCGACTATATAACTGATAGACTGGAAGGTGTAGAATGATATTCCGACTGGAAGTATTATTTCAAGAGGCGAGAAGTTTGAACCAACCATGGCATTCCAGTTCCATAGGAAGAAATTCGCATACTTGAAGTATCCGAGAATCGATAAAGAACAGATTAATGATGCAATCACGCATAGTCGACGGGCAAGCCGGCCTGAACACCTTACAAGCAGACGGGACAGTCCCCAGTCGACCAATGAAGTCGCAAAAAGCAGTATGACGAAAATACCGCTTGATTTATAATAAAAGAACAATGAGAAGGCGATGACAAAGACTATCATCTGCCACATGCGTTTCTTAAGAAGTGCGTATACCGGCAGAAAAACCAGAAACAGGGCCCAGAACAATCCTGACGAGAAAAGCATCGGTTCGCCGGATCTGTATGTCAGTTGGTCAAGTATATTCTGCAGTATCTCCATTTTTTAGAGAATGTTCTTGTTGTATATTCTCAAAAAGATATTGTTAACGTTCGTTAGGCTGGTGTACAAAAATTTTTTCGGGACGACCGGTGTTGTCTTTTGGTCTTGTCATACGTATGGGGTGGTTGGAATGGGTGGGCATCCATCGGGCAATTGAATCAGCCCAGAGTGCCGCGGACTCATGTGTCGGATGGGCGCCGTCTTTCTTGCGGTTAAAATGCATCCCGTCGCTGAGAAAGAATGAGCCTTCCGGAACGTTACTCGCTATCAAATCGTTGATGCCCGTATCTTTTTTCCAGTTGGGAGGTCCAATCCATAAGAACGGTATGTCTCCGATTTCCTTGACAATCTGCTTTACAAATCTGTCTCTTTTCTTGGCTATATCCGATACAAAAAGTTCGTTGGCGCCAAGACAGATTAATATGTAATCAGGGTGAAGCCGAGAGATATAAGATGAAAGTTTTCCACTTCCGCCCCATATTTCCGACGTCGAGGAATACCAGATTACTGTGTAGAGCTTGTGGCCGTTGGCTTTGGCATAATGGGCAAACCTGGGAGACAGACCCTCGAGCATTGAATCACCTATGAACAGGATTGTTTTCGGGCAGGTGTCAAGTTTGACTGGTGTCGCACTGTCACGGCGAATGTTTGCACGGGCATGTCCGGCAATCCTGGCGGATGCCGATGCGTTATCTTTACCGGTGACAGTCTGTGCTATTTCCGATGATTTAGGCTCCCATGAACCTATTTTTAAAGAGTCGAAAGAAGACAGCAACGCGAATATGCCGAAGGCACACGCCAGCAGCAACCATAGTCCGAGATAGTTTTTTCGCATTGATCAGGTTCTGGATTGAGTATTAATAATTGGGAAAAATCAGCGTGAGATTACGCGGTAAGTAGTTCCGGCGCCAGAGTATACATTGTAGCGGGTAAGTCCGTATCCATGCTTTGCGGCAGGCCCGCTCAGCGGATAGCCGAGATTCTCGAAGACATCATATGTCGATCCGCATTTGGGACATACGCCGTTATGCGTCTCGGAATCTATGTATATGCGGACATCGGGTTGGTGCTCTACAGGACAGGAAAGGTCAAAGGCCTGAGGATTTCCGTATACATCGCCTACAAGTAAAACGCCACCGTAGCCGGTATAGGTAGTTGCGGTATAGAAGAAACCTGCAGGCCGGTTTTCCTGACGAATAAACGTACGGTAATCAAGAGCCCCTGAGACACCATATGTATTCCACATGCCGATGTCTGTAAAGACAATCTGTACAGGAACGGCTGGAATCATTTCATCATCGATGTGATGGCATGATGAAATCATGATGGTCACTGCGAGGTATCCTAAGACATGTAATCCTCGAAGTAGTCTTGTCAAGGAGAGTACCATTACTTGTGAAAGGATTGGTATGATTATACACCGTTGCCTCCGGCAATTTTTGCCATCATTACGCCGAATTGGTCTGCAGCCTTCTGGATCTGCGGGCCGACAAAAGGTTTGAGCATTACAGGAATGTTTATGTCTATGGAAGTAGTGAGTTCGGTCAGGTCATCACCGAGAGGTTTCATTTCGACGATCATCGACATTGGAAGAATGCCCTCTGCGGCCATTCTGATTTGCCTGTCGTTGCGCTCCACGACTTTAAATTTCATTTCGCCGACCTGTGGGTTCACGATGACGATTGCGTCTTTTTCGAAACGTGCCTGGCCGATTTTAGCGCGCTCGGCTTCGGGAAGTTGGTCTACTGTGGACTGTAAGGCTGTCAGGTCACCGAATTTGTCAGCGATTGTCACGGCCGGAACATTTACAGTCACGGCCTTACCTTTATATAATGACATGTTTGGAGTCGGAATTATGTTTAAGATGTTATTTGCTGGCTGTCCAGTTGGCTGGGTCTTTACGCCATTCCTTAAGGGCGTCAATATCTTTGGTCGTTATGAAACCTTTGTCAAGAGCGGCTTCAAGCATAGCGCTGTAGTTGCTAAGCGTGACGAGTTCGACACCTGCATTCTCGAAGCAGTCACGGGCAATGGGGAACTGGTAGGTAAACATTGCCGCCATGCCGATAACGTCACAACCGGCGTTGCGGATGGCCTCTACGGCTTTAAGCGAACTTTTGCCGGTAGAGACGAGGTCTTCTATAACGACAACCTTATTGCCAAGTTTGAGGTCTCCTTCAATCAGGTTTTCCAGGCCGTGATCCTTGGGTGCCGACCGTACATAAACATAAGGCAGTCCGAGAGCGTCAGCCACAAGTGCGCCTTGAGCGATAGCCCCAGTGGCAACACCGGCAATGCAGTCAGGACGTCCGAAGTGCTCGAGAACCAGACGGCAGAGTTCTATCTTGATAAACGAACGCAAATAGGGATATGACAATGTCTTGCGATTGTCGGTATATATGGGGGAATTCCATCCGGATGCCCATGTGAATGGATTGTCAGGCTGAAGTTGGATAGCATTGATATCCAGGAGTTTTTCTGCTAAAATGCGTTCAACGGTTTTCATTGTTATTATCGTGTTTAATATATGTGCAAATTTACGAGTAATCGGGGACATATTGGCCCCTTTTAAGAAAAATTTTCACATCGGAGAGATACAGATATATAAAAAGTTGTTAAATTTGCTCCGAATATGAATAACTGTATGTCACTATACAAAACTTTCATTTCTAATATTGATTATTTTATTATCAGGGAATGACATAACATTACACGCAATAGTTTCCACATAGTTTAACACAAGGTTGCATCAGATTTAGAACCGGATACAACTGACATAAACAAGCAAATTTATGAATGAGATTATAGACAACGACCAGCGCGATGAACATTCAGTGTTCTATGCGGCGCGACAGGCATTGGCACGCCATGCCACCGGTGGTAACATTCTGATTGGAGCGACGCTGCTTGCATTGATTGTCGCCAACATTCCGGCAATTAACCATTATTATTTCGATTTCTGGAATCAGGAGGTCCGACTGCAGATAGGCGACTTCAATCTCTTCAGCCATGCTGGTCATCCGATGGACTTGCTGGCATTCATCAACGACGCCCTGATGGCGATATTCTTTTTCTCGATTGGTCTCGAGATTAAGCGAGAAATACTTGTAGGCGAATTATCCTCGTTCCGTCAGGCGTTGCTTCCCATACTCGGAGCTTGTGGCGGCATGATTGTGCCGGTCGCTATATTTTTCCTGCTGGCACAGGGTACGGATTATGTCGGGGGTGCCGCTATTCCCATGGCTACGGATATTGCATTCTCTCTGGGTGTGCTTGCCATGCTTGGCAAGCGTGTGCCCATATCTCTGAAAATCTTCCTTACGACACTTGCGGTTGTCGATGATATTGGCGGCATCATAGTAATAGCAACATTCTACTCTGGGCATATCGAGGTTACATATCTGCTTTATGCCGCAGGGCTACTGATTCTCCTTTTGCTTGGATCCAAGATGCGTATAAAGAGCCAGGTGTTTTATCTTGGCGTCGGAGGCATTGTATGGTTCCTTTTCCTGAACTCCGGCATACATCCTACCATCGCGGGAGTTCTTGTTGCATTCTGTGTCCCGGCGACACCTGTGTATAATCCGAAGAAATATGTCAAGATAATTCGTAGGGCCGCTGCAAAATTCCGTTCAGAGGAAGTTGAATGCATGGACCGAAAGTCAATCCTCAGCAAAGACCAGATGAACTGGCTTAAAGAGGTGGAGTCTGCATCAGATAAGGTTATATCTCCGTTGCAGGAACTTGAGGATTCGCTTCACCCGTTTGTGAATTATTTCATCGTTCCTGTATTCGCTTTTGCCAATGCCGGTATTTTCCTGCTTAATCTTGATCCCGTTACAATAGTTGAAGGCATATCACTGGCTATAATTTGTGGTCTGGTTATCGGAAAGTTTGTAGGAATCTTCCTGTTCTCATGGCTTACGATATTACTCCGTCTGGCTCCTAAGCCAAAGAATTCCACATGGATTCAGCTGGCAGCCGTCTCGATGCTTGGAGGTATAGGTTTTACAGTATCACTGTTTATAGCCACACTTTCGTTCGGCGGAGGAAACGCGCATATGCAGTCGCTTCTCGATCATGCGAAACTTGGTATAGTCGTAGGCTCGCTTGTAGCGGGTATTGTCGGTTTCCTTTGGTTGCATAAAGTCCTTCCGAAAGGGGCGGCTGATACAGACCCTCTGGAGGAAGAAGAATGCTGACAGCAAATAATGAATAGGTACTAAACAAGAATCCCCTTGAGGCATCTTGCCTCAAGGGGATTCTTGTTTAGTTTTCTATGAGGGAAATATACTCCCGTCATGCTGTGACTGATATATCGGTCTGAATGCTATTCGCGGTATGAAGGCTGTGTCTGGGCAATTCGGGTTCCGGTTCCCTCAGGCATGTCAGATGGCTCTGCCACGACATTGACAATATACGAAAGGACAGCGGTGGCGAGAGATTTGTCTTCAGCCAGTACCGGAGTTACAATCTGAAGGACATATTCGCCGGGAACTGTACCGAACTCCTTGCCGTCTGCACCGGTGCCGAAGCGTTCGGTCGCAATGCCAAAACCATAAGGCGCGATACCATTGGTGCCGAGACGGTACCCATTCCAGAAATAGGTAGCCATAGTGATGGCTGCTTTCTTGCCGGCCTCGTTGTTAGTGATGTTTACGGATTCGATAATCAGAGAATCACCTGAAACGAGGTATATTTCGCCATCATAGTTCAGGGCTGAACCACCCAGGGTTATGTTCATGGATACATCGGGGGTGTCATCATCGTCGCTACATGACACAAATCCGGCCGCCATAAGCGGCAGCGCAAACAATAAATAGAGAAACTTTTTCATAATGTTAGGACAATGTGTTAGACATAATATTTTTTGATAATTTATACTTCTAACACCCACGTCATCGTAAAAGTTCTTAGATAGTGGAAATTACATGTCATGGATACGCGATAAGCGTATTGTATGAAATGCATGACGCAAAAGCGCGCTGTATACTTCCGCCGGCAGGAATTCATCGGAGAGTGAAATATGCTCAGAACTTTGGGAGCCTGATTTTGTTATGAAGGTAGAAATATTATGGAAAAGAAAGAAACTATTGAGAAGATGTGGTATGAGAATCCGGCCAAAGGTCGCGAATGGTACCAATGGTTCTTCGATAATGTATATGAGGATGACGAGGCCATGCTGCTTGTGAAGAATGGCTCTCCGGTTAGTTCGATGCTGCTGCAGAAGTATGTTTTCCGTTACTGTGGTCGCGACTTGTCCTGTGCCTATATAGCAGGCGCTACCACCCCGCGTCAGCTTAGGGCACGTGGCTATATGTCGGAACTGATGCGTCAGGCCGTAGGCGAATGCTATGCTCGTGGCGAGGTCTTTGCCTCTTTGATACCTGCCCATGATTCGCTGTACTTTTATTACGACCGTTTTGGTTTCGCCACTGTTGTCTACGTCGATGTCGAGCGGTACACATCCCTGCATGAATTTACCGACAGCGGTGGATTTTCTGCCGTAGACGTTGATTATGAAATTTTGCACTATCTTGAGACCCTCAGGGATGCTTCAATAATACATACTCCGGCACAGTGGAAACATATTATGGACAACCTTTCGCTCTGCGGCGGATATGCCTGTGCTGTGGCGGATGCCGCAGGACTGCCTGCTGCGTTGGCTGTGGCATCTGAACATGGGGGCGAGATTATAGTAAGATTTCTTGCCTGTCCTGAAGGATCTACTTCTCCGGCAGCGGATAAGGTTCTGTCGATGGTACGTGAGCATTTTGGCAAAAAGCCATTTGAGGTCTGGGCATCGCCGGGCATGGTGCCGACAAATCCCCGTCTTCGCGCACGCGGAATGATGCGCATAATTGACGCCCAGGCGGTTTTTTCGGCGCTGGCAGAGGCCAATCCGTCAATGCAGCAGGTCATCGCGCTCCACGATCCTTTGATAACTGCGAACAACGGGTACTATATTATACGTGGTGGAGAATGCCGTATGACGGATTCCACAATGAGGCCTGTCACACTCAACGTGGATATATCCACAATGACGTCGATATTGTTTTCCTCTCCTCAGATCGGATCGGTTTTCGGAATTTCATCCTGTCGGCCGTCGCTTGACCTTATGCTGGACTAATCCTCGCAATAGTGGCGCAGGACACGCCTGTACGAGTTGAAAATCTTTGATTTGGAAACAAAACCCACGTATCGGCCTTCACTTACTACGGGGAGGTTCCATGCTCCGCTGTCATCGAACGCTTTCATCACCATGTCCATTGAGTCGGACAACTCAAGGACCGCTGGAGGCGAAGTCATGAAATTTCCTACATACATTTTTTTATACAGGTCCGGCCTGAACATTATGTTGCGGATGTCGTCAAGAAGGACAACGCCCACCAGTTTGTTATCGCCGTCAAGTACAGGAAATAGATTACGGTGCGAGCGCGAGATGGTATCCACCATCTGTTTTAGGTTCATGTCTGCTGTCACAGGTAGAAAGTCGTTCTCGATAACATTGTTTATTTTCAGCAGGGTCAGTACGGCTTTGTCTTTGTGATGTGTAAGCAGGTCTCCTCTCTGTGCGAGGCGCATCGTATAAATGGAATAAGGCTCGAAAATCTTGATTGTTCCGTATGATACAGTCGAGACTATCAGCAGTGGCAGGAAGAGCATATAGCCGCCTGTGAGTTCGGCGGTGAGGAAGATGGCCATCAGGGGAGCATGCATGACACCTGACATAACTCCGGCCATGCCTATAAGAGCGAAGTTCTTGGTCGAAACTTCGGTGAATCCCAGCAGATTGACCACATAGGCAAAGAGAAAGCCTGTCATGCATCCGACATATAGCGATGGCGCGAATGTTCCGCCTACGCCTCCGCCTCCGTTGGTGGCGGATGTGGCGAACGCCTTTGTAAGGATAATCACACCGATGAACAGAATTATGAACCATACCTGTGATCCCTCGCCATAGAACATTGAGCCATTGACTATAGACGACGTGTCACCGTTCAGCAGACCCACAATCGAGCCGTATCCCTCGCCGTATAGAGGCGGGAAAAGGAATACCAGCAGAGAAAGTATCGAACATCCTGTAAGTGTCTTGGCTGACTGGCACTTCATGCGCGAGAAAAAATTTTCCATCATGTTCATCACGCGCGTGAAGTACAGCGATACCAGTCCGCAAAGCACACCGAGTATCAGCGCGAAAGGGATTTTCGCGGCATAGAACGACTCGCTTTGTGCGAAAAAGAACTCGAAATCATAGCCGGTGTACACATATGCTATTGTGGTCGAAGTGATGGAGGCGATCAACAGGGGCATGATGGATACAGTCGTGAGGTCTATCATAAGCACCTCGAGTGTGAACAGCATTCCCGCTATGGGCGCCTTGAAGATTCCGGCTATGCCTGCTGCCGCACCGCAACCGACCAGAAGCATTAGGTTTCGGGGTGACATCCTGAACAACTGGCCTATATTCGATCCTATGGCCGCTCCGGTATATACGATAGGTCCTTCTGCGCCTACAGATCCGCCGAAACCGATTGTTATTGAGGACGAGACAACCGAAGTGTACATGTTGTGCCTTTTAAGGCGGCTTTTGTTGCGTGAAATCGAATAAAGCACCTTTGTCACGCCGTGCGAAATGTTGTCGCGGACGAAATACTTGACGTACAGCATTGTGAGGATCACGCCTATGGCCGGAAGAAGAATGTACAGGATATTCCCCCGATTCAGGTCAATGTGGGAGGTCAGCGTCTGCGATATCAGTGAAATCAGATATTTTAGGGTTATAGCGGCCAGGCCTCCGAACAGTCCTACTGCCAGAGCCAGGATGATGACCAGTGTCCTTTCCTTGAGATGGCGTTCGCGCCATAGCAGGAATTTCCCGAAGAGCGAGCCTGCGTCTCGTTCGGGTTGCTTTTGCGCTTTCATTGCCATTATGATATATTGTTTTTGGTTGAATTCATTTGTAATTTTCTTTTTACCGTTTTCACGGAATGAGGATGTCTACATGCCTTTGCCTTTAAATACCGTGTTTATGGTGTAATATAGAATTTTCAGGTCAACGCCAAGTGACACGTTCTCCATATATATAAGGTCATAGCGCAGGCGTTCTATCATCTGGTCTATATTCGATGCGTAGCCAAAGCGGACCATGCCCCATGATGTGATTCCGGGACGTACCTGATGGATGAGATTATAATATGGTGCGCGGGCCACAATTTGTCGGATGTAGTATTCGCGCTCGGGACGGGGACCGACCAGTGACATGTCGCCGCGGACAACATTCCAGAACTGAGGAAGTTCGTCAAGACGATATTTGCGAAGGAAGCGTCCCACGCGTGTTACGCGGGAATCGTCCGGCGATGTGAGTGCCGGCCCGTTTTCCTCAGCATCCATACGCATTGTGCGGAACTTGTATATCTTGAATGGATGCTTGTGGTAGCCTATACGTTCCTGACTGTAGAATACCGGTCCCGGGCTGTCGCGGCGTATTGCCACGGCAATCGCGGCATATACCGGAAGAAGCACCACGCATGTAACCGATGCGATTATTACATCGCTTATGCGTTTCAGGTTGGTTGTCGCTGCAGAGGTGTGGCATTGTGTAATGTCTATCAGGGGCTCGTTCGCTACATTCCCTATTCGGGGACGCATCACAATCAGGCCATACAGGTCGGGAGTGATGAAAATAGGCATGTCGAGTGTGAACAGCGAGTTGATGAGTTCACCGGTGTCGGGTGATTCACTGTTTTGAGACACAACCACAAGACGTCTGATTCCAAGTTTTTTGCAGGTCTCTCCGATATTGGATAGGGGAAAGACCGGGAATCCGTGAACTTCTTTAAGTTTTTTGTCATTTTTGATGTCGACAAGGCCCACCACATTGAAGCCTGCGCCATAGTCGGTGGTGTTCAGTCGGTTGGCGAGGGCGATGGCTTTCTTGCCGGTGCCAATTACGAGGGTGGGGAACTGAAGCATGCGTTCTCGAATCAGGCGAACTGTGCGCTGATTGATGATCATGCGCCCGATGAGCACCGGTACAAACAGCAAAGCCCAGAGTATAACTATGAGTTCGTATGATTCGATTCGGTCTGTTGTCGTGTCATTGATCATCGCCACGAAGAATATTATCAGTGTCCCTATGAACGAGACTCCTGCAGTGTTGGTGAACAGGTCGCCGCGCGATTTGTAGAATACCTCGTTGTAGAAACCGCTAATCCAGTAAAGTATGAGCATCATGAGCGGAAAGACAATCAGGCCTGCAACCACGGGTCCTGTCAAGAGGAACTCTCCCAAAGGAAGCGGATTGGAGTATTGTCCGCGCTGATAGTAGAAACGTACGATTACACACAGCAGCCAGCCTATGTTGAGGCACAGGTAGTCGCTGAGGATGTATTTCAGCCGCTGTCGTGTAACGTTTATACGCATTATGTGATGTTTTGTTGTCAGTTTGCAATTCAGGGCCTCAGAACCTTGAAAGTCCCGTCCTCGCTCAGTCGCATCACAGACGATGGCTGGCCAGGAGTTCTGTCGTTACGTCGTGTGGCGCAGACATAGTCGACGGCATTGAGGATTTCGGGAGAGATTTCGGCGAAAGTCCTCGGAGTCGGCTCGCCGCTGATATTTGCGGATGTCGAGACTATAGGCGCACCTACTCGGCGACAGAGCCGCTGTGAGAAATCTTCTTTTGTCAGGCGTACGCCTATGGTCCCGTCGATTCCCTTGAGTTCGGGGGCAACGCCAGTACCTTCGTCATAGACTATTGTCAGCGGCCGTTCGGAAAATTCTATCAGGTCGTATGCGACGTCGGGAATGCCGCATACTGTACGTTCGAGCATGCCGAGGTCGCCGACAAGTGTTATCAAGGCTTTGTTGTCGACACGTTTCTTGATTTCATATATGTGTTTTACGGCCTCGCTGTTACGGGCGTCGCAACCTATGCCCCAGACTGTGTCGGTTGGGTAAAGTATCACACCTCCGCGACGCATCACATCGGCGGCTCGGCGGATATCCTCTTCGGGTGAGAGGTCTTTGTTTTCTTCGATATTCTGCATAAATCGATTTTTCTCAGTCTACAAATTTAGGCAAAAGTTTGTCAATAACAAAAAAATGATTTCACTTGGCGGTTTGGGGTTATGCAAATAAAAAATTTCGTAATGCAAATTTCTTATTCATGTATTTTAATGAATTGTTTAGCAATGCTTTAATATATGATATTCCACTGCATGGTTCTATCTCAGTGTAATATTTATTTGTGAACCATTTCTCTTTTAATTAGTTTATATTTTATGAAAAACACAAGAAGACAATGTATATGCTCCGAAGTTTAAAATGATTGGTAGAGTTTTATAAATATTTACCATACAATGAATTAATGTACTAATAAGATTTAAATTTCTACCTTGGGAGTAAACATTAAGCCATTTTCGTGGTCTTTTCTAACGAACATCCAAATAAATAAAATAAACAGAACAATGAAAAAGAAAATTTTAGCATTGGCTCTTGTAGCCGTTACTCTCGTTGCATTTTCCGGTTATGCTCAGAAACCCAATGATACAAAATGTACTGACAAGAAAGAATGTGTAAAAAAGGGTCCGAAGGTCTGCAAAGGTAAATGTTTGTTTGAGAATCTCAATCTGACAGATGCTCAGAAACAGCAGATTCAGGAACTTGACAGCATCACAAGGACTCAGCGTCGTGCCCAGATGCAGGCAAATAAGGCCGATAGGCAGAAAAATGACTCTGTTATGTCCGTAAAGATGCGTGCAGACCGTACAGCATATCTTCAGAATATGAAGGACATTCTTACCCCCTGGCAGTATCAGGCCTATCTTGAGAACTATTATCTTTCGGGTGGAGACAAGGGAAATCGTCCCGCATTCGACAGACCTAAGGCTCCTCATCAGAAAGATATGAAGGGTCGCGATAAGAAACATCGTGGTGAGCGCCGCCAGGAACGCAACCGTAAATAAGTTTAATTTCCGATGGCAGATCAAATGATATAAAGTCTCTCCTGAAATATTTCCGACGACAGGCAATCCGGCGAAACATTGGTTTCGTATGATTGCCTGTCGTTTTTTTTATGAATAATAATTTTGCATTTTCACATTTTTATGTTAATTTTACGCCGAAATGTTAAAATCAGGTTTCACTGTGCAAAGTTTGTCTTATAAACTTCTTCTTTTGAGACATATGCTAGCAGGACATTCCGTATTTTAAATTTTTACAACATTTTTAACTCCCATTTGTTAATATTACATAGTTGATAGAACCCGTAGAGACCAAATACTCTTGTTTAGCGTTGCCTGCGCGGATCTTTTCTTAAATATTCGGATAATGAAAAAATATATAATCTGGTTGTTGACAATACTTATGGCGGTGACTTTCATCGGTTTGCTTTCCATGCAGATTGTCTATATGCGCAATATGGCGAAGATGCGCTACGAGCAGTTTTCTGAGGCTGTGAGGCAAAGCCTTTACGCCGTATCCGAGAAACTTGCCCACGATGAGACTCGCCGTTTCATAGAGGACGGTATCGACTCGTTGACGACATCTCCGGTTTATGCCCAGATTCTCGGTTCTCCCGCTCCGCATATAGACGGAATGCGCTATACTTTGACCACCACTTCAGGCATAGAGGCTGACCTCGAGATCCGAGGCGGCTCTCCTGACATAAGGCAGATGCAGAGCATCGGGCAGACATCCTCGCCGGTGTCATATCAGGGTGTGAACACAACCTTTAAGCAGCGCCTAAGCCGCCGTGAGGATATGATCAACAATATCATCCTTGACATCATCGCCCAGTCGCAGATGACCCCGATTAACGAGCGTGCCGACTCCACTACGGTCCGCCGTTATCTGCAGGCAGAACTTGATACAATGGGTATCAAGAACATTCCCTTTGAGTTTGCTGTGGTCAACAGCGCCGGTGTGCCTGTCTATCATACCGCGGGCTTTTCCGCTGGCAACGATGATCCTGAGAATATGTTCATTCAGATGCTTTTCCCTTTGGATACCTCTGGCAATGAATATTATCTCAAAGTCTATTTCCCGACAAAGAAGGATTTCATCTATTCATCGGTATCTTACATGATTCCGACCTTCGCGTTCACTCTGATTCTGCTCGTGATATTTGTGTTCACGATCATCACGGCGTTCCGGCAGAAGAAGTTGACCGAAATGAAGAATGATTTCATCAACAACATGACACATGAGTTCAAGACTCCCATATCGTCTATCTCGCTTGCTGCCCAGATGCTCAATGACCAGTCTGTCCGCAAGTCTCCCGCTATGCTTCAGCAGATATCAACCGTGATTTCCGATGAGACCAAGCGCCTGCGCTTCCAGGTGGAGAAACTTTTGCAGATGTCAATGTTCGAGAATAGCAAAGCCTCGCTTAAACTCACCGAGGTCGATGCCAATTCAGTCATATATAATATTGTCAATACTTTCAAACTCAAGGTTGAGAAATACGGCGGTCGTCTTGAGGCTAATCTGGATGCCTTGAATGCACTTGTCGAGGTTGACGAGATGCACTTTACGAATGTCATATTCAACCTCATGGACAACGCGGTTAAATACCGTCGGGAGGATGAGCCCTTGCTTCTCAAGGTTTCTACACGCGATCTTTCCGGCGATCGTCTTGAGATTGTTGTCGAGGACAACGGCATTGGCATTTCTAAGGACGACCAGAAAAAAGTCTTTGATAAATTCTTCCGTGTCTCTACCGGAAACCGTCACGATGTCAAGGGTTTCGGTCTCGGATTGGCTTATGTGCGAAAGATGATACTGGAGATGGACGGCGATATATCAGTCGAGAGCAAACTCGGCCATGGCACCCGGTTTATCATTGTGCTGCCTTTGAGCGAAAACTGACACATATGACGTGAAAAATTGAATTAGAGAGAAAACAAAATAACATATAAATATAAACTCACATTAAAAAGTAAGAATTATGGAAGAACGTACACGTATCCTTCTCTGCGAAGATGACGAGTCGTTGGGCATGTTGCTTCGCGAATACCTTCAGCAGAAAGGTTTCAGCGCCGATCTCTTTGCTGATGGCGAGAGCGGCTATAAGGCTTTCCTCAAAGGCAAGTACGACATTTGCGTGCTCGACGTCATGATGCCGAAGAAAGATGGCTTCGCCCTGGCTCAGGAAATTCGTAGCGTCAATTCTGAGGTCCCCATTATTTTCCTGACGGCAAAATCTCTCAAGGACGATATTCTTGAAGGCTTCAAGATTGGTGCGGACGACTATCTGACCAAGCCTTTCTCCATGGAGGAACTTGTATTCCGTCTCGAGGCTATTTTGCGCCGGGTCAAGGGTAAGAAAGGCAAGGAAATCACCATGTATCAGATTGGCAAGTTTACCTTCGATACCCAGAAACAGGTCCTGATGATTGGTGACAAGATTACAAAACTTACCACCAAGGAGTCTGAACTTCTCGGCTTGCTCTGTGCTCATGTCAACGAGATTCTCGAGCGTAACTTCGCTCTTAAGACAATCTGGATTGATGACAACTACTTTAACGCCCGATCGATGGACGTCTACATCACCAAACTCCGCAAGCACCTTAAGGCCGACCCCTCCATCGAAATAATCAACATCCACGGCAAAGGCTACAAACTCATCGCTCCCGAAGCCGCCGAAGAGAACTGATTCAATTGGAACTATAACTGGTATATATGTAATGCGGTGTGGCGAAATCGTCACACCGCATCATTCATATTATAGCGTCACGGGGTTATTTTTCTGCAAGGCGTTGCAGATATGCTCCGTAGTCATTTGGGTAGCGGCAGGCAAGAGCGTATAGTTGTTCATCGTTGATAAAGCCCCTGCGCCATGCCACTTCTTCGAGTGAGGCCACTTTCACTCCCTGGCGTTTCTCGATGGCTGCTACAAAATTCGATGCGTCAAGAAGGGAGTCGAATGTGCCTGTGTCAAGCCACGCGAATCCGCGGCCGAAACACTTGACGCGTAAACGTCCGGACTTCAAATAGGCCTCGTTGAGGTCTGTTATCTCGAGTTCGCCCCGGGCTGAAGGTTTAAGTTTTGCAGCCTCGCTGATTACGTCGTTCGGATAAAAATATAGTCCGGTGACGGCTTTGTCGCTTTCTGGTTTCGCGGGTTTCTCGACGATTCGGACTGGAAGGCCGGCCTCGTCCAGCGTCACGACTCCGAAGCGTTCAGGGTCTGGTACAGTATATGCGAAAACGGTTGCAAGGCCATTGCGCGCGTTCGCCAGGGCGTCGTTCATCATTCCGGTGAAGCCCTGTCCATAGAAAATGTTGTCGCCGAGTACCAGGCAGACATCATCGTCACCGATGAATTCGCGCCCGAGAATGAATGCCTGGGCAAGTCCGTCGGGCGACGGTTGATCAACATATGTGAAACTTACTCCCAGTTCATTGCCGTCACCCAGCAGATGTCTGAAAAGGGGTAGGTCCGAAGGTGTCGAGATTATTAATATCTCCCGTATGCCGGCAAGCATCAGTACTGACAGGGGATAATATATCATCGGCTTGTCATAAATCGGAAGCATTTGTTTCGATATTCCGCGTGTCAGCGGTGCAAGTCGGGTGCCGGCGCCTCCGGCAAGGATTATTCCTTTCATGGCTTATGTGATTTATGTTTGTCCGCTTTTCAGCGGTTCTTGTACATGCGGTCATAGTATTCGCGATATTCGCCTGAGGTTACGGATTTTATCCACTCGTGGTTTGCCAGATACCATGCAACGGTTTTCCTAATGCCTTCGGCAAAGGGAGTGCGGGGATACCAACCGAGTTCTCTTGCGGTCTTTGACGGGTCTATGGCATACCGCATGTCGTGCCCTGCGCGGTCCCGCACAAAGGCTATGAGGTCATGGCGCGCCTCTGTTCCAGTCATTTCGGCTACAAGGTCAACGACGGTCTCTACTATATCTATGTTCTGTTGCTCGTTCAGTCCGCCGATATTGTATATCTCGCCCTCTTTGCCTTGACGTAGCACCGTATCGATTGCCGAGCAGTGGTCATCGACGTACAGCCAGTCGCGGACATTCAGGCCACGTCCGTACACCGGCAGTTGCCGTCCTTCCCGAATGTTGTTTATAAGAAGTGGGATGAGTTTTTCTGGGAATTGCCATGGACCGTAGTTGTTCGAACAGCGGGTTATGTTCATTGGCATTCCGTATGTCTCGTGATAGGCCAGTGCTACCATATCTGCCGATGCCTTCGATGCGGAGTAGGGGGAGCGTGGTGCAAGCGGAGTCTCCTCGGTGAACAGATCTTTGCCGAAAGTCTTGAGGTCGGTACGGCCTTCTGTGATATGGCAGAGGTCTTTCCCTGTTTCCAGTGCGTGTGCATGCTCATAATCGCGTTGCAGTGCGCCGTACACCTCGTCTGTCGAGATCTGTAAGAATTTCTTGCCTTCGCGCCATTTGCCGTCTCCTGTTTGCCATACGGCGCGGGCGGCGTCGAGGAGTGACTGTGTGCCTAAAATATTTGTCTCAAGAAATATCCCCGGGTCGGAGATCGAGCGGTCGACGTGACTTTCGGCTGCGAAGTTTACAATGAAGTCCGGGTCGGTCCGGACCATGAGTCCGTTCATGGCTTTGCGGTCGCGGATATCCGCACGTACAAACTCGACATTATCGCGGCCTATTTCTTCTCCGATTGTAGACAGGTTTCCTGCATAGGTCAATGCGTCAACTACAACGAGTTCGATGTCGTTGTCGTATTTGTCTAAAAGGTATTTGACGAAATTGGCTCCTATGAAGCCGGCGCCACCGCTTATCAGATATTTTGTCTTGGACATATTGAGGATGCTTTTGTGTCCTCAAAAGTACAAAAAAAATTCAAGTTGAACGGTGTGGTGTGCGATTAAGTTGCTCCGTACAACTAAGTTTTATATTACTTAATGTTTATTTCACCTCCGGGTGTCAGGCGACGAGAATGGCGCGACGCGTTGTCCAGCCCTGTGACTGGTTGCGGACGTCCACGGTGAGCAGGTTGCGTCCGGCATGTCCGTTCGATTTTATCCATGTTGATATACTGCTCATGAGTTCGTTTGCAGAACTGAGACCGCTCAGGCGGAGTGAGCACAGTTCGCGGTAGCCTAAAAGGATTCTCGCGATGATGATGTCTGAGTGAGAGATTCGTGCCATAGTTTTGCAGTTGTTCTGATTTCTGCTGCAAAGTTAAGGCTGGATATGTGCAATATATTTACACACACAATTGAATTTATATTAAATTTTTGACTTATGTTGCCTTGTTTCAGGAGAATGATGATGTCTTTCGCACAATATTGTGAATATGGGTGTAAGAGCGGCGAAAGGTTAATGTAAGTTAAATTCTGGGTATTTTTGCCAATCTATTCAGACGGCAGACCCTTCTCCAATTCCTGAGATAGTATATTTGCAGCGTGATAAAGGTTTGACAGCATCGTTTTGTTAGAGACGATGCTTTTGATAAAGGATTATGTTTGATAAAGGTACAGAGAACATTGACATTGTGGGTTTTACATAATGGAGATTAGGCATCTGAGACCTTATTTCTGCTTGGCTGACAGGGAATCAAGTATCGATTTGGCTGTGGAGATGTATAGGTCTGCCGAGGCTTTCAGTCCGGCGGAACGAAAGTCAGATTCTCGTGATTTGATTTCGAGAATCAGTGCTTCGTATTCCCTTTCGTCTGTGGCTGAGGCGGCTTTGAGGGCGTCTGTTTTGGCTACGGCAATGATTGTGTCGCGAGCGGCGGACGATATTTGGGCGCTCTTTGCCTCTGAACCTTCGGAACCTGAAGAGGAGCACGCGATTAACGTTGCAAGTACGGTGAATATTGTGAGTATTTTTGTGTGCATTATGATGGATTTCGGGGGTCTGTGATTTTTGCCGCGCGTTCTGCCACTCGCTCCATGAGCCATCGTGGTGTCGATGTGGCCCCGCATATTCCGATGGTTTTGGCTCTGGCGATTTGTTCGGGGACTATGTCTTCGGGACCGCCTACGAGATAACTGCGGGGATTTACACTCAGGCAGTGGTCATAGAGTATTCTGCCGTTGCTGCTCTGCGCTCCTGCGACAAAGAGTACGACCTCATGTGACGAGGCGAAGTCTTTCAGATAGTCGACGCGGTTCGCTACCTGACGGCATATTGTGTCGTAATGCTCGAAGTTTACCCCTGCATGCAGGCGTTTTTCGATTTCTTCGATTATGTGTCGGAAGCCTTCGAGCGACTTGGTTGTCTGGCTGTAAAGTGCTATGTCGCGTGAGAAGTCTATGCGGTCGAGTTGGTCGGCCGATTCTATAACTATGGCTGTGCCGTCGGTCTGGCCAACGAGGCCGTTGACTTCGGCGTGTCCCTGCCTTCCGTATATCACGATCTGAAGTCCGGGATTCGAGGCGCGCGACCGGTCAAAGGCGTCCTTGATGCGTTTCTGTAGTTTCAGAACGACCGGGCATGTTGCGTCAACAACGGTCAGGCCGTTGACATGAGCCGTGGCATATGTCGTTGGTGGCTCGCCGTGTGCTCTTAGCAGGAGTTTCACATTCCGAAGGCTGGCAAGGTCCTCGTGATTGATGGTTATCAGGCCCTTGGCCTTTAGACGTTCAATTTCGGCGTTGTTGTGGACTATGTCGCCGAGGCAATACAGGGGAGATGTTCGGGAAAGTTCTTCCTCTGCCTTGCTGATGGCGGTAGTGACGCCGAAGCAGAATCCTGACTGGCTGTCAATCTCGATGTTGGCCATTGCTTAGTGAGTTTGTCGGTTGATTATGCTTTGTCGAGTGCCTCTTTGAAACGTTCGAGCAGCCAGGCGTTCTGCTCCTCGATGCTCATGTGGGAATTGTCCAGGTCTATGGCATCATCGGCGCGGCGCAGGGGTGAGACCTCGCGGGTACGGTCTATGTGGTCGCGGTGCTCGACATTCTCCAGAACCTCTGCGTATGTTGTCGTTGTGTCGCCTTTGGCCCGGAGTTCGTCATAACGGCGTTGCGCGCGGGTTTCGGCCGGTGCGTTGACATAGATTTTAAGTTCTGCCTCAGGGAAGATTGTGGTGCCGATGTCACGTCCGTCCATGACTATTCCCTTTTCGCGTCCGAATTCCTGTTGGAGTCGTGAGAGGAGCGCACGCACTTCCTGGTCTGCGGCGATGGTGGAGACATGCGAAGATACGTCCATCGAACGTATCTCTCGCTCCACGTCTTTGCCGTCGAGCATGGTGTGCTGGCTGCCGTCGCTTTGCAGGGCGAAGTCTATGTTAATCTTGTCGAGCGCCTTGTGCAGTGCTTCTTTGTCAAGTGCCCCGTCTTCGGCTATCATGCCGTTGCGTAGTGCGTGAAGTGTCACTGCGCGGTACATGGCGCCGGAATCTATGTAGCGGTAGCCAATGACGCTTGCAAGCGCACGCGCCATGGTGCTTTTGCCGGAAGATGAGTAACCGTCTATGGCGATTATTATTTTTTTCATGTGTCGAATGTGGTTATGAGTGTTACCTGTTCAGAAGGTCGTCAAGCGACAGGTTCAGGTTGAGCATGAATGTAGTCGCGCCGTTGTGAGGCTGGGCAAGCGCAATGCCCGCACCGAACGACTTGACCCGTATGCCTGCGGCAAGCGAGAAGCCTGAGATGAAACTGCGCGAGTATGTGCTCATGTCCGTGCGGGTCTTGTAGTTGTAGCCTAGTCCGATATACCAGTTGGGATTTGACACGAGGTCTACGCCGAAGACTAGATGGCGGAAAAGATTTGACCCGAAAGAGTCCTTGCGCACGAATTCTGCGTCGGTTGTTCCGTCCCCGCTCTCCCAGTAGGGAAGTTTCCATTTGGTCAGGTTCCATGCCGTAACGGAGAAGCGCAGGGGGAATGTGCCGAAAGTCTGTGACCATCCGAGACGGACGTCTATGGGAAGGCGGTCGTAACTATCGTTGAAGCGCTTCACCTGACCGCCGAGATTGGCTACTACAACCGAGAGAGAGAGGTCGCGTTCCGGGTCGTAATAGTTGATGCCGAGGTCGGTGGCGATAGCGAATGCCGAGTATTCGGAATAACTGCTGTAGGCCATCTTCAGGGCGGCTCCACCGCGCAGGCGGTCGGTTATGTCGTACGAGTACATGGCTCCGAACGCGACGTCTTTCGGTGAGAAGTCTCCGATGATGTTGCCAGACGCATCGGTCTCGCGCATCGATCCGTACCCGAAATAATTTATCATTGCGCCCCATGTGCCGTGCTCTCCCGTCGAATGGGCGTAGCGGAGTCCGGCAAAGTTAGAGCCGCCTATGTAGTGCATGTAGTTGAGTCCTATCTGGCCTGACATCTCCTGGCCCAGAAGTGCCGGATTCTGGTCGGCAGTCATTATGTCGTCATCAACGAGAGTGATGTTCACACCACCAAGTCCGTAGATGCGTGACGATGATGTGACGTTAAGGAAGTTGTATGCCGTCGAGCCGTCCTGTGCCGAAACGGACGTAGTGCCCGCTAAAAGAGCGGCGCAGACTACGGTCAGGCTTATGAGACTGCGTTTGACTGGTTTATATTTGCTTGCTGTTTTAAACATTCGTGTTTGCAGTATTACACAGTATATATAACGCAGATACTCGCTGAATATTATGTTTGCCGGCTTAGTCTTCGTGCGCGAAGGCCTCACTAAGCCGCTGCTCAAGTTCGGCTGAGGTAAGTTTGGTGTCGAGTTGTCCCCTGTGGGCTACGGAGATGTTGCCGGTCTCTTCGGAGACCACGACGGCGTAGGCGTCTGTAGCCTGGGCTATGCCCAGGGCGGAGCGGTGGCGCAGTCCCAGTGATCGTGGCAGTGATGTGTCATGACTTACGGGTAGGATGCAGCCTGCGGCATTTATGCGGTTGTTCTCGATTATCATGGCGCCGTCGTGCAGTGGAGAGTTCTTGAAGAAGATGTTCTCGATTAGTCGTGTGTTGATTTCGGCATCGATGCGGTCGCCGGTTTTCTCGTAGATTTCAAGCGGCATGTTCTGGCCTATCACAATCAGTGCGCCTGTCTTGTTCTTTGACATAGACATACAGGCGTAGACTATAGGCATGACTCGCGAGCGCAGGTCGACACCCGCCTGTTCGCCAGGGTGCTTGAAGAAGCGTGAGATGAACTTCCATCGCTTCTGCGAGCCCATCTCGACCAAAAAGCGTCTTATCTGATCCTGGAAGAGTATGACCAGAATAAGAAGGCCTATGCCCATGAACTTGTCCATTATCGATCCGAAGAGTTTCAGGTCGAAAACTTCGGATGATATGGCCCATATCACAATGAAGGTCATAACGCCATAGAATATGTTCAGCGTGCCCGATTCTTTCATCAGGCGGAAAATGTAGTATAGCAGGACGGCGACAATCAGGATGTCGAAGGCGTCTTTGATGCTGAAGTCAAACATGGCGGTTGTTGAGTTTCTCGTAAGTGGAAGTACCTCTTGCGATGGTTTATTGTTTGGGAGAGTGGGAAAGAGCGGTATATATATCTATGCATTGGCGAGCCGCGCGGACGTCATGCACCCGCAGTATGTCAGCGCCGCGGTCAAGAGCCATGGCATTGAGTGCGGTGGTGGCCTCGAGTGCTTCGTCGGCATTGATGCCGAGCAGACGCGTTAGCATGGACTTGCGCGAAATGCCGACAAGCATCGGCCTGTTCAGAAGCCGTTTGATTTCGGTCATCTGTCGCATCAGTTCGTAGTTCTGCTCGGTGGTCTTGGCAAATCCGAATCCGAGGTCGACGATGACGTCGCTGACGCCTAATGCGTTTAGCCGGGCAAGCGAGAAGGCGAGCTCCTTCGTGACATCTGCGGCAACGTCATCATACCGGCAAAGGGTCTGCATTGTGGCAGGCGTGCCACGCATGTGCATGAGGATGTATGGTACCTTGAGACGTGCGACTGTCTCGAACATATCGGGGTCGAGTGTGCCTCCGCTTATGTCATTGATGATGTCGGCGCCCATCCTTATCGCTTCTTCGGCTACCTTGGCGCGGAATGTGTCAACTGAAAGAGGAAGGGTACATCCTTCCTCGCGAATGGCTTCGATGCCTCGGCAAAGGCGTTCGGTCTCTTCGTCGGGGCTGACGTCATCGGCTCCGGGACGGGAGGAGTACGCCCCGATGTCAATCATGTCGGCGCCTTCGTCCATTATCTGTCGTACACGCTTCCTGATGGCATCACTGTCAAATGTCCGCGAGCCTTCATAGAACGAGTCGGGTGTCACATTGACAATGGCCATGACTTGCGGTCTGTCAAAGACCGCAAGTCTGCCATGTATGTCAAGTGTGAATGTATCCATTATTCCGGGTGTGTTTAGGAACGGTTGTCGCGCTTGCGGTCGAGGTGGTCGAGGATAATCTTGCGCAGACGGATATGATGCGGGGTGACCTCGACGTACTCGTCTTCCTTGATGTATTCGAGGGCCTCCTCGAGGCTGAAGACTACGGGAGGAACGATGCGGGCCTTGTCATCGGCTCCGGATGCGCGCATGTTTGTGAGTTTCTTCGACTTGGTGACGTTCACGACAATGTCGTTCTCCTTGGCGTTCTCGCCGACAACCTGTCCGGCGTAGACTTCCTCCTGTGGGAAGATGAAGAATTTGCCTCGGTCCTGAAGTTTGTCGATGGCGTAGGCATATGCTGTGCCGGGTTCGAGAGCGATGAGTGAACCGTTGGTTCGACGCTCGATATCTCCCTTCCAGGGCTGGTATTCGTGGAAGCGGTGGGCCATGATGGCCTCGCCGGCGGATGCTGTCAGGATGTTGTTGCGCAGACCGATGATGCCTCGCGATGGAATGATGAATTCCATGTGTGTACGGCCGTTCTGCGAGTCCATGGTCATGAGTTCGCCTTTGCGGCGGGTAACCATGTCGATGATTTTCGATGCGTATTCGTCGGTGACGTTGATTGTGAGCATCTCGACAGGCTCGCATTTCTGTCCGTCGATTTCCTTGATGATAACCTGAGGCTGCCCTACCTGTAGTTCGTAGCCTTCGCGGCGCATGGTTTCGATGAGTACCGACAGATGGAGCACACCGCGGCCATAGACTGTCCAGACGTCTTCGTGGTCGGCCTTGGTGACTCGGAGCGCAAGGTTGCGGTCAAGTTCGCGGGTAAGGCGGTCGCCGATGTGGCGGGAGGTTACATATTTGCCGTCGCGGCCAAAGAAGGGCGAGTCGTTGATGGTGAAAGTCATCGACATTGTAGGCTCGTCGATTGCTATGCGGGGGAGTGCCTCGGGATTGTTTACATCGGCAACGGTGTCACCGATCTCAAAGCCTTCGATACCTACGAGCGCGCAGATGTCGCCTGACGATACTTCCTGCACTTTTTTGCGGCCCATGCCTTCGAAGGTGTGCAGTTCCTTGATGCGTTGCTTGACGATTGAGCCGTCTTTCTTCATGAGGGCGATGTCCATGCCTTCGCGCAGTGTTCCGCGGTGTACGCGGCCAATGGCGATACGGCCGACATAACTCGAGTAGTCGAGCGAGGTTATGAGCATCTGTGCGTCGCCCTCCAGGGTCTTGGGGGCGGGAATATGCTTGATGATGGCATCAAGCAGGGGCAGGATGTTGTCTGTCGGTTTTGTCCAGTCGTCGGACATCCAGCCTTCCTTCGCAGAGCCATAGATTGTGGGGAAGTCAAGTTGCTCCTCGCTCGCGTCGAGCGAGAACATCAGGTCGAAGACCATTTCCTGAACCTCGGAGGGACGGCAGTTGGGTTTGTCAACCTTGTTGATCACCACGATAGGTTTCAGGCCGATCTGTATGGCTTTCTGAAGGACGAAACGTGTCTGGGGCATCGGGCCTTCGAAGGCGTCAACCAGCAGGAGGCAGCCGTCAGCCATGTTGAGCACGCGCTCCACCTCACCGCCGAAGTCGGCGTGTCCCGGAGTGTCTATGATGTTGATTTTTGTGCCTTTATAGTTGATGGAGACGTTCTTGGAAAGGATTGTTATACCTCGCTCGCGTTCGAGATCATTGTTGTCAAGAATAAGTTCACCTGCATTCTGGTTATCTCTGAAAAGGTGTCCGGCCATCAGCATCTTGTCGACGACAGTAGTTTTGCCGTGGTCGACGTGGGCTATGATGGCAATGTTGCGAATGTCTTGCATAAAACTGGTAATCTGTGTATTGTACGCTTTATCTGTGATATTCTTATGTCGTTTCCAAAATGCAAAGTTACGCTTTTTTCGCCACATAACCGCATCCCCGCCCCCCTTTTTCCAATTATCCCCAAAAACTACCCCTCTAATAGAAATGCAACACTCCTCAAAAGGTGTCGATTGCATCCCATACCACCAACTTGGCCGACACATATCCTTCCTTATCGCTGACCTTTATCTTGTACCATCCGTGTTTCTTTCCCAGACTGGAAAAACCGGAGCAGACTGGGACAGTGCGCCGGAGCAGACTGGGACACTTTTG
>ERZ1106943.131-NODE-131-length-108556-cov-48.135731_pt1 | contig 108556 bp, 95 predicted proteins | sample MGYA00403671_ERZ1106943 | MGnify/ENA primary metagenome ERZ1106943 (study PRJEB35170, sample SAMEA104062427) | human gut metagenome | biome: human gut; feature: human-associated habitat; material: faeces | place: Denmark | collected 2012-06-14 ...
CAAAAATATAACGCACAACTTTTGGTCATGTCGAAAAAGCTCCGTACCTTTGCGCTCAGAAACAACTCTAACTTGGATTCGATAGGATACCAGGTCATGAAAAGCAAAACAAATAAAAAAACATCATGAAAAAAGACGAATTTATGGACCTATAGAATGGAAAAAGACGCAACATATTACTGAAATTCAAAGTGCAAATAATACCGTTCAAAGTGCAAAAACAGAAGAAAATCTACTTTCGCTGGGTGAAAGTACGTATTTTTTATAAGTGATTGAGAATGAGATAAGTTTTTATCTCATAAAAAGAAGAGGTTACGAATTAGAAATAAACAGAATGTAGCATCCTGCTGTGATTTGCATAACCATCCAAAGAACTCTTTCGGTTGCAAAGGTACGATATTTAATCGGGGATAAAGAATGTTTTAAGATTTTTTATCCTCGATTTTTTGCTTGGATAAATCTGTTTTCATTAAACCATATTCTTCTCTATTCTTTGCTATTTCCATTTCAATCCTTTCAAACTTATGTGGCAATGGTTTCTGTTTTTTGAATGGTCTATTTCGTTTGTATATTCTCATTCTTTCGTGTGTTTTGTATAAAAGTCAGCCGTCGTCGCAGAAAGACAGTCCTCGTACCTCAGACTAACTTCCTCCGACTATGGCACGGCAAGAAAAATCCTTGGCGGTATGCCTTGAAATACTTCAAGACTATACTGCCAAGGACTTTTCTTTGTTTGCCGTGCTGACAACGGCTGACTTTTATAGCCACAACTCGCAGTTCCATTTTTATCGCACAGTCCAAACGACATGAAACAGTGGCACGCCACCCTTTCATGTCTCAGTAGTACGGCATGAGGAAAAGTGCTTCTTTTTGTCGGTTGCAGGCTAACCGATCAAAAGAAACACCATTCCTTGATTTGCCGTACCATTTTGTTTGCATACTCCACCGCAAGAAAGAAGTCATTGATGTAAACCTTAACGACCACTTTCATGCTTGGCTGCACAGCCTTGGAGAAAACCCGATGCAAGAAGCATGGACAAGCCATACTCTTCTTTCATCGGAATTTCTCTGAAGGCTGTGCCATTCTTGTATGCGATTTCCATTTTCCTAAAAACATTTGCAAAACAGTAATTGTATCCATTTCTCAGAAATGAGTATGCGATAATCGTGCAGTCCAAAAACTTCCGTGAAGTTTCTATTTTCATTTGCCGCTCTGATTTTCTTTCCTCCACAGGGTCTTTCCTTTTGGCATCAACCGTTATCGTGCAGGTGCAAAGGTATGGCAGCGGGCTTTGGAAATAAAAGGTCGAGCCTTCGGTTTTCGAAAAAATCTCCACACCGTTGGGTAGTATTTTTCCGAAAAACCTTGTATTTCCAGCCTCGCCGCCCTTGAAAGGCACCTGAAACGAAACGACCGATGCGACAGGAAGACGCAAAAAAAATGTCGGAAAAGGGAGCGACAAAAAGGTGAAGAAACGAGAACTTCCCTTCAGTTCCTGGAACCGCAAATAAATTTAATTCAAGGCTATATGACAACAAACATCAACATAACACAGACTTGGTGGAGATTACTCTCCGCAGTCGGCTCAACCCTCATCACTTTGGTGGCTTGGTTGGGATATATGGCTCTCTGCATGGTCGGTGAAGTCATATTGGGAATTGTGAAGTTCATCTTCGGCATCATCATTTCCATTCTTTCTATGGTGGTACTGATTGGAACATTCATTTGGTTATTAACACTTTAAAGTACAAGCGATATGAACAGAAGCATTGAAGCGATACCTACATGGGCACTCTGCTACATCATCAATGGCGATGCAAGCGGACTGACAGACGAGGAAATCCGTATGGTGGACGAAGCCATGCGCAAGAACGATATTGAGATAGTAAGTCCAAGATACAACGAGGACATGTGCACAGAACCTTACTTCAGCCATTATCCGTTCTTCGGACTGCCTACAGAAGTTGAGGACTGCGACATCATCTATCACGAGTAACAACCCCTTTAACAAAATCAGATATGAACACTACAGAATATTTCAAGAGAACCATACAAGCCTATTTGGAGGAGCGTGCAATGGAGGACGAACTCTTTGCAGCCAAGTATGACAACCCCGACAAGAACATAGACGATTGCGTCACCTATATCCTTAATTGGGTACAGAAGAGCGGTTGCAACGGCTTTTGCGATGACGAGATATATGGGCAAGCCATCCACTACTACGAGGAGAAGGACATCGAGGTAGGAAAACCATTGAACTTCCAAGTGTCTGTTAACCATCACATCGAACTCACAGAGGAGGAGAAGGCACAGGCAAGACAGGAAGCCATCCGCCAATATCAGCAAGAGCAGATGAACAAGATGCGTAACCGAGATACCGCCAAGCGCACCTCACAGAGAACGGAAACAGAAGTACACCAACCATCATTATTCGACACGTTATGAAACCAAGAACGAAATATCAGAAGCAAGTCGTAACCTCAAACAAGGGGTTACGACCTATCAAGGGAGCGCAAATGCAATGGGCATTCCGTGAATGTCTTGACCACTATGCCTTTCAGTTGAAGCACGGACAGACCACTTGCATGGACTGCGGACACACTTGGACTACGGACGAGGATGCGGACAAATGTGTCTGCCCGAATTGTAAGGCAAAGTTGGAAGTGCAGCGTACCAAGCGACAGAAGGCAATGTCTTCTACCTATTTCAGTGTACTCACCGAGCGCAAGGGACTACAACTTATGCGAGCATTTCAGATGAAAGCCTATTACCGCAAGGGACAAAAGGCAGAAATCAATTGTTGGGAGGTGGCACGCTATTGGATGAACGAGAAAGGCAAGGTGGAGGTTATGGCACGCAAGCGCACAATGGGTATCTATATGGACACGTTCTGCTACGACTCCGACATTGAACTGCGCAGGGACAACACCACCTATCAGCATATTGCTTCATTTCCGGTATGCCCCGATATGAAAGTCATTCCTCAGATATGGCGCAACGGCTTTGACGGGGCGTTTCACGGCATCGAACCGCTTACATTGTTCAAGGCGATGCTGACAGACCACCGCATCGAAACGATGATGAAACAATGTCGTTACGGACACGTCCGCCACTTCATAGACCATCCACGGCACTTGGAAACTTGTTGGAATGCCTACAAGATAGCCAACCGCAACCATTACCTTATTACAGACATCGGCAACTGGGCGGACTACATCTGTATGTTGGCAGAAATGGGCAAGGACATCAGAAGTCCACATTACATTTGTCCCGACAACCTTGAAGCCGAGCACGACAGAATATCCGAGATAATCAGAGCAAAGAAAGAAAAGGAGCGCACCGAGGAGGAGATACGCAAGGCATTGAAGAACGAGGACAAATTCAAGGAAATGAAGAGCCGTTTCTTCGGTTTGATGTTCACGGACGGCAATATCGTGGTGAGAATGCTTGAAAGCGTCAGGGAGCACGTTCTTGAGGGTAAGGCGATGCACCATTGCGTAGGCAGCGGTACAAACTACTCACTCAATCCCGACTGCATCATCTTCTCAGCAAGAATAGCCGAACAAAGGGTTGAAACAGTGGAGTTTTCTCTCGAACAGATGAAAGTCGTACAATGCCACGGACTACAGAACAAGGACACCGAGCACCATGCCGACATCATCAACTTGGTGAACAGCAATGCAAGACTTATAGAGCAACGAATGGTTGCAACGACATGAAATCCATATCGGCGGAGCGATGAAAATTCGTTCCGCCACTTTCTTCATGAGCCGAGGAGCGGAAAGAAAGTGGCAAAGAACCGTTTTTTCCTTATCTGCGATGCTTGCAGAATAACAAAGGACAGCCCAAATCAAAAGGACTGTCCTTTATTCATAAATCGTTTTTTCTGTTCCTTGGGAGATAGTCCCATCTGGCGATTGACACTTTTGCTTACTAATGCGGCATGATGCCGTCCTATGGATTCAGTGGCAAGCTGAGATTTTAGCCGTAGTCTTTCTTTTTCATTGGCGTACTCTTAATTTATTGTCAGAGGCGATACGACTTGAGACCTTCATCGAATGCAGCCTTGATTTCGGCTGCATAGGCATTGAAGTGTTCGTTGATGATGTTATCCACATAACTTGCAATGGAAATCTTTCCCTTGCCTACGATACTGACAAATTTAGTCACACGCTCATGAATGTCCTCGCTGATGCCAACATGTCTGCCATATCTTGCGGTAAAACCTGCATTTGCCATGAACTTACCGACATACTGCTCAGCACGCTCTTTCTCCATTCTGTCGATTGGCTCAAATTCACCCACATCATAATTCTCATATGCTGCATCTTCATCAAAACACTCCTCCTTGTCGGAAATAGTTGACGATGTACGGTCTTGAAATGTCTCTTCAAGACAAGCGTCAATCTGTTTACCAACTTCCTCCATTGTCTCTTCATAATTTCTCATGAAAGCCTCATACAACTCCTTGGCATCTGTCGAAGTGAGTTGTCCTTTACCACAGTTTTTTGTTTTGTCTGCCATAATCATTTTTTTAATTGTTATACAAATTCTCTGCTATTGAAATACTTGTTGACTATTGAAAATCCAACCTCAACAGTTTTTGTCAGATACCTGACATATGCAATTCCATCAACGCATCTATTTTGCGTTTAATAATCTTTGAGCGTTCTGCGATTTCAGCTTGTAGCTTTTCGCTGTCCATTTCCGAGAATATTTTGCCCACATGTGCAAATCTATCCTTTGTTGCATTGTTCTCTTCTGTTCTTTCCATAATTCTCCTTATTAAATTGTTATACAAAGTCGAGGATATTGAAGTCCTCTATACAGTCTGACACCTTAAACTCTTTCTTTGGCTTGGAAATCTCTACAATCTTGTGAGTTTGCAAGTAGAAGGTGACGTAATCATGGATGTTCTTCTTGCACTCCTCGCTGTTCTCCATGAATTTCTCATAGAATTGGTTGCCATCCATCTCATGGAAAACCTTGCCTGCATGTCTTTTCTCCTTGTCCGTTGCTTTCGGTGCCTTGATGGTATTCACAGCTGCGTCAATGTCCTCAAAACTTGACCCTTTGGCTTGTGGCACATCGGCATCTTTCTTATTGTCAGAATATTTCACACCAATATCTTCTATGCGAACATTCGTAAACACGTCATCAAGCTGTTCGTCAGAAATCCGTGCCGTACTCTTTGGAGAATCGTCAAATGTCACGTCATTATCCGATACGGACATGGATTCTGTTTGTTTTTGTTCCGTTTCTTCTTTCTTCCGCAGTTGGGACACTTTGAAAAGACTTTTGCCTACAAGTGCCATCGGGTCGATAGGCGGTTTTTTCTCCTTTTCCTTGTCGTTCGCAACTTCAAGAAGCAACTTGTTGTAAAAATAGATAGTCCAAACATTGAATGCAGCCAAGACTATCAAGAATATAGTTTCCATTGTCATGCTTGTTCCTTTTTGTTACACATTCCAATCGTCAATCTCTTTTCTCAGCAAGCCGTTGATTTCTTCTTGGTTCTCTTCAAGATGTCTCTCAAGAATAAGGTCGATGTAACCACCGACTGTCAACTCATGCTTTGCGAGCACACTGACTATTCTTGAAATTCTCCTGTGTATCTCACGGCTGATATAAACGCATTGACGAGTCTTTATCTCGTTTCGCTTGAAGAATGCCGAATCGTAACTTTCCGAAGAAGCCTTGGGAGGCTTGCGTGAAATTGGCGACTTATCGGTCTGCGAGCATTGGGACTTCCTGCCAACCTCTTCTTTCTCTTCGGTATCTTTCACTTGGGATTGGGAAGCTCCGTCAAGAATGGATGCCGTTGTCGTGCCAATCTTGCTCTTGCCAATAGAGGCAATGAGCAGATTTTCATCTATTGCGTCAGTGTTGATTTTTCTGCTTACCATAGGCTCATGTCTTTATGATTTCACAAATCTCGTCGGACAACTCCTTGATGCCACTCCCTCGCAACAGGTTCGGGTCTGTGGGAAAGATGGTGGAACGGAACACTGCCTTTCTGTTCTCCGACAGTTCTCTTCTGAAACGCTTGCTGTCAGGAAGCCGTGTGTTGAGTACAGAATAGCTGAGGGACTTGAACATCCCTTCATATACTTCATACAAATTCGTTCGTTCACGTTTGTCAACCATCGTCCAGAAAAAGGCAAGTTCCTTGGTGACCGACCAACCCTGTACCAAAAAGTTGTCGTGGAACAACTGCATGAAGCTCATTGCGCTTTCTACCACAAAGCGGTCTGCGCTGACGGGTACAAAGATGTAATCCATCTGAGACAAGGTCTTCATGACACCCTCGCTTTTGATTGTCCCAGGCATATCAAAGAAGATGAAGTCAAGTTTAACCTCAGATTCCAACAACACTGTCTCTGCGTCATCAAGAGCATTGACCGCATTGCTTCTCGTTACGCTGAAGGACTTCTTGCCCAACTTCTTGAAATGCTCACAGGCTTGCGCCTTGAAATAGTCGCTGCTTTTGATGAGTTCCAATTCCTCGTCTCGCAGGTCGGCAAGGTTGTATTGTGGCTCGTCACAATCTATGACCGCCACATTGTAACCCTTGACATTGTGAAAGTAGTTGGCTACAAGAGCCGTGATGGTGGACTTTCCTATTCCTCCTTTCTGTGTTGCGAACGCAACAAATCTTGTTTTACTCATATCTTTAACTTTTTAATTTGTTGATAACTCACTTCCATGATTTTCTGCCAATTTAATGATATGAACACATAAGTGTCCATGTCTATAAGTCATTGCTCCATTATGGAGACCTTGAACCATTGCAGTGCTTCATCATTTCCATACGACAGTACGACAGTGAATCATTAAGTCTGTACGTCAGTAGCGCATCATTGATGCAAGGCGATACTGCAATAATGACAGGTTTATTCATTTCTACAAATGCTTGTTTCATCATATTTTCAAATCATTAGTTCGATGTTTACGGCTGCAAAGTAACAACGCTTTTTCCGAAAAACAATGGTTTTCAAATCCTGTGGCAGCATGTTGCCGATAGTTGCAGTGGTTGTCTGGGGTGCATCTGTTCCAAGGGTGCTATTTTAGCCGTAATTTTGCACCCGAAAGGCAAAGCGATGGATAGCGCATCCATATCGTTCCGAGAAGAACAAGGCTTGATATTCCGCAAAGGACTGGATTTCCCGAACAGCTTCCATTCGGGATGGGGACAGCTTCTTACGAAGGCTAACTTCAATCCACCCTAAGCGGATTTTTATGTCCTCAAAGACATAGCAAGGTATGTTTTGAGTTACTCAAAACCTTTGGAGTTACTCTCCAAAGACCTTGCCCTGCCGGGTTGGTAGCCTCTCCGAAGTCGGGCTCCCCATGTTCCAATCTGACGATATGTTGCACGATTCTGTTATAACCGTATGCACTGCTTAATCCATTTTTGTATAAGCACAAAAAAAGGATGGCAAGAGTTTTAATCCTACCATCCTTTTACAATTCATGGAGAAATCTTATGGCAATCAGTTGTTCTCCATGAACCAAAGAAAAGGCTTATCTAATTCTTACACCTTTTCCATTTAGTACTTCACCTCTGACATCATCGGTCTTGCAGAGATACAAGTCGTAGCCAATAGCTGTAATGTCACTGTATCTTGGAGGTGTTATGACTTTTCCACTTCGTGACATCAACCCATACCAACCAAGTTCTGCTTCATATTTTTTGCAATTTGCAGTCTTTTGATAAGGTGTTGGTTCTGCTTCTGCCGTTTCACCTGTTAAATTACCCTCATCATCATAGTTCTTTGCCGTAGTATATCGTATTTCATCGGTATCATACAATAATCTGTCAACATTACTAATCAAGAAATCGTCAATCAATTCACCTTGCAAATTATATTTGCGAAGAGTGTGGTCTTTCATTGTTGCAGTAATGCTATTACCAGAGATCCAGAGGTCTGCTTCCATAAAAGGCAATATTGGTTTCAGATTTTCTGTAAGAACACTCTGCCTACCTCCTTTGCTTACGACAAAGAAAGAATCCTTGGGCGAAATAACATCATATTCAGCTTTCAACATCCAATTTCCTTTTTTGTCTATCAAACCAAATTTGTCACGTTTGTTGTTATGTATTACGCAATGTCCATTGTGGAATACATATCCTTCTGCACCAGTGATGTATGGAATATTCAAGTCAATAACAACATTTCCTTTGGCATCGATGAATTTTATCATTCCATTGTCATCTACTGAAGCCAAGCCATCAGAAAATACCCATGCGTGCTTGTATTGAGGCTTGATGGCTATTTCACCTGTCAGCATATTGAAGTAGCCACGAGCATCGCCGTTACTATAACAGACAAGCGAGTCGTCCCCCAATGGTTTTGAAATCCAATGTATGTCCTTGACAGTCTTTTTGCCATCACGAGTCTCCACATATCCATCCGTTTCATAGGCACGGCTATAGTAAGTGGCATTTCTTGACAGGTACTGCGAGTCATAGTAGGAGTCATCCAAATATTTCGCAGCATTCACTTTCTTGTAAACAAACTCGTATAACGCATTACCTCCAGCACATGCAAACACAAACATGATGAACGCAAAACAGCCTCCAACAACACGTCGAATAAACTTGCCATACTTAGATTCATCCTTCATTCCAAGTATCACGGTGAACCATTCTGCTGTTGCTGAAATAATACCTGTCAACCCTTTCCAAAATAAAATAATTGCTCTTTTCATATGCCCCTTATTTTAAGCTTCTACTTATTTTCCTCCTCATCAAAGGCTTCATCTGCCAATCTTCCATAGCAACCAAGACGTTCTTCCTTTGACATCGGTTCTGCACAAAAAGCAGCCTCTTTCTTCATTTGAGAAAGACGAGAAAAGAAATTCATACGGGTCGTGGTGTCTTTGCGCATGGAAGCACGTGTTCCTTCTGAACTATAATCAAAATTACGAGCATTGCGGATAGACATCGACATAGCAACTTCCATTGAATCTTGATTTGCTCCCATGTAAGTGAATGTCCAGCCTTCTTTGCGAAGTGTTTCCACAAGTGCCTTGATGCTACTACCATTATATTCTTTGGACGCATTCTCATAACCGTCAGTAATGATAGTAACAACAACCGCAACATCCTCAATGTCTTTGATCTGTTTATGCATCGCAGTAAGGGTGAATCCCATAGCATCGTATAAAGGAGTTGAACAACATGGTTCATATTCGTTCATGCTCAATGGATGTGCTTTACCCACAGGTACTTTGTCAAAAACATTACATGTCTCACAGCTACAAAAAGTAACCAGTGAAACGAAATGCTCCTGTGTTTCGGCAAATTTCTCTTGCGCTTTCTTGATTCCAACCAAGGTTTCGTTGAATCCATCCACCGCTGCTTGACGTATTCTCTGCATAGAACCACTACGGTCAAGGATTATCACATTGAAGATTTGAGTCTTCTGCATTGCTGTCTTGTCTTTTAGCTCTTCCATATTATCTGATATTTTTTTGTGTTACAAACTTTATTTGTTTATGTGTATAGAGTAAAACAAGTAACCATTCCTATCATCAAAGTATATAAAAATCCCTCAGCCCATTCGATTTTATATCATCAAATTGAGCTGAGGGATACGATTTCCTTTATTCGGTAGTTCTTTACTTTACCTATTAATTGATGATGCATCAACTTCCCCCAAAATATCTACCACATCCATATCAGTATGCGTCAACAAAGCCTTCGTTACAGCTCTTAATCTCTCACCTAATATCGGATGATTGAGAAAACCTTGCCCCCATACTGCACCAAAACGCTCTTTGGCAATCATTGCTGCACCTCCGATGTGATATCCATCCAAATTGCTGCCAAAAACAAATACCTCATTTTCTTCAAGAGACTCTATATAGTTTGGCGTAAATTTATCTTTCATGCGTTGCTCATTTTTATTTTATTCTGTGCATTCTTTCCTATATGCCATCCGTCACACCAAGCACATTTGTATATAGAGAAATGCACACCATGCTTTTTGCCCATAACCTCAGCTGCTCTTAATGCCACCCTCTTATTCGGATAAGGAATCTTGGGGGTTCCGCTACGACGAGAAATATGGCTATACTTACTGAATATTCCAAAGGCATTATGTGTGACAAAAATGTTTCGCCATGCACCCTTTCTTGTCAATTGGTTCCAAATGGCAAGAATACTATTTTTAAAACTTATTTTACATACATTCATCGGTTATAAATTTCTTGATGAAGTCTTATGGTTGGTGTTATATGACTACTATCGTATGCTTTTTTCTTGCGGTTTCTTGACACCGAAAGCCTTCTACTTCATAAATATCAAACAGTCCTTTCTTTAATGGAGTAAGTTCGTATATTACAGTAGAATCGTCTGCACCATCTAACATGTCCCTATCTTCTTTGGAATATACATATTCGCAGTTATATTCAACTTGAAAAGCAGTTTTATCATACTCTATACGATATTCTATGCCAACAGAGCCATAAACCCTGCCTTTGAATGTCAAATGATCACCATTAAGTTTAATTACTTGCATATCCTTTTTGATTATATGTAATGGAAATTGTTATAGTTAAATACGGATAGTGAAGTTCTTTCAGCATCCATGTTTTTGATACGCTGTGGTATTTCGCATAGAGGGATATCCTCGTCAAGTAGCCAACGTAAGTGTCCAAACATGATGGTATTGGACTTTAGAATCTCCTGTTGTGTAGCCATGACACCATATTCCACCGCTTCTTGCTCCTCAGATATTATCATGCCAGAGAACAGCCCATGCAGACCTTCTGCTCTTGCAAACTTATCAGCATGACACCATATACCAATCTGATTACCACCGTGCTTACGCAAATGGAATGCGTGTGGGTGTCCAACAATGATTTTGTCAAATTCATCCTTAGTGTCATCCTCTCGATAGAACAGCCCTTTGTCTGAGCCATGTCCAAGTAGCATGATTCGTTCTTGTGTAGAAACATGATGCAACAAATGCTCCATTTTTTTATTAGAGCAATTACTGCTAACCATATTTGCATCCATACCCTCATATAGTGTAGAGAGTACAGAAGTCGTTCTGTCTTTTGGATGTACAACTAACATACTTACTTCTCGTATTTTTTCAACATTTCCTTTACATCGTCCATTGGTTGAAAAGGCACGATGATTTCCAATTCCTTATTGATAATGCAATAAGCATTCTCTTCGTCATTATCTTCCATTCCGAAACCATCCTCATCAGCAAAGTAGCGTCCATCGGGATATATTGTCCAGCAGATGACACAAACACCATTTCTGAATTTGTCATATCTGCCGAACCAATATCGAACAGATTTACATCCATTGAAATCAGGACATCCCTTATATATTGCATCAAAGTCAATCTCGTTATCTGTCACAAGAAGGCTTCCGTCTTCACTTACAAGTTGCCTTGTCTTACCTGTTTCCTTATTGATGATGGTGTAACTTCTTCCTTCACCACTAAACACTGCCATATTCTCACCTATATCGTAGGCATCCTTTAAATTATTCTTGTCCATATCCGTAAGTTTTTATTTGTTGTAATAATTTTCCCATTTGTAATTTCCACTGATTACATTCATGTCCTCACGAAACTTTTCCATGTTAGGAACATTCATGACTGAAGTTGATATTGTTTTCAATGCTTTAGTTTTATAATCAATGGTCTCAAATGTAACTTTGACCTTTTTGTCTGATAGGAAAGAGTACGTTTCCTTTTTCAACGCAGTACCATACTTGCTGATTTCTTGCTTATATGCCAATAGCCCGTCTTTATATACACGTTGATGCTTGCTGCCATCCTCCCACGTAACGGAATATACATTCAAGCCATCAGTTATTATTGGAATGAAGACAAGGTCTTTATCATCTGACACTATACATGGATCATGGTGCCATACTGTTTTGACAATGCGCCCATTCCGATATTCCGATTCCATTGAGGGCAGATAATCTGCAAATCGGCAAACCTTATAATTTTGCAAATCCTTTCTTTTAGGTTCCATTGTCACATGGAAGATATAAAAGCCACCATGCAAGTCGCTTTGCCAAAAACTCAGGCAAGGTTTTACCGCTATGGTCAACTTATATCCGCTTGGCGCAACAATGCTATCACTGCCATATACCATATAGGCTTTTACAGCATCGCCATCTTTATCATATTCAATGTTCGTCTGTTGGTATTTTGCAGTGTCAGGATGTTCATAAACCATATCTGCTATCATTTGCCGAAAGCCAAGATACCCATCTTTATTCCTTCCATAACTTGCGCTGTCTGAATCCAAGCCTTCAAATATTTCACTTTTATATTGGAGGAGATGAGACAACCGTCCTTCTTCATCGTAATCATACACAAGAGTTTGTGCATAACATTCCGATGCCCTTGCTATCGTGGCAATCGTTCGTCCCTTGTTATCAAAGAACTCCGTCAGACTGTTCTGCGGTGCATATTGCAAACGATGTACAGCATATGAACCATCCGAGAATCGAACGGAGTCATATTCTATAAATCCACAAGGCATCATCAAGGAGTCTTCCTTGTTGGTCTTGTCAGAAGTACTTTGCAGTTGTTTGAAATAGGTTATGCTTATATCTTCTCTATTACAAGAAGCTATCAATAACAGTGCAACGCCCAATACAAACAATGTATAACGAGTCTTCATAATTCTTTTCCCTAGATTCAGAAACATTCAATCAATATTGCCGTATAATTGTCATCTCCTTGTTTCTTACAAAGGAAATCATAAACGTCAAGAATCTCTTCCAAGGATTTGTCATCCATCATCCTTGCTTGCAGAATGTCAGGAGCCATGCTTTTGTATAGTCCATCCGAACAAAGTAAAACTCTGTCACCAGTCTGTAGTTTGATTTGTCGGATGTCTGGTACTGCCACTTCTGGACGGTAAGAGAAGAAGCACTTGGCAACAATCTCCCATCCAAAATCAAGCCGGATATGGTCTTTTGTCTGATAAAGTAATCCATCACCTGGCCTTTGTACATAACAACGACTATCACCAATATGCGCAATGGTTGCCACTTCGTTTTCAATACTTACCATGACCATAGTCGTACCCATCTCTGCATGATGAAGCTCAAATGCCTTTTGATCAATAGCACAATTTGCTTTCTTGCAAGCGAGTTTTACCTTTGAGTCACAATCGGGCGTACTGATATGCTTCTTCCAAAAGTCAGATATAGTATTGCATACCGTTTCACTGGCAGTCTCTCCAAAGGAATGACCACCCATACCATCACAGACTATTCCCATAAACCTGTTGTTTTGTGGCATATCAATGACCTTGTAAGCATCCTCGTTATTATGCCTTCTTCCAGTCTTGCTTATTGTTGCATATCTTATCTCCATATTACGATTATTTTTAGTTTATGATAGTATAGAGGCAAATGTAACCTCTAATCTATCTGTAACGTAATATTTCCGACAATATTATATTCAATAATATGGGAATCTTGGCTTGCTGTGTCATATTGTTCTATCAATAATATACTTGTGTTTGATACTTGATGTCATGTTCATCGCAATAATAGCAGATCTCGCTTTTCATGCAACTCCCATGTTTTTTGAACTTCTTTTTTAATGATTCGATAAGACTATAGTCGTCAGATGCGTGCAAAGACCTCATCAGACGATTGGTATTTGCCACATCAAAGAATACGAAAGACTCAACCTCGCCGTCTCTTGAATATTCTTTCTCAAATTCACCCATATCTTGCTCGGTAATGGTGAGTTTGCCATCTTCTATTTGCGCATAGATTCCTGTGAACTCACCATTCGTTTCATGTTTGTAGATAACCTCTTCCATAAATTCCAAGTGTTAATGTTTAGACAACCATTCCACAAGATTATTCACGATGCCATTGGCTAAATCCTTTGGACCATGAGTTTGTTCATTCGGTCTATTGATGATTACTGCCAAGGCATAGCGAGGTTTCTTGCGTGGGAAAACTCCGACAAAGGACATTTCTGCCAATTCATGTTCACCGTTTTCAAGTTCTTTGCCTTGATAGCTGCCATATACTCCTGCTATATCCACTTTCTTTGGGGCATAAGATGCTTGTATGCCTTTCCCTTTGTTCAGACCAATCAATACCTCTTGCAAATATTTACGTCCCAAAGGCGTAATGTTGTCAAATGTTTCCTCTGTAACTGAGTCCCCTTGCAAAGTCGGGAATCTCAGAGTATTCTTCTGATAGGCACCATTAAAGAGCGCAGCCAATTCCATGGCGTTTGTTTGCTTTTCGTCACTTGTCATTTTCTTCCATATACCAAAAGCATTGTCGCCACGATTTACCAAGAGTATCTTGAACATAGCCACGTTAGATTTATGTGTCAATGCTTGGCGACAAGTCATTACACCATAACCGCCAGACCGCCAGTTATGGTCACGAATGCTGATGCTGTCACCTATATTATATATGCCACCGCACAAATCCATCATGTCATTGAGTGAACCATTGATATCTGCCAACATAGGAGTAATGCCTACAAGTGCCAAAATGCGAGGACTACATGCTTGTTTCAATAGCTTACCATCTGAATAATCATCTCTATCTTTCTCCAATGCAACCCATGATTTCAGTCTTCCTGTTTGTGCATCTATAACAGCAATCTGTCCGTATGTTCCATTCAACATTTTCAACCCCTCAGACAAAACATCTTGGCATTTTTGAGTCATCACGCTATCTATTGTCGTGCATTCATCAAGTTTTGCTACATATTCAGGATTGTCCATCCATACACCAACGGTTTGATTGTTTTCTCCAACCACGCCAATGGTGCCACGCTCAATCCCTTTTTCTACATAGAAGTAGAATACCTCAATGCCATCTTCTGACACATAACGACGTGAGAAACCTGCAACATCTAAATCTATCTCCGTTACATTCTCATGCTTCTCCAAGTCATAGATACCCTGTTTGCCACCTTTTGAAACAACGGCAAACTTGGCAATGCTACAGGTGTCTATCTGTTCGCATTGTTCCAATGGTACTTGGGTGATGGGCTTTTTGCCAAATGCTTCTTCTGCATCAATAGTGTCAGCCACTATCACTTCTTGGGCGAAGGACAACTGTCCGAAAAAGGCTAAAAACATTGTAATTAAGCCTAACTTGAAGTATTTATTCGTGTTCATGTCTTTTATATTTTTGTATTATTGCATTTCTTCCATTTTCTGAGTCCATATTGTTTGTAGTTCTTGTTGCTTTGGCTCTAAATATGTCTTGGCATAACTAAGAATATCGTATTCGGTAGTTTCATCGTCGCCATCTTCCTCAAAGTCACAAGTAATAGAAATTCCTGTTTGGGAAAAAGCCGGTTCAAAGCCAACGCTATACCTTACTCTACTTTCCTTAGTGTTCAAATCCTTACAAATCTCACGAGCCATGTCTACATGCAAGTCATTTATAATAACAGCTCCAACAAGAGAAATAGCAAATCTACCATTTCCAAGAGAAAACACCTTTACTATCCCTTCCGGTAGGCCAAGATACACTTCTCCTGTACCATCCTCATTGCATTTACTGATGTTGTACCTAAGTTTTTCTTCTTCTGCCAGCAACTTAGCCAACAAGACATAAGAATGTCTGCTTCGGATTTCCCGTTTGTAAGTCCGTTTTTGGAATTTACTGAAAATCCAACTGCAACCAATCATTTGAGCAATGCCTATAACAATGAGCCAAAACTGCGTAGTAAACATAATCGAAGTATTAATGAGTCTGGCTATAAACCTACTTGCAATTTGTTATATTCATGGAAGACTCAATGATAACATGCTCTTCATCAAAACATATACTCTTCAGTGTTACCTTTTCAAGCACACCTTTCAACTGCTCTATTTCTGCCAGGTTTACGATTACTCGATTGTTTGAGTTCTGAGTTATAAAGTTCGTTTTGTCTGGCAAAAGCCTCTTCAAGAAAGCAATGGCAGGAGTGATAAGCAATTCAATTCCTAACTTACCACTATATGCTATGTGTAGGTTGGAACCATCTACTTTCTCAACACACAGCTCTACACCAATACTCTTCGCCAAGCCTAAAACCTTTATTTTCGTTGACACTGAAACTGTAGATGGAGCGACAAATGCCAACGACACTTCTTTCTTGAAATTATGCAAGATAAAATTTTGAAGCTCTGAATATTTTATTTTTACTTCCATAGTTGTGTTCTATATTGTTATGTTTTACACGTTGTTTTGATTTCAATCGAATACTTCTATATAACTTGTGTATTCAGGAAACCACTTGTCAAGCAAAGCATCCGTCTTGCGCTCTATCTCGGGAGTAATGTTCTTGCTCACTTTCTGATAGGCGACAGAAAGTGAAAACGCTTCGTCTATCCATCCGATGACAGGCAATCGCTTGGCTGAAATCAAGTCTATTGGGAACACCAAATAGGATAAGGTTGACAAAATCATCAACTTGTCACTCTTCGGAGTATCCTTGCTGACCATGATGAAATAAAGCAACAAGAGTGGGCGAGCACTAATGCGACCAACTTTTATTGCATACTCTTGCAGTTTATCCTTCAATACTGCTGTGTCTATAATACTTGGCTTGTTCATGTCTACTATATTTTTGTTGTACATTTTATATTATAGAGTGTGGAAAGAAAATCCATCTATCACAAAAAAAGAAAAACTTGCAAACTAATGTGGTTTTTAGTTTGCAAGTTTTCTTTTATCTTGATTTACCACAAAAGCCTTTTATTTATTATGTAGTATATCATGCAACTTATTCAAAGCATCATTACAATCATTGATTATCTTGTCGCTTTTTAGATGTTCTATTGTTTGATTGTAGTCTGCTTGCGAACGACACCCTTTCCAATATTCAATATCGTTTTCTGCTTGCTTTTGTCTGCTTAAAGCATCTTCCAGTTCACTCGCATTTGTTGAATGTGTTGCATCATCCAAAGCTTGGTCAAGCCTGTGTTGCGCATCCTGTAGTTTGCCATCATAAAATGATAAATCATTAGGAGTGTGGATATCTGTTGGAAGAGGTCCTGCGTTAGATGGACTGTCAGAAACAGATGTAGGATTTGTGGCAATTGGTAACCCACTCATAAAATCCGTTAATGTCTGAGCCTGTTCCATATTCATATAATGGTGTTCTCCACCAAATATGTCAGTTACTATAACACCACCATTTGGGTCATTTTCAAATATCGGTGACGTATTCATTGTAGGCGTTGTTTGCCCATTTTCTCCTTGATGAATTTCTTCTATTTCTGGTAAATCATCAGGAAAATCTATTACGTCATCATCATACAAAATTTCAAAATCTTCATCCATAATTATCATTGTTTACATTTAACTATTGCTTTTACTAAAACCTTATTATTATAGCTTAATCCTGGCTTTATAGTCTTTTCTATTATACAACCATTTTGTACAAAAGAAAACGGATGTGGAACATGACGTGAATTGTCAAAAGTTGATTCTTCATTGATTGGCTCACAACCACAGGCAAGCATCATTTCTTCTATTCGGCTTTCACAAAACAGGATTGTAGATATAACATTTTCGTCGGTAGTTTGAGTACGTAACTTATTTAGTTCTTCAAGCAGAGTTGGCAGTTCGAAAATTAATTGCTTGCCACAACTATTATCCAAGTTTGGGTCATCAACATAATCCTTATTATTTTTTTCTTCCTGTATGTATTCTGCTCCTTCTTCTTTTCCGATTTTCTTTTCATCGTTTTCTCCCCTTACTCCTTTGGAATCCATATAATAGTCTATGTTTGGGACATCGCTTAATGGCGTGTTTTTTTCCAGTGCTTTGCTTTCTTCAAACACACTTGACGTTTTCTCTGTTGATTCAAACAATTGGTCGACAGCTGTTGCCGGATTATTTGAGTCAAACATTGAAGACATTAGCTGTCCACATAATGCCTTGCTTCTTTTGAATAAATCATTTAAAAGTTTCATAAGCTATATTTTTAATAATTCCGAGTACATTCTTTTTGCCAGCATTGCCGCATATTGTCTGACGCTATTTGGCAATGACATATTATAAATGGAAGACCAATACTTGTATCTATTGCGTGGATTACCATCTGTGAATTGTCCAGAGAATAATGAGCATAATTCTGCAAACTCTGTCTGTGAAAATTGTTCCTTAGCATCAACTATTTTCATGTACATAATGTATTGGTCATTTGCAAGTTGGAGCTCCGCTTGCATCTTTTCTATTTTTCCTTTCAGACAGAAGATGCGATTCTTGTCATTCTGAACCTGCTCTAATGAAGGAATGTTTGATTTGATTAAATTTATTACCACATTTCGAGTTTTTGTGGGGAGACACTGACAAGAACTTATGCAATCATCTTTCATCTTTGCATAATCCTCGGAAAGGGCAAAAGATTCATCATATATTATACTATTTATGATGCCACGTAAATCTTCTACAACTTTGTTCCCTCTCAGCATATGACTTCGCTTAAAGAAATGGTCAAATATCAAATTCCGTAGATTTTGTATTCCACCCACACCTTTGAGTTTATTCAATGTTGTTGAAATGTCATCAGAGTAATAAAGTTCTTTAGCTATTAGAGCAAACGAACTCCATGCCAAATCATGGGCTGCAAAACTTTCAAGAATTGCTTTCCTATCCGAAACGGATATATTGCAGTAAGGCAACTTTTCATGAAGAAAGGCTGTTTCTGAACCAATGGCTAATAAAAAGCCTTTTTCTACGGAAAATCCTTTCTTTAACTTATCACGCAAATGATAGGCTTGTTCTTCTGATGGTATGTACTTTTCAATCGCAGCAGACGTTGGAACGATTGTGAATAGATTTTGTTCAAACTCTTTACAAAAGTGAGAAATGTTATCTATTTGTGTTAAGTCCTTATCCACTTTGGATAATACCCCTATACCATTTAGTGATGTAATGCCATGTCCTCCATTATACAATGACGCTAAAAAATTCTTATCAGTCTCTGTCGGAACAGTATTGAACAAGTATATTATTGCATCTGCTGTATTAGACAGATTTATAGTATCTTGTTGATGACGTTCACGCAAATTAAAATAGGCATCTGTTTGAATTTGATGCGAATCTCCATCTTCACCTACCTCAGCACCGATTCCCGGAGTATCTACAAGTGTAACATAATCTAATAATGGATTATCATTGATATACATTATCAGTTTGTCTATCTGGGCTGTCTTTTCTAAAGCCTCTTTGTTTGTACCTTGAAGGGAATCCAAGTATTGCTTAGAAACCCATTCTTTATGACCATCAAGATACACGCATAAAATCGGCCTTTCTTTAGATGGCGGTGTGCCTTTTTTAAAGATGTTTACTGTAGCCGTGGTTTCTGTTGTTCCTGTCATTGCTATATCAACTCCTAACAATGCATTTACCAAGAAACTTTTTCCAGCCTTTACCTTTCCTGCAACAGCTAACACGCATGGAGCTTTCAATTCTTCTTGCAAACTTTTAAGTGCCAACGAGTATTTGTTGTGCCATGTTGTGTTGTCAATATAGGATGCCGTTTCTTCCAGCAAATCGTATATTTGAGTAGTTATATCTTTTTTATCCATATCGTTTTTCTTTTAATAGAGACTACAATTTACATCATTCTATCACTTGGCTGAGAAATATCACAAAAATAAGTGAATCATTCTTGCACCAATAAGATGAAGAAAAATGCACTCTAAAAATTTCACATAAGAGATTCTAATTTTGAGACAACTTCTTTTATGCCATATTTCTCTACTAAGCGAGTCAGTAAAACAAGCAACTTCAAAATATCACAATCTATTTTTTTTGAACGTTTTTTACTGTTTTCACCGTGTCGCCCGAAACTGATTTTTGAGGGTTCGTCTGACCGTTCTTGCTGCAACGACCAACGATCAAAGCTACTACTATAAATGTTGCGATAGTCCCCAAAACTATCAACTTCAGGCGATGTTCTTTTTTTGGCTTAATCGGATTTTCAGAAATTTGGAAATTAGTCGATGTTGAATGCTCTTGTTCACTTATAGGTTTGATTGTTTCTTGTTCTTCACGAATATCTACTCCGTTCACCAAAGCATTTAGGAACTTATATTTTGCCTCTTTTGCATATGCATGATTTTTATTATTGAGACCTGTAACAACCGACAATTCAGTTTCGTTGTATAAAGCTTGTTGAAAAACTTTTATACAATCAACTTTTCCTAAAATTGCACATTTCCCAACTTTATCATTTAAGGAAATACGATTGTCTTGTGGCACAATTTTAAAATAACTTCCATCTATATCAGACTTTTCTACTTCTATGTTCTTTTGTTTAGCATTATCATCACCATATTCTATATTCCAAATAGGCTCTACATATTTTTTATAAACCTTTCTGAAGAACTCTTTATCATATGGTAGTTCTATGATTTCTCCAATTCTGAAAACTATACCAAAGAATCCACGTATCGGAGTTCCTACATAGTCAGTATTACAAGTGTCACTTAACTCCTTGTTCATAACTCCAATGCCAAACAATACAAGATCCTTTCGCTTGGAGTAAAACCAGCGAGGCTCATTCAGTTCATCAACGTATGTTTCTACATCAATGACTCCTTGGATTTCGTATCGAAAAGCTAATCTGTCTTCTTTAGAACAGAAATCCTCAGAAGGAATGGCTATCGCACGATAGTCCAATTCCTTTGTTCTTGTATAAATATATAATTGTGCCATATTTTATACCCTTTCGCCATTTATATAAATTTGTGCACCACTAAGCAGGAATTCTTTTATTGCAGCCATTGAACTATTTAGTTTTTGCAAGATTTCTGTTTCTCTCCCCAGATTGGCTTTGTGCGCGTCTATTTGATTACGGATGCTCGTTTCTTTGTTTATAAAAAAACGAGCAAAAGAACTTCTAGATAATTCATGATTTAATTGCCCATTTGCTCTGTTTAAGCTACTTTCTGTTTCTGATATTTTGCCAACTGAAGCTTCTATTTTTTGTCCCATCACATGATATAAAGAGAACAATATTGGTATGCTTAGATTTCCTGCTGTTGCACGTATATCCAACTCTCCTTCCAAGACGCCACCTTCATTTGTCAAATTCTTACCTAAAGACACAGCCGTAATGCCTGTGGTAAGATTTGTACCTCTGCCAAATAAAAATCTCCACTTATCCTTAACGGTTTCATAAGCTTGTGCTAATTCTTGTTGTGTTAATAAATCAGCCTTGGTTATTACTACCATTACTGGGGTTTGAGCCCCATTGTTTGATTCATTCAAATATTTTGTATACATAGAGGCAAACTGACCAAAATTCAAAATCGCTTGAGGAGTATTTTTAGCCTTAATAACATCTGCTCCTATAAAGAATAACAAAACACTCGATTGATTAAACGAATTGTATAATTCATTTTGTTCTTCTTGGGCATCTTCGTCAAGGTCTTGCAATAGTCCACCACGATAATCTTCAACATCAATAGTTGTTAACAACGCCAAACTCTTTAATACATTAAAGTTATAAACAAAAGACTTATCTGTACCTTTTGGCCAACTTCCATTTATCATACCATCATAAGCGTTATAAAGACGTAACATTTGGCGTGGATCTGGTGTTATTACATTCATGATTTCACCATCTGCCAATTCGATACCTTGTGATAATGCTTGTGACATAGCATAAATAAAACAAGACTTACCTGAACGGCTAAGTCCATAAAGTGATATTTTTTCTGCCATATTTTAATATATTGTTATTAAATCTTCACTATTCCATTTTTTTATTTTTTCAAGGAGCTCATCTGCTCTTGATTGTAACTCCGAAAGTTTTTCCATCAATTCCTCTTCGTTTTTTTCAGCAGCCCATGTCTTTTCGTATTCAGTTTCCCATTCCATATCGATAATTCCAAACAAACCGCTAAGAATAATTTCTCCGACGCCAAATATCTTGCCTAACAAGCTCGTAGGTCTATGCTCTTCAGCCCTTTTCTTTGCTTTATTTATAGCTTCTGTAATACGCCTTATATAAATAGGAGTACCTCCATAAACGCTATATGCCAAAACAAGGAAAGGAGTGAAATAATAATCTGGAGTGATTTGGCATTGAATCAGCATTGCACAAACAGTTTGACTGTCATTAATTTGGCGAAGAAGATTGTCGAATCGTTTAAGACCATAAAAATTGGCACCGGATGCGACCATATCGCACTTTGTTATTACGAAACTAATGTGAAAGCAAGAACTATGAGGTACACTTAAAGACTTTGTTATACAAGATATCAGAAGATCATATTCTATGTTCCATCTTGCTCCAGATTCAGCTAGTTTTGTTCCATCTAAGAAAACGACTAAGGCATCTGCTCTTTCTAAGGCATTCATGAAATCATCAATATCACTATCGCTAGGATCGTCACTCATCAAGATACCTCCTCTATAATCTATCCAATTAAATGGGACTAATTCTTCTCCGTGAACATTCAATGAAAATTCATATTCATTTTGAATATTAGTTCCATCTGGATATCTACCTTTGGATAAATCTAAAGCCATTTTTGTCAGTTGCTCTTTTTGATTTTCTTTTTTTGCACTAATACCATACCCCTCTGTTGATTCTCCGAGATATCGATACATGCCCGCCATAAAAGATGTTTTTCCAGACCTACTATGTCCAACCATTAATATATTCATAGAAATTATTTTAAAAATGAACTATTCTATATACGCCTTCCCATCCACAATTAATACAATGATATCCAGGCTTACCTTTTATTTTGTAGCATTTTGAAGAGGTACATTCAATACAATTAATATGACGAGAAAAATCCAATTCTATTTCGTCATCTTTAGGATAATCATCTGTTTCCTTTTTGTTAAAATCACTCTCATCTGCTATGTTACCTAATGCGACAGCTATGTCTTTCTCTCCACAAGTATCAATTTTAGCCTCAGGTAAAGTTTCTGTCAACATTTGCCTAACCAATGTCAGTTGGGAACTTCCTCCAATCAATAAGACTTTATCTATTTTTAGTTGTTTGGTCACCGTTTGCTTTATCACAGCTTTAGCTACATTGATAGCATCTGCAATCTTTTGGCTTATAATATTGTTGAAAGAATCTCTATTTAGTTTATACTTGTATGTAATGATTCTACCATCTTTTACAAAAACGATAGAAGTTTCATGTACATCGTTTGAGTCGCTGAAATGCTCTTTCAATCTACGGCAAGAATTTAACATTCCAAGGTCAACCATATTGCCTTTTGAAATATCCATGTCATATTTAGCCAACACTTTCTTCCTTAAATCTTCGTAAAGTAGCATATCGATGTCTTGACCACCACAAGATTTATCTCCTTTGGGTTCACATAAGATACGATAAGAATCAAGGTGTTTTTTTGCATAAGCAACATCTATTGTGCCACCACCGAAATCAAAGACTAAAATTCCTTGCCCTTCTGGTATGTCGTGGTCTATTCCATATCCCATTACAGCTGAAATAGGCTCAAATCTTGTTTTAACTTCTTTGAAACCAGAAGCAGACAAAGCCTGTCTTAGCATCTGAATGGTTGGCTCTTCGCAATCAACAGGGTGTGATATAACTACAGAGTCAAAATCCACTTCGTTGCCACAATGAGCGTTTGCCAACTGTTTGACTTGTTTGAAGAAAAACTCCAAAAGCTCTTTGTGAGTATATTCTTTATCTCCTATAAATTCGATTCCCTTAGGATTCAATATACGTTTCAATGACGGAATAAAATTCGCCAGCATTTCAAAACGTTTCTCAGTAGGAAGTTTGTCAACCTCTTCCAAATAGTTTAATGCTTGATGACCACTAACTAATCCATTGTCATAGCCTAAGATTACAGATGGGTATTTTACCGATCCATCTCCGTTGAACTTTACAGCTTCAGGCTTCCCGTGTCGTGGATTAATCCACGACACGGTTGTATATGAGGAGCCATAATCTATTCCCAGTACAGCCATTCTATTCAGGTTTTACAGTTTCTAATTGATCATGTATGTCCTGTATCAAAGTCTTGTTTTTACTCCATTCTTTTACTAAATGCTCCAAAGCAAGGACAAGTTGTGGATTGTTTTTAGATTCAACGACAGTCTTTTTCATTGATTCCAATTCCTCGCTATACTTAGAATAAATATTAGTGATGGAATTTTTAACCTGCTCACGAGTTGCATTAACAAAACCCTGATACAAAGACTGGTATTTGCCGTCAGCCAAGGAAACATCAACTATCTGCTTGCGACAAAATGCCATCGTTTCAGACAAATGCTTAATGAGATTGGATTTGTTTTTCTGTAATGCTTCTTGTTTAGCTTTCTGATTACCACTTATTGCGCCCCAAAGAACGGATCCAATACCAAGAACAACCATAACAGGAGCAATTACAGGAAGAGCTGGTGTAACTAATGCTGGAAGGAAGAAATAAGCACCTCCAACAACGGTACTTAATGCGCCTGTGATAGCTGTTCCCAAGAACATTTCGTTCCTCATTTTTCCTATTCTGTCTCTTAATTGAACATCTTTTACAGATGGGTCTTCTACTCCTTCTTTAGTTATAGAGATAAAGCCTTCAGGAATAGACATATAGCACTCTTTGTTGAAATTAGTTAACAAGTCTTCTATACGAGACATAACCAATGAAGTTAATTTGTCCCACTCATTTTGTACATCTGCTACAATTCTATCTCCAAAGTCTTCACCATAGGTGGTTATGCTTTCCTCAGATAAATTTTCTATTTCATCGCTGAATTTTGTAGCTATAGTTCCTTTTGACGTGAAGATTTGGTTGAAGTCATACTCCATTGTTTTTAACACGGTTTCAACTTTTGTAAAGAGTTCCTTTCTCTTTGAGTCCCCCATGTTTTCATTGAAGTTTGCTAATGCCTTTTCGTAAGATTTAAGCAGAGTGTCATATTCCGTAGCTGCTTTGACTGCTGTTTCATGACGCAGTTTCAACGCATTAAGAACTTCCTTATAATACTCTACACATGCATTGTATGCTAGTCCAGAACGATAATATCCCAAAATAGTAAACACCATATTATTCATGGCAGACTTTACATCATCATAGCCTGAAATCTCATAATTGAATTCAGATGTCATTTCATCTTTTTCAGTTGCAGCCTCTAGCAACAATTTACTGGACATCTTTAGCATAGAGATACCAAATGGCAAATCCTTACCGACTGCTTTCTCTATTATCTGGTGATTTCTATTCAATGATTCTTCTACACTTTCATTGCCATTTTGATCAATCTTTGTAGTTACAAACTGAATACCAGGAGTCACACTAACTATTTCTTTCAAAAAATCAACTTCAATATCCTCCAATGGCGTTGGATTCATCACAAACATTACGGCATCAGCCTGTTTGATATATTGCTTTGTTATTGCCGTATGATGAGGATAGGTTGAGCCAATACCCGGAGTGTCAATCAAAGAAACTCCTTCGGGAAGGAAATCCATAGGTGTGAATACTTGAATGTATGAAATAGTATTTTCTATTTCAGCTTCTCCCTCCTTGTTGATAACAGCTTGACTACCATAAATAGCCAAATCTTCTTGTGAGATTTCCTTACGATTTCCATTGCCATACACCACATAAAATTTCTCTTCCTTTGAATGAGAAATCTTAAACACACGCGATGTAGCTACATCAGTACAAACAGGTAAGAGTTCTTTTCCTATCAAGGCATTAATCAATGAACTTTTACCATTCTTTACTTTGCCACATACAGCCAAGTTAAACTCTCCCTTTTCAAGTAACTCACGAGTTAAATTGAAATTCTCGGATGTTCTTGGAAAGTTAAACTTAGGATAAGACTTTTGGAAAGCAATCATGCCATCCATAAGCTTTATTATTTCACTCTTCAACTGAGCTGAAAATTGTTTGTCTTTATTTTTCATTTTAAATACTATTATTGTTATTTAATTAGTTTTTACAGGATTAATGGGTAAATACTTTATTAAAAGCTCAAGTCCGCATCGTCAAAAATATTATTGTCGTCATCAGTATTGGCATCGTCTGCATCTTCTGTATTATCATCGTCTAAATCATCATCGTCGTTAGGTGGCAGTTCATGCTTACTTTCTTCGATTTCAGGCTCATCTTTGCCATAAACAGTCACATCATCATCTTCAACAAGAGGTTTGGGCGTATCTTCAAAATCTTGTTTATTGGGATCAAAACCTTCTGGTACATCAAAATCTGATTCCATTCCAAGAAAACTCTTCAATGCAGAACAAAATTCTTTTGCATCAAAATGGTCCTGTCCAAAAGTCTGCGAACTATTTATGAATGACTTACATTTGTGTACAGTCTCAACAGATTTAGCATAGTCATCGTAATCTACCTCTTCACCATCTACATTGATTTTGTCAAGATGTCCTTCCGAATAATGTGCTCCTACACATTTAGCAGCCATCTCTCCTGGAAGTATCACATTATTGGGATTTAGAGGAATACTATTGGTATTGATATATTCAGCAACAGCAAAATTAGAAGGTTCCTCGTTACCTGTTTCTGGATTGTATTGAAGCGGAGCTGGAGTATCTGTGGATACCATGAAGCACTGAGAATCTTTCCAAGCGTCCATAAAATCATCCAACTTGTACTCTATTCTCAAGTCACCAGTACCTGGGTCTGTTAAGATAACCTTAATATCGTCTGGATTATCAGGATTAACATCAACACCTGCTACCACTAATGCGTGATTAGGCGTTTCGCCTTCAAAGAAATCTTTGAACCATTCTTTGACACCTGCCACAGTATCATGGTTTCTGTCTGCCCACAATTCATTTGCGTCCACCCCAACAATTACTCGATGACCTTGTGCCAACTCGTTTATTAAATCGTAAACGGTATTATCAACAGACTGTTCGCAAGGAACATTACAACTTAACAATAAGTTGCCGATAGCCCACATCGGTGTTCCACCTTCTGGACTCGGGTCATACCAACCGTTTTCGGTCGCATACTGTTTAAGTTCATCCAAAGATATGTCTATACCATAGTCACGCAAAATTATTTGCTGACTACGAATAGCACACACACCTTCGTTACCTTGGTAAATGACAGGGTTTAAACCTCCATCAGGTCCGAATCCATCCTCACCAAATATCTTATGAGCTGCAATGTTAGCTTGCATTCCATTGTCTTTATCAAAAGTTTTTTCCATAAATTCAATGTTATTTTGATTTGTACTTATTTTATTATATAGATTGTTCTCTGTAACATCATCTATCAGTTGATGATTATATTTTTCAGTTTCACCAATAGCCGAAGCATTTTCGTTGTAGACAATATACTGTTCCGTTACTGTATCATCAGAAATATCAGGAATATAAAAATTCATATTTTCTGCGTCAAAAAGCTGTAAATCATCATCCAATATATATTGTTCTGTTATATCGTCTACAACATCACTTATTTCTGCTATATCCGCAAGATTCTGGTTATTGGAAATGACAGATGAAATGTATTCCATCCCATCATCCGTAAGATTACCATCCAAATACGCAGCAAATTCTTCGATACTTACTGGTGGTACAAAATCTTTATGCATGACCTACCTCCTTTCTGAAAATTCGCTCGTATTGCTCCTTGGCGAGTTTGTGCTTGTTGTAATAGTTCTCCATTGACATACCCAATTCTTTTGCTGTTTCCTCATTGGTCTTCAGCTCCAAATAACGCAGACGTATCAATTCGCTATATCGCTTGTTGGGCATCTGTTTGATGATAGTCAGAGCATCTTGACGATTGAGATTAGAAAAATCTATCTCTATAGAACCATAAATAGAATCCGTTCTATCACCCTCGTCGTCATTTTCTTTTATATTGGAGTGAGAAATCTGCTCATGCTTAGGCATTTTCCCTTTTGTTTCAAACTGCTTGTAGCAATAAAACAAACATGCTGTTTTCAACCAACTTGTCAATGTACTCTCTCCTCTGAAATTTTCCATCTGGCATTTTCCTGTTGCCTTGCTTGGAGCAAGGACAACAATGTATATCTCGTCTATAAACTCCTTGCAATTTGCACAGTCTGTATAGTAGTTGTCATAGATAGACTTAAACAGGGGATAGCATTGTTGGTAAAAGTATTTGCGTGTAACCATTTCGTCCTTGTTTATCAATGACTTGGCTATTTGCAAATCTTGTGTAAATATCTTTTTTACAATCATTGCTATATTTCTACATAATAAGGTACAGTAACCTTTTACTTCTGCTTATCTTCTACAACCTCACAATAAGCACTCGGTACGTATGCCGTCAAAACAGTCAGCAAGTTGTCCACAACAATGCCCACTCGCTGTTGTCCTTTATGACGTGCCACTATTCCCATAAAACCTTCAAACTCACCTTTTACCACTCGTACCAACTGACCTTTCTCGAACTTCTGGATTTCTCCAGAGACAATGATGACATCATCTTCCTCTGAAGCGCACGCTATTTTGAGACTTTCCATCTGATAGTCGGGAACAATCAATGGAGTTTTCTCTATTCTGCTGCCAATATGTGTATGGTGATAATAAAAACGAAGGAATGGGAGGTTTACGTTGTCGTAAACAAAAAGTTTGAGTTGTTCTTCTGTTCCGTGAGCGAAGAAGATGTTAGGTAAACGTGACTCAGTAACAACTTTGCGCTTACCATTTATAAGTTTAACCGTATCGATGGTAGGATAGAATGCCGTAATGCCTTTGGCAGTCATATAGTCATATGCCTTTTTCTCTCTGCCATAAGTGGTACGTAAGGCATACCAATGAGGAACATCTTCATCTTTTTGCGCTTTAGGCTTTACTGCTATATGTGCATTTCTGGTGGACACCCCTGTTTGTGAACTCTCCGCAGATACAGTGCTTTGAGCTTTGGGGAGGGTGTTGGAGGTAAGTCCAACACAGGGAGGAGTTTCACCACCTCCTACGGTGTGTACATCTTTTAATGCACGTTCATCGACTTTCATATCGGTGTTAACTTATTCTAAGCAGAACCCAGTTAATAAATTGACAAAAAAAGCGTGGAATCGTCCTGTTGTCCATTCCACACATCGAGGCTCTTGCATTGCCTATTTTGGTTGAACAGACAACGTTAGAGCCCACGCCGATATGAAAATCATTACCGCAAAGAGACCTATATAATACATTTGACTGTGCCCAAAAGGGTACAATCTATGCTTACAAGGTCTCCACGGGATTTTGATATAATCACACCCGGGACATCTATCGTTGCTAAGTTCAAGACCAAAATATCGATATGTTTGCAAGATTTCGATGTGTCTTAAACAGAGCGTCAGATAAACGCCTTATATGTCTGGACTGCTTTTCCCACCCAACACCCGCTTTTGTATAGATATGTCAGATAAGTGACTTCACTACACTCAGCACGGCGTAGGCTGCCGACTCGATTATCTTGTAAGAACACGTCTAACTGTGACAAAAAACGGTCGAGCATATACAGTCCGAATGCAAAAGTACGGAAAATAATCGAGAAAACAGCAATAATGATTGAGAAAATCTATTATTTGACGTGAATTTAAGACTATTTAAGCCAATTCGCTTGAATATCTCGATTATTTTGTGTAAGAAAGCGCACCGTAATAGATGACAAACATTCTAAAATATGCAAACTGCGCTACAAATAGAAAGCAAAAAGCGCACAGAGTGATACAACCATTTGGTATTTCTTCTCTGTACGCTATTATATAATTAAGGTGTAATGCTTAACTGATACCTCTCGGCATCGTTCCATTCATCACGATAATCGTCGTTCGCCCCTGCTTTCCTGAAGTAGCTTGACATTCTTTGCGATTTCCTATCTTTTCAACAAGCCATCTTCTAAAAAGCAATGCTTGGTATGTATCCATTTGAAGTGCTATGTCGATAATCACTTCCATATCATAGACATGCGCAGAATATCCATTTTCAAGTTTGACGTATTGAGAATGCTGGAAATCTTTCAGCACACTTTGTTTCCAAATGCGCTTGATGGTATTCTCCACTGCTGTCCCTGTTACATTCAACAGTTCTGCAATCTCCCAAGCGGTCATCCACACCTCACCATGATGTGGGGCGTAGATGACCATATCTTCTTGTATTGTTATCACTTGTCGTTTCATACTATGCCTTTTTTGTGTTCGTATTATCGCTGCAAATATTCCCGAATGTGAATTCCTCAATGTGATTGAGTTGTTGGGACAACTTTTCTACATCCTTGCTCAACTTTTCCTTGGTAATCTTGGCGTACACTTGCGTGGTCTTGATGTCTTTGTGACCAAGCATGGAACTTACTGTTTCTATTGGTACACCATTGGAGAGGCAAACCGAGGTTGCGAACGAGTGCCTTGAGACATGCCAGGAAAGTGGCTTGGTGATACCGCATTTCTTTCCCAATCTTTTGAGCGAACGCAGACAACTTCTATAAGGTGGTACAGGAAAGACTCTGCCATCCTTGCACAATCCACGATATTTCTCCATTATCTGCTTGGGATAGTCAAGCAACTTGATGTCGGCTTCCGTTCCTGTCTTCTGTCGGTGGATAACAATCCACTCGCCATCGTCAAAAAATGTCTTGATGTTCTCTTCCTTCAAGTTGTACAGGTCAATGAATGCGAGACCTGTGAAACAGCAGAATAGATACAAGTCACGCACCAACCCCATATGCTTTCTGGTGATAGGAGTTTCCATCAACAGGTGAATTTCTTCTTTTGTCAGAATCTCCCTTGTTGTTTCCTCGTTCTTGTACTCGTATCGTCTGAAAGGGTCTTTGACGAGCCACTCGTTATCAATCGCCCGAAAAATCATGGCACGGAGATTACGGACAAACACCATTGCGGAATTTATCTTCAGTTGCTTGTCTATTCTAAGGAATGTCTCATAGTTCGTAATAAACGGCAGGGACAATTCTTTCAAGGCAATGTCCTTTACACGATAATGCGACTGCAAAAACTCGCCCACGTAAGCACAACCGATTCTATATTTTGTGAATGTGCTCAAAGATTTCATGCCAGCCTTGTATTGTTTTTCCATTTCATCCCTGCTTTGCTCATAGACTTTCATCAAGGTATGGCAGCGATACTCCAATCCAAGAAAGGCGTTCTTAACCTTGTCGGCAGAGACAAAGTTGTCTCGATCTATTATCTCCTGATAATTCTTGCTGATACTCACACGCATTTTGTCCAGTTTGCGGTTCACCTCCAAGGCTTGCATACTTTTTCCAGTCATGCGTCCGCCCTTGGTGTCCCACAAATTGGGATTCACAGTCATCTTGCAACTGAACTGTGCCTGTGTTCCGTCCACTGTGATACGTCCCATAACTGGAACAGTACCGTCTTTCTTTACTACCTGTCTTTTGAGGTAGAAGATAATTGAAAATGTACTCTTCATAACGTCATTCTTTTTTGCGTTCAAAATTAATACATGAAGAGTCTTTTCTTGCTACGCATTTCACGGCAGAACACGGCAAATTTGGTTCGTAACCAAAAATCTTACGTTACTCATCAGTAACTCACTATAAATCAGAGTCTTAAAATTCAATTCGTAACCTTCCTTATTCTTCCGAACCTTAACATTCACCATTTGGGGTATAGGTTACGGATAGGTAACGTTCCTCTGTCTCATCTTGTCGTATTCCCGTCTTCGTCTGTCCTCGCTACTTTTAACCAAAATGAGGAAAGTAACTGATAACGAGTAAACTTTCCTCATTCTTCTCTCAAACACTTTTTATATGTACTTTCAAAGTGCAAAAATTGCACTTTGGAGGAAATGGCATTGCTTCGAATAGTGCAAAACAATCCTTTCGTTACGCAGAAAGAGATGGCGGCACAGATGGGCAAGTCGGAACGAACTGTGAAAACTATTACTGTCCACCTACAAGAAAAAGGTGTTCTTCATAGAAGAAACGGTAAACGAAATGGATATTGGGAGATAATAACTGATAAAATTGCAAATAACTGACAACGATGACAGATGCAGCCACCATTGTTACATTGTTACATTGTTACATGTTACATGTTACATTAAGGAATTCACATCCACCTCACGCAGTTCGGCCACCTCGTGAAGCGGTAGGCCATCCGCCCAGACAACTTCCCTACTCCAACTGCCCATGTTCACATCCTTGGCTGATAAAGAAAGGCTAGCCAAAAAAGCCATAGTTAGAATGATTCTTCGTATCATAATTTTGAATGAATAGGTTTTAAATCACTACAAAATTACGATTTTACACCGAAAGTACGGTATAATTTGAAGAAAAGCATCCTTCACTATGGCTTTTTAACCTATTTGGGGTCTGGCGACTGCCAGATGGCGATTTCTAGAAGAGATTCACGATGCGGTCGATGTCAACCGAAAGTCCCACAGAGAAGGTGCGACCGGTGGTCATCGCCGAACTCCAATAATACTTCTCAGGTGTATAATCGAAAAGATTATCTACCGTGAAATTCAGATTGACGGCATCCAGGAATCGCTGCTGAAGCGTGAACTTCCACAACTGATATGCCTGGTCATGCTTCTCGATGTCCGTATCTGGAGAGGACAGGTATCTACCTGACAGAGCGGCATTGATACGATAGAACGAACAGAGCTGGCGATCGTAGTCGAGACGCCAGGTGGCGGTATGAGGACGAGGCTGGGAGAACTGGGAATCTACGCTTCTGCCACCCACATGGAGATAGCTGTAGTCGAGTTTCACGCCGAGACCCATATCCGAACGGTACTGGGCACTGAAGTCGATGCCGCTCACCTCTACTCCATCCTCGTTGCAATAACGGGAAGCCACATCCGGCTGACCGGTTCCCGGGGTATAATCGGCATAATCCTCGGTAGTGATGCGCTTATCATACTTATTATAGTAGCCCATGAGGGTAAGACTATACTGACCGGTCAAGAAGCCTGCATTCTTCACTCTGCCAGTATGCTCCAGCGCCAGGTTGAAGTTGTTGCTCTTCTCCGGCTTCAGATCCGGATTGCCATAAATCATCTGCATACCCGCCATATCAAAGTTCATATACATCTCCTTGAGGGTTGGGGCACGGAATCCACCGGCATAGTTGGCACGGATGGAAAAGCCCTTCCACTTGGTCATCAGAGCCAGACGACCGGTGGTGGCATGCTGGCTGGATGCTGAGAAGTAATCATGGCGAAGACTTGCCACGATGTTCAACCACTGCAAAGGATTGTAATCGAACTGGGCGAAGGCATCGTATGAATTCTGAGTCTTGGAGCCATTGTTGGCAAACTGATAGGTGGTGAGAAAATCGTTCAGGAAATCAGCACCTGCCGTCAATGTATTCTTGCCGAAGATATGGGAATAGAGGGCACGGATGATGTTCTGACGATTGGTATAATCGTGATCGTGAGTGCGCTCATTATTCACAAACCGGGTCTTGTCATACTGGTCGAAGCCGTATGAAATCTCCAGATTATCATTCTCCGAGAGATTCATCACGGTCTTCAGTCCGGCAGAATAATCCTTATAGTGGTCATCGTAGTTGCCGCGATTGCTGATACGATTGAAATAACCGCCACGACCTATCAGCCTCACCTTGTCAGAGAGCTTGTAGGTAAGTCGCTCCTTCACATTGAAGGTCTCGCCACCATAAATATGGAGGATGTTGGATTCTGTATCGAAAGGACTGGTGAGCTGCACCTCATCTGATGTGGTGCGCTGGATGCTGGTCTGCGAATTCCACTTTCCGGCATTGAAGCTGAAGCTTCCACCGTGGCGCCACTCCTTGTTGAAGTTGTTGTAGCGGGTATTGACATTGGCAGTCCAAGGCTCGCTGTTTTCACGGGAGATGATGTTGATGACTCCGGCTACGGCATTGGCACCATAGAGCGCCGAAGCTGCACCCTTTACTATCTCGATACGTCCTACATTATCCAGATTCAATCTGCTGTAATCTACGTTATCCATGGTTTCGCCAGCCAATCGCTCGCCATCTACGAGGAAGAGCACGGCGTTTCCGCCGAAACCATTCATGTTGAGCGAAGTCTCCTGATTCATGGCATAGCCGAATTCCAGACCCGGCATCTGCTCTGTGAGGAGGTCCTGGACATTGGTAGCATCGGCAATCTTGATATCATTGGCGGTAATCAGACGGGTTACCACAGGAGCATCCTTCAGCGCCTTCGGAGTTCGGGTTGCGGTAACTACCACCTGGTCGAGGGCTGTAGCATCCGGTTGAAGGCGAAGCACATGCTGCTCACCTTTTCTCTCATCCGCTTTCAGTACGAAAGTCTGAGTCTGATAGCCCACAAAGCTCACCTTCACTCTCACCGCTCCATCCTTGCTGTAAGGAATGCGGAAATATCCGTCTTCATCAGTTATTACCCCACCCTTTGCATGCAAAATCTGGACGGTAGCACCCGCCAGCGGTGCGCCCGAATCATCGAGCACCCTACCCACGACATCGCCCTGGGTTTCGGCTTTCAGATTCAGGCACAATCCGCAAAGGATCAGGAATAGTGCGAATATCTTTTGTTTCATCAAATTATATCAAAGATTATCCAGAAACAATCCTTTTATCTTGTACAAACAAACTTAGCAATCATCGGCATAGGCATCTTGCCATACTGAACAGAATAGTTGACGGTCAGAGTCTTGTCCTTCAAAGTACCCTGCAAGGTTACAGTGTAGTTCTTCTCTGCACCTTTCACGGTAACAGTACCAGCATAATTTTCCTGAGCGAATGCATAAGCACCATTGGAACCAGAAACCTTTACAGCAGGAACCACCAGGGCAGGAAGAGCCATCATGCCCTCGCCACAAGCAGGTAAGGTAACCTTGACGGTAGCATCATCAACAGCCTCAATCTTCATAGTAACATGATCGTATGTAGAAGTCTCGCCCATTACGGTCATATCCAGAGAGCTGGTGTATGAACCGGCAATCTCCTTGGCAGCTGCCACTGTTTCATCATCATCGCTGCTGCAAGAGCTGAATGCTACACACATAGAAACCAAAGCCAACATCATGGCCATCATTGTCTTAAACTTTTTCATTTTTCTTTTCTTTTTTTATTTAGTTACAATAATATTTTCTATTTGAGGGGATTTGCAATCTCCGTTTATTTATCTTCCGGAACATAGATGATTTCACCATTCTCCAGCTGGTAAGCGATGCCCACCTTCTTTCCTTTGTTGCCAGATTTATTGCTCTGGTCTTCAGAAGGAGTATAGCGATTGATCTTCTGTCCATCCTTGGTAATGATTTCCATATTCTCCTTGCCAGGGTTCTTCACCATCGTGAAGTTATCCTTGCTGAACATTTCCGTCATATTATAGCGCGAAACGAGGGCTACCATCAGGGCGAGGGCAAATACCATCGCCACATCGAAGAGGTTGCTCACTACGCTCATCGGATCATCATCCTCGCCATCATGCGAGAGACGACTTCTACGTCTTTGTCTCATAAATTATTACTATTGAATCCTTCACTCTTCGTTCTTCACTCTTCACTTACAAGGTCTGCCATAAACTCGAGGTTGCTCATATCCTCGGTGTACCAGCGGTTCTTGGTCTGCTTGGTTACGAAACCGATGGCTGCAGAGAACAATCCCACTACGGTGGTAGCGAAAGCCACCTGCATATTGTAAGCCATCGAAGCTATATCACCGGCAGAAAGACCGACCAGGGCTGGACCCATCGGAATCAAGGTACCCATCAGTCCGAGCATCGGACCCATCTTCAGAAGAGTAGATGGAAGAGAAAGATCCTTCTCAACAAACTGGGCATACTGGTCGAGGATACGGTTTACCTGCGCCTTGCTCTGGCGGTTGTCCACGAGTTTCTTCATATAGGAAACGATGACAGCCTGCTTGTTCTTCGGCAAGCGATCGCCCAGGGTATCGATGTTGTCGAGTGTCAGGGTGTTCATCTGTTCACGAATCTCCGCACCCGTCTTGCGCTTTACAAGATACTGTCCGAAGAAACCTCCAAGGAGCAGCAAGGCTCTGAGGAAGAAGAAAATCAACAAAATAATCACAGGAACCAGCATGCCTGTGGAAATCCAAAACAATACGTCTGATATGTAATTCATCTTTATTTTATAATGTTAAGTGTTGAATATTAAATGTTAAATGTTAAGTTGGGGCTTGCGCTTTTATAATTTTTGGGATAAGCGCTGCATCTTGATGCGATAGCAGCCCCATCCGATAGCCATTCCCACGATGACGATGGCGATGACGCCGAAAAGCGAGAGGGCATCGAAACTGTTGAATCCTGCCACGGCTGTCCTGCCATTCACCGTACCGATGATGCCCATCAATCCGAGCAGCACCTCTACCAGGAAGAGCAGTTCCAAGCGGATTGGTCGCTCCGGCAAGAGCCATCTCAAACCGTAGGTGAATACCGGTACCAAGACCAGCAGCACTACGGCAAGCACCCATGCCACCACCTGGAACGATACGCCGGGAAGCAGGAAGATGGTCATCACCAGAACACTGAACAGCACTGGGAAAACCAGCAAACCCGGGAAGTACTTCAGGAAGATGAAGAACACCCATTTGCGGCGGCTCACATGTTCCGAAGTCTTCAGATCTACGTGATGCACACAGAAAAGCATCGTGAGTGCCACGTCGATACTCAGCAGCACCGCCATATCGAGCATCAGCTTCTGGTCGGCTATCCAGGCCGCAATCTGCGTCTTCGACTGTTCGATGGCGAATGGCCAGGTCATTCCCACAAAGAAGGCTACGAGCACCGAGATGATCATAATCTCCTTCACTCCGTGGAAGGTCTGCTTCAGCACAAAACTGAAGCAAACCAATATCATCATTACTAAAACTAATGTCTCCATTTCTATTCAACCATATTCTTTCTTCTTCTGCGAATCAGGACAGTCAACAGCACGAAAGCTACGATGACGATGACACCTACAACGATTCCGCTCACCACAGTGGTGGTTTTCTGAGCTTCCTCATTCAGCGTCTCCTTCTTCATCACCATACCCTTGTCGCTGCTGTTCTTCGCAGCCTCAGCATCGCGGATCTGCTCTACATTCTGCTGATATTCCTTGGCAGAAGCAGCATCGGTCTTGCTGGCGATATAGTTGCGGAGCTTGGCATTGTTGCAGACGAAACCGGAGCATGAAGGCTTATACTTGTTCACCGTCTCGGTATGAAGCTTGGCAATGTCCCTGAGCTGCTGAGGAGTAGCCTTCCACATTCCCTTGCGGGCACTCTCCATCATCACGGCGGTCATCTCCATCAGCGCTGCCGGATTCTGCTTGTCGAAGAACTCCTTGGTTCCGAGATGGTACTTGTCCTTGACATATACATTATAGATCTCGTCCCACATCTCCTTGTCGATAGCCTTTGGCTTCATCACATTCCAGCCGTAGGTATTGGTTACGATTTCTGCAAATGTGCTGGCACTACTGGCTCCACCCTTCATCTTCTCCTTGATATAGGCAGGGTTGAAGATGGTGGTTCTGCTCTCGATGCCGATAGCCTCCTTCACCTCCTGCATTCTCATATTGCTATGGTTGCGATAGTCGGCGAGATAAGCATCCGGATCCTTTCCGGTCACGTTGCGCACAGCAAGGTTCATACCTCCCATAAACTCATATACATGGTCGAGACTCAAGGCACCCCAGGTGTTGCTCTGTCGTGGCTGAACCACCACATCGGTACGGGTCAGCGCTGCCTCGAAAGCAGCCTTGCGAAAAGTCTCCCAGTTTTTCTCATCACCATAGAAGGCACCCATATTGTTCATATAAACCTCGGCAATCTGACTCTCCTTATCCCAGCGGTCGCCTGCGGTTACCATCTCCTGGATACCGGTGCCATAGTTGCCGTTTACGCCACCAAACACTCGATACATACTCACCTCGCGTGCCTCCTTTGGCGACATGCCCTTCTCTACGAGCAGTCTTTCGGATTCGGTAACTCCGGCTTTCACCAGGTTGTCGTACTTATCACCCTTGGCATTTGCCGCCATCTCTATCGCCTTGTTGATGAGGAAGAGACGGGATGCTGCCAGGTCGCGGAGCTGACCGGAAGTTTGAACCACGACATCGATGCGAGGACGGCCCAACTGCTTGGATGGGATGAGACGCAGATCGGTAACACGACCGAAGGCATCTCTTACCGGTTCTACACCGAGCATATAGAGAATCTGGGCGATGGTAGCACCCTCTGTTTCGATAAACTCGCTGCTCCAGAGTGTGTAGCTCACCTTACGAGGATATTCACCCTTATGTCGCTCGCAATACATCTTGATGGTATTGTCGCAAAGTTCCTTCGCCTTCTCCCAGGCATCCTCCGAAGGTGTATTCTCCACATTGATGGAGAAGAGGTTTCTACCGGTAGGCAGGGTGTTTGGATTCACAATCAGATCACCACCAGGAGATGGAGCTGTAAAGCCGCCATTCAGGGCATTCATCAGAGAAGACATCTCGTTGAGCGGACTCTGACGGAGCGCCTCCGAATACTTGCCCACATTCTGCAAGGCATGCTCTACGGTAGTAATCGCCTGAGCCAGACGAATCTGCTGACGGGTATATTTAGGTGCTTTCGACATCATCATACCCTTATCTTTAGAAGATCTTCCGGTCTGAGATGACTTGCCCTTGCCGGCTTTCGCCATCTTCGCCCTTTTCAAATCTTCCTGATACCATTTCTGTCCCTTCTTGATGGCTTCCATCATCTTGTCAGGGAAGTGACCGGTCTGCTCCATCTTCTCAAAAGCCTCACGACTCATCTGCGGAACCTTCTTCTTGCGAGAAACCTTGGCAGCACGGAGCTCGCTTACCGTACGGTGGTCCACCTTCTTTGGCTTCGCCTCCTTCGCTCCACCTATCTGGTCTGCCATCTGCATCATCATCTGGATAGGATCCGGAGCTGCCTGCATCGCCTCAACCTTGCGAGCCATCTGGAGTTCGGCAGGAGTGATTCCTACATAACGGCAGATGTATTCATCTGAAACCGAGGCGGAACCCAGAAGCTGGGTCACAGTGTTGCGTGCCTTGCTCAGATAAAGACGGTCGAAAAGCTGCTTGTGCTTCTCCACACCCTCCTGGGCACGGCCTTTCAGCTTATCTACTGCCAACATGCCGTAGGCAATAGGATCTGTAGCCATCGCATAGACACTGGTGCGGATATCATCGTTATCGTATGGCACACCCAGAGTATAGAGTTTACCGGTAATTTTCTCATTAGCCAACTCTTCTGCATAGTTCTCTACTCGCGCGATTTCATCTGCAGAATAAGGCTTGTTCATCTGCTTGGCATCGAGCCCCAGTTCACGGGCGATTCCCATCTTCACGGTCAGCGCCTTCACCTTGAGCGACTGTTCGACAGTTGCCTTCTTCTCGTATGACTGGATGGCATCGCTCAACTGCTTATAGGTCTGGCGCAACTCGCTCTCCTTGAAAGGAGGGGTGAGATAGCTCTGGGTCTGGGCATAGGTGCGGCGCTTGGCAATCATCGCCTCGCCTACATTGCCGATGGTATATATATAAAAATGTGGAACCACACCAATCAATCGGTCACTCCAGTCGTTGCTGTCGAGTGCCACCTGCTTTCTCGGGGTATATTCCAGCGAGCCGTGGGTTCCGAAATGGATGAGCGCATCGGCACTGAAACCATAACGAGCCCAGAGATAAGAGGCAACATAGGTGTAAGGTGGTGCCTGGTCGGTGCCATGCACAATCTTGAAGGAGTCGCCTCCCACGCCTGCCATCATCTGTGGAAGCAGGGCCACATTGCCAAACTGCAGTCTTGCCACCGCCAACTTACCATCATCGGTAGCCATATATTTGCCAGGGAAGGAACCATAGAGCTGGTTCATCTCCTTGATCATCTTCTTAGACAAAGCCTTCTGGGTCCATCCGGCAAACTGATGGGCGGTAACCAGGGCAGGATGTCCAGACTGGAGGAATTGGGTATAGGCTCCCTCGGCATAGGTTCCGAAGACGGCACCCTGAGCCTGGATCATCTTTGCCAGTTCCTGAGGATTGGCTGGCAACTTGCCTACATTGTATCCTTCATTCTTCAAGCGAACCAGGAGATTGTAGAGCGATGGAACCACTTCCATTCCCGAAGCGGTAAGTGCATTTTGACCAGGACCCTTGAAGTAGAAGATGGCGATACGCTTGCTGCTGTTCTTCTTGTTCTTCAGATTCACATAGCCCTGCACGCTCTCCACGAAACTCTCCATTCTGTCAGGGATGCCGTAAACCTCCTGCAAGCCCTCCTTGTTGATGCGCTGTCCGAAAACCACGTATGGACGGATGGCACCATCAATCTCCGGAGTCACGATGCTCTGCGACATGAAGCCGCCGTTCATTCCCTGCTTGTCGCTCTCCCACTCGGTGGTCAAACGGTTGATATTAAGAGGTGAGAATAGTGGAATATTCTTCTGCTTCATAAACTCTACGAAGTAATCGCCCAGCCTGCCGTGCGCCATATTCACTACGGCATTCGCCTGAATACTGTCGGCATGATGACCGGCGATAAAGCTCTGAAGCTTATTGATGCGATACACCATGAATCCCTTCTTCTCGAAAGCCTTCTCCATATCAGGAGCCGCACCCATAAAACCGGTGAGCATGATGGTAGGAGCACCTTCTTTATATAAACCGTTCTTTGCCAGGAAGGCATTGTACTCACGGATGCTGTTGAAGCCCAGTTCATCGCCCTTTTCATCCTTCGGGTCGAAATGAGTCAGGAGATAGTCTGGTCGCTCATTTACACGTTCCGGCTCTGGAGCCATGAACTTCTTACCGTCGATAAACTTACGGATGTAAGCGAGCATACTGTGATAATTCTTCTTACCGCCGTTCTCGATGTACTGCATCAGATAATCGGCATCGAAGTTATCTACTGATACGATATTGTTAGCCGGGTTGGTAGCTGCATGAGTCAGTGTCGGCACCTTGTAGGAAGCCTCTTCCAACTGCTTGCGCTGGTTCTCGTCGATTCGGAGACCCATACCATTCACGATAATCATATCGTAATCATCCAGATGATCGAAATCATCGGTTGTGATTTCACTCAGTTTGATCATCGCATTGTCGTTGGCATGCGAAATCTGTCCCAGCGCAATAGCCTGATAGTTGAGGAAAGCGATGCGGGTAGTACCCACCCAGGCAGAGTAAGCCTTCGCCAGACCTCCCAGAACAATCACGGCCAATAAGGCCAGAAAGATGTGTTTCTTTTTAATCTTTCTAATTATTCCTAATTTTTTTTTCATATCTATTCCTTTTATCGGGGTGCAAAGGTAGGGGGTATTTAGAAATTGCACAATACCGAGAAATTGTGATTTTTCACATTTTTTATACTTAGAAGTTGGTATCAGATTGATAGGCTCAGATTCCCATGTCCTAATAAAATAAAGGTTCACCACCTCCAAATGTAATTCCACCATCTGTAGTTGTAAAATAAAGACTGTCTACCTTTACTATGCCTAAAAGTTCTTGTGGAGAATAGAATGAAGAAACTTTTGGAGTATTATGACATTGCGGATTTAAGCAATATGAGCGGGGGTTAGAGGTTCGAAAGCGGGGTTTATAAGAAATCTCACCATGGGGAGATGCAGCCACCATTGTTACATTGTTACATGTTACATGTTACATTAAGGATTTCACATCCACCTCACGCAGTTCGGCCACCTCGTGAAGCGGTAGGCCGCCAGCTCAGACAAGTCCCCTACTCCGCCTCATCCTAATAGACGCACGGAGAGATATTGTCACACTCGGAGAGTGGAAAAGCAAAAGAAGGAGCACGCCCAGCAAAGAAACCGGTGTACTCCTTCTTCTTATATCTCGGATGAGATGATCGTCTTTTATCTCGGACGAGATGATGGCTTCATAGAGCCTGCGCGCCCTACTTGTTGAAAGTCTTCATGGTCTTGCCGTTCTTCATCAGCAGCATGTTGAAGCCGCGCACCTTGGAACCAGCATTCAGACGCTTGCCATCGGCAGAGAAACGGGCAACTACCTTGCCGGCACCCTCGGATGCCGGTGCTGCGGCCACGTCGTTGGTCTCGTACAGCGTGTCGAAGAGCCAGGTCTTCATGCCACCAGTTTCCTCGGAATCTTCATCGGCAGTCTCGCTATCGACAAAGGCGAATCCGGCAATATAGCGACCGTCGGCAGAGATGCCGCAAGGAGAGTTCATACCGCCAGCGTCGTATTCGGCGAATTTCGCAACCTTGGGGAAGGCCTCAGCGAGCGTTTGAAGCGTCTCGCCCTTCTTCCAGATGAAGCCCGTGCGGCCGGAATAGAGACTGCCGCAGCAGCCGACGATGGTACCGTCGTCGGAAACGGCAAAGCCGTACAGCTCACTATCCTCCATGCCCTCAAGTTGGCTGGCCATGAAGTATTCGACGAGATCGTTCTCCGTATTGTAGCGCGCTACGCCAAACTCGGAGCCTCCATCGTCGAGAAGCTTCTCCACATTGAGCACGACGTATTTTCCGTTGGCGCTCATGATGGTCTGGTCGCAGCTGAATATGCTGTAGGGCATCGTTGACTCATAAGAGGAAGCGAAATAGCCGCGCGAGAACGGATAGGCCGAGAAGGTCTCGCCGTCGCGGTTGGGTGCCCACAGGAGTGCGGGACGGGTGGCCATAGCGTCAACCCAATAGCCGCTGATGATGGAATCGTTGGACACGGAAAGCGCAGAGGCACCCGCACTCTCGGCACCCAGGAACTTGTTGGAAGGCTGCGGCAGGTCTGTCGGCACGCCCTCGTTGAAGAGGCATGGGGTGCCCTCGTCGTCGGTACCGTCGTAGCGCGCACCCACGATGAGTTTTCCGTTCGGGCTGATGCCCGTGAAGAGATACTGTTCGGCTTCGCCGTAGGTGGTGCATTTCTCGCTGGCGAAATCGAAGATGGCAGCCGGACCGTTCCATCCCACAGCAACGCCATTGTCGGCGATGGCCTTCAGCTGGACGTCGGTATCGGGATCGGGAGCTGCATATTTCACCATCTTCTGTTCCCGGACGTCAAAAATGAATCCCGCGTTCTCGCCATAGCACACGCCGCCGATATACTTACCGTTCGGCGACAGTACCGTACACATAAACTGCGAACCATCCGGATCGGGGATTTCAGTCAAACCGTTCTGAGCCATTGCTGCATGGCCTGCTACGAGCAATGCCACCATTGAAAATAACGTCTTCTTCATAAGCTTTTTCTCCTATTTTTTGGGTTATTACTTAGTTTAACGCCTGAAAACTCCAGGCATGAGTGATTGAATCACTACGGCAAAGGTATCAAAAATTTATCGAATAGAAAAATCTTTTCTGCGATTTTTTTGTTTTTGCGCCTATTCGGTGTTATTTAGACAGTACACAAGGATATGTACGGGTATTTTTTGCACATCTCATTTTTTTTTCGTTACTTTGCACTTTGAAGCAATCATCGCATAGTCGTTCAGAGATTCCGCACATGAAGAAAACGTTAAAAGTGCTTTTGGCTGTTGTCATCACGCCCATCGCACTGTTTCTGATACTCACCCTGCTCCTCTACTGCCCTCCCGTGCAAAAGTGGGCGGTGGACCGGGCGGCCCAGGTGGCATCGGAGAAGACGGGGATGAGGATTACGGTCGAGCAGCTGCGCCTCAGTTTTCCGCTGGACCTTCGGTTGCAGGGTTTGAAAGCCTTGCAGCCCAACGACTCGTTGCCCGGAAGGATGGACACCATCGCCGACGTGAGGAGCCTGACAACCCATGTGCAGATGCTGCCGCTACTCAGCGGGCGCGTGGAGGTGGACTGGCTGACCTTCAAAGGATTGCGGATGAACACGGACCAACTCATCGGCGACCTGCGCATCAAGGCCGACCTGGAGCGACTCCACCTCGTGAGCCACGGCGTGAGCCTCGGCGAGGAGCGGGCGAAGGTGAACCTCGCCGACATCAGGGGAGGCTACATCGACGTGGCCCTGGGCGACACCATGCCAAAGGACACGGCCAAGAAGGAGGTGCTATGGAAGATAGACGTGGACCGGCTCCAGTTGGCCCACACCGACTTTAGGCTACACCTGCCGGGCGACACGATGAGCGTGAAGGCCCACTTCGGCGAGGCCACGGCGCGGCGGGCGGTTCTCCAACTGAAAGACAACACGTACAAGGTAGGGGCGCTCGACTGGCACGACGGCGCTTTGGCCTACGACCAAAACTTCGTGCCCCGCGCCAAAAGGGGTTTCGACGCCGCCCATATCAGCCTCAGCGACCTGCATCTCGGTATCGACTCGTTTTGCTACGCCGCCAACACCATCGACCTGCGCATCCGCGCGGCCCATTTCGCAGAGCAGAGCGGAATGCGCGTCAACACGCTCAAGGGAACTTTCCACACCGACAGCACGCGCCTCGCCCTGGAGGACTTCCATCTCACCATGCCGGAGACCGACCTGAGGGGGACGTTCCGCATGGACATGAACGCCTTCGCCGATCGCCACCCGGGACAGATGCTGGCGAGACTGGCGGGCTATACGGCCCTCGGCGACCTGCGGCCCTTCCTGGCCTCCCTGCCCGCCGACGTACTGCGGGCACTGCCGAAGTCGCGCATCACGGTGAAGGGCCAGTTGACGGGCAACCTGCAGCGGGCCACGCTTCAAAATATCCACCTCCGCATGGACCGCCACTTCGACCTGACCGCGACGGGACGGGTGGAGAACCTCACGGCGACGAATCGGCTGCGGGCTGACCTGCGGCTGAAGGGACGGACGGAGGACCTTGACTTCGCCTACCACTTTCTGCCACGCGAGGTGAGGGAGATGGTGCGTCTGCCAAAGGGCATCGGATTCAACGGATCCGTGGGAATCACGCCCTCGGCCTATACAGCAGACCTGAGGGTGACGGAGGGCAGCGGATGGCTGCATATCGACGGAGCTTACCATGCGAACACAGCGTACTACGACGCCCGCCTGGAGGCCACGCGCTTCGACCTGAGCCATTTCCTTCCGACCATGGAACTGGGCGTGCTGACGGGCCACCTGACGGCGGAAGGACGAGGCACAGACGTGCTTAGCCCGCGATCGACGGCGATCGTCAGGGCCGACATACGACAGATGAGCTACGGCGACTATACGCTCGACGGCATCCGGGCGGACCTGCAGTTGCACAAAGGGCGGATGACGGCCAAGGTGGACAGTCGCAACCCGATGGTGGGTGGCAAATTCGGTTTCTCCGGACGCGTCGATGGGAAACGCATCGACGGCCATTTCCGCAGCCAGATAGCGCACGCGGACTTGGCGCGCCTGGGGGTGAAGGACTATCCGTTTGTGCTCTCGGGCTACGCGGACGTGGAAGTCGGCTCCAACCTCAAGAATACTCACTACATCCAAGGGCCCGTCTCCCACCTGCGGCTGACCAGCAGGGAGAAGCATGCGCCCCACGAACTGCTCAACGGTTCGTTTGACGTGATGGCGCAGCTGAAGGGCAACCAGCTGGAGGCGCAACTGAAAGGAAGACTGGAGAAGGCGGACCTCAAGGGGCTGGGCCTGGTGGACAAGGCGTATAATCTGCAGGCGGAGACCGATATCAGCGTGAGGTCCAACCTCAGGAGCGTCCACAGCGTGAGGGGATCGATAGACCGACTGCTGCTCACCGAACGGCGCGACACGGCGCTGGTGCGCCTGCTCGCTGGCGACTTCTCGCTCGACGGCGGCACGAGGGGCAAGACCGTGGAGGGACGCGTAGGGGCCAACGTGTCGGTGGCGGATCTCTACCAACTGGGACTGACGGAGCAGCCGCTGGCCCTCTCCACCCGCGCGAACCTACAGGTGTTCACGGACCAAAAGGACGAGCTGATGGTGAAGGGGCTGGTGGGCAACCTGCTGCTGCATGAGAAAGACCGGACGCTGGCACCGGGCGACCTCTCGCTCGACGTGCTGAGCCGACGCGACACGACCCACGCCGACATCACAGGGGGAGACTTCCAGCTCGACGCCGACTTCGAGGGCAGCTACAGCCATCTGGCCGAGGTGGGAACGCGCATCGCCGAGACCATCAAGCGACAGACGGAGGAGCGCGTGATAGACCAAAAGGCGCTGCTGAGCCAGTTGCCCAACGGCCACTTCATTCTCAATACGGGCACGAGCAACTTCATCAGCCAACTGCTGCGGCAGAGCGGCTACGCATTCCGGGCGGCGCAGGCGGACATCACGTCGTCGCCGGAGACGGGTATCAACGGGTTTGTGAGCGTCGATTCGCTGGTCTATCAGGACAACGTGACGATCGACATGCTCAACATCAACCTGCAGAGCGACGGCAGTACGCTCAACTACGACATGGCGGTGAGCAATTTGCCGTCAAATAGCTATCCGTATAGCGGACAAATCAACGGATCGTTCTTCGAGAAGGGACTCGTCACACATGCCGTCGTCAAGGACAAGGAGGGAAAGACGGGACTGGACCTGGGACTGCGCGCGGCCATGGAGGGCAACGGCGTGAAACTCGACATCACCTCGCCGACGGCGATCCTCGGCTACAAGGCTTTCGACGTGAACAAGGACAACTACGTCTATCTGGGACAGGACAGCCGCGTATCGGCCAAGATGATCCTGCGCGCCAGCGACGGAACGGGTGTGCAGCTCTACTCCAACGACGCCGACACGACGGTGCTGCAGGATGTCACCCTCGCCATGCACCAGTTTGAACTGGAGAAGGTGCTGGCGGTGCTGCCCTTCGCACCCAAGATCTCGGGCACGCTCAACGGCGACTACCACGTCGTGCAGACGGAGAGCGACCTCACCGTCTCGGGCGACATGACAATCCACAACTTCATCTATGAGAACGCGCCCATGGGCAACGTGGGGGCCGAAGTGGTCTATATGCCGAAGGAGGACGGATCGCACTATGTCGATGCCATCATCCGACAGGACGAAGAGGAGGTGGGAACGCTCACGGGTACCTACAAGGACGAGGGCAAGGGACTGCTCGACGCAGAACTGGCGATGAACCAATTCCCGCTCCACTTCGTCAACGGTTTCGTGCCCGATCAGATCGTAGGACTGCAGGGAGCCGGAGAGGGAACGCTCTCGCTGCACGGACCCCTGGACCAGCTGGACATCAACGGCGAACTCTACCTCGACTCCACACGACTGGTCAGCGTGCCCTACGGCGTCTCCATGCGCTTCGCAGACGACCCCGTGACGATCGAGCACAGCCGACTGAAGTTTGAGAACTTCGAGATGTTTGCCAACAACGACCGACCGCTCAACATACAGGGTTATCTCGACTTCAGCGACTTCAACAAGATGTATCTCGACGTGAGAATGAGGGCGGACAACTTCCAAATCATCGACGCCAAGGAGAACGCGCGATCGGAGGCGTATGGCAAGGCGTTTGTCAACTTCAGGGGCCTCATGCGCGGACCGCTGAACAACCTATGGCTGGGGGGAAAGATCGACGTGCTGGGAGCCACGGACATGGCCTACGTCATGAGGGACGCGCAGCTGACGTCCGACTCGGAACTGGACAACCTCGTGCAGTTTAGCAACTTCAGCGACACCATCCCCGAGACGCTCAACCGCCCCGACATCACGGGTCTGAACATGAACCTCAACGTCAACGTGGACGAGCAGGCACGCATCGTCTGCTACCTCACGGCGGACCACTCCAACTACATCGACTTGATCGGCGGAGGAACGCTCTTTCTCACCTACGATCCGACCAACGAACTGCAGCTGCGCGGACGCTACACGCTGAGCAACGGCGAGATGAAATACTCGCTGCCCATCATCCCGCTGCGCACGTTCCAGATACAGGACGGCAGTTATATACAATGGACGGGGGACCCGATGAAGCCGACGCTCAACATCACGGCCACGGAGAACGTGAAGACGGCCGTGGCATCGTCGGACAACTCACAGGGACGCATCGTGGATTTCGACTGCGGCGTGAGACTGTCGAAGACGTTCCCCGACATGGGCGTGGAGTTTGTCATCGACGCACCGGAGGACGCGCAGATGCGCAACGAGCTCAACATGAAGAGCGCGGAGGAGCGGTCGAAACTGGCCGTCTCCATGCTGGCCTCGGGAATGTACCTGGACAGCAACGTGGGCAACTTTGCCATGAACTCGGCGCTGGCGAGCTTCCTGCAGACGGAGGTCAACAAGATCACGGGCAGCGCTTTCCGGTCGATGGGACTGGACCTGACGGCCAACCTCGAGAGCACGGCGGACGCGACAGGAGCGCTCCACACAGACTATACGTTCAAATTCTCGAAACGCATCCTCAACAACCGACTGCGCATCAGCATGGGCGGACGCGTCTCGACAGGAGCCACGGCGGCGGACGACAACGGTGCCTACTTCGACAACTTCTCGCTGGAGTACAGACTCAACCAGAAGGAGACGCAATATCTCAAGCTCTACTACGAGCGGGAGGCCTACGACTGGCTCGAAGGCAACATCAGCGTCTTCGGAGGTGGTTTCTCCTGGCGTCGGAAGCTGCGCCATTTCAAGGATATCTTCAAACTAAAGTCTGACGACGACGCCGTCATCCCCGTCATCCGTACTGACTCCACACAACGAAAACTCCCATGAAACAGATATACATCTTCCTATGGGCCGCCATCGGCGTGGTCCTCCTCTCGACGGGCTGCAGTTCGACGAGCGCCATACCGGACGGCGAGCAGCTCTATACGGGCATGAAGCCCACGGAGTATGTGGATGCTGACAAGTCGGAGCACGCCACCTCGGTGCGCGAGGAGCTCGACGTGGTGCTCGCCACCAAGCCCAACGGTTCGCTCTTCGGAAGCCCTACCCTACAGTCGCCGCTGAAGATCGGTCTATGGATATGGAACGCTTTTTCCCAGGGGACCACGTCCTTTGACAAATGGATGGTGAAGGCGTTTGGCACGCAGCCTGTGCTGATGAGCTATGCCAACCCTGATCTCCACACCACGGTGGGCAGAAACCTGCTCAAGAAGCGCGGCTACTTCAATGGCGACATCAGCTACAGTCTCGTACCGCAGAAGAACCCGAAGAAGATGAAGTTGCAATACGCCGTCCGCATGGGCCAGCTTTGGACGATCGACACGCTCGGCTACGTCGGATTCACGCCGGGCCAGGACAGCCTCATCAGCGCCCATGCCGACGAGGCGATGACGAGAAGCGGCGCGCCCTTTGATATCTCGACGCTCGAAAGCGAGCGCCAGCGCATCACACAGTTGTTTCGCGACAATGGCTACTTCTACTATGAGAAGGGAATGGCAAGCTATCTGGCCGACTCGGTCTCGCGACCGGGAACAGTGGCGGTGAACCTCCAGCTCCTCGACTCCATCGATGGGCGCGCCCTGAGGACCTGGACCATCCGCAACATCAACGTCAACCTGCGGCGCAGCCTCTTTGAGAAGATCGACACGACGAGCCACGGACGTTCCCTGCGCGTACACTATAACGGCACCCACTCGCCCTTGCGCCGCCGCGTGCTGAGCAATCAAATCAAACTGAAGCGGGGCGACCTCTACAGCGCGAGCCTGCAGGAGGAGACGCAGCAGCGGCTCAACGCCACGGGCATCTTCTCGCAGACGCGCCTCTCGTTCGTACCCATCGACAGCACGGACCAATGCAGCCAGCTCGACGTCGTGGCCGACTGCGTCTTTGACAAGCCCTACGACTTCTTCATCGAAGCCTACGGCAAGGGAAAGACGAGCGGCAAGTTTGGACCGGAGCTGATAATGGGTCTCACCAAGCGCAACGCCTTTCGGGGTGGCGAACTCCTCAACTTCCGCGTCAACGGCGCGTTTGAATGGACCTGGGGACGATCAGACAACCAAGAGAGCTCGGGCATGAGCAGCTACGAGTATGGTGGCGAGGTGAGCCTCCAGTTGCCGCGACTGCTCATCCCCTTCCGGGGCACGGCGAAGCAGCGCCATGCGAAGGCACGACGCAGGATACAGGAGGCCATCGCAAGGGGCGAGGACCCGGCCACCGTGCGCCGGCGCCGCAAGGTCTATTACGAGACGCCGATGACCACGCTGCGCGCCTCGACGAGCGTCATCAACCGCAAGGCCTACTTCAAGCGCCATGTGGTGTCGGGAGAACTGACGTACAACTGGAAGCCGACGGAGCGGAGCGAATATAAATTTTCGCCCTTGCTGCTGACCTATGAATACATGCCGAGCCATACGGAGCGGTTTGACCAGATGACGGAGGAACTGCCCTACCTCGCCATGAGTTTCTCGGACCAGTTTATACCGAAACTGGAGTTTAGCTACACATACCAGAGCAAGGCGGGGACGTCCAACCCCATCAAGTGGTGGACGACGCTGTCGGAGGCTTCCAACCTCCTGTCGCTGGGCTACATGGTGGCTGGAAAAAAGTGGGACGAGAAGGGCAAACTGATGTTCAAGAATCCCTACGCACAGTTTGTGAAGTTTGAGACCAACTTCACCAAGCAGTGGAGCACGGGCGAGAAATCCACCCTGGTGGCGCACGTCGGCGCAGGCGGCATCTTCAGTTATGGCAACAGCACCTATGCGCCCTATACGGAACAGTTTTTCGTGGGTGGCGCCAACAGTATCCGCGCCTTCAACGCCCGCGAGATAGGACCGGGAAGATACCGCAGCGTCTCTCCCCTCTTCTCCTATGTGGAACAGACGGGCGACTTGAAGTTTGTGGCCAACCTGGAATACCGCCCGCATCTTGTGGGATCGCTCTATGGCGCGGCCTTCCTCGACATGGGCAACGTGTGGACGCTCAAGAAGCACGACGAGATGGAGCAGACGACGTTCCAGCTCAAGCGGATATTCAAAGACGTGGCCTTCGGCACGGGTGTGGGACTGCGCTACGACGTGGGCTTCTTCATCCTCCGCGTCGATTGGGGTCTCGGCCTCCACTTGCCCTACGACACGGGCAAGAGCGGATTCTTCAACATCGGCCACTTCAAGGATGCGCAGACACTCCACTTCGCCGTGGGACTGCCCTTCTAACTGGTTCTTCGGGGAAATGGGGTGATTCGACGTGGACACATAGAAGACAACTTGTATTTGTTGTTTCCCCTAACTCAGCAGGACGTATTGGCACCAGCTCAAGCCCTCAAACCGAGAGGCTTTTGACCGTTGAGAGCAAAATGAAACGACGAGACCGCCCAAGTCTCGTTTTTTCTTTGTAATTTTGCACCGAATTTGCAAAAAGCAGACGGTCGGCATCACGAAAAACGCACACCGTCGAGCCAAAAGCATCGCTACAGAGGCTGCGCGAGCGCGCGGAGAGCAGCGACAAACGACAGCAAGTCGTATCTACTGACGACAGCAAGTCACAACTACTGACGACAGCGAAACAACACTTCAAACAGAATGAATAAGACAAAAGAAATCAAAGAATTCTGCATCATTGCCGTGTCAATGATTCTCGGAAGTCTGGGATGGTGCGCCTTCCTGCTTCCCCACCAAATCACGATCGGTGGCCTGGGAGGTATCTCCTCCGTCCTGTTTTGGGGCACGGGCATCCCTATTCCCTACACCTACGCCGTAGTCAACGGCATCTTGATGATCGCAGCCCTGAAACTCCTCGGATGGCGATTCTGCGTCCGAACGATCTTTGCCGTCACGGTGTTCTCCTTCAGTGTCGGTTTCTTCCAAAAGGTCTTCGATGGACAAGTCCCATTTGCCGGCCAGACTTTCCTGGCCTGTGTGGTCGGAGGCGTCATCATGGGCGTGACGATGGGCGTCGCCCTGCAATACAACGCATCGACGGGAGGATCGGACGTGATCGCCGCCATCGTCAATAAGTATCGCGACATCTCGCTGGGACGCGTCATCCTGATGTGCGACCTCTGTGTGATCACCTCCAGCTACCTCGTCCTCGAATCCTGGGAAAAGGTCATCTACGGCTATATCACGCTCTGTGTGATGTCGTGGTCGGTCGATTACGTCATCAACGGTATGCGCTCGAGCGTGCAGTTCTTCATCATCTCCGACAAATGGGAGGAGATGGGCCACGCCATGAACGAGGAGGCCAACTGCGGCTGCACCGTCATCGAGGCGCGCGGCCTCTACACGGGTGCCAAGAAGGGCATGCTCTTCATCATCGTCCACGGACGCAAGAGCCGCGAGGTGATGCAGGTCGTCAACCGGATCGACCCGCACGCCTTCGTCTCGCAGGCTCCCGTCAGCGGTGTCTATGGCCTGGGATTCCAAAAGATCAAGAAGTAAGGCCTACAGCCGAGTAGCCTAACCACTCAATACAAAGCCGTCCTCTGCAGTATTCCAACTGCAAAGGACGGCTTTGTAATGTGTGGGATTTTAAGGCGATTTTGAGCACCCTACCTTCGGGGCGCGCTGCTTTGACATTTGACACGCCCTCTATGAGCTTATTGGGCTTTCAGCGCGAATAATTGACTTTTGACACCCTCCTAATACAAAGAAAGCGCCTTGCAGATGCATTTGCATTGCAAGGCGCTCAACGACAATCAAAAATTATAATGTATTATCTATATAGAATTTAGAATTCATACTCTCCATTTTCCTCTTCTTCCTGAACGCTGAATCCATTGTTTTCGTCACCATCAGGAGTCCAGCCAAGGAATCCATTGTTTTTGTCACCATCAGGATGGTCACTTCCAATGCTTCCGGTCATTATCTGTAAAGGCTCCATCCCGATAACGCTAATCTCCGGAGCTACGTATTTCTTCTTTTTCATAATGCAGTTATAATATTATTTCTTTACCACTACCTTGTTGTTAACAATATACACACCCTTCGGCAACTTATCGACGTTGCTGGTGTTCATACGCACACCGCCAAGGTTGTAGATGCCGGTGTTTGCATTCTGCTTGTTCTCCTCAATCACATGAATGCCAGTTGTATCATCCATGCCGTTTCCATCCAGCGAGAACATCAATATTCTGCCCGTGTGCATTTCCTCCTTAAGCCAGCAACGATAAGCTTTCACATCGTGCGGCTTAATAGTGTGAATCAAGTCGCCCTTGCTGAACATATAAGAATCCGCTGATACCGTAGTCGGATTGCTGTACGAACCAGTGTAGGTCATGCCTCCGCCATTTACCGTGTGTGTCAATTCGGATGTCTGGTCATCGTAGTTGATGCCATTGGCTACATATACAGGACCGTCGAGAGTCTCCGTAACACCGTTGATAGTGTATGAATAGTTGCCGAGCGGCTCCTTTGTAGGATATATTATATAAGGAGTGTTCTTATGAAGCACTACATCATCACCTGCAACGTTTACTGTAGAGAACTTTATCCAGTTGTTCTCCAAACGGTCGAACTCAGCCATCTGTACAGCCTCGCCGAAGGCTTCCTTAACCTGAGCTGCTGTCATATCGACGGGAAGAATGATAGAGTTCCATCCCTTCTTGTCGTTGGTAGCATTCTTGGTGAATGTACGGTGCAACAGCATCTTGGCTCCAGTGTATGACTTAGTAACTGCAAGAGTCTTGTCCTCATCAAGAACCAGAAGGTCGTCGTATCCGTTGAAGGTTCCGTCGTCGTTCATGTCTGGACGCAGAGCGAAGCCCTTAATCTGAAGATTCTCAAGAGCAGAGAGCGCCTTAACAGGTGTGATACGAACCTGATCGAAAGACTTGGTAGGATTGAGCACGGCATAGCTGTCGCCTTTACTGCCAATAACATCAGCACCAAGAACCTTCCAGCTTGTCAGTTCTTCCTGCTCCGCACCATCAAGATAGGTGGTCAACTTAAGACCTTCGCCCAGACTTGCACCCAATCCTAAAGCCAGATTCTGGGTTACCATAACAAGTTGCTGTCCCTTATCAACTACTTTACCCATATTGACAGAGATTGTGGCTCCACCCAAGTTTACTCCCAACGGGAGAGTAAGGTATGTATCCAACGACTCGTCAATCAAGTTGCTCAACTCGTCGTAGCCATTGCCAATGTTGGCAACATGGAACATCTTAGTGTTAGCAAAGTCGATGGATGCATTGGTGTTATTTGTAGATACCACCTGAGCACCATAGACCGGATTGGTTGTAGCATTGTCTGCCTCAGCATCGGCAACATACGCATAGTAGATATTGAGCTGTGAGAGGTCGGCAGAAAGAACGCCTGTGTTATAAAGTACAATCTCATCAAACACACAGCCCGCAGGCACATCAACGTTCAGACACATTTTACGTGTTTCCTCTTTACCGATAAGTCCGGCTGAGATGGCATCCCAATGGGTTGTTACATCTCCAGTCACTTCATTGCCTTTATTGTAGAGCTTGATGTTGTAGAGCTTAAGCACATTAGCATCGAGTCCGGTAGCCTTAGCAGATACCACAAAACCAACCTTCATCTTGCCATTGAACGCTCTTGTATTGCCATTCAAACCATCAGCAAAGTTAGAGCCATCAGCAGTCTTGATGCCAATGAGGCCTGTGTTGGCTGCCAATGAAACGCCCGGCTGACGATAGGTGAAATCGTTGAGTGAAGTTGTAAGTATGGCAGTTCTATTCTTCATTCCATCAAAAATCTGTATCAAACCACCGCCAAACTTATCGCTCAACACGTATTTAGGCTCCTCACCCTCCTTATTGACAAGGATATCCACTCCGTGTTCCTCCGGAATATATGTAGGAGCATAGTTGAGGGTTGTCTCTTCATAGCAACCATCAGCAGCAGTTGCACGGAAAACATACTTGCCGGGAAGAGACAAATTGCTTACCAAGCCAGTTGTGGCAACCACTTCAACAGCATCGGCACCCTCAGGATAGCTCTGGACATACCATGTCACATCTACATTCTTATTGTGCTGCAACTGGAACTGATTGACACTTCCAGACACATCGCGGCTTGATGTGGCATTGATTGGACAATGATGGGAAGCTGCATCAGGAGCCATGCGGACAAAGGCGTAGTTGACGGAGGTGCCTCCAACTGTCAGTCCGATTCCTTTGAAGTAAATCTTTGCTGCAGAAAAGGCTGCAGGGGCTCTCATAACGACTTCACCGTCCTTGGTATCCTCAATCAGTCCAAGACCCAGGAGTTTATTAGAGATGTCATACTTGCCTATTTCTTTATTCTCTTTGTTGAAAAGTGTGAGTTCGATGCCTGAACCTACCGAAAGATTGGCGAGATTAAAACCATTAAACTTGAATCCCACTTCCGTTCCCTTAGGGAATGACTCCTTATTATCAGAAGGCTTGGCGTATACAGTAACTGGAGTTGATACTGGAACTAACACTCCTACTACAGCTGCATAGCCATTGGTAAGATTCTCATCAATCATCTTACCACCCAAATTACTTGTACTCAATGTAAACGTTCCGCGCTTCTGTTCCTGAGAATACTTCGCAATACCATTCTCCTTGTTGTTGGTAATAGTGTACTCACGAGCCTTGACTACAAATGCATACTTGATATTTATAGCAGAGAGCAACTTGGCATCAACTCCACACTGAACAAGCTTGATTTCATCAAAATTGCCAGGGGCAGTAGCCATATACAATTTGTTGACCAGGTCAGAACCAGGGAATGTCAGCAACGACAGTCCAAGACCAGTGACAGACTTACCGGTAGAGATCGACTGGAGGTCACCAACCTTTTCACCGTCTTTAAGAAACTGTATTTTGTAGAACTTTGCTAAATCGAGAGTAAGGATGCTTGCATTTGATTTTGCACAAATGACAAAACCAGCCTCTGTACCACCAGCATAATAATGCTGATTGTCCTTCACGCTGATAATAGGACTTGCTACTACGGTAGCTCCAACAAGCGCCGGAATCGTAGCATAATCATCCAAATCATCATTAGAAATATTCTGAAGGTCTTTTGTTCCTGAAACCACTTCAACGCCATCAAAAAGGCTGTTGATCATACAACCGGGTCCTACAAGTGCACGACGGTTGTTAAAATAATTCTCCTTGTTAGGGTCTGAATCCTGCCAAACCTTCTTCTCGCTTTTGCCAACACCATTTGCGGTTGCTGCATCCATTGACATAGTAAAAAGCAAGAGAGTTGCGACAAGACAAATTCCCTTGATAATTTTTTTAGACATTCTTTAAGCTTTGAATAAAACTGTTTCCTTTTTACATTAAAATTTATACCAATCAAATTTTTCGGTGCAAAGGTATATAGATTCTGAGGACTTAAGTTCATTGAGTAATGTTATGGTAAGTAAGAGTAAGTGTATAAAAGCATAACTATCACACATACAGTTATTTACCAAACGTGGGGGGGGGGGAAGTAAGAATCACTCAAAAAACAATAAAAAAAAGTAGGAAGTAAGTATGGTAAATCAATAAGAAATCGTTAATTTTGCAGGAAATAAAATAAGGTCTAATTTTGAAATTCCAATGAGAACATTAATTGTAGCCTTTATTATCTGTGTGTGTGCATTTTGTGCCCACGCAAACAACAATAATCTGTACAAACGTTTAGACTCGGTAATAGCCCATAGTGCTGTTTACGATTCTATCAAAGAAAAAAGACTAAAAGAAATTAAGCTTGGTGCTATATACGTGACCAACCCGGCAGACAAGCTGCGCATATATGAGAAGTTGGCCAAAGACTATAGTCCATACGTTTACGACTCGGCAATGGTGTATGTCCAAAGGGGAATAAGCCTTGCCAAACAGACTGGCAATTCTGATTATTGCAACCGATTCCTGATTACAAAGGCAAGTCTGCTGATTGAACGAGGCTTCTATATTGAGGCGAAAGAAAGTCTAGACAAGATCAAGATATCACAATCCGATCCAAAGCAAAATTTCCTTTTCTACTGCGCCCAGAGTTCACTTTATTACAATCTGAATGCCTGTTGTCAGAAAATGGAGTTCAGCCAACATTATAACGAACTGTTCAAGGAATATATTGGCAAGGCACTATACTACTGTCCGAAGAATAGCGCAATGTATTATTATTTGAAGGGTATAAATCTCTTTTTCTCAGGCAGGAGTATCAATGAGATTAGTGCTTCATTGAATAAGGCAATGCAAATGTTCGGATCCGAAAACCGCATGTACGGCAGGGCGGCATACGTTCTGTCGAAGGCTTACGGCAAGAATAAGCAATTGGAGCAGCAGAGGCGTTATCTGCTGCTTGCTGCCATAAGCGATGTAATGTCGGCTAACAATGAGAGTCTGGCATTGCAGGATGTTGCTCTGTTGCTTTATAAAAACAAAAATGATCTTGACAAAGCCCGGAAATATATCAATCAAACATTGAAAGACGCACATGAATATAATAGTCGTCTGCAACGTGTGGAGCTATACGCCAACCTGCATGTAATATTGTCAGCTTACAATGAAAAGCTCCAAAAGGAAGCCATCTGGAAAAACGTGACGATAATATGCATACTTGTGCTGTTGGTTGTCATTGCAGCAGCTGTAGTGTACGTCAGCCGGGAAAAAGATGTGTTGAAACTGTCGGAGAAGAAACTAAAAGCCTTGACTGAAAAGTTGAGCGCTACCAACAAACAACAGCTAAAGGACAACAAAGCACTTCAAGACTCAAACGATGAACTAACGAATTCAAACAAAGCGTTTCAGAACTCCAATGACGAACTGATGAGCTCAAACAAAGCGCTTCAGGACTCTAACGATGAACTTAAAGGCTCAAACAAAGCACTTCAGGACTCTAACGATGAGCTAATGAGTTCAAACAAAGCACTTCAAGACTCAAACGATGAACTTAAATACAACAACGATGAACTTAAGTACAATAACAATGAACTTAAGAACTTTAACAACGAGCTTAAAGACTCCAGCAGAGCACTTAAAGACTCTAACAACGAGCTTAAGGACTCTAACGATGAGCTAAAGGACTCTAACAAAGCGCTTCGGGACTCAAACGATGAGCTTAAAAACACAAATGCAAAGCGAGAGTTGATGGCTAATGCCTTTATCATGCTCTGCTATCAGTATATTGAGCGGTTGGAAAATCAGCGCAAACTGGTAATACGTAAAATTAAGACAAATCAGCAGAAAGAACTGCTGAGCATTCTATCTTCTTCAAAGCGAAGCACTGAGGAGAGTCAGAACTTCTTATCGCAGTTCGACAAAATCTTCCTCTCGCTCTATCCATCGTTTGTAAAGGAGCTTAACACCTTATTGACGCCCGAGGCGCAAATCCAGCTTAAGGAAGACAACGAGTTGACCCCGAGCTTGCGTGTAGCTGCCTTGGTAAGACTGGGCGTAACGGAGAGTCCCAAGATTGCCGGCATACTCTCCTACTCGCTACAAACGATATACAATTATCGCTCGACGCTCAAGAACAGCGCCATCGACAAAGACCATTTTGAGGAGAATCTGCAAAAGCTGTGCTCAGTTTATTAAAGGATTGTTGTAGTGTTGGCAAAGCTGTTGCGTAATGACAAATTATAAATAAAAGTTCAGTTGTTGAGTAGAGGGCATGTCAAAAGTCAATGCAGCACGCCCCAAAGGGTAGAGTGTTCAAAATCCGGCGCAGGGGGAATTCTCCGTGGATAGCCCCTGCGCCTTTTTTTTGAGGTCACTTGCGAAGCGTTGTATTGGGTTATTTACCTTGCAGCAGATAACCTTTTAGAAATGGTATTTCAGGTCGATGCCGAGCTGGAAGGGATTGCCAAGCTGGGCGAAGGAGAGCGTCTGGCCCGTCGCGCCACTCTGCACCACGAAGGTGTTGTACTTGGTATCGGTGAGGTTGCGCACCCAGAGGTTCAACTTCAGCGGGCCGAAATTGCCCTCGGCGTGGGCGCCCAGGGTGGCGTAGAAGTTTTGGCTGATGGTGTTGGCCTCGTCCCAATAGGTCTGTCCCTGGGCCGCAAGGTTGAGCCCGACGGTGACATCGCGAAGGTGGAGGCGATGGGTCGGATCGAGGAGCGCCGCGGGATCGACCAGAATCTTGTAGTCGGCAGTGGCAGCGAGCGTATGCTGCGGCACGAAGGGCACGTGGTTGTCCTTGTAGCTGACGGGAGCATAACCGGTGGCGGTGCGCACCGAGTCAGTGTAGTCGTCGAAGCAGGCCGAGGTGAATCCATAGGCCAAAGACCACGAGAGGCGCTCATCGGTCGTAATGCCGCGCAGGCGCGCCTCCAGGCCACAGGAGTGGCTCTTGGCAGCATTGGTCATCATGCGGCCGAAACCATAAGTGCGCGCCATGACGGAGACCTGCTGGTCGCGTATCTGCATATAGAAGGCAGAGAGGTCGAGCTGCAGGCGCGAGTCGAGCAGGTTGAGATGGGCGCCAAGCTCATAGTTCCAGGAGGTCTCGGGCTTATAGGTGATGGACTTGGCGATGCGGTCGTAGGCCGCTGCGTCATGGTCGATGCGGATGTCGCCTGGCTGGCGGAAATTGCGCGAGGCGGCCTGGAGTTCACTCTGAAGGATGTCAGAGAACATCTGGATATTGTAGCCTCCGGCACGATAGCCCTTGGCAAAGAGCGCATAGACGTTGCCTGCCTTGCCAAGGTTGTAGGTCAGTCCGACCTTCGGCAGAAACTCGTCGAAATGGTTGCGCTGGTGGTCGGCGAGCGCCGAACTCACCGTAGAAGCCACCTGCTGGCCCATGACGCTGGCGGCGACATTGACCGCAGCACTGGCCTCGTAGTCGATGGCCACGTTGCTGTAGTCGTAGCGGAGGCCGAGGGTGGCCGTCAGGCGGGGAGTGATCTCGATGTTGCTCTCATGATAGACACCGAGGTTGTAGGTCGGCGTGTGATAGTTGCCGGGCACGTCCGTCATGTGAAGGTTGATGTTGACGCCACCTGCGGCCGTGATGGCTGTCGCGGCCATACCCTGGGCGAGCGGTCCTGCCACCTCGGCGGGTGTCCCCTTCGCTATCAGCACGTCATACATCTTCTTCTGCATGGCGGAAGAGATGGCCGAATAGGCCGCCTGGGTAGTGGTGGCAGACAAAGTCTTGTTCATGGCCTCGCCAAAGTGGACGGGGGCTTCGGTGCGGAGCCACTGGTAGGATCCAAAGGCGCCAAAAGCCCAGTGCCAAATGCCCGTGCTACGACTCTTGACAGAGAACTCCTGCGAGAGCGTGTTCTGCAACTGCTTTTGCGTCAGGCTCATATAGTCCTTCGGCTGGTAGTCGACATCCATCAGCATGCGGTCGTTGAGCAGCTGGTAGGTCGTCGTGCTGGTCGCCTCGAAACCCTCGCCCTTGTAGGCCGCCATCACGCCCGTGTTGAGATAGTTGCGCTGGTAGTAGCCCGGGCGATTGGTGTTGGGGTCCTGCGTGCCCTTTTGCAATCCGTAGTAGGGAGAGGTGATCGGGGCGGAAGCGATCATGTCGGCCGTCACCAGTTCGCCATAGGGGAAACCGTGCTGGTTGACATGCTGATAGTCGGTGACGAAGTCGAGCGACCAGCGGGTAGTGGGACGCCACGAGAGGCGCACCCGGCCGCCAAACTCATTCATCTGGTCGGCGCGCTCGCCATTATACTGGTTGGTGAAAAAACCGTTGGTACCATTGTAGAATCCTGAAAGGGAGTAGGCGAAACGGTCGTTGACGCGCGCGTAGTGGCTCACCTCGGCCTTGCGACCAAACTTGGTGGCGAGGGAGAGGCGGAGGTCCGTGCCCTGATAGTAGAAGGGATTGCGGGTGAAAAGTCGGATCAGGCCGCCCTCGGTGTTCATGCCATAGAGCGTACTCTGCGGGCCGTGAAGGACATCCACGCGTTCCACGTCGTAGGTATGGAAGTTGAACGCGCTCTTGCTCAGAATCGGCATGCCATCGACATAGATGCCCACGGCGGGAGAATTGATGCGCGACCCGATGCCACGGACGTACATTGCCGAGGTGATGCGGCTGCCATACTCGGGCATGGAGAACGAGGGGACGTAGGAAGAGAGCTGGCCGAGACTCTGCATATTGATATTGGCAAGCTGGGAGGCAGAGAACTGCGTGCTGCTCAACGGCTGGCGACGCAGGCGGTAGGCCTCCTTCGGTTGCTCGATGACGACTATCTCGTCAATATCATAGACCTTCGCCGTATCGGTAGGGATACTGCGCGGCTCTTGGTCGTTCTCCGCAGCTGCTCCGAGGGGAAGTCCCAGGGCAAGCAGAGCGAGAGAACCAAAGATCGATTTTTGCATATCGCTGATAATATTATATATAAATGTAAATGGGACTGCAAAGGTAGGCAAAATCGGGGAGATACTGGCCACCGTGCTTTCAAAATCATTATCAATAATGATAGGCGCGAACCAACTAGCCGCCTCATCGTTCGGAGAGAAAAGAGCCAAACCAGCGCCTCATCGATCGGGGCGAACGAAGGGCGTAAACGGCGGAAAACTGCGTATTTTCAAAATTATCAGAAAAAAGTCCTGCAAAAGTTTGGTCATGTGAAATAATAATAGTACCTTTGCACCCGCAAATGAGAAAAGCGCCCAGCGCAACAACGCATGGTGTGTTAGTTCAGTTGGTTAGAATGCCTGCCTGTCACGCAGGAGGTCACGAGTTCGAATCTCGTACACACCGCTTTCATATTGCAACCAATGGTGCGTTAGTTCAGTTGGTTAGAATGCCTGCCTGTCACGCAGGAGGTCACGAGTTCGAATCTCGTACGCACCGCAAGAAGCATCCTCAAAAGGGATGTTTCTTTGTTTTATATATTGTTTACCAGCTTGGTAAACAATTGGATCAGATCAATTACAGAAAGTGGAATTACCAGAAGTCGCAAAAGGGCGGCTCCCAATGGAACCGCCCTTTGCTACTATAGGATTCGATTTGCTAATTATGATCGATAGCTATTACTTCTCGATAGCTACCACGCCGGGAAGCACCTTGCCCTCGATGGCCTCCAACATGGCGCCACCACCGGTAGAGACATAGGACACCTTGTCGGCAAGGCCGAACTTATTGACGGCTGCGACGGAATCGCCACCACCAACGAGCGAGAAGGCGCCATTCTCCTGCGTGGCCTGGGCTACGCACTTGGCAATCTCACCCGTGCCATGAGAGAAGTTCTCAAGCTCGAAGACACCGACCGGACCGTTCCACAAGATGGTCTTGGAAGCGAGGATGATCTTCTCCCAGTTTTCGAGGCTGGCCGGAGCAGCATCCATTCCCTCCCAATCGTCGGGAATATCATTGATCGGGAAGATCTTGCGGGGAGCATCGTTGGAGAACTCCTGAGCGCAGACAGTAGCCACAGAGAGGCTCAGATTGACGCCCTTCTCCTTGGCAGTCTGAATCACATTGAGTGCCTCGGGAATGAGGTCGTCCTCATGGAGCGACATACCGATCTTGCCACCGAGGGCCTTGATGAACGTATAGCCCATACCGCCACCGATGATAAGATTGTCCACCTTGTCGAGCAGATTCTTGATAACGCCGAGCTTGGAGCTCACCTTAGAACCACCGATGATGGCGGTGAAAGGATGCTGGGCGTTCTTCATCACGTTGTTGATGGCCGTCACCTCCTTCTCCATCAGGAGACCGAGCATCTTGTGGTCCTTGTCGAAGTAGTCAGCAATCACGGCCGTAGAGGCGTGCTTGCGATGGGCGGTGCCAAAGGCGTCGTTGACATAGACATCGGCGTAGGAGGCAAGCTTCTTGGCAAACTCCTTCTGACGATCCTTCATCTCGGCCTTGGCCTGGTCATACTCTGGGGTGCCCTTCTCGACACCAACGGGCTTACCCTCCTCCTCGGCATAGAAACGGAGGTTCTCCAGCAGCAGCGCCTCGCCACCCTGGAGGGCAGCCACCTCGGCGTCGGCCTTGCCGGCATCCTTGGCAAATTTCACGTCCACGCCGAGGGCGTCGCTGACGTTCTTGACAATCTGACTCAGGGAGAGCTTGGCATTGACCTTGCCCTTCGGTTTGCCCATGTGGCTCATCATAATCAACGCGCCACCATCGGCGAGAATCTTCTTCAACGTAGGCAACGCGCCACGAATGCGGGTGTCATCCGTAACATGGCCATTCTCGTCCAATGGCACATTGAAGTCGACGCGGACAATAGCTTTGTGTCCTGCGAAATTGAAATCGTTGATGTTCATCGTTCTAAATTCTTTAAACCTTAAAAAAGTATCTATTACCAGTTTTTCTAAGTCTTGATTATGACAGACACGCTCCTGCACCACTATTCATTCATGGACATCAGGAACTCCTCGTTGTCGCGCGTCTTGATCATGCGGTCATGGATGGTGTTCATCGCCTCGATCGACGTCATATCGCCGATATACTGACGGAGGATGCGCATGCGGTTCACGGTGGTGTCATCCTGCAGCAGGTCGTCGCGGCGCGTGCTGGAGGCCACGAGGTTGACGGCCGGGAACATGCGCTTGTTGCTCAACGAGCGGTCGAGCTGCAACTCCATGTTGCCCGTTCCCTTGAACTCCTCGAAGATCACCTCGTCCATCTTGGAACCCGTATCAATCAGGGCCGTGGCGATGATGGTCAGAGAACCGCCACCCTCGATGTTGCGCGCAGCACCGAAGAAGCGCTTCGGCTTCTGAAGGGCATTGGCATCGACACCACCCGTGAGCACCTTGCCGCTGGCGGGAGCCACGGTATTGTAGGCGCGCGCCAACCTCGTGATGGAGTCGAGAAAGATCACCACGTCGTGACCACACTCCACCATGCGCTTGGCCTTCTCCAGGACAAGGCCGGCGATCTTGACATGGCGCTCGGCAGGCTCGTCGAAGGTGGAGGCGATGACCTCGGCATTGACGGTGCGGGCCATGTCCGTGACCTCCTCAGGGCGCTCGTCGATGAGCAGCATCATCAGGTAGGCTTCGGGATGGTTGGCGGCAATGGCATTGGCCACGTCCTTCATGAGCATGGTCTTACCTGTCTTGGGCTGGGCGACGATCAGCGCGCGCTGACCCTTGCCAATCGGGGCGAAGAGATCGACGATACGCGTGCTCAGATTGGTGGTGGCGCGGTTGCCACAGAGCATGTATTTCTCGTCGGGGAAGAGCGGCGTGAGGTGCTCGAAAGGCACGCGGTCGCGCACCTCGGAGGGCACACGCCCGTTGATCTTGTCGATGCTCGTCAGCGGGAAGTATTTCTCGCCATCGTGGGGCGGGCGCACATGACACTCCACCACGTCGCCCGTCTTGAGACCAAAGTGCTTGACCTGCTGGACGGAGACATAGACATCGTCGGGGGAAGAAAGATAATTGTAATCGGAAGAGCGAAGGAATCCATAGCCGTCGGACATCACCTCAAGAACGCCATTAGCCTTCACCAAATCGGAAAAATCAAACTTTTCCACACCTGCCTGTGCGGGAGCGGCGGCCACCGGCTTGAAGGAAGCTGGAGCAGCAGCCGCTGGCTGCGTCGTCGGACGATCAAAGATATCGAATGTGGGGAGCGCGCCCTGGTCTTCTATCGGCAGGTCCTCGACAACGATGAAATCGGTGCCGTCTCCAGGATCGCCTACCCAGACACCGTCTTCGGTCATGCCTGGGTCTTCCTTGGGAGGCTCCTTGCGGTCGTTGACCTTGGCCTGGAGCTGGGCCAACAGATTATTGTGATCCTGGTCCGTGGTCGCGTGGTCTTCTTCCGCTGCCGTCTCGATCTCGCTTTGGCGTGCTGCCGCCTGCTCCTGGATGAAGTCGGGTACTTCCACTGCCACTGGGCGGGCCTCTTGGGCAGGCTCCTCAGACTCGTGCTGGAGATCCGCTTCGTCGTTGGGCCGCTGGGCGGCGCGCTGCTCGCGAGCCTGGATGTAAGCCTCTGCACGCGCGATGGCTTCTTGTTCGGCCTTTGACTTGCGTCCCCTATGCTTAGGGATAGAGGCCATAATCTCCTCAGGGGTCATGTTATCCCAATTCTGTTCGTTCAGCATAATCGGTTCTTCCTCTGCTGCGGGCTCCTCTTCTTCCTCGGGCAGCCCAGCGGGCAAATCCTTGAAGAGGGAGGGAGCCTCGTTCTTTATCTTGTTTTTCTTTACGTCAAAATTCTCACCCTCGCGGCCATTGACAGTATAGACACGGTCTGTATCTTTCTTGGCTATTCTCACACGCTTGCGCTTCAGTGGCGCGGCCTGCTCGGCGGCACCACGATCCGCCTGGCGATCGAGGATGGCATAAATGAGTCCCTCCTTGTCATCATCAAACTCATTGGTGACACCAAGAGACTGGGCGATATTTTCCAATTCGGAAATATCCTTGGTCAATAATTCTTCTTTACTCAACATATATGTTATATGTGTAGGGAAATTTTTCGATGTATGATGCTGGTTTCAGAACTGAAACCGAGCGATTCGAATGTTGATTTGTGTGTGCAAAGGTAGTGAAAATAATTGGAAGACAACAAAGGAAGCCTCATTTTGGCATGAGTTTTAACATTTCTTTGTTGCGCACGGTCATTGCCTTCTCCACTGAGCTTCGGGGCTATAGCGCAACCATCCTCGGGAGGAGCGCAGACGGCACCCTCCCCTATCATACTACTACCTCTTGCCGGCAGCAATCAAGTCCTTCACGCACCCTGGCGCGACGGAAGCAGTTATCCTACGGACTGATACCCCTTGATGGAGTTTTTCTTCTGACTGTCGTAGATGGTCTTCTCGGTGTAGCCACCAGCCTTGACAAACGCGGCCAACTCCTCTGCCTCCTCGGCATCATTCTGATAGTCGCCCATACGGCCTTTCAACTCGGCAATCGCCCATCCGGCGAGCGCGACAAGAAGGAGCGCGACAAAACCTATGAATAAAATGTTCATTGTAATAATCGTATCTTTATATCTGTATTTCGACGTGCAAAGTTACAGTAAGTTTGCGAGATACGCAAATATTAAAGGGAGAAAATATGACGGGGAGAAAAGACGGCGGAAAGGAAAGGCAACAGGACTACATAACAAAAAAACTTTTCGAGCGCCATCACGGCGCTACGAAAAGCCTCATTTTAAAACCCTTAAACCATAAAGTAGTCGATAGGGGAATCGAACCCCTATGCCAAGATTGAGAATCTTGTATCCTAACCATTAGATGAATCGACCCTAAGGTTACACCACAAACACTTTACCCACTAGGGTATACTTAACAAGTAGTCGATAGGGGAATCGAACCCCTATGCCAAGATTGAGAATCTTGTATCCTAACCATTAGATGAATCGACCAACGGACATCTTTGAGAATCCTGGCGGAAGGAGGGGGATTCGAACCCCCGGTACGAGAAATTCGTACGGCAGTTTAGCAAACTGCTGGTTTCAGCCACTCACCCATCCTTCCAGAGTTCGTTACCGAATCGCCAAGCATTGTCTCTCAAATGCGGGTGCAAAGTTAGCCATTTATTTTCGTCCCGCCAAATTTATCGGAATCTTTTTTCTAAAAATCTTTCTCTTTGCAGTTTTCTCCTTATTTATTTGGCGCTTTCTGCGCTTTTCTCGACCAAAAGCCACCATCCACCCCTATCATCACAGGACCACGAGGCGACACAGACGTCTTCGGCAGCGAGGGCGCGCGAGGGACTGCCGAAGTGCGCATTTTGTTTCATCACGAGGTTGCAAAATTTTCTCCCCGAGGAAACGCATTTTCTCTTTTCTGAGCAGGCACAGAGGGAGGCAGGCGAGGACGAAAGAGAGGGGCGGTTACCGGAGTAACCAGGATCACACACTGTCCAAGGCGACTGCGTCAGAGTTTCACGGCAGAGATATCCACCAGATGGTTGACGATGGCATAGATGGTGAGGCCGGCCGGCGAATGGATCTGTAGCTTGCGGGCAATATTCCGACGGTGGGTAATGACGGTATTGGTCGAGATGCACAGGTGGTCGGCAATCTCCTTGTTTGTCATTCCCTGGACGACTCCGACGACCACGTCGCGCTCGCGGTCGGAAAGGGCCTCGCCATTGTCGGCATTCTGACCCAGCATCGATGAGATCTTGACGCTGACGTCGTCGCGCTTCAACTTCTTCTCATGGCGACGTACGGCGGGGATGAAGATGTGGTCCTCCACCTCAGCATGGGAAGAGAGCCAACGCTCACAGTTATATAGATTGTAAAGCGTGGCGGTGAGCTGGTTGTTGTGGAGGCTGTCAGAGGGAAGATACTTGATGATAATGCTCTTCAGCTCGCGAAGTTTCAACTCGTTCTGTCCGTGGTGGCGGGAGAAGGTGTGGATGTCGTACTGGTCGCTGGCCTTGCCCTGGATCAGTTGCTCGACATAGGGGAAGAGGGACTTCTCCTCAAACTGCATGTGATTGCGAATGGAGCGGGCATACTCGTCGAAGAGTTTCATGATCAGGCGAGCGAGGTTGTCGCTCTCGTCGAGGGCGCGTTCCAGTTCGCGCCGGATGGCCGGAAGCTGGTAGCCGAGGTAGTACTCGTGGCTCGCACGGAGATACTTGACGAGCGTGGGCAGGGAAATGCGGTCGGTATCGTCGAAGTCGCGATAGCCATTGATCGTGAAATTGACGACGGTGAGAAAGGTATAGGTATCTACCTGCTCCTGCTCGCAGACCTCGCGGACCGTCTTGTCGCCAAAACCGAGATGGATGCCAAAGCTGCCGAGACTTTGGAGCAAGTCGTAATTGTCGCGGATAAGGCTGATCATCTTATCCTCTTCCTGGTATGTTTTCTGAATTTTCATCTTGTTCTTTCTTTTGCCTACACTGCAGGGGTTATTTCACGTTGCAAAGTAACATAATTTCCTGCTATTATACAATCATCATTTATGGGTATTTTAGCTTCGCGCCCTGTCGGTGGAAATCGTCCTTCGACGAAGCCTCCTCACAGGAAGCCACCGCATTATTCGTCCGCAAAGGTACGAAAAAACTCTTTTTCCGAAGTCTCTTCGCAGGGAAATATACACAAAACAATGTGCCTTATCCCCATGATTAGGTATAGTGCACCATCCCTTGCACGGGGCCTTGGAGCGATTTTTGCACATTCATTGCTCACAAAGAGGCTTTACGATTTGCAGATATGGATGTTTTTAAGTATTTTTGCATCGGAAATCGGTCATGAGAACGTTTGGGCACCCCGGTGGACGGAACACGAAGCTGGCTGCCGCTGCGTTCAAACACATGCCGCAAGTTGAACAACAATCTAAAGACAGACATCCATACAGCGCATCAAATAATCTAAAATAGCAACAATGGAAAATCAAGAAACAAAACCAATCGAATTGTCCGAGAGCGCGTTTCGCGAGCTCAAACCGGACGAAAAGTACGAGCCGGTGATGAGTCCGGACAAGAATTATCCCGAGGTCAACGCATGGTCTGTGACCTGGGGCGTGCTCATGGCGGTGCTCTTCTCTGCCGCCGCTGCCTATCTGGGACTGAAGGTGGGCCAGATCTTCGAGGCCGCTATCCCCATCGCTATCATCGCCATCGGCCTTTCCTCGGCGGCAAAGCGCAAGAACGCTCTCGGCGAGAACGTCATCATCCAGAGTATCGGAGCTTGCTCGGGCGCTATCGTGGCAGGCGGCATCTTCGTCATGCCGGCCATCTACATGCTCGACCTGCATGCCGACTTCCTCAGGATCTTCATCGCCGCGGCCCTCGGTGGTGTCTTGGGTATTCTGTTCCTGATTCCTTTCCGCAAGTATTTCGTCAAGGACATGCACGGAAAGTATCCCTTCCCCGAGGCAACGGCTACGACCCAGGTGCTCGTCTCGGGCGAGAAGGGCGGCAGCCAAGCCAAACCGTTGTTGCTGGCAGGCATCATCGGCGGACTCTATGACTTCACCGTGGCCACCTTCGGATGGTGGAACGAGCAGGTGACAAGCCGCGCCGTGGCCTTTGGCGAGACGATAGCCGAGAAGGCCAAGCTGGTCGTGAAACTCAACACGGGTGCTGCCGTACTCGGACTGGGATACATCATCGGCCTCCGTTACGCCTTCATCATCTGCATGGGCTCCATCTGCGTATGGTGGATCATCGTGCCCGCCATGGCCATTATCTTCCCCGACACGGTACTGAACCAATGGGATCCGACCATCACCACCGCCGTGGGCGATATGACGCCTGAGCAGATCTTCACTTCCTACGCCCGCTCCATCGGCATCGGCGGCATCGCCATGGCCGGCATCATCGGTATCGTCAAGAGCTGGGGCATCATCAAGGGTGCTGTGGGCCTGGCGGCACGCGAGATGAAGGGCAAAGGCGCCGCTGACAAGGACGTCATCCGCACGCAGCGCGACATTTCCTTCAAGATCATCGCAGTGGGATCGGTCCTCACCCTGATCATCACCTTCCTTTTCTTCTACTTTGGCGTGATGAACTTCAACCTTCTCCATGCCGTAGTGGCCATTCTCCTGGTGGCTATCATCGCTTTCTTGTTCACCACCGTGGCTGCCAACGCCATTGCCATCGTCGGCTCCAACCCAGTATCGGGCATGACGCTGATGACGCTGATTCTCGCCTCGGTCGTCATGGTGGCAGTCGGTCTGACGGGAAAGGCTGGTATGCTGGCAGCACTCCTGATGGGTGGCGTGGTCTGCACGGCACTGTCTATGGCTGGTGCTTTCGTCACCGACCTCAAGATCGGCTACTGGCTCGGTACCACGCCGAAGAAGCAGGAGACCTGGAAGTTCCTTGGCACGATCATCTCTGCCGCCACCGTCGCTGGCGTGATGATGCTATTGGACAAGACCTACGGCTTCAAGGGCGACGCGCTGGCTGCTCCGCAGGCCCACGCCATGGCTGCCGTCATCGAGCCGCTGATGAGCGGACAGGGCGCACCGTGGCTGCTCTACGGCATTGGCGCCGTCATGGCCTTGGTGCTCGACCGCTGCAAGGTGCCTGCACTGGCCTTCGCGCTCGGTATGTTTATCCCCATCCAGCTCAACTTGCCGCTGCTCGTGGGTGGCGCAGTCAACTGGTTTGTCACCACACGCAGCAAGGACGAGGAGCTGAACAAGGCGCGTGGCGAAAAGGGTACGCTTGTCGCGTCGGGCTTCATCGCCGGTGGTGCGCTGATGGGTGTGGTCTCCGCCCTGCTGAAGTTTAGCGGCGTGGAGTTTGACTACACCGACTGGTGGAACAACCACCTCTCAGAAGTACTCTCGCTGGTGGCCTACATCGCATTGATCATCTATTTCGTCTTTGCGACCAGGGTCAGCAAGAAGGACATAGAGTAAACCTCTTTGATGCCCGGCGCCGATGCGCCGAGCATCATTACGACAGAAATCACAACGACAGACATCATTACGACAGACGGGCGGCTGCTATCATGCAACCGCCCGTCTCTTCGTATAGGGTTTCTGTTCTACCGACTACATCTTGCCTGCGTCGCCCAGGTAGCTGTCCTTGAATCCGAGGAAATAGAGCACGCCGTCGAGACCTATCGTCTTGAGGTTCTGCGGCGCATTGGCCTGGACACGGGGCTTGGCATGGAAGGCAATGCCCAGTCCGGCCTCGCTGATCATCGGCAGGTCGTTGGCGCCATCGCCTACGGCAATGGTCTGGGCGAGATTGACCTTCTCCACCTGGGCGATGAGACGCAAGAGTTCGGCCTTGCGCTTGCCATCGACGATCTCGCCAAGGTAGCGACCGGTCAACTTGCCGTCTTCTCCCACCTCCAGCTCGTTGGCATAGACATAATCGATACCATAACGACGCTGCAGGGCCTCGCCAAAATAGGTGAATCCACCACTGAGGATAGCGATCTTGTAGCCGTAGGTCTTCAGGACGCGCATCAAGCGGTCCGTACCCTCCGTGATCGGCATCTCGTCCACGATCTCAGCCATGACACTGGCATCAAGACCTTTGAGCAAAGCCACGCGACGGGTAAAACTCTCCTTGAAGTCTATCTCGCCACGCATGGCACTCGCCGTGATGGCAGCCACCTCGTCATAGACACCATTGCGACGCGCCAGCTCGTCGATACACTCCGCCTGAATCAGCGTAGAGTCCATATCGAAGCAGATCAAACGGCGCATGCGGCGATACATATCATCCTTCTGGAAAGAGAAGTCCATCTCCTTCTCCTGAGACAAGCGCATCAGTTCGCGCTGCATCTCCTCACGGTCGCGGGGATTGCCACGCAATGAGAACTCCACACAAGCTCGCATGTTCTTCTGCGGATGGACGATGCTCTGACGGCCTGTGAGGCGACGGATGGCATCAATATTCAGTTCCTGACGGGTCACGACATCGGTGGCAGCAGCAATCTGACTGGCTGACAAGCCGCGGCCGATGATCGTAAGGATGTAGCGGTTTTTGCCCTGCCGGTCCACCCACTTTTCATACTCCTCGTCACCAATGGGTTCGAACTCGATGTTCACACCCAGCTCGGTAGCCTTGAAGAGCAGGTTCTTCATCACATTGCCCGATGTCTGCTCGTCAATGCGAAACAATATGCCCAGACAGAGCGTACTATGGATATCAGACTGGCCAATATCCAAAATCTGCGCATTGCCCTGCGCGAGAATATCCATGATGGAGGCTGTCAGACCAGGACGGTCCACACCCGTTATACTAACCAAGATTTGTTCTCTCTTTACCTTGTTGTCTTCCATATAAAACTAAAACCATTATTTACTGCGGCGTCGCAAGGCGTGGTAGGCCCTTGCGACAGTCGGGGCGCGGACAAGGTCAATCTGCCTTGCCGCTAAGCCCCATTGCTTGTCATTGATTATCCTTTATGGGTGAAGTGTATACTATCACTACCAAAAATCTCTTTTTACCTATATTTTATTGTATGCCCCGCTTGTCGAGCGCATCGGCATAGTCCTTCGCATTGCGCTGGTGCTCCTCGTAGGTCTTGGCAAAATTGTGGGACCCACTGAAGTCGGGCTTGGCACACATATACATATAATCGTGGTGCGCATAGTCGAGCACGGCGTCGATAGCTGCCACGGAGGGGATGCGAATCGGGCCCGGTGGAAGTCCTTTGTGGCGGTAGGTGTTGTACGGACTGTCGGCGGAAAGCATTTCCTTATAGATGCGCTTGGCTTTGAAATTGCCCGTGGCAAATTTCACGGTCGGGTCGGCCTGGAGGCGCATGCCATCGTTGAGGCGGTTAATGTACATACCCGCCACCTTCGGCATTTCGCTCTCATCATTGGTCTCCTCATCGACAATGCTCGCCAAGGTAATCACCTCGTTTTGCGAAAGTCCCATGTCCTGGGCCTTCTTCATGCGGTCCTCATTCCAAAAGCGCTTGCTCTCTTTGTCCATCCGCTTAAGAAAATCGCTCACGCTGATGTCCCAATACAAATCATAAGAGTTGGGAATAAACATTCCGACAACGGTCTCCGGGGTGTACCCGTAGCGCTTGCAGACCTTCGGATCGTTGAGGGAGTCGAGTAGCTCGGCAGAGGTGAACATCAGTACACGGCTCACCTCGCGGGCCAAGTCGGCCTTCGTGCGCACCGACTTCAACGTCAGCGTCTCCGAGGCCTGGGCTCCATTGTGGATATGGCGGTAGGTTTGAAGCGCACCCTCACTTCCCACGCGGTAACGGCCGGTCTGAATGTTATCGGCATAGTCGGACCACAGCAGCAGCCTGCGGAACACTTGGTAGGGGACGGGCTTTGAAACGCGTTTCACTTTGACCAACACGGAATCGATGTTGTCGTCAGTATCAATACGGATGCAGGTATTGCCAGCACCACCAGCCATACTTGAAAAGAACAAATAATAGACGATAGCGGCGAGCACAACAGCCACGACGGCCAATGCCTTCCACTTGTTACCGGAACTTCCCTTGCGTCGGGTGGAGCGTCTTTTCTTCTTTTTTACCATGATATACTGCTATTCGATTAGCGAGTGCAAAGGTAGCTAAAATCAAGTAAAAGACGCTTCTTTGAAACCACGTTTTATCTTTTTTTGAACTTAAAAAGCACTTATGTCTATAAAAAACGGTAATTTTGCGGCATCATGTACAGAGTGCGCCACCAAACGAAAGCGATAGGGAAAGCCATTGGGAGAACAGTCATGCTGCTACTCCTGCTGGCAGGATGGGGTACGACGGAAGCAAAACGGCACGCAAAGACGGACGACGTGCTCAACCTGGTGGCCTCCTATCCCGCGCTGATATGCTCTACCCCACCCGACTCCTTCACCACCTTCAGCTATGCCAAGGTGCTAATCAACGTCGATCGGCGCAACCTGACACTCGCCACCGCGCCTACCTTGTTCTATCTGATGCATGACAACCGCCGCCACTTTCTCTCTGAAAGTTATGTGCGGCTCACCTACCACCGCGACCGAGACGACGTCATCGAACCGCTGCTCTATCTCTCAACCATCTACAACCGCCACCGAACGCTCCCCAACCTGCGCGTCTATCTCCTACCGTCTCCCTACGAACCCACACTGTTTGCCGGGCATATTCTCTCGCCGCTCTGTCCGGAGAACCGCAGCTTCTACCGCTATCGCACACGGACGGACGAGGACGGACTGCTGCGACTGTTCTTCAAAAGTCGCATACGCAACACCCAACTGCTACGCCGAGGATGGGTGACGATCGAGAAGGGTACGGGCAGAATCCGAAGATTCCGATTCGAGGGCGAATATGACATGGTGGCTTTCATCACGGAAGGGGAGATGGGCTCGGAGGGGATCCCGTCGCTCTTCCCGAAGGAGTGCAGCCTCAACGGTACGTTCAACTACTTGGGCAACCGGCTGCATGCATACGTCAGTACTTTTCCTCAGCTCCCCGAGCTGCTTCCCAACCTACCCAAAGTCAGCAACGACCCGATGCTCATGGACAGTATCCGGCCCGTAGCACTGGACAGCCTCGAACTACAACTGGCTGCCACCTACAACCGCCCTGCCAAGGACACAACCGCCAAGGACACCATAGCCTCAGACAGCATAGCGAGGAAACGGACCAACTGGGTCAAGCGCATACTGTGGGACATGATCGGCGACAATATCCTCAACCGTATCAGCGCGCGCTTCGGTAGCAACGACCAGGGATACGTGCGCTTCAACCCGCTCTTCAACCCGCTCTATATGGGATATAGCGAGCGACGCGGACTGTACTACAAGTTTAAGATGCAGGGCAACTACCGCTTCAACGACAATAGTGAACTATCCACAACGCTCAGGCTGGGCTATTCCTTCAAACAGAAGCAACTGTTCTACAACCTCCCCGTGACGTGGCGCTTCAACAAGCGGCGCAACGGCTTCGTCTATTTGCAATACTCCAACGGCAATCGTATCACCGACTCGCGCGTGCTGGAGGCTATCAAGGGCACTACGACGCGAGACACCATCCAGTGGGACACCCTTGGCCTCGACTACTTCAAGGACTCTCGACTACAGCTCTCGGCGGGGATCGATCTCGACCCGTCGCGACTGGCCATCGAGACGGGTGTCGTCTTCCACCGTCGTACGGCCCTCAACAAATATGGTTTCGACCTCACCAACCGACCGAGCACCTATCGCTCCTTCGGTCCCTTTGTCAAACTCACCTGGCGCCCCCTCACCGACCGGGTGCCATTAGCATTCTCCATGCGCTACGACCAAGGAATCGAGTGGTTGTCCAGCAACCTCCGCTACTCGCGACTGGAACTGGACGGACAATACATCCGCAACCTCTCGCGCATGCGGAGTCTGTCGCTGCGGGCAGGTAGCGGATTCTATCTCGACAAGGTGGGAAACACCTACTTTGTCGATTACCACAATTTTCATGAGGAATATGTTCCTGGCGGATGGAATGATGAATGGACGGGAGAGTTTGAGGTACTCAACTCCCATTGGTACAACGCCTCTCAATTCTATGCGCGGGCGAATGCCACCTACGAGAGCCCAATGCTTTTCCTCTCCCGCGTCCCCTTACTGGGACGAGCCGTGGAGATGGAACGGTTTCATGTAGGGGCATTGGCCGTCAGCCACTATGTGCCGTACATTGAACTGGGGTATAGTTTCACCAATCGCCTGTTTTCCTTCGGTATCTTCACGGGTATGGCTCCCCACCACTTCGAGGGTGTGGAACTGAAGTTTGGACTGGAGCTTTTCAATAATTGGTAAAAGACTAATTGACCGTAATATGGAAGCAACCCTGCTTGTTCTCGTGCTTCACAAAACAGCGGCCCTGCTTTCTCATATCACTAAGGACTTCACTAAGCACCCACTTGAGCGTATCGTCACGCACAGGACGTGTGACGGGTGCGTAATGGTTGTAGGCTATGTCGAAAGTGGTGCCATAGAGGTGGCAACTATTCTCTGTCGCATTGTGATTGTAGCGGCGGAGCGCTACGACATCCTCCTTGGTACGAAGGAGACTTGAGACAATGAGCTTGTTCATCGGTATGCCCTTCACCTGGAGACTGTCGAGGAAATTGCAGGCAATATCCTGGAGCAGGACGGCGGCTCGGGGCACCAAATAGGGCACGCTACGGCTCAACTTGCGCACGTCATAGTAGGGATTGCTGCCCACATAGACCAACTCTCCCTTGCGTTTTTCGGCATCGGCGCGGTCGAGGACGGCGCTCACTCCGTGACGCTCGGCTGCCTGCAACTGCACCATCTGGGAGTCGGGAAAGCACTCACGATAGCTGCCAACGCCACGCACACGGGTGCGACGCTCGCTGCCGTCGGGATTGAAGAAGTTGGTCAGCGCAAAAGGAATGTCCGACGAGGCCAACAGACGGGTAGCATCGCTTTCTTTCGTTTCGGCTACCCCACCATCGTTGCTCGCCACCATCTCATCTCCTATACTGTCGGCAGCAGCCAACGACGAGTGGTCTATCTGGTCGGAATAGTGCGTGCCCGCCACATCAGGTCGAATAATCCGGACCAACGCAAGCACACCCGTGACGATAAGGAAACCTAACAAGTAATTCTTCTTGGACAACTTAAACTTCTTCATATTCGGTCGCAAAGTTACAAAAAACACCCGACAAGAATAGTAGGTCTGCCCATCTTTTTATGATGAACAAGACCAAAAAGAGGGCTTTGCCCCATTTTCAGCGGACTAAGGGTTAAGTTTCACCTGGGCATAGCGGATCGCCTTGCTCTCCTTGGAGAGGGAGACGGTATAGGCCGTGCCCTTAATAGTGCGGCGATAGACGTAGCTTGCGCCTTCTATCTGCCAGCAAGTGTCGTGGCGGCTGACGGTGTCGATACGGTGGAAGAAGTCCAACGGGGGAATGGTGTCCATCGTGAGCACTGCTGAGAAACTGCCACTGGCCACGGTCTCCTCATAGGCAGCGATACTCGCCGTGTCGGGGACGAATGGGGTCTCGCTCAAGACGCGGTACTTCGGAAACTGGAGGCCCGTGACCAGCTGGAGATTGACGGGCATCACGGTATCGGTCTCCAACGGGGCAAACACGCTCTGCGGCACACTGTCGGCATCAGAGGGGGTGGAGTTGGTGGCAAGATGGCAAGAGGCCAGGGTGGAAAGGCAGATGATATAAAGCAGCTTTCTCATGTTTATTTTCCTTCTTTTTCGAGTTTTTTGATCCTACGTTGCGCCTTGGCATAATCGGGACGCAACTCCAAAGCCTTGCGGTAGTTTTTGATGGCTGCAGCCGTAAGGCCCTCGCTCTCACATTCTTTCCCCATCACAAAGTATTCCGTTGCGAGTTTTTCCAAGAACTTCTCCCGAGCGGCCAACGTTTCCTTGAGGCGCTCGTTCTCCTCGCGCAAGGCATTGAAATGGTTGAGCTTCATGCGGAACAGGCGCTTACTGGCAAGCTTCTCGATGTCGTAGCGACTGTGGATGGCAAGAAAGAACTGGTCAATGAAACGTCCATAGTCTCCCTCCTCCCAGGCGCGGGCAGCATCATAATACTCCTTGTCGGCCTTGGACTGTCGTAATACGCGCCCGATCAGTCCGGCATCATTGTAGTTGCGGGCAAAGCCTAGTACCTCGTCCTTCACAAAGATGTCGCTCCGACGCACGGGAGCGTGCAGGCGAATGCCCTCCAAGGAGGTGCAACGGGAGAGCGCCACATAGGTCTGGCCACCCGCAAAGGCTCCATGGCCTAAGTCGATATCAGCTCGTTGGAATGTCAGTCCTTGGCTTTTGTGGATGGTAATAGCCCAGGCGAGTTTCAAGGGATACTGAATGTAGGTACCAATCTGCTCCTCCACAATCTTCTTCTCGGTCTCGTCGAAGTGGTAGCGCACGTTTTCCCACAACTCTCGTTCCACCTGGAGCTGGTCGGCCGTCTCTGTCTGCACATAGAGAAGGCCAGCTTCCTCGTCAATACCGGTGACTACCCCCAGCGTTCCATTGACCCATAGATGGTCTGCATTGTTCTTGACGAACATTACCTGGGCACCTACCTTCAATTGAAGTGTCAAAGGTGTGGGTAAGGAACTTTCAGGAAACTCACCATTGATTTCCCCTACGAGCTCTATGTTGTCGCCAGGCAACTTCGACAACTCCTCAGAATTGATCCAGTCGGCATTGTCGCGCGTCGTGGAAAGAGTGATAGAGAGGCTTCCCGAAGGTGCGTCGGCCGGTTGCGAGCGTTGCGACACGCGGGCATTGAGGGCGGCGAGGTCTGCAGGTATCACGCGATTGGTGCGAATGTGGTCAAGGATGGAGATGAAATGGGGATCGGTCTGTCGATAGACCTTCCTCAGTTCGATACTGACCAAGGGGAAGGAACGAAAGATATGGGCATTGAAAAAATAGGCTCCCTTATAGAAAGGTTCAAGGAGCTGGCGGTCCTCCTCTTTCAGAACAGGCTCCAACTGATAGATATCTCCCACGAAGAGCATCTGCTTGCCTCCAAACGGCTCGCGCATCTTATGACAGTAGATGCGCAGGAGCTTGTCGATGAAGTCGATAATATCGGCTCGCACCATCGACACCTCGTCAATGATTATCAACTCCACCTCGCGCAGGAGCTTGATCTTTTCGCCATTATAGCGCAGCGTCTTGCGGATATTGCGTGCCGTATAACGGGTGTCGGTAGGCAACAACGGATGGAAGGGGAGTTTGAAGAAGGAATGGAGCGTAGCGCCTCCAGCATTGATGGCAGCAATGCCCGTCGGCGCAAGGACGACGTGCTTCTTCTTGGTCGTAGCAGCAATATAGCGGAGGAAGGTAGATTTGCCTGTCCCCGCCTTGCCCGTCAGGAAGAGAGAGTTATGCGTGAACTGGACAATCTGGAGTGCCTGTTGCAACTCCTGATTGTCCAGATCCACTTTTTCTATAGTCGGTCCAGCCATGTCCTTTCGTTACCGATATTATAGCTGTTCGGCACGAGGACGCTGAGCCGGGGCGATACGCTGATGGCCTTCCGTCGATCCCGTCTTTCCTGACGACTGACTTGACTTGCCGGAAGAGGCGTTCGACTTGTTGGCAGAGGAGCCACTGGTCTCTGTCTTCGACTTGTGGTCGCCTTCGCCATGTCGAGGTTCCCCTGAGGCACCAGCCTCCTGCGGCATAGGCTCTCCATTCTCGTCCAGCATCTCTTCCTCCACATCTTCCTGGTGGTGGCGACGATTGCGATAATAGAGGTCGAGCGTATCGTTTTTGGCAGTCGAGACTACCGAAGTGACACATTGATAGGTCGAGGCCTCGATCTCGTCAGGGTCGGGAGCTGGCCACTTGCCCTTGTATTTCTCGTGATAGCGTGCGTCGGCATGAAGCATCTTGATAAACTCGCCACAGACGGGGAGTGCGGTCTTGGAACCCTGACCGAGAGCTCCCGTTCGGAAATGGATACTCCGATACTCGCCGCCAACCCAGCATCCGACAACAAGTTTGGGGCTGACCGCCATAAACCAAGCGTCGGCGTGATTGTTGGACGTACCTGTCTTGCCACCCCAATCCGTATCGCCGTTAGGCTGGATGTAGTGGTTGAGGCTCATACTCGTGCCACGCGGCTCCATGCGTCCGCCTTTGAGCAACTCCTGCATGAAGAAAGCTGACCGGTAGGGAATGGCTTGCTTCTGATCGTCGGGACCATGGTAGATTTCATTGCCGTCCTTATCTACAATCCGCGTCACCAATACGGGCGAGTGGTGCTTGCCGTCATTGGCCACGGTGCAATAACTATCTGTCAGGTCCAAGAGATTGACATCGCTCGATCCCAAGGCCAACGACGGTTCGTCGGCAAGCGGACTGGTGATACCCATGTCCTGGGCCGTACGGATGATATTGGGTATTCCCATCTCCTGACCGAGCTTGACGGCAATGGAGTTGATACTCTGGGCAAAGGCGCGCTTGAGCGTGACGCTATCGCCCGAGAAGCGTCCATTGGCGTTGGTAGGCCGCCAGGTATTGTACTCGCCAGTCTTCTTGTCAAGCACCTCCATCTGAATATACTCGTCTCGGCGCTTGTCACAGGGAGTAACTCCCTGATTCATTGCCTCGGTATAGACAAAGAGTTTGAAGGTGGATCCTGGCTGACGCTCTGTCGTCACCTTGTCATACTTCCACGACTCAAAATCAATATCACCCACCCAAGCACGTACCGCTCCTGTCTGCGGCTCCATGGCTACCAGTCCGGTATGCATGAAACTCACCATATAGCGGATGGAGTCGAGCGTGGACATCTCCTTCTCTATCGAGCCTCGTTCGTAGTCGAAAAGTCTGACCATGTGCGGCTTGTTGAGATAGTGGAGCACACTGTCGGGGTTGTTGGGGAAGCGCTGCTGAAGGGCGCGATAGACGGGAAGGCGCTGGGCAATCTCCTCGATAAACCCGGGCAACTCCTTGCCGGTCTCGTCACACCAAGGATTCATACCATTCCATCCCTTCGCATCACGATGGATGTACCAATGGCGGTCGAAATTGCGCTGGATCTGCTCCATCTGCTTCTTGACGGCCTGCTCGGCATACTCCTGCATCTGCAGGTCGATGGTGGTATAAATCTTCAGACCCGCACTATACAGGTCATAGCCATTCTCCTTCAACCACGGGTCGAGGTATTTGGAGACGGCCTCACGGAAATACAATGCCTTGCCGCCATAGTATTCCTCCACATGAAGTTCAGCACCAAGCTCGCGTTTGGAGTAGCGCTCGTAGTCAGACTGTGACATGTCGCCATGCGTCACCATATTGTAGAGCACGGTATTGCGACGCGCCATGGAATTTTTGGGGTGCGAGATAGGATTGTAGGAAGTCGTGGCCTTGAGCATTCCCACGAGGGTGGCACACTGGTCGGGCGTCAATTGACTGGGTTTGCAGTCGTAATAGGTCTTGGCCGCCGTCATGATACCAAAGGAGTTGTTGCCAAAATCTACCGTGTTGGCATACATCGTGAGAATCTGCTCCTTGGAATAGACAAACTCCAGCTTGGTGGCAACAATCCACTCCTTGCTCTTCATGATGAGCATGCGCACACCCGGCACCTTTCCCAAGAGTCCTGTAGAACTCTGGGATCGGGTACTGAACATATTCTTTGCCAGCTGTTGCGTAATGGTGGAGGCACCACGGGCTCCGCTATGAAGCAGAGCGTCCTTCAAGGCACCACCCAATCCCAGGAAATCGACGCCATGATGGCTATAGAAACGCTCGTCCTCGGTATCGACCAAAGCCTTCCAGAATACTGGATTGACCTGCTCATACTGTACAGGGGTGCGGTTCTCCTTGAAATACTTACCGATAAGTTTGCCGTCCGAGCTGTAGATTTCGGAGGCGGCAAAGGTGGGCGGTTCCTGTATCTCCATGAAACCGGGACTCTTGCCAAAGAGCCAAAGGAAATTGACATCGACCATGCCGAGATAGAGGAAGAAGGCAACGATAGTCGATACGATGCCTACCGCCGTCTTGGTGTACCATGGACGGCCCTTATAAAGGTGTGCATACCAAGGGAAGAAGCCCTTGATGGCTCGCCAAGTGTTTCGTAAAAACTTCATGTTTTTAACTTCTAATTAAGAACTATGGTCGAGGGATGTCAAAGCGGTCTGAGAGGCTTTCTTCCTGCTTCTATCCGCTCGTCGATATAAGCGATGATCGGCCCCACCTCAACGGGATCAAACCAACGCATCTCCTCGTCGCACTTATACCATGTCAGCTGCTTGCGGGCATAGCGTCGCGTGTTGCTTTGTATTCTGTCGATGGTCTGCTCCATCGTCACCAGGCCGTCCAGATAGTCGAACATCTCCTTGTAACCCACGGTGTTGAGCGCATTGAGATGGCGATAAGGAATCATCCGCAACGCCTCTTCGGAGAAACCGTCGGCAAGCATCTGTTCCGTCCGCTGGTTGATGCGCTCATAGAGCAAGGCGCGATCCACGTTGAGCCCTATCTTGACCACCCGAAAAGGGCGCGTCCTGCTTCCCTCGGAGAGGAAAGAGGAGTAAGGTCTCCCGGTCTGGATACAGATCTCTAATGCATGGACGACTCGACGCGGATTTCTTCTATCCACCTTTTCCCAATGGACGGGGTCAAGCTGGCGAAGTTCCTCCACCAAGGGTGGCAACCCTTCTGTGGCCAACCGCCGCTTGAGCAAGGACCGGATGTCATCACGGACCGTCGGAATATCGTCTATTCCCTTGCAGACGGCATCCACATAGAGCATGGAGCCTCCGGAGAGAAGCGCCACCTCCTGGCCCTGCGTCTCCATATCGGCAAGCAGACGGAGCACATCCTGCTCGTACATGCTGGCCGAATAATCGTCGGAGACCGATCGGCTACCAACGAAATAGTGACGCACACGGGCTTGCTGCTCCCTGGTGGGCGCCGCCGTGCCAATGGGAATCTCACGGTAGATCTGACGGGAATCGGCATTGATGACGGGCACCTGATAGTGCTCGGCCACCCGCAGTGTCAGTTCTGTCTTGCCGACACCCGTAGGACCCGTGATGACGATGAGCGTAAGTGACAATACCGCCTACTTGATAATGCCGCGCTTGGAACCCTCGATGAAGTTGAGAATATACTCTATCTCCTTCGTCACCTGGAGTTCACTGCGCACCTTCTGAATGTTCTCCGCACGCGTTCCCGTCCCATAGATGAGGCGGTAGGCGTTGTGGATAAGCTCGATCAACTCATTGGAGAAGCCATGGCGGCGCAAACCAATAATGTTGATACCCACATAGCGAATCGGGTCGCGACCAGCAATGACGTAGGGCGGGATGTCCATAGAGAAGCGGCTGCCACCCTGGATCATCACATAGCCACCCACGCGGCAGAACTGATGGCAGAGCACTTCGGCAGAGATGATGGCATTGTCGTCAATCTCCACCTCTCCACCCAACTTCGTGGAGTTGCCGATGATACACTTGGAACCGACCACACAGTCGTGGGCGATGTGCATGTTCTCCATCAGAAGATTATTGCTGCCGACGATGGTCGTTCCCTTGGAGAAGGTGCCTCGCGAAATGGTGACATTCTCTCGAATCGAGTTGTTGTCGCCCAACTGGCAAATGGACTCCTCACCATGGAACTTCAGGTCCTGCGGCTTGGTCGAGATACTCGCTCCTGGGAAGAACTCATTGCCGCTGCCAATGCGTGCGCCCTGATGGATGGTAACGCTATTGAGCAGATGGTTGTTATCGCCCAGTACCGTATCACGGTCGATGTAGCAGAACGGGCCAATCACATTATTGTCTCCCAGTTTGGCCTCAGGATGAACAAAGGCCATAGGACTGATTTGATTCATAACGATATGCTTGTTTTGAGGGTCAATATTTGGTGGGCGTCTAATGCCGAAAAGTCTCCTACGGAGCTGACGGCAAGACGCCTCTACTTGTTTTTGACGATCTGGGCCGTGAACGAAGCCTCTGCCACCACACGGTCGCCTACGAACATGTAGCCCTTCATGGAACTGATGCCGTGGCGGACAGGACCGAGCAGCTCCACCCGGAAGAGGACCGTATCGCCCGGCACAACCTTCTGGCGGAATTTCACATCGTCGATCTTAAGGAAATAGGTGGACCAACGCTCAGGATCCTCGATCTGGTTGAGCACCAGCAGACCACCGCATTGGCTCATGGCCTCGACCAGCAACACACCCGGCATGACTGGCTCCTGGGGGAAGTGGCCCTGGAAGAAGGGCTCGTTGGAGGTGACGTTCTTCACACCTACAATGCTATTAGCACCCAAAGCGATAACCTTATCTACGAGCTGCATCGGGTAACGGTGAGGAAGCAACTCTCGGATGCGGTTGTTGTCCATCACGGGTTCCTCGTTGGGATCATAGATGGGCGCCTGCACCTCGTGCTTGCGGATCTCCTTGCGCATGAGGCGCGCAAACTTGTTGTTTACCGTATGGCCGGGGCGGGTGGCAATGATACGTCCCTTGATGGGTTTGCCGATCAATGCCATGTCGCCGATGATGTCAAGGAGCTTGTGGCGCGTACATTCGTTGTTCCACAGGAGAGGCTTGTGCTGGATATAGCCAATGGCCTCGGCGTCGATGCGTGCCACCTTCAGCAGGTCGGCCAGCTGGTCGAGTTTTTCCTGCGGCACCTTGCTCTCATAGATGACGATAGCATTGTCCAAATCGCCACCCTTGATAAGGTTGGCCTGAAGCAAGGGCATGATATCGCGGACAAAGACGAAGGTGCGGGCAGGCGCGATCTCGTCGGAGAATTTATGAATGTCGTCCAGCGTGGCAAACTGGCTGCTGATAAACTTGGAATTGAACGAGCACATGGCCGTGATCGAGAACTCCTCGTCGGGAAGGATGGTGATGTTGGATCCGTTGTCGTCCGTGATTTCTATCTTCTTGCGAATGATATAAAAGTCCTTGGGAGCGTTTTGGTCCACCAAGCCCACCTCCTTGATTTTCTCGACATACATGACGGCACTTCCGTCCAAGATCGGGAATTCCGGGCCATTGACCTGTATGAGACAGTTATCGACACCCATGGCATAGAGCGCAGCCATACCGTGCTCTACCGTTCCTACCCTCACGCCCTTGCGCTCCAAGACCGTACCACGCTGGGTATCGGTGACGTTGTCTGCGATGGCATCGATGATCGGCTCGCCCTCCATGTCGATACGCTGTATCTTGTAACCCGTATTCTCGGGTGCAGGATTGAACGTCACGGTGAGGTTCAATCCCGTATGTAGTCCTTTTCCGTAGAGGGAAAAACTACCTTTCAAAGTCTTTTGCTTGCTTGTTTCCATTCCTTGTATGAAGGTTTCAGAATAAATAAAATGACACCCCGCAGTCTATTCTTCCGTGGTTTTCAGGCCGGCCTTAAGCGCGTCCACCTCTTTCTGCAGGGCGTTGATCTGCTTGTAGAGCTCGGGCAGGCGATGGACTACGGCCTGGGCGCGGAAGTAAGGGCGCATCTCCATGGGCGGCGTGCCGATGAGCTGTTGGCCACTCTTGATATTGCCAGGCACTCCCGACTGGGCGCCGAGCATCACCTTGTCGCCGATGGTGATATGGCCGGCTATGCCCACCTGACCACCGAACATACACCACTGGCCCACCTTGGTGCTACCAGCAATGCCGACCTGTGCCGACATCACGGTATGCTCGCCGATATCTGTGTTGTGGGCTATCTGCACGAGGTTGTCGAGCTTCACGCCCTTGCGGACATAGGTGCAGCCCATCGTGGAACGATCGACGCAGGTGTTGGCCCCGATCTCCACATTGTCCTCAATCACGACGATGCCGACCTGCGGTATCTTGTCATACTGTCCCGTCTCCTGGTTGGGTGCGAAGCCGAAACCGTCTGCGCCAATGACCGCACCCGAGTGGAGCGTGACATTGTTGCCAATCTTGCAGTCGTGATAGATGCTGACCTGCGGATAGATGATGCAGTTGTCGCCCAACTTTGCATTGTCCATAATCGTCACGTTGGGGTAGATCTGGCAACCATCGCCCACGACAACTCCGTCGCCGATATAGGCGAAGGCTCCGATATAGACATCCTTGCCCACCGTGGCCTTGGGCGAGACATACGCCTGGTCGCTCACGCCCACGCGCTTCGGCTTCATGCTCTCATAGAGCTGGAGAACCTTGGCCACACAGTCGCGGGCATTCTTGACGACAATCATCGTCGCCTGGACAGGCTTTTCGACCTCAATGCTCTCATCGACCAGGACGACGGAGGACTGGGTCTCATAGAGATAGTGGGTATATTTGGGGCTTGCGAGGAACGAAATCGCTCCCGGCTTGCCTTCTTCTATCTTAGCGAAGGTATGGACGACTGCGTTTTCATCGCCTATGACGCGTCCTTGTATGAACGCTGCGATTTGCTGTGCTTTGAATTCCATATAACTCTTTTTTGCTTTGATGATGTTGCAAAGGTAATAAAAAAATGGAGAAGAGCCCTTTTCGACCGCTCTATTTTCATTTTTTTGAGACTATCCGCGACGCGCCAAGGCTGGCGCCAGGTAGGCGCGCGGCCCGAAGGCCACGCCTTGGCACACTACCCTACCGCGTTGATTTTCTCCAATTCCAGGGCCATCTGCTCCTGCAATTCCTTTGCCTTCTGTGCTGCCACCTCGGCGAAATCCGTACCATTGGAGGCATAGATGATGCCGCGGGACGAATTGACCAGCAGGCCACAATCGGCCGTCATGCCATACTTGCAGACCTCCTGCAGGCTTCCACCCTGCGCGCCCACACCCGGGACGAGGAGGAAATGGCGGGGCGCCACCTTACGGATGTCGGCAAACATAGCCCCCTGTGTGGCGCCGACCACATACATCATGTCCTCCTCGTTGCCCCACTGCTGCGAGGTGCGGATGACCTTCTCGAACAAACGCTCGCCCTCGGTATCGGTGGTCAACTGGAAGTCGTGGCTGCCCTTGTTGCTCGTCAAAGCCAGGAGGATCACCCACTTGCCGGGATAGCCAAGGAAAGGTTTCACGCTATCCTCGCCCATGTAGGGAGCGACGGTCAGCGCATCTACGTTGTACTCTTCAAAGAATGTACGCGCGTACATAATAGAAGTGTTGCCAATATCGCCACGCTTGGCATCGGCGATGACGAAGTGGTGGGGGTAGTTATCTTTCAGATAGGCTACCGTCTTCTCGAAGGCCACCATGCCACTCACGCCCATGCTCTCGTAGAAAGCCAGGTTGGGCTTGTAGGCCACACAATAGGGAGCGGTAGCGTCGATAATGGCCTTGTTGAACTTGAAGATGGCGTCGTCCTCCTCGCGCAGGTGCTCCGGGAGTTTGCGCACATCGGTATCCAGTCCTACACAAAGAAACGACTTCTTATTGAAAATCTGATTGACTAATTCTTTTCTGTTCATAATTTCTATGCTATTCTGGTGTGAGTGAGCGGTCGCCAACGGCCCTGGCCGTTGGCAGGCTGGCTTACAGTTCGCTCTCTTTCAGTTTCTCGGCATTCTCCGCCACGGTCAGCGCATCGATCATCGGCTGGATGTTGCCGTTGAGGAAACCCTGAAGATCGTGGGTCGTGAAACCGATACGATGGTCCGTCACGCGTCCTTGCGGGAAGTTGTAGGTGCGGATCTTGGCCGAACGGTCTCCCGTGGATACCAAGCTCTTACGGCGGCTGGCGATGTCGTCGATATACTTCTGGTGCTCCCTGTCGTGGATGAAGGTGTAGAGGCGGCTCAAGGCGCGCTCCTTATTCTTCGGCTGGTCGCGCGTCTCGGTACACTCGATGAGGATCTCCTCCACCTCGCCCGTGTTGGGGTTCTTCCACGGATAGCGCAGGCGCACACCCGACTCCACCTTGTTGACGTTCTGTCCTCCGGCACCACTCGAGCGGAACGTATCCCACTTGATGTCGCCCTCGTTGATATTGACCTCAAACTTGTCCGCCTCGGGCAATACGGCCACCGTGGCTGCTGAGGTCTGCATACGTCCGTTGGACTCCGTGACGGGGACGCGCTGGACGCGATGGACGCCACTCTCATACTTCAATACGCCATAGACGTTCTGGCCGCTGACGGCAAAGTCGATCTCCTTGTAGCCGCCGACAGCACCCTCCGAGGCATCCGTCACGCTCAACTGCCATCCCATGCTGTCGCAATAGCGCTTGTACATGGCAAAGAGGTCGCCCGCGAAGAGGCAAGCCTCGTCGCCACCCGTTCCCGCGCGGATCTCCATCTGCACATTCTTCGCATCCTCGGGATCCTTCGGCACGAGCAGGAGCTTGATCTCCTCCTCCAGCTGGGGGCGCAGCTCCTCGTTCTCGGCGAGTTCCTCGCGCGCCATTTCCTTCATGTCGGGATCGCTCTCGTTGGCGATGATATCCTTGGCCTCGCTGATGGCGTTGATGCAGGCGACGAAGCGCTTACGTGCATCCATGATGTCGCTGAGATCCTTGTATTCCTTCGTAAGCTTGACGTAGCGTCCCTGGTCGGCGATCACGTCGGGGTCGGTGATCAGGGTCGACACCTCCTCGAAGCGCGCCTCCAGGCCGTCGAGCTTCTCCAATATGTTGTTCTTATCTGCCATTATCTGTGGTAAATATCTGTTTGAGTCCGTCTTTGCTTACTCGTAGTCGAACGTGCCAAACTCTGACTGGATGGTCAGCGACCGCTTGCCCTCCTCGATATGGCCGACCACCTGTGCGTCGATGTTGAAACTCTTGCTGAGGGCGATGACCTTCTCGGCCATCTCCGGACGGACGTAGATCTCCATGCGGTGTCCCATGTTGAAGACCTGGTACATTTCCTTCCAATCCGTGCCCGAGCAGTCGTGGATGATCTGGAAGAGAGGCGGCACGGGGAACATGTGGTCCTTGACCACCCTGCAGTTGTCGCCCACGAAGTGGAGCACCTTGGTCTGCGCGCCACCCGTGCAATGGACCATGCCATGGATCTCCGGGCGCATCTCGTCGAGCAGGCGCTTGATGACGGGCGCGTAGGTGCGGGTGGGCGACAAGACCAGCTGGCCCACGTTGAGCGGGGTGCCATCGGCCGGGTCCGTCAGTTTGTGCTTGCCGCTATAGACCAGTTCCTCGGGCACGGCATGGTCGAAACTCTCAGGGAACTTCTCGGCCAGGTATTTGGCGAAGACATCATGGCGAGCCGAGGTCAGGCCATTGCTGCCCATGCCGCCATTGTAGCGCTTCTCGTAGGTGGCTTGTCCCGTGGAACTGAGTCCGACGATGACGTCGCCCGGGCGGATGTTGGCGTTGTCGATGACGTCGCTTCTGCGCATGCGGCAGGTCACGGTAGAATCGACGATGATCGTCCTCACGAGGTCGCCTACGTCGGCCGTCTCGCCACCTGTGGGCCAAATGCCGATCCCCATCTCGCGCATCTCAGCCAGCAGGTCGTCCGTGCCGTTGATGATGGCCGAGATGACTTCGCCCGGGATGAGCATCTTGTTGCGTCCGATGGTAGAGGAGACCAGGATGTTGTCCACGGCACCCACACAGAGCAGGTCGTCCGTATTCATGACGATGGCGTCCTGGGCAATGCCCTTCCAGACGTTGAGGTCTCCCGTCTCCTTCCAGTACATATAGGCCAGGGACGACTTCGTACCCGCTCCATCAGCGTGCATGATGTTGCACCAGTCGGGGTCGCCTCCCAGCACGTCGGGGATGATCTTGCAGAAGGCCTGGGGGAAGACACCTTTGTCGATGTTCTTGATGGCGTTGTGGACATCCTCCTTGGCAGCACTCACGCCGCGCATCATATATCTGTTGTTCATATTGTTGTCTTTATCTATAATAAGGTAATTGAATCTCTTTTCTCATCACACCTGCCCGTTCCAGATATCCCATGCGGCGAAGGCCTGCAGGAGGAGCATCTCCAGTCCGTTCTTGGTCGTCGCCAGGCGCGCCTCACCCTTCTTCAGAAAGAGGGTCTGCTCGGGATTATAGACCAGGTCGTAGAGCAGCGTGTGGCTGTCCATGGCCTCGTAGGGCAAGGGCGGGTAGGTGCCGACATTCGGAAACATACCCATCGGGGTGCAGTTGACGATGACGTTGTACTCCTTCATCATCGCGGGCGTGATCTCCTCGTAGGTCAGGCAGCCCGGCTTCTTGGTCCGCGAGACGTAGCACGCCTCCAGGCCCAACTGGCGCAAGCCGTAGAAGACCGCCTTGCCGGCCCCGCCCGTTCCCAAGACGAGGGCCTTGCGGTGGTGGGGCTCCAGGAGCGGCTCCAGACTCTTGATAAATCCGATGACGTCGCTATTGTAGCCTCTGAGCGTCACGTTGTCCTTGTCGCGGATCACCTTGATGACGTTGACGGCTCCGACAGCCTCTGCTTCCGGACTGATGGAGTCGAGCAGGGGCATCACCTGCTCCTTGTAGGGAATGGTGACATTGAGCCCGCGCAGTTCCAGCGTGGTGTGAACGATCTCCGGCAGCTCCTCGACGCTGAGGATCTCGTAGTTGATATACGTCGCGTCGATGCCCTCGTTCTCAAACTTCTCGTTGAAATAGTCTCTGGAGAAGGAGTGGGTCAGCGGATAACCTATCAGTCCGTATTTGTCCATAATAATTAATTGTCTATTTGGTTGCGAAATATAGCGTGCAGATGCCGAAGGTGAGACGCTGGAAGGAGGCTTCCGCGAAGCCCGCCCTCCGCAGGATCTGCTCCATCGCCTCGCCCTGAGGGAAGGCCTCGATGGTCTGCGTCAGATAGCTGTAGGCCTTGGTGTCCTTGGAGATAAGGCGGCCGTAGAGGGGCAGCACGGTATGGGAATAGATGGAGAACAGCTGGCGCATGGGGAAAGCGACGGGTGTCGTCAGCTCGATGACGCAGAGGTGGCCACCCTTGCGCAGCACGCGCCACATCTCGCGCAGTCCTTGCTCCAGGTTCTGGAAGTTGCGGATGCCGAAGGCCGCCGTGACCGCGTCGAAGGAGTCATCGGCCAGCGAGAGGGCAAGACAGTCCTCGCGCTGAAAACGGATCACGCTGTCGAGGCCCATGGCAGCCACCTTGTCGCGCCCCACCTGCATCATCCCCTCCGAGATGTCCGTGCCCAGCAGTTCCTTGGGCTGGAGCGCACGGGCTGCCTCGATGGCGAAGTCTCCCGTGCCCGTAGCCACGTCGAGGATGCGCTTGGGACGGTAAGGGCGCAACTTGTCGATCGCCTTGCACCGCCAATACTTGTCGATGTTCCACGACAGACGATGGTTCAACGTGTCGTAGGTGGGGGCGATGTTGTCAAACATCTCCTCCACCTGCGCTCCTTTCTCCCCCTGTCGGTAGGGATTGATTTTCTCTTGCTCGTACATGGACGATGACCGGCGTGGGCTGCTTACTTTCTCGTAGCCAGGAACTGGCTCACGTTGCGCTCGATGCGCGCGGCGATGTCGCCCTCCTCGGCAGCCTTGTCAAACTTCTCGCCCGTGATGTGCTCGTAGAGCTCGATGTAGCGCTCGCTCACGCTCTCGGCATAGGCATCGGTAATCTCGGGCAGGGTCTGTCCCGGCTCGTTCATGAAGCCGTGCTCGATGAGCCACTGGCGGACAAACTCCTTGGACAACTGGCGCTGGGGCTCGCCCTTGGCAAACTTCTCCTCGTAGCCGTCGGCATAGAAGTAGCGGCTGGAGTCGGGGGTATGGATCTCGTCGATGAGATAGACCTTGCCGTCGCGCTTGCCAAACTCATACTTCGTATCGACCAGGATGAGGCCATGACGGGCCGCAATCTCCTGACCACGGGCGAAGAGACGGCGCGTATAGTCCTCCATGACGGCGTAGTCCTCCTCGCTGACGAGTCCCTGGCGGATGATCTCCTCGCGGGAGATGTTCATGTCGTGGCCCTCATCGGCCTTGGTCGTCGGGGTGACGATGGGCTCGGGGAAGCGCTCGTTCTCGCGCATTCCCTCAGGCAACTTGACGCCACAGAGCTCGCGGCATCCTGCCTTGTACTCACGCCAGGCAGATCCCGTGAGGATGCCACGGATGATCATCTCCACACGGAAGCCCTCACACTTCAGGCCCACCGTCACCATCGGGTCGGGAGTGGCCAGTTTCCAGTTGGGGCAGATGTCGCTCGTCTGGTCGAGCATCTTGGCTGCAATTTGGTTCAGCACCTGACCTTTGAAGGGAATACCCTTGGGCAGCACCACGTCGAAGGCCGAGATGCGGTCGGTGGCGACCATCACCATCAAGTCGTCGTTGATGTTATACACATCGCGTACTTTGCCGTGGTACACGCTTTTCTGTCCATTGAAATGGAAATCAGTCGTTGTCAATGCTTTCATCGCTAATATCTTTTTTAAGTCGATTTTCTTTCTTTCCGCTCTCTGCGGCCTTGTCGTAAGCCTCGTAGGCGTTGACGATGCGCGTGACGAGCTTGTGGCGGACGATGTCCTTCTTGGTCAGCTCGACGACGCCAATGCCCTCGACGCCGCCCAGGATGGAGAGAGCCTCGCGCAGTCCGCTCTTCTGTCCGCGGGGCAGGTCGATCTGTGTCATATCGCCCGTGATGATCATCTTTGTGTTCCATCCCATGCGGGTGAGGAACATGCGGATCTGCTGAGTGGTGGTGTTCTGTGCCTCGTCGAGGATGACTACCGCGTCGCTCAGGGTGCGACCGCGCATGAAGGCCAGGGGCGCAATCTGTATCTGGTGCTTGTCCATCATGTCCTGGAGGCGCGCCTGCGGGAGCATGTCCTCCAGGGCGTCGTAGAGCGGCTGGAGGTAGGGGTCGATCTTGTCCTTCATGTCGCCGGGGAGGAATCCGAGTTTCTCGCCTGCCTCGACGGCCGGACGCGAGAGGATGATCTTCTTGGCCGTCTTCTCCTTGAGGGCCTTGACGGCGAGGGCAATGCTCAGATAGGTCTTGCCCGTACCCGCCGGTCCGACGGCAAAGACCATGTCGTTGCGCTCGTATGCGTCGATGAGTTCCTGCTGGTTGGCCGAGCGCGGCTTGATGGGGCGGCCTGACATGCTATAGACCAGCACGCCCTTCACGCCGTCGGCCTTCGTCAACCGGCCCTTCACGATGTCGAGGATATCCTCCTCGCCGAGCTGGTTGTACTTCAGCAGGTGCTTACGTAGCAGGCTCACGCTTTCCTCGAAGCGGGCCATTTCTTCTTCGTCGCCGAGCAAGCGGATCACGTTGCCGCGAGCTACGATGCGCAGTTTGGGGTAGAGCGACTTGAGCATCTGGAGATGGCCGTTGCCAACTCCGAAGAATGCCACAGGGTCGATGTCCTCCAATACGATATGCTTCTCTATCAATCTACTTTGTACGATTTGTTTTAAAACATGTGCAAAGATACTAAGATTCCACGAATCCTACAAATAAATTTACCTTTTACCCTACTCTTCGGGGTGAATAAACGCTACAAAAACGCCCTGCCGCCAGTTTTCTGCGCCATATCTCCGACCTGCGCCGCCTTCGGGATGGTCTCGGGATGCGTTCGGGATCTCTTTCGAACGCATCCCAAATAGCTGGTGCGACTGGCGTCTTTCGCCTTTTATGACAGACGGCAGAGGCGTCACTTTGTCCACGTGTCGGGCGCAAGCAAAAACTCAGGCCGGGCATAAGTTGAACCCAGCATCAAGCATAAGTTAGGCCTTGTATCGGACGTAAGCAAAGCCTTGTGTCGGACGTAAGCAAAGCCTTGTATCGGACGTAAGTTAAGGCGCGTTTCGGTCTTAGCTTACGCCTCGCGCCAGTCTTACTTAACAGGCGCCTCGTGCGGACCACAATCCGTGGAGGACGTTTTAGAACTTATACTTCAAACTGAGGCTGCAGGCGTTGCGACGGGCGGAATAGAGATGGTAGCTACCCGTGTAGCCTCCGTGCGTATAGACCTCCTTGGCCTGGCGGGCGTACTGATACTCCAGGCTCGTAGAGAAATGGTCGCCAAAGGATTTGCAGAGCGTCGTCCCCAGCCGATAGGCTGATCCCATGTGGCGATAGAGGTCCTGCGTGTTACCCTCGCTATACTCGGCAAAGGCATTCAGACGGAAGGTCGCACAGAGCATCTGCTCCACGCCAAGTCGGGAGAAAACGCCCCAATGCTCCTTGGCCATGCTGACGGCGTCGGCAATGCGCTTGTCCCAGAGTATGGTGGCCTGACCACGGACCATTGTTGTCGCGGAGGCGCGGAGCGTGAAGTCGGGCTGAATGCTCCATGCGCGCCGCTTGCCCTCATTGCCCCATTGGTAGATGCGACGATTGTCGCGCTCCATCCAGATGCCGTTGAAACCATCGTTGGACATCGTGTAGGAGAGACTCATACCCCAAGAGAAGATCGGATCGTCGTGGGAAAAAGAGAGGGCGAAGACGTTGGCGTGCAAACCTTCCAGGTCTTTGTTGCCTTGGCGGACTGCAAAGGGAGTGCGCAGGACGACGGGATTGAGCAGGGTCAAGGACGGACGCACCAGTCGGCGGTTGTAGCCGAGGACCAACTGGCTCGTGCGACTGACCTGCCAGCCTATGCGACCCGTGGGCAGGATATCGCGCAACTTCTTGCCAGCCATGTCGGTATAGGCAAACTCCAAGCCTGCCGTGAGGCCCAGTCGCTTCTGCCGGTCGGGATGGACGTCGTAGAGAAACGAGGCTGCTGCCGTCTGGTAGCGATGGCGGAAATGGCTGTCCTGGGCAAGGCGATCGTCAATCCATTGCTGGTCGTCGCTCTCGGCCAGTCGGTTCTCATAGCGGGCCACAAGACGCAGGTGGCCCAGGAGAGCCTGTGTGTTGTAGATCAGACGAAGGTCGTGGTGGTGGACGGTGGCGTCGGCCGTGGTCAGCGTAGCTTGGAAGTCGCTGAAACCTTCCAGTTGAAGGGCCTCCAACTGGCGCTCGGCCTCATCGCGGTCTCGCTGGTACTTATAGCTGAGCGTCACGTCGTCGCGCTTGAAACGACAGGTGTAGTCGGCGCCCACCTTCAGGTGATTGCTGCGCAGCAAGGGGTTGTCGAGTCGCCATCGGGTCTTGGCAAGGGGAGCGCCGTCGGGTGCCAGCAAGCGTTCGGCAAGCGTTCCGCGCTCGTCCTTGTGAAGGCTTTCTCCCCGAAGGCTCACCGTGAGGGTTTGTTGCGTAGTGGGACGGTAGGCGAACAGAAATCCGTAGTCAGCCATCATCCCCTTAGCCTCAGTAGTCTGATGCGAATAGTACTGACTCCCAACGGTTTCCGACAGGGGCATCTTGCCCGTGAAGATATAATGCTCGTCCAGGTTCTGCTCCGAGGAATGGCGGGCTAGTCCCTTGATGCCCACAAAGGGCTTGAAGACAACTTTTCCTTCTCCCAGATTGAGTTGCAGTCGCGAGGCGTATGGGGCCGTATTCCCATAGCCACCAGAGAGTTCCACCTCTCCCTCCTGCTTGCTCTGTCCCCAAGCGCTACTGGTCAGCAGCAGGGCCGCAAGCGTCAAAATCGTTTGCTTGTCCATTGAATTTTTAGCTAATAGCAATTATTGGTTTGCAAAGGTATAAAAAACGCTCGAAGCACACAAAGAAACGTCCATGTTCTTCGCAAAAAACAGATACGAAGGACATGGACAAGAAATGGGACAAGGGCCCATTAGAAGATGGACCGCTCGGTCTTGGTGGTCAGGAGCTCCAGGGCTTTCATTCCCATGACGGAGTTGCCCTTCTTGTTGAGTCGCGGGCTCCATACGGCCACGGCATAGTCGCGCGGATTGATGGCCGCGATGCCACCTCCCACGCCACTCTTGCCAGGAAGGCCGACCAGATAGGCAAACTCGCCAGCCTCATCATAGAAGCCACAAGTCTGCATGACGGCATTGATGCGACGCAACTGGGAGGGAGTGAGCTCATGGCCGCAATAGTTGAAGGGGTGGTGGCAATGGGCAAAGGGCAGGAAGGACTGGGCCAGCTGGCGGCAGTTCATCTCCACGGAGCACATCATCAGGTAGAAGCGAATCACGCGGTCCACCTCGTTTTCGAGATTGCCATGATACTTCAGCATGTGGGCTATCGACTGGTTGAGATGGGAGGTAAGATACTCGCTCTCAGCCACCTCCGGATTCGCCCCAATACTGTCATCACCCGCCAGCGCACGGACAAAGCGCAGGAAGTCGCCCTCGGGATATTCCAAACAACTCACCAGGATATCGGCCGTGACCAAAGCTCCCGCATTGATAAAGGGATTGCGCGGAATGCCGTCCTCATATTCCAGTTGGACAATAGAATTGAAGGCGTTGCCGGAGGGTTCCTTGCCCACCCTTTCCCACAACTTCTCGCCCCGAAGGCTCAGGCAGAGAGCCAGAGAATAGACTTTCGAGATACTCTGTATGGAGAAGCGCACCTCCGACTCGGCCACATGAAAACTGCGTCCGTCAACCGTTGTCAGACTCATGCCAAACTGGTCGGGGTTGACGCGCTTCAGGGCAGGAATATAGTCGGCCTGGTGACCTGCCCTGCGATAAGGTTTCACCTCCGTGTAAATATCTTCTAATACTTTCTGATAATCCATCTTTTCACAATCCTTTTTTCAGGAATGCAAAAGTACGGAATTTAGCGCTCACCTGCAAATGAAGCCCCGTCTTTTTCCCTTCAGCAGCCCAGAAGCACTCAGAAGGCCCACATATTGTAAAAACTTCTACATATATTTGGCTCGCTGCAAAGAATAGGCTACCTTTGCAGCGGCTTTCAGACTGGAAGCTAAGGGGTGCTCACCAGATTGGGTGGGCTGAGAACATACCCAAGGAACCTGATACGGGTAATGCCGTCGTAGGGAAACATCCCCCTTATTTGTTCTTTTTTATAAGGTAATAGACCAATGAAAAAAATGGTATTAGCCTCGGCTGCGCTGATGAGCGCGGCAGCAACGCAGGCACAGCAGGCAGCAGGCCCTGTTGACACGCTCACCGCACAGGCGATGCAGGAAGTGGTCGTACAGGGCGTACGCGCGCCGAAGAATGCGCCGTTCGCGGTAAGCAACATCAAGAAGCAAGACCTGGAAACTTTCTCCAAAACCGGACAGGAACTGCCTTTCCTCTTCGCCAACACACCAGGCGTCCTCGCATGGAGTGAGAACGGCACGGGCATGGGCACATCTTATATGCGTATCCGCGGCGCCGCAGGCAGCCGTATCAACGTCACGCTGGACGGCGTCTCGCTCAACTCGCCGGAGGACCAGACCGTCTTCTGGGCCAACATGAACTCCTATGCCGCCCTCATGGGTAGCGTACAGATCCAGAGAGGTATCGGCACATCGACCCATGGCGACGGTGCCTTTGGTGGATCGGTGGCATTGGCCACGGCGACTCCCTCGCTCAAGCCGAGCCTGGAGCTGACGGGAAGCTACGGCAGCTTCAACACGTATCATGCAGGAGCCAAGTTCTCGACGGGCTTGCTCTTCAACCACCTCATCTTTGACGGAGCCTACAACGAGACCGCTACGGATGGTTTCGTACATGGCACGGCCAGCCGCGCAGGATCCTACTATGGCGGACTGACATGGCTGGACGAGAAGTTCAAGGTGAGCTACAAGAACATCGGCAACTTCGAGAAGACGGGACAGGCCTGGAGCGGAGTGACGGCAGGCAACAACGACCTCAGCCTCATGGACGGAACGTGGGGAGCGAGCACGGGCATCCGCACCTACAAGGACATGTACGAGCACGGTCTGGGCAAATACAACACTCTTTACGAAAATCTCGTGACGGACGAGAACGGACAGTTTGTCAAGGATGCCAACGGCAACTACCAGACCTACCGCTACAAGATGGCGGACGGTTCCTACTGGGAGAAGACAACGGACAACTTCTATCAGAACCACAACATTCTCTCGGCAGTCTTCACCCCGTCGGATCATTGGAGCCATAACGTGGCCATCCATTACACCTACGGCTATGGATACTATAGCGAGTTGCGTCCGGACAACAAACTCTCCAAGTTTGGCCTCACCTACAAGGACGCCAACGGCAACAAGATCAAGCGCGACGACATGGTGCGCCGCAAGGGTCTGACTCAGCACAACTATGGCGTGCTCTACAACATCAATTATAAGGACGAGACATGGAACGTCACGGGTGGTCTCTACCTCCAGCAGTTCCGCGGCAACCACTTCGGCTACCTCACCTATTTCAAGAACCAGGAGCTGAACAACCACTTCCGCCCGAACAACAGCAACTATCAGTACTATGATAGCGACGCACGCAAGTTTGACTACTCGGCGTTCTTCAAGGCCAACTATCACTTCAACGACTACTGGAACCTCTTCGCCGACGTGCAGTATCGCTATGTGCAGTATAACACCTCGGGCCGCAACGACAAGTTCTACGAGGAGACCTCGGGCTACTTCAACCAGCCGCTCAACGTCAGCGAACGCTACAACTTCGTCAATCCGAAGACGGGTATCAGCTTTGCCAAGGACGGACACCACGCCTATGCCAGCATCGCCTATGCCAACCGTGAGCCGGAGCGCAACAACTTCACCGACAACGGAGCCTATCCCGCCCCGACGCCAGAGCGTCTGATGGATATCGAACTGGGGTACAACTACCATGCCAACAACTGGTATGCAGGCGTGAACCTCTATTACATGGACTACACCAACCAGTTTGTGCAGACGGGTGCACAGAGCGACATTGGCGAGAACCTGACCACCAACATCAAGGACAGCTACCGCATGGGTGCCGAGATCGAGGCTGGCTGGTCGCCGCTGAGCTTCCTCACCCTGGAGGGAAATGCCGCGCTGAGCCGCAACCGCATCAAGGATTTCGACGAGATGGCATCAGTAGATTGGGAGAGCTCGTTCCGCAAGATCCACTACGGCTCTTCTACGCTCGCCTTCTCGCCCTCCGCAATCCTCAACGGCTTCGCCACGTTCCACTATCAGGGCGCACAGCTGATCTGGCACACCAACTTCGTGAGCTGCCAGTATCTCGACAACACGGAGAACAACGTGCGCTCCCTGCCGTGCTACAGTCAGACCAACATCCACGCCAACTACACCTTCCGTCCTGGAAAGCGTTTCGCAGGTCTGCGCGAGGTGGTGGTAGGATGCGATTTCAACAACATCTTCAACCGTCATTATGCTGCCTCGGGATGGGTGTATAGCACGATCCTCGACAACGACGGCCATCCCAACGACAACCGCTACACGCAGATCGGCTGGATTCCGATGGCTGGATTCAACGTCATGGGCAACATCACGCTGAAGTTCTAACACATTGACCGACGGGTAGATAGGCTGACCAAGGATGGACTCCTGTTCGTCCCCAAGGCTGACCATCTACCCGTCGGCGCTTATTCACCAACCTTTCCTTATCACAATATCTATGAATTGGCTCGACATCGCCGGCACGATTATCGGACTGGTGTATATCTATCAAGAGTACAAGGCCTCCATCTGGCTTTGGGTCACGGGACTCATCATGCCCATGGTCTATATGTTCGTCTATTACGAGGCCGGACTCTACGCCGACTTCGGCATGCAGGTCTATTACGTCCTGGCTGCCATCTACGGCCTGCTCGTGTGGAAATATGGCAAGAAGCGCAACCAGAAGACCGAGGAACTGCCCATCACCAAGATCAAACGTTCCCTCCTGCTGCCCTCGCTGCTCTTCTTCCTTGCCGCATGGGGCGCACTCTACTTCATTCTGATCCGCTTCACCAACTCCACGGTCCCCGTCCTCGACTCTTTCGGCAACTCGCTGAGCTTTGTCGGCTTGTGGTGGTTGTCGCGTAAATACATCGAGCAATGGTGGGTCTGGATCGTCGTCGATATCGAACTGTCTGCCCTCTACGCCTACAAGGAGATCTATTTCACCTCGGGCCTCTACGCCCTCTACGTCGTGATCGCCGTGGCAGGCTACTTCAAGTGGAAACGTGTCATGGCCGAAGAGGCGCAAGGGATCAGCATGAAATCATAGATATTAGAAAAAATCTGTCTGCTATGGTTTACGAACTCATCACGCCCGAAAGCCACTTCGACGGCGTCATCTTTGCGGATGGCGACTGCCCTACCCACCCTATTCCCTTGGGCATCCTGCGGTCGGGCCGTCCCGTGATCGCCTGCGACAATGCGGGGGCGCAACTCATCAAGAAATGGAACATGCTACCCGATGCCATTGTCGGCGACGGCGACTCGCTACCCCAGCAGTTTAAGGACCGATACAAGGACATCATCCACTACGTCGCAGAGCAGGACTACAACGACCTGACGAAGGCCACCCGCTTTTTCCTTGAACACTATCGAAGCCCTGGCACGAAGCATCCGAGGATCTGCTACATTGGATGTACGGGCAAACGGGAGGACCACACGCTGGGCAACATCTCGCTCCCTACCTTCTATCGCCAGGAGTTTGGCGTCGAGGGGGTGCTGCCTACCGACTTCGGATGGTTTGTCTATTGTCATGGCGCATGCGAGTTTGAGAGTATTCCGAACCAACAGGTCAGCATCTTCAACCTCAATTGCACCGCCCTGACAAGCCAAGGGCTGCAATGGCCCATCTACCCCTTTGCCCAATGGTGGCAGGGGACGGTCAACAACGCTCTGGGAAACGCTTTCTCCATTGACGGTAACGGCGACTATATCGTCTATCGCACCTATGAGGCAAAGAGGCAACCACACGCCAAGGAGGACTAAAACAACACCGCCAAGACAACATTTGCGTCTTGGCGGTATTCATATCGTAACTTACGACCATTTCCCCCTTATAAAGGGGAAAGAATCAAACCTTTGTTTACTCCGGAAGGCTTATTTCAACTTGAAGGCATTCTCAATCGTACCAAGCTCGGCACTAAACATCTTGTCGGTCTTCAATCGCTTCTCCACTTGTGTGCAACTGTGGATGACCGTGCTATGGTCGCGATTGCCGATGAGTTTGCCAATACGAGATGCTGGCATCTTCGTATATTTTTGCGACAGATACATGCTCACCTGGCGGGCCGTCACGATGTCGCGCTTACGCGAACGGGAGTTGACAGCCGTAGTAGTTACACTAAAGTGTTCGCACACACGCTCTAAGATCTCATCTACCGTGAGCGGCTCGTTGTCAACCTTCACGGCACGCTTGATGACTCGTTCGGCCAACCGCATGTCGATGTCGCAATTATAGACGACCGAATAGGCCAATAGCGAGTTGATGACGCCCTGCAAGTCGCGGACGCTTCCATTGGCCGTCTGGGCTATATAGCGAATAACGTCTTCGGGGATAGTGAGACCATCGCGACGAATTTTGTTGTGCAGGATATCTACACACAGTTCCACATTGGGTTTCTCGAGCTCGGCAATAAGTCCACAGGCAAAGCGCGTGAGCAGTCGCTCGTTCATGCCTTTGAGGTCCACGGGCGGGCGGTCGGAGGCAAGGATAATGCGCTTTCCGTTGCGGAAGAGGTGGTTGAAGATATGGAAGAACGTATCCTGCGTCTTGATGGCCGTCATCCACTCCTGGATATCATCCACGATCAAGATGTCGATGGTCTGATAGAAGTTGATGAAATCGTTGGTCGTATTGTTCCTCACCGAGTTGGTGTACTGCACCTGAAAGAGGCGCGCAGAGATATAGAGCACACGCTTCTGCGGATAGAGCTGCTTAGCTCGCATACCGATAGCATTGACGAGGTGGGTCTTTCCGCAGCCCGACGGTCCATAGATGAACATCGGGTTAAATTGCGTCGTGTTCGGATGCTCAGCTATGGAGAGTCCGATGGAGCGCGGTAGCTTGTTGCTATCGCCCTCCAGATAGTTATTGAAGGTCTTGTGCGGATCCAGCTGCGGATCGAGGTCCTGCGGAGCAGCATCCATCGGCGTAGGACTTTGGTTGGCGCGGTCGGTCGGACGACGCGTGTCCACCTTGTTGGAGGGCTCCCCCTGCAGGTCCTGCGTCAGATGATGGGCCTTGTCGGTAACGACACGGTAGGTCAACTTGATACCATGACCAAAACAACGGGTAAGGACCGAGGACAGCAAACTGACATAGTTCTCCTCCAGGTACTCATAGAAGAATGCGCTGGGTACCTGCAGAAGCAACGTCTTCGTGTCGGCATTATACGACTCAAAGACGAGGGGCTTGAACCATGTGTTATACTGTTGCTCTTCGACGTTCTCCTTTATCAGTCGCAAGGAGCTGTCCCATAGAGCATTTGAGTTTACTGTCATTAATCTATACTGGTCTATTTAATTGCCAAGACGGGCTTAAAGCCCAAGTTGCGGATGCAAAATTACAAAAAAAAATCCGAACCGTAAAGTCGGCATAAAAGCCGCCACGAAGAAAGGAAAACGTAAAATGCGTAGTTACCGACACTTAGGCTACAAATAAAAAAGCCTTATAAAAGAGATTTTTGGCCGTTTCAAAGGTCTTGATAATCAAAGGTTTCAAAGGGTTTAACGCGTTTGTAACAAAATGGCGCAAAGAAACGAGAAAAACGCTATAACTATCTGACGCACAGAGACGTTAACCGTAATCAAAGTTAGCTATTCGTTATCCTTTTTATTTAGACCATATTTAAACTAAGAAATATTTTGGTATCGCAAGAGGAAAAAACAACTCGCCCAAGCTACTTTCATGCTTCTATCTGTCTATTCTACCGAGGGTATGATTGACACGCTGCCAACCCACCCACCAAATCGTCTCAAAAACAGAGACACTATGATTGTCTATATAATATAGGTATAAAGGGCGATATTGGGCTTGCAATATCACACTTTCACAGATCTTCATCAAGAAGCAGCGGCGATCATTTATTTGCTCTCCTTGCGCAGCTCGTCACGAATCTCGGCAAGCAACTTCTCCGTAGGCGTAGGCTCAGCAGGGGCAGCCGGCGCGGGAGTTTCCTCCTTATGCTTGGCCAGTTTGTTGACGGCCTTGATCATCACAAAGATACAGAAAGCGACAATCAGGAAGTCGATGACATTCTGCAGGAACATACCATACTTCACCTCTGCATCTTCGACCTTGAAGCTCAGGTTGGAGAAATCGACTCCACCCGTGATGACTCCGATGACAGGCATGAAAACGTCGTTCACGAGAGACGAGACAATCTTGCCGAAAGCACCACCAATGATGACACCTACCGCCATGTCCATCACATTGCCACGCATGGCAAACTGTTTAAACTCTTTCAAAAACGCACTCATTTTCCCTTGCTTTGATTTTTATTCACTTTAAAACCATTATTAGTTCATACGCGGATAGCAAAATCATCAGCTATCCGTGTTTTTAGTATTTTTAATACTCGTTCCGAGTGCAAAGTTAAAAAAAAAATGTAACTTTGCGGCGCAAACAGATAAAAAATATACTTCAAATAGTAAATAGGTATTTATCAACATTTATAATTACATTCAAAAATGGTAAAAGTAGCAATTAACGGATTCGGTCGTATTGGCCGTTTGGCTTTCCGTCAGATGTTTGAGGCTGAGGGTTATGAGGTTGTAGCAATCAACGACCTTACTTCTCCTAAGATGCTCGCTCACCTTCTCAAGTATGACACGGCTCAGGGTGGTTTCGCTGGCAAGTTCGGCGAGAACAAGCACACCGTTGAGGCAACCGAGAACTCCATCATCGTTGATGGCAAGGAGATCACGATCTATGCTAAGCCGAACGCTGCTGAGCTGCCTTGGGGCGAGCTCGGAATCGACGTCGTTCTTGAGTGCACAGGCTTCTACACCTCTAAGGAGAAGGCTTCTGCCCACCTCGCTGCTGGTGCTAAGAAGGTGGTCATCTCCGCTCCTGCCGGCAAGGACCTCCCCACGATTGTTTACAACGTTAACCACAAGACGCTGACCGCCGAGGACAAGGTGATCTCAGCCGCTTCCTGCACAACCAACTGCCTCGCTCCGATGGCTGCAGCGCTCCACGCTTACGCCCCGATCCAGTCTGGCATCATGTCCACCATCCACGCTTACACGGGCGACCAGATGATCCTTGATGGTCCGCAGCGCAAGGGCGACCTCCGTCGTTCACGTGCCGGTGCTCAGAACATCGTCCCCAACTCTACGGGTGCTGCCAAGGCTATCGGCCTCGTCATCCCTGAGCTCAACGGCAAGCTCATCGGTTCTGCACAGCGCGTTCCGACGCCGACGGGATCTACGACGATCCTCGTCGCTGTTGTCAAGGGCAAGGACATCACCGTTGAGGGTGTCAACGCTGCTATGAAGGCCGCCACCACGGAGTCCTTCGGCTACACCGAGGAGCAGATTGTCTCTTCCGACATCATCGGCATGAAGTACGGCTCACTCTTCGACGCTACGCAGACGATGGTCGCCAAGGTTGACGATGACACCTACCACGTGCAGGTTGTCTCTTGGTACGACAACGAGAACTCTTACACTTCTCAGATGGTTCGCACCATCAAGTACTTCGCCGAGATCTAATCTCCCGACATGCTTGATGGATAGCAGCGCCCTTTTGCCCTCAGGGCAAATATCGCGCCTATCGAAGTGATTACAAGTCTAAGAAGCCATTCCTTATTGCGAGGGATGGCTTTTTTGTATCATTTCCCCATCAATCCTTAGGGACCGCGTAGTACATAGCCTTAGAACTTCTATAGGGGAAAATACCAGCCTGAGGAACACAAAGAAGTACGCAGGCGGGTTTTTCTTTCGTAAGGGTTGGGTAATTCATGGAAATAATGTAACTTTGCAATCGAAAAGAAAGAAAGCTGAAAGATGGAGAAAGATACAATGATAACAGTCACGGTAAGCGACGCAGCCCTGCGCCAAGCAGCCGAAGAAGGGATGGACGAGTTTGTCAAGATGTTTATCGATGGCATCCAGAAAGCCATCGGCGGCCAACTGACCAACGAGAACATGGCACGGCTCAATGCTGACCAAATCACGCTTCTGGGCTGGAGCTATCTCCACGAAGAGGTGTCGGACGGCGGCTATGTGCAGCTTATCTACAACGGGCTGGGCGCATTTATATTCAAAAACCCCTTTGCCCGCATGATGCGCGAATGGGGACTGCAAGACCTCTACTCCCATCTGCAGCGATGCAAGAAGTGGTACACTCAGTATCATGAGCAACTGGAGCACGAGATGAGCGACGACGACTTCATGGCCATCTACGAACAGATGCCAGAGTTTGACGACTTCGACGACGACTTTGTGGTCAACGAGGAGAAGTGGACGGCACAGATAGCAGCCTACATCGACGATCATATCGACGACTTTGCCAAGATCGTGACACCATAACCAACTTCTTCGGCAAGACCACGGGACGGCTTCAAGATGAAAGCTTCGCCCATTCGGCCTTACAAGAAGGCCAACATCACTATCAAACGACAAAGAATGAACAAGGAAGAGCAAGAAAGAAGAAAAAAAAGCCCCGTGCAAATTCGCAACAAGAAGGCTTCGTTCGAATATTTCTTCGTTGATACCTACACGGCGGGCATCGTGCTCACGGGCACGGAAATCAAGTCGATACGAGCGGGCAAGGCCTCGCTCACCGACTCTTTCTGCTATATTACCCGTGGCGAAATGTGGGTGGAGGGCATGAACATATCGCCCTACTTCTACGGTTCCTACGCCAACCACGAGGCCCGGAGAACCCGCAAACTGCTGCTGAACCGCAGGGAGATCAAGCGACTGGAGGCAGAGATCAAGACGCCAGGCTACACGATCGTTCCCCTACTGGTCTTTATCGACGAGCACGGACGCGCCAAGATGGACATCGCCCTCGCACGCGGTAAGAAGATGTACGACAAGCGTCAGACCCTCAAAGAGAAGGAGGACCGACGCGAGATGGACCGTGCCGTGAAGCGATATTAGGCCGACAAGGGCACAAGGGACTACATACAACGAAAAGGAGATACATAAAATGATAAATTTTAAGAAGAAAAAGAGATGGCATTGCCTCGCCGGACAGCAGCCGACGGAAATGGACTTGAAGATCATGGAGTGGGAGCGCAAGGGCAAACTGGTGCCTACGCGTGAACTGGTCAAGACCCCCGAGCAGATCGAGGGCATCCGTGTGGCAGGCAAGATCAATAGTGGTTGCCTCGACGCCGTGGCGGAAATGATCCGCCCGGGCATCTCCACCAAAGACATCGACAACGTCTGCGTGGAGTACTGCAAAGCTCACAACGCCATCTCCGCCACGCTTGGCTACGAGGGATTCCCCGGAAGCCTGTGCACCAGCATCAACGAGGTGGTGGCGCATGGCATTCCCAAGGAACAGGACGTTTTGGAGCCAGGCGACATCGTCAACGTAGATATCACGCTGGGATACAACGGCTACTATGGCGATGCCTCACGCATGTTCGTCATCGGCGGCGAGACCACACCCGAAAAGGAGCAGCTGGTCCGCGTGACCAAAGAGTGCCTGGAGATTGGCGCAGCAGCAGCCAAACCCTACGGCTTTGCCGGAGACATCGGCCACGCCATTCAAAAGCATGCCGAAAAGCATGGCTATGGCGTAGTACGCGACCTCTGCGGCCATGGTGTAGGACTGAAGATGCACGAGGAGCCCGAGATACTCCACTACGGCCATCGTGGCACAGGCATGCTCTTGGTACCAGGAATGGTGTTTACCATCGAGCCGATGATCAATATGGGAACATGGAAGGTCTTCATAGACGCCGATGACCCCTATGGATGGGAGGTTATCACGGGCGACGAAAAACCATCGGCACAATGGGAGCACACCTTCCTCATGACCGAGAATGGCGTGGAGATTCTCTCCGAATAATGTGGAAAGATTCTCTTCGAATAACATGGAAAGAATTTCTCTGAACAACATGAGGGAGATTCCCTTCGAATAAAATGACAGAGGACAAGAAGATTCACATGAGCGACATATATATATTAGGTATAGAGAGCAGTTGTGACGACACGTCGGCTGCCGTCTTGCGCAATGGCGTGATTCTGAGCAACGTCACGGCTTCTCAGGAGGTGCACAAGGCCTACGGAGGCGTCGTGCCCGAGTTGGCCTCAAGGGCTCATCAGCAAAACGTAGTGCCCGTGGTCGATCAGGCCATCAAGCGGGCAGGCATCACCAAGGAGCAGCTTTCCGCCGTGGCCTTTACGCGAGGACCCGGACTGATGGGCTCGCTATTGGTTGGCGTGAGCTTCGCCAAAGGATTCGCCCGTGCCCTGGGCATACCGCTGATAGATGTCAACCACCTGCAAGGACATGTGATGGCCCACTTCATCAAAGAGAACGAAGAGGACACCAACGTGCCCCCCTTCCCCTTCGTCTGCCTACTTGTAAGTGGCGGCAACTCCCAGATCGTGAAGGTCAACGCCTACAACGACATGGAGGTGCTGGGACAGACGATTGACGATGCTGCAGGCGAGGCCATCGACAAATGCTCGAAAGTGATGGGACTGGGCTATCCAGGCGGCCCGATCATCGACAAACTGGCAAGACAGGGCAACCCGAAAGCCTACCAGTTTTCAGAGCCCCACATTCCAGGACTCGACTACTCCTTCTCGGGACTGAAGACGTCCTTCCTCTACAACCTGCGCAAGTGGGTGGCCGAGGATGCCGACTTTGTGGAGCATCACAAGGAGGACCTGGCAGCCAGCCTGGAGTTTACGGTAGTCGATATTCTGATGAAGAAACTGCGCCTGGCCGTCAAGGAGACGGGCATCAAGCATGTAGCCGTAGCGGGTGGCGTGTCTGCCAACACCGGCCTGCGCAACGCCTTCCACGACTATGCCAAGCGATACGGATGGACCATCTACATCCCCAAGTTCAGCTACACGACGGACAATGCGGCCATGATAGCCTGTGTGGGTACGTTCAAGTACCATGATCACGACTTTGCCTCAATAGACCTGCCCGCATACAGCAAGGTAACGTTCAAGTAAAACACTTAGCACCAAGGACCATGGAGTTTGAAACCAAAATTATTTCTCGCCAGATCGGCGACATGTTATACGCCTCGGGCCTCTCACTGGGCACGGCAGAAAGCTGCACGGGCGGCTTGATAAGCGAGGCCATCATCGCCACCCCAGGAGCCTTCAACTACTTCAAGGGAAGCGTGGTGAGCTACACCAACGAGATCAAAGAAAGTCTGCTCAAGGTGGACCACCAACTGCTGGAGGAGAAAACTGCCGTCTGTGAGGAAGTAGCCCGACAGATGGCGCAAGGAGCAATGGACCTGCTGAATGTCGATTTCGCCATCGCCTCGACAGGAATAGCAGGCCCTGGAGGCGGAACCAAGGACACACCCGTCGGGACAATATGGCTCGCCTACGGCAATCGTGAAGAGATACGCACCCAGAAGCTCTCCGACGACTTCGGGAGGGATATCAACATCGCCATTGCCACCAACAAAGCCATGCGCCTCATGCACCATTTCTTGGAAGAAAAACTCCCCCAAGACCTACCCGAAAGCATCGAAAGTCGCTGGTAACTAATAAAAAAAACTTAATTCCACACTTTTGGGACAAGAAAGTTTTGTGCATCAAGGAATTTTCATTAACTTTGCACCCTGTTTGGAATAGGTATCAATTAACGAATAAGAAAATTAAAGATAGCAATGTCTAAGATTTGTCAAATCACGGGAAAGAAGGCACAGCTGGGCAACAATGTGTCTCACTCGAAGCACCGCACTAAGCGTAGCTTCGACGTAAACCTTTTCAGCAAGAAGTTCTACTATGTAGAAGAGAATTGCTGGATTAGCCTCAAAATCTCAGCTGCCGGCCTCCGTATGATTAACAAGGTCGGACTTGATGCCGCATTGAAGCAGGCCGTTGCCAAAGGATATCTCAACTGGAAGGACATCAGAGTGATTGCCGAGGGCAACGAGGATGCTAACAACTAAAGATAAGCGAAGGAGAACGATAAGACAATGGCAAAGAAAGCAAAAGGCAACAGAGTCCAGGTGATTCTTGAATGCACCGAAATGAAGAATAGTGGCCTGCCCGGTACAAGCCGTTACGTCACTACCAAGAACCGTAAGAACACTCCGGGTCGTCTTGAGTTGAAGAAGTACAATCCGATCCTCAAGAAGATGACCGTTCACAAGGAGATTAAGTAATCCAATAAATAGGAACATAAACTATGGCAAAGAAAGCGGTCGCTACCCTCCATGAAGGATCTACGGATGGTCGCGCTTATACGAAAGTAATCAAAATGGTCAAGAGCCCCAAGACGGGTGCATACATGTTCGATGAGAAGATGGTGCCCAACGAGGCTGTACAGGACTTCTTTAAGAAGTAATCAGATCTACTTGAGATATTATCATCAGAAGGCTGCAACATCAAGTTGCAGCCTTTTGGTGTTTATAACCACGGGATGGGAGAAAAGGGGCTGAAAAAGGCCTCAAAAATGAATATAACTTCATAGGCTTACGAAGTTAACTTCATAGGCCAACGAAGTTATATTCATCGGCCTATGAAGTTATGTTCATGAAAAGACGTTATTATGACCTCCTCGGCAGGCAAACAGACAAAAGCATAATCCCTCCAATCTAGACACCAAGTCCTTCATACCGTCGTAATCAAGCCCAGCCTTCTTGATAAACAATCCATCCATCGTTTGGACAGTAATAAGTATGCCACCCTTCGACTTCTTTGTCTTAGGATTGGATACTGGCTGAGATGCGCATTCAACACCATCCGTCTCGTCTTCTGTAGGCGCTCCCTCTATCTCAATAGGACTAACAGTGTCCTTGGCATGCTTCTTGAACCACGCATAGAATTGCTTGTATGGAACACCTTGCTTTATGCAATAGGAATTAATTCAAATTCCATGTGGCTCCCCTTTCGTCTTGTAGCGGAACCAGAATGTCTGAAAATCTTTGTCGCTGTACATTTTACTAAAGTCTAAAAATACTGGAGCCAAAGTTACATCATCTTTGCCAAATCAACAATACGTTTTTGGACGCTTACCTCCGTTTTCAGCATTCTACAGGACGAATTGCCATACCCGTCTTGTCGTAGGTATCTACACCAACGATGATATATCCACCACCAAGGTCGTCGAAATCATTAGCGAAAGCACATATACTGTGATATATGCTCCGAGGATTCCAACCTTTCTTAACCCAAGTTTGATACTCAATATTTTTTTTCATCAATTTTTATGGCCTCTACAGTTGCTAACAAGTTGATTTTCAACAAACGCATCCTTCGATTTTGAATTGTAGTACACAGGGGTTTCGTGAAAAAGTAGTATTTTTGCACACGCAATGCACTTTATGTCCCAGCCCCGATACAACCCGAGGACTCAGCACG